>Ga0256853_1000010_pt1 | contig 45223 bp, 55 predicted proteins | sample BONnt6_FD_181171 | JGI IMG/M metagenome (GOLD analysis project Ga0256853, IMG submission 181171) | Terrestrial sediment cell enrichment communities from Utah, United States - BONCAT_SYTO_Terrestrial_sediment - 6 | ecosystem: Environmental > Terrestrial > Deep subsurface > Rock core/Sediment... | reverse complement strand
GCCCGTGCCTCCCCCGGTTTCCCCACCCGTGCTCGCGGCCGTCACCTCGACCGTGAAGGTCTTCTCGTCGAACTTGCCTGCCGTGTCCTCGACGCGGGCCGTGACCGTCTGGAGCGGCGTCACGGGAAGCGTGTCGTCCGAGGAGGAGAGCACGCCCTCTGCCGCACTCACGGAAAGCCATGCGGGAGCGCCGCTCAGGCTGTACGTGTAAGTGCCGCTGCCACCCGTGGCTGTGATGGTGCCGCCGGGGAAAGCGCCGTCCTCCGTGAGGGAGAAGTTGCCCGGGACCGTCGCGACCACCGGATTGGCCGCGATCTCGACGGTGAACGTGCCCTCGGCATACCCGCCTGAGGTATCGTCGACGCGGGCAGTGACGGTCGTCAGGGGAGTGGCGGGAGGGGTCGACGTGGCCGAGACGAGAAGACCATCGGAGTCGACGGTAAGCCACGCGGGCGCACCTGTCAGGCTGTACGTGTAGGAGCCGTCGCCGCCGGCTGCCGTGATGGCGCCACCCGGGAACGTGTCGCCTTCGGTGAGGGTGAGGTTGGAGGGAATGGTAGCGGTCACCGGACCGGCCGCGACCCTGACGTTCCATGTCGCTGCGGCGGAACGGTTGTCCGTGTCGCGGACCTGTACCGTGACCGTGGTGGAGGGCGTCGGCGGAAGGCTCGGGGAACTCGACCCGAGCTGGCCCGTGCCAGAGTCGATCGTCAGCCACGCGGGGCCGCCCGAGATGCTGTACGTGTAGGAGCCGTTGCCTCCGGTGGCGTCCACCTTCGTGCCGGAAGACGGGAAGCCGCTGCCGGCCACGTAGGAACCTGCCGCGGGCGCGGTGACCGTGATGGGATCGTGCACGTTGATCGTCCGGGAGTTGCTTGTCCCGATGACCGCGTTCGACGCGTCCAGGGCCTCGACCCGGACCGAGTGGCTGCCGACGGCCGACGGGGTGCCCGAGATGCCGGACGCCGTCGCCGAAAGGCCGGCGACGGCGGGCGAGAGGCGGAAGCCTGCGGGAGTGGATCCCGACACGGCCATGCCGACGGTGAATGCCTGCCCGACAGTGGCTGGGCCGGGTGCCGAGAGCGTCAGGGTCGAGGATTCAGTCTGCCCGACGCCCCCGTTGCCGTTGCCGTTGCCGTTCTCATTCCCGATCGGGAAGGGCTTGAAGCGGAAGTAGAAGTCGGCGGGCACCACCGGGGTGGAGGTCAGGGCCACGACCGCGGACATCGCCGTCGCGAGCACCGTCCTGAGGATTCCATCCTTCATCCGCGCAACCCTTCCATCTGAATCCATGACACGTTGTCGCATCTTCAGGGATCGGGAGAAAATCTTCAAGGGCAGGACTCCTGCGCACCTGCCGTCCCCCGCCCCGGCCTTGCGTCTGCGGCCCGCAGCGTTTCGCCGGCGGCGAGGCGAAACGGGGTTTCACGACAAGTAGCCGGCGGTCACCCTTTTCTGGAAGGAGACCGCCGATGTACATGCCAGCCAACGAACCCATGACGTCCGAACTCATCGTCGAGGTCGTCGACGAGACCGTGGACCTCGTGAGCTGGCATTCCACCCACGAGGGGATCGAGTGGGCCGAGGAGCGCAAGACGAACTCCGACGGTCTGTACGCGGCCATGATGTCGGGCATCCTGGCGAGCGCCACCGAGCGCGGCAGCGATCCCCGGTACATCATTCGCTCCCTCATCCTCAGCACCATGGCGGAGAGCGACGCGACTGCGGAGATGCTGCGCCCCTACCTGAAGGCGGTCGACGAGGTCGCCAGATCACAGGGCCTGACCGTCGCAAGGATGGCGCCGCAGGATTAGCGGCCGGGCGCGGGAAGGTCGGCGAAGGCCTCGTATTCGCCCAGGTCGGCAAGGATGCTCATGTGGCCCGAGTCCTTGTAGATCTCCGCGAGCCTGTCACGCACCAGATCCCGGCGGTCCAACAGGACGTTGGAATCATTGTCCTTCAGCAGGATCAGGTGGTCCCCGGCGAATTCGGCAAGCTCCACCACGTCCTCGAGGCTCGGCGTGTGGCCGTCGCTGAACCACTTCAGCAGGGCGCCGCGCGTGGGATAGGCCCGTTCCCTGACGATCCGGTCCTCGTGATCGAACACGGACAGTCGGTAACCCCCGAAGCGGCGGGGATCGTCCTGGGACACGTTCTCGTCCAGCCATCTGTCGATGCCGTCGCAGGCCTGCCCGAAGCCGTCCTCCACGAAGCTGTGCTCATTGCCATGCTCGTCGGTGACCAGGACGAGGAAGTCGCCCCTTGGTTCGACACGGTGCACCTCGAAGCTGGCGCCTGCCTCGCGGAAGGAGATGCTCTCGTACGTCTCGGCAGGCATCGGACGGCTCCTGGGGATGGTCTCTGCGTGCCTCATGATGCAGCCCCGTCCCGAATGGGAGAAGGCCTCAATCGTCCCCGTCCTTCGGCCTGATCCAGTACCCCCAGCTCGTGCGGACGGTCCGCTCCTCGACGGTCCGGCCGACGCGCCCCTTGCCGAACTTGCGTTCACGCTCCTCAGGCTCGAGCTCGCTTCCGTCGACGTACCTGCGGGTGCCGTCAGGAAGCCCGAGGTAGGACATGCCGCCCCCGTCCTCGTGCACGAAGGAGACACCCTTCCTTTCGAAGAACCTCTGGACGGTGGTGACGGTCTCGTAGCTCGTGTGCGCGTGGCCCCTCTCCATCCGCTCGAGAGTGACGACCGGTATGGACGTGGCCGCCGCCAGCTCCTCGAAAGACATGCCGAGGGACTCTCTTGCCGTCTTCAGGACGTAGCCGGGGGATGGTCTCGTGCCTGGCAACCTAGTCCTCCATCATGTCAGCAGGAAGATGGGGAGATAACGCCTTGAGCACGAATTTGGAATGCCGGTTCGTCGAGCGGAGGCCCGGCCATTGGTTCTACCTCCTGGAGAGCGGGTGGGCCGAGAACGCATTCGACTGGCGCGAGGAGGCCGACGTCTACGGGCCATTCGACACCCAGGGGCAGGCATACGAGCACCTCAGGGACAACCATGCGAACCCCGGCGGCTTCTGGGTGATGGACCACACGCAGTTCGTGGAGGATGCGGTGTACAGGCGCAAGCTCGACGCCGCCATCTTGCCCACGGGGCCGTCCCGCGGCTGGTAGGCGTTTGTCCCTGTCCGGCCATCTGCCCATCCTCGGGTTCCCAATTCCAGCCGCCGGGAGGCGTCAATGAGCACAGGCATGAACTGCGAGTTCGTCGAGCCGAAGCCCGGCGAGTGGTACTACCTGCTCGAGGACTGGAATGCCCCGAAGCAGGCGTGGGACTGGCGCGACTTCGCCACCGCATACGGACCGTTCGGGTCCGAGGAGGAGGCAAACGAGCACCTCAGGGAGAACCACGCCAATCCCGGCGGCGCCGAGATCACCTCGCATGATCGCTACGTGGAGGACGAGACGTACCTCAAGCTGTTCCAGGAGGCGGCCGAGCGTTCCGCCAAGGAAGCCTCCAGGCGAAGCGTCGGCAGGTGGTGGTGAGACGACGCTGCCGACGCAACAAGATCACGTGACTCAACTGCTCTATGTTTGTGCGCTAAGGACTACCCCTTAGTTTGACCTGAGCACTGACGAATCCTACTATTGGCCTATACGAAGCCAGAGCCTGACGAGGCCGATGTCGGCTGTTGACCAGGACTCAAGGGCCACCCTTGGGGCACGAGGGAGGATTCGGTGAAGGCGTCCGGAATGATCGCGCTGCTGCTGTCGTCCATCCTTGCGATGGGTGGGCCGGCCCATGCCCAGTACGTCTACCGTTTCAAGCCCGTGACGATCGCGGGAGGCGGCAGCGGCTCGGAGAGCGGCGTCTCCATCAGGTACAACACTCCCTTTGCCCCCACGATCGGGGCCAACGTCGACATGCCCCTGACGGTGACGGGTTCAGCCGCGGGGATGACCTTCGCGCGTGCATCCTCATATTCCATGGACGGGCTGACGGTCGACCTCTCGACGGGCCGCGTGACGGGCACCCCGGCCGGAACAGACGGTCAGACCTATTCCTTCCAGGTCCAGGGCACCAGAGGTGACGGCAGCACGGTCCTGTCCAACGTCGTCAGCGGCACCATCCGTCAGCCCCTCATCATCCAGACGATGCCCAACAACGTGAGCATCTCCGGCGGAGCGGCATTCCCGACGAACCCTTCGGAAGTGACTGCCGTCACCGTCGGCGGCTACCAGTCCGGGGTGACGTTCGACATGACCGGGGAGCCGACTTGGCTCGAACTCGCCCCCACCGCCCAGGGACAGGCCCAGATCAGGGTGAGGAGCGGCCACCAGATGGCCGACTTCACGGGCAACGTCCAGATCGTGGCCAGGGACAGTGAGGGCCGGCAGAGCGCTCCCCGCACATTCCACATGCAGGTCGACGTGGCGGACGACCCCGTATCGATCACCTTCGCCTACCCGTCTCCGCAGACCTTCGAGGTCAACACGAACAAGACGTTCGAGCTCACGAAGACGGGAACGAGCGGAACCACGAGGTATGTGGCGGCCCCCGGTGCACAGATGTGCGGCCTCCAGGTCGACCAGAACGACGGGCGCATCCACGGCAACATCCCCAATAGCCTCGCGAACGGGACGAGCTGCGTCCTCCAGGTCGAGGCAAGGGCCGGCTCCACCACCGGGACGGTTCTCGCCACGTCGAACCAGATCACGGGCACGGTCTCGAACAGCGGAGGCTCCGGCTCCACGGGTCCGACGGTGTCCGGTCCCTGGTCCTACAGCGGCCCGTCCTCGACCCCGTTCCCCAACCAGACGTTCACGGCGTCGGGTGCCCAGTCCCCCTACTCGTGGACGGTCTCCAACCTCCCGGACTGGGCGGACTACAGCACGCCGACCGCCGACACGATGGTCATCAGGAAAAGGACCTCCTCGACGCTGGCGATAGGCACGTCGAACGTGACGATCGTCGCGCGCGATGCCAACGGGGTGGTCATGCAGGACGGGAGCCGCAACTTCGCGCTGACCATCTACGACGGCGGCAGCGGACCGGCCATCGCGCTCGACGGGTCGAGCGGCATGAAGCTGACGAAGGGACAGTACTACAGCTTCAATCTCTCCAGCTCGGGGACGGACAGCAACACGCGCTACTACTCGGCGCCGACGTCCAACCACTGCGGCCTGACCGTCAACGAGACGCAGGGGCACGTCACCGGAACCGTTACCACAAGCATCCCCGAGGGCGAGAACTGCGTGTTCATCGTCGAGGCGAGGGACGGCAGCTCCACCGGGCCGATCATCGCGACCTCGTCGGCGGTCACCGGGCAGGCCTACTCGATCCCGAACCTGACCGGGCCGTCGAACTACAGTGGTCCGCTCGCCAACGGCTTCCCTGACCAGGTCTTCACGGTGACCTCCGGCGGGCGTGACTCCCTGACTTGGGAAGTGACGGGCCTCCCCGCATGGGCGGAGAAGGTCGAGGCGCCGGATCGTCGGTCCATCACGATCAGGAAGCACCCGACCTCGACTGTGACCACCCACAGCGGGAACATCACCGTCCAGGCAAGGGATGACGACGGCCGCACCTCGGGCACTCTGTACTTCAACGTGACGATCTGGTGATCCCGGCAGGGGATGCTCACGCCAAGGCGAGCGTCCCCTCCGCTGTTCCTGAGCGTCCATGGCCAAGCCCGAGGCGGGCGACGAACACGTGAGCCTCCGGCAGCGCCTCGAGCGTGATCGGCCCCTTGTCGGTCGAGAGGACGAAATCCCCCTCGCCATCCACGGACACAGCCCATGCCTGTCCGATCTCGATCCTCCGGATGCTCACCGACCTTCCGGCGGCGGCGAAGACATAGAGTGCCTTGTCCGTGAGGACGTAGCGGCGTACGTCGCGGTCTCCGATTTCCTTGCCTCTCCATGCCTCCTCGAGGGGCTTCATCCGCCGCTCGTGCAGCCACGTGAAGAACGAACTCGCGCCCAAGCCTCCGAAGAGCAGCGCCATGAAGGCCATAGTGGAAACGAGAACGAACAGGTCGAGCCTGTCGCCGCGCCAGCCCATTGAGACCGAAAGGAACGTGGCTGCCATCATCACGATCAAGACGGCGATGCCTGCGCCCATCACGTAGAACGACATCCTCGTGCGGCGGTCATTGCGGGCAAAATCGTCCTTATAGCCGGGGCCGAGCGTCCGGATGCGCAGGCGCTCCATGAGCACGTCGAGATCCGTGAACCCCGAAGCCCGGACCCTCTCCCCTGATCCTGCGAGTACCTGCCTCTCGGCTCCCGTCAGCATCATCTCGACGGGAGTGGAACCCATCTGGATGCAGAAGTCCCCGTCCCTGCCCGAGACAGGCTCGGCAGGTGGCTGCCGCCTCGCCATCTTGTTCTGGATGCGGCGCAGGCTCCCCTCACCGACGACCTGGATGATGGCCGCCCTTTGGGACAGCTCGGGGTTCGCCTGCATGAGGGACTCGATCTCCGCGATGTGAGCCGTGTCGTCGTAGCCTCGGGTGGACATCTGTGAATCCTTCGCTCGGTTGCCTCGATACACGTTTTGCCCGTCGGAGGCGACGCCTGTCTGCGAAAACAGGTGTGCAAGGTGTGAAAAGAGGACGGGCCACCCGGAACTCGTGCCGCATCTTCGGCAGGCCGGGCGCTGGGCACGGCAACTCGAATCCAGTAGGCTGCAACTCATCTCAAGTTATCTGCCGGCAAAATCCGGCCACCGCCGCTGACCGTCAGGAAGACTTCCTGGCGCCGCGCGATGACTTGAACGGCGATTGGGCGGCCACGCTAATAGGGTTGAAGACTATTGAGGTGGCCTGCGGGTACGCTGCGGCCCCCTCTGATGCAGGAACCAGGCCAAGGGGCGACTTGCGGGCTGCAAGCGGGGCGGCGTGCCGGGCTATGCGGATGCCGCGTCGGGGCAGGCAAAAGTCAGATGGGGCAGCACTTCGTCCCGGTTCCGCACGGCCCGGAGCGTGACGTCGCATTGCCGGCTGCGGATCACGAGGTCGCCCTCTCCGTCCGTGTCCACTCCCGTGACGGACGAGACCTCGACCCTCTGGATGCGCACTGCATCCCCGTCCGGCCGGAAGGCATATAGGGCCTTGTCGGTCAGGACGTACCGACGTGTCTCACTGGGAGCGATGGGATCGGCTGCGGCCCGCCTGTCGAAAGGTGCCGTCATGCGCTCCGCCCGTAGGCCGAAGAAGACCGCCGACAGGACGGACGCGACCATTCCGGTCAGGCAGACGGCCACAACAGGGCTGACAGCTTCCTTGATCTGATCGTCAGGCACCCCGATCAGCTTCCCGAAGAGGCCGAACGGGAGCATGGAGAACATGACCAAGCCAAACGTGACGGCGAAGGAGACCGAGTTGAGGCAGAACCGATCCAGGCGTTCCTCCCTCTCCGCGTGATCCGGGCCGAGAAGCTCCGCCTTGAGCCTCCCCTCGATTGCGGCCGTATCGTTGAAGGACGCCCAGCGGACCTTCTCCCCCGTGCCCGCCAGCGCCTGCCTCTCGGCCGTCACGAGCATCATCTCGGTCGGATTGCTGCCCGTCTGAATGGATACCTCGCCCTCCGCAGCCTCCTCGACGGCCTTGAAGGCACGCCGGGACATCTTCATCTCGACCCGACGGACGCTCCCCTCGCCCACGACCTGCCTGATCGCTGCCTTCCGGGACATGCCGGGGCTGGCCTCCATCAGCGCCATGATCTCGGCGATCGCCTTGGTGTCGTCGTAGCCGCGAGTTGCCATCGGTGAATCCTTTCAGGTTCGGTTCGATAGCCGATCTGAGCAAGGATTGCGACGGGGGTCAGCGAAAATTCCGGCGAAGGGAGCGAAGGCAGCATCAATCCTCCCTGCATCCTTCCGACAGACGGCATGGAGGCTTCCGGAGGGCGGGACCGGGTCAGGCAGGAATGGCGCAGAGCTGTGCGGGAGGCGCGGGAACGCGTCTGGACAACGGCAACCCGAGGAGCTGGACGAGCTCGTGTGCGTTATCGACGCCGATGGCAGCTAGCCTCGAGTTCCCGTGCAGGACCGTGATCTCGCCATGTTCGCTGGCTTCGATGCCGCAAAAGGTGGACAGGTCGATCCTCGTGACGTTGGCACCGCCTTCCGACAGGGCGAGCACGTAGAATGCCTTCTCCGTGAGCAGGTACCGCTTCATCCCTCCGGCCTCCTGCGGCAGGTGCGCGAGCTCGTACGCCACGCGGCCATCACAATAGAGCGAGTGCATGCCGCACAAGGTGAGAATGGAGAGGCCACCGATTGCGGCCGTAGCAATGATATTCATCATCAGGTCGAAGACCCATGGGTACGCATCTTCGAAGACGAGGGCATTCATGAACTCGTTCGAGAGGCCGAAACGGTCATGCGCAGACTGGTAGCCGATAGTGACGGCGACGAGCACGGAAAGGAGCACGAGCGGGAAGACGCCGAGTGAAAGCCCCAGGTTCACGAATTGGCCGTTCCTACTGAGGAACCAGTCCTGGAGCGGGCCGATGACCCGACGGCGGACCCAGCCTTTCACGAGATCATCGCTGGTGAAGGATGCCCACCGTACGGCTTCTGTGGTCCCCGAGAGGGCCTGCTGCTCGACCATCATGAGCAGGGTCTCCTTGAGTGATCGCCCGTGCTTCATGGCGATCTCGCGCATGGCAATGCCCCGCTCGCGGTCCCGCTTGGCCATCTTCTTCTCGATGCGGCGCAGGCTCCCCTCCCCCGCGACTTGGATGATGGCCGCCCTGCGGGAGAGATCGGGAGCCTCAGCAAGCAAGGCGTCAATCCGCGCGATGAGGTCGGTGTCGTCGTAACCGCGGGCTGCCATCTTGAATCCTTTCAGCGTGCATCCGTTAGCCCATTTGCCCAGGGACTGCCAAGGATGTCTGCGAACTTTCGTGCGAACGATGGGGATTTCCGGAGGTTCGCACTCCCGATGCCGCGTCCCTATACGGGAACCGCGATCCCGGCCTTCCCATCCTCCGGTTCCTCTTTCCGAAGCCCCATGCGGACGATCAGGGCATCTGACCCGGGAACGGCCTCGAGACGGACATCATCGGCCCCGAAACGAAGCACAGGCTCGCCGTCCGGCGTCCTGCGAAGGACCGCGTGGGAGACGTTCGGGTAGCGCCTGATGCGGACTTCGGTCCCGTCGGGCGAGAAGGCATAGAAGGCCTTGTCGGTGAGGACGAAGCGGCGCGTGTCCTGCTCCCGAACGGGTTTCAGGTCTTCCTTGCCGTATCCGGCCGCCGGCACCGGACGGCCGCGGACAACGGAGATGAGGGACTGAAAGAAGCAGCAGGCGATAGCGGTCAGGAAGATCAGCGGGGCGCCGAACATGACGAGGATAGCCGTCCAGGCGATGGCATCCTCGAACCGGAAGCTGCCGGCAAAGGCGGGTGCCGCGATGATGACGATGAGGCCCAGGAGGGCACAGGAGAACAGCATGCGGACCGGGAGGGGCAGCGGCCCCACCCTTCGGCCGCGCAGATTCTCCAAAGCGGCGAGGTCATTGAAGCCAGACCAGCGCACGCTCTCACCAGACCTTGCGAGGGTCATCTCCTCTGCCTTGGTGAGCATGGCCTGGGTCCGGGTCGGATACATCGGGAGGACGATGTCCTCGGAGTCCGCCTCGGGTACACGGGCGGCATCCCGCCTGACCAGCTTCGCCTCGATGCGGCTCAGGCTGTCGTCGCCCGCAACCTGCCTGATGGCAGCCTTGCGGGACATTGAGGGGTTCGCCCGCATCAGGGCATCGATCTCGGCGATCTGTGCGGTGTCGTCGTAGCCTCTGGCAGCCATCGTGAGTCCTTAGTCGTTCGCATCCGGTAGCCGATTTGCCCAAGGATTGCGACATCCGTCTGCATATTTTCGCGCACACGATGCACAAGAACGGCGGCGACAGCCCTCGTACGATGGCCTAGCGGTAGAGGCGGTAGCCCCATTGCGCACGCTCGACCGTGCCGCTCCATCCCGCCGGGAGGAACGAGGGATTCCTGCCTCTGGTCTTTCGCTCGGGCGGCTTGGGGGACGGGCGGCGGGTCTTCCTGCCGGGAATGCTGTAGCTCGGCTCCGTGACGTCGCCCGCGTACCGGAACCGGACTCCGTTCGCCTCCAAGGCGACGATGCAGGATTCGACCGTCCTGATCGTGGTGCGGGGATCGCCGACTTCCATCCGCCGCAGGACATGCGGCCGGAGTCCTGTCGCTCGTGCGAGATCGTCGACGGACATCCCGATCTCCTCGCGTGCTGCACGAAGGAGTCCATTGATGGCCGGGATCCCGGCCGCTGAGTCGGCAATCGAATCCATGTCGGGCAGTCTGTTAACCTGGCGAGGGGACTCGTGGCAACAGCGAATCCGGCTAGGTCGGTCTGGACGGCCCCTGCGTCTCGGCGTACAGTTCGTTGATGCGCGCGTAGTCCTCGGGGGAAAGGAAGTCCTCATCGGGATTGTAAAAGCCGGGACCGTAAAAATCCCTGCAAGTCAGCTCGCCGATGATCTTCACGTCCCGCAGGAGAGGCTCGTTGTCGATGCCGCGGACCCAGCCGGCCTCGTTCCACTCGACCAGCTCCTGTTCGCTCTCGGTAAGGTCGTCGTAGGTGACCTCGTGACCGGACACGAGATAGACCTTCCGATGGCCCATCATGGCGGCAAAGATCAGTTCGCCAGCCGACGCGACGTTGTAGACATCGAGCGCCCAGAGGTTGCGGGCCGCGTCCCATTCCACGTCGTAGACGCTGACGCCCATTTCCTGATCGGACCGACGATACATGTGCTTGTAGACGTTGGGAGAGGCCCCGATCCCGGACCGCTCACCCTTTGGGATTTCGCCGAAGCGGATGTAGACCTTGGGTTCGGTGCTCTCCGGCGTGCTGTCGTAGCCACTCTCAGCCATATCTGATCCCTCTCCCGCCGCACCGATATCCCATATGGCGGACAATTTCGAGCGGTGTCTGAGACATTATGTGTGAAGCGCGCAAAGGATTGCCTCTCCCCACGCACGGCCGAAGTGGCTAGGATCGTGATCGTTGCAGCACGCCTGAGAGGATTCCCTATGGCCGCCGAGACCCCTAACCTCAAGGCACCGACCGACGAGCAGGAGGTCGAACAGGCATTCCTCGAACTGATCGGCAAGGAAATCGAGACCAATCCCGGCAGCGTGGTGCCGATCACCCAGGAGTGGTACGAACGTGCGATGGAGCTCGTCAAAGGGGTGGTGGTCGACCTCGACGAGGAGCTGCCTGACGACGTAACGTTCTGAGTTCGAGGAGCAGGATCATGGACGAGAGATTGAAGGCCTTCAGCAGGAAGGCAGCCGAACTCGCCGCCGTCCCGGGCCGGCACAGCCCACCTGTCGCGCAAGGCCACATCGATCGCTTCCACGAGATCAGGGAAGCCTACCGGGACGGCAGTTGGACCGTCCGGCTGGACGGGGGCTGGAGGCTCGAGATCGAGTGCGATGGCTTCTCCGCCACCTGTCATCTGCTGGTCGACGGCTTGGACGAGTGCTGGTCTCACTATGACATCACCACCACCGAGGAGTGCCGCGAGGCAGCGTTGAAGCTCCTCGAACGGGCCGAACGGACCGGCTTCGAGCCGCCCTCACAGGCTGTGGCAGTTTCCGCTATTGCCGACGGATCGGTGGAGAATGGCCTCGACGCGGTCCGCGCCGTCCGGATGAGGTGAGCGGGGCCTCCTAGCCCCGCGTCCCCGTCGCCTGCCCAGCGGCCGGCTTCACGATCCTGCGGAACGACAGGACCTGCGACGGCTCCTGGTTGCGGGCCTTCAGGCGCCGCTGGATGCCGAGCGTCGTCAGGAAGAAGCGCTCGAAGTCGGGATCCCAGTAGGCGAGCAGCTCACGGCCGATCCGGTCGCGCATGACGTACGCACGCGGGGACTTGTCCTCCTTGGACGTGAAGTGTCCCGTCGCCTCGATCGCGTCCAACGCCTTGATGAGCTCGGCTTCGATCTTGGCTTCCTGCTCCGCAATGGAGTTCCAAGTCTTCTCCGCCATGGCTGCCTCCCCGGTCGGCGTTGATCACCCCTGAAATGGTGGCCCAAGGATTCGCGAGCTTCAACGCATAAAGGTGGGTACGCCGGGGGATGCGGCGTTCGGCGCACAATGGTGCAGTCGTCTACTTGTCCCCGTCCGGGCGGAGCACCATCCCCATCAGGGCACTCGCCATCGACATCATGCGGATCTGGGGCACCTCCCGGAACGCCGCCTCGGCTTCCTCCGGCGTCTTCGCCTCGATGCGGTGGACAGACGTGTGCATCCCGCCGTCCTCCACGTGGGCCTCGACCCACCAGTAGGGGTGCCCGATCTCCTCCGAAAGCAAGGCTGCGGCTGCCCTCATCATGGGGTTGTCCGGCTTCTCCAGCGCGAGCTGGGCGATGAAGGAGGTCAGGGCACCCATCCGTTGCACGGTGGGATCGTTGTAATGCTTCATGGCATAGGTGATGACCCGGTCGACATCCTCGGACCTGCTGCGGTCCTCCTCAGTCAGGGCGAAGGTCTGCTGCCACATCTTGGCGGGCATCGCGACGGCTCCCCAGCCGACCACGGCGGAGGAAGGGGTCGGCACGCTCATGGTTCGCTCCGTCGGACGTTCGTCATTGCCTGTCAAAGTCCTGCATCAGGTCGAGGACCGATCTCGCCATCTTCAGCATCCTGACCGTCGGCTCCGCCTGGAAAGCCGCCACCGCGCTGGAGACCGAATTCGCTTCCAAGGGGAAGATCGAGGTCCGTATTCCGCCGCCTTCCCTCTGGGCCTCCACCCACCAGTACGGTCGGCCAAGCTCTTCGGAGATCAGGGCGGCAGTGGCCCCGACGAGGGGCGCTGCCGGGTCGCGGCCGGCAATCTCCACAAGGAAGGAGGTCAGCACGCCCATGCGTTCGAGACCGGCCCCGCCGGGATAGCTGTCCATGGCGAAGCGGACGACCCTGTCCACTTCAGGGGTACGGGCGCGGTCGCTTTCCTTGATGACGATCTGCTGGATTTGAGGTTGCGCGGGGATCACGATCGCTCCCCAGCCGATGGCGACCGGGGAAGAGGCGGGTTCGCTCATGGGGCGGCTCCGGAAATCGTCGGGTCCGCCCGATCTAGCACGCCCGTTCCCGGCCCGCCAGAGGCGCCCTATGGGGCCGGAGCCGCCATCTCGGGTTCGGGAAGCTCGAAGCTGTAGCCGAGCCTTGCGATCAGCTTGTCCGCATTGTCCGTGACTCGTGCGATGACCTGGGCGGTGTGCTTGCATTCCGCGACCAAGGCATCGTAGCTGTCGGTGCCCCGCTCGCTCAGCCTCTCCGTGGCGAACTCGTAGAAGCGGTCAATCTCGTCGGACGCGATGCTGATCATCTCCACGAAGTGGGAGGTGTCCTCGTCGGTCCCGCCCCTGCGGCGCAGGCCGTCCTTGGTAACCCCGAGCTCGGCCATGATCGGAGCGAAGTCCGAGATGGCGAACAACGCGGCGTTCTTGCGTTCCTCAGGCCTGAAGGTGGCAACCCTGCCGTATGTGAGCATGCCCATCCCGAAGGCGATGCCGAGCTTTGTCCGTACGATCCTGGCTACCTGATCGCCGGGAAGTTGGGGCGGCACGACCGGGACGGACCTGGTCGGGCGCTTGTAAGGCTCGAACTCCCCGATCGAGGGCGGACTGTCCATCAGGCCGGGAACGAGAATGTCCTTGGTCGCCCTGTCCCATTCAAGGAAGCGGTCCCGCGCCTTGAAGAGCAGGGGCGTGATGACGTCGGCCGCAGCGGAGAGCTGCGCCTTCGTGCGGGACGGGCCAGCAGTCAGCCCGAAGGCCTCCTCCATCGCCTGTACTGCCGAGTGGATGTCTTCCAGTGCCGAGGCGGCTTCCCTCCCGAGCACCCGCTCGACGTCGCCAACGTTCACGCCGGACACCTTGCTCCTGGCGAACCGCGCCTTGTAGACCGCTAGGTCGACCACGCTGACCGCCCCCTTGGTGGGGTTCACTGCGATGTCCTCGCAGGCCCCGGCGAGGAGCTTCCTGACATGGTGGTGGTGGATGCGGTTGGAGCCGATGCAGTAGAAGACGAACTCGGGAGAGGTGGGCATGGAAGGCTCCTTTCCGGTGGAACCTAGCTACAGTGACGGCATGGGACAAGGTTGATCCATGCGGGCCGCCCCGTAGGCTCAGGGAAGCACAGGAGAAAGCCGATGCCACAGGTTCTCATCCCCCAGGACGCCTTCGAACAGATGATCGAGAACGGCAGGAAGTCGAACGCGGGCGAGAGGATCGATCCCTTGCCGATCGTGAAGCTCTTCATGCCCGGCACGGGATGGACATGGCTCCTGACGGAGATCGATCCGGACAACCATGATCGCGCCTTCGGCGTCGCCTGCAATGGATACGACGACCCGGAATACGGGTGGGTCAGCATCTCCGAACTCAGCGCCGTGAGAGGACGCATGGGCCTAGCCGTCGAGCGCGACGAGTGGTTCAACCCCGCAGGTCCCCTGAGCGAGTACGCGCAGAGGGAGGGCGGCCAGTTCGCGATGTAGTGAGCGGCTCAAGCCCAGTAAGGCATGCGGACCTTCATGTGGCTCGGGAACTTCGCGCTCATGAGCGGCTCCGCTGCCGTGAAGAGAAGCCTTCGACGGAATGCCGGAGGCGTCTCCACGATCTCGATGTCCCGAGCAGTCGGCTCCGTTGACCAGAAGTCCGGAACCCCATTGCCCATGAATGGTCCCTCCTGCGTCCAGCGGGGCACCGTAAGGCTCCAGCGTTGGGCCATGTGCTCACCGACGGCGCCGATCCACGCATCGTTCCAGGCGCGTTCAAGCGGCACGGGCGCCGGATCGAGCATTGCCTGCTGAGCGCCCCTGTCCCGCTCTCGGTAGAAGGCTTCCTGGAACTGGTACATGGCTTGGCTGAACCAGTCCGGATTTTCGCGAATGAGTTCAGCCACATCGGCCAGTGACCTCGGTTTGTGCTTCAACTGCGGCCCCAGGCCGAAGCGGTCGAGGCCCATCTCGAACAGCGCAAGCTTGTGATCAACAGCCTTCCGCAAGTCGCTGTCTTCCCTCGACTTCCTGTCGACGAACGGGGCAACGAGCCTCCTGAGACCCTTGCCCGTCGTGATCCCGGCAGCGGCCGCGATCCGGAAGGCGCCTTCCAGATCATCGAGGGTCGTGTCGGGCATGGGTCTCAGGGTGGCGAGGAACACCATCGGCATCAGGAGACTGGGTGGTGCCGCCAGTACCCGAAGGCCGGGTTTCTCCCATGAAGGATACATCCCCGTCGGGAAGTCACCGGACTGCGGGGTTCCGTCCCGGCAGAGTCTCGGCAGCAGGCGCTCGACCCAGCCGTGCAGAAGCCCGATGGCCTGCCCTGCCCGGTCGCAGGCCTGCCGCATGGGACCGTTCTTGCCGTCGAAGGAGATGTCGACCTGCTCGATGGGGTTGCCGTCGTCCTTCCATCCGTAGCGTAGGAGGAAGACGTGGCCGGAGCAGACCATGATCTCGCCGAGCAGTTTCTGGTCTCGGAGTTCCTCGCCCACGAGGTTCAAGGCCTTGAGGATGAGGGGTTGGTCGACAAGCGAGAAGACTGACATGGCTGGCACCGCGCATAGGCCGATCCCGCCTCACGTAGGGCGCTCGCCGTCCCGCATCCAGCGGGTGACTCCGGGCTGCCACGGGCACGGCCCGGAAACGGAAACGCCTTGGCGGAGGTGCTGTCTAGGAAACCTCAACCAAGGCGTCAGCGGTGTCCTTAGGGAGAGACATCCACGCCCATCACATAGGCGGATCACCTATCAGGTCAACGAGTGCACGCCCGAAAAGAAAGGACTACCCGGCACCCTTGCCGCCGTACTGTGCCGTCCGGATCGCCTCGACCACATCGTCGGGAAGCTCGCCGACCTTCAGAATCTTCCGCCCGGCATCTCCAACGAGCTCGTAGCCGCTTTCGAGCGTCGCTGCCTTCAGGCGGGTCTTCCGTCCGTTCGCCGGGGTGCCGTCGCCGTTCGTGACCGCCTCCGCGAGCCAGCGGCCGTCAGGCTCCTGGGAGAGGATGCGGACGGTGCGCTTGCGGCACTCCTGGGGCAGCGGAACCTTGTCGTAGTACGTGTCACGAAAAATCTGACCCGGCTGGATGTCCATGAGGCTGCCCTCCCCGTTCCTGGCTGCTTCTTGTGCCCTGGTCTGGGAATCCGATCAAGCGATCGGACACTCGGACGGCGGGAATCCTGGGAGGATTGAGTGAGTTGGTGCTGGGAAGGCGGGAGAGACCCATCTGCCCCTTTCGAGGCCCCAGCTTATCCCCTCGCCCGGTCTTTGCCTCCCGGCCGGACTGAGAGAGACGCCACCATAGCTCGAGGGAAACGTGAGAAACAGTCCCTGAAACGGTAGAAGCCCGGCCTTTGGGACCGGGCTTCCGTGGTGAAATCCTGCGCTCAAAATCTGGTGGGGAGGCATCCTCTCCCCGCACCCTCTTTCGGAAGGCTCTGCCTGGCCTCGCGTCGCTTCCGTGCGGCTTCCACGACGTCTGCCAGGCTTCGATCTGATGAACTCCGCCCGTTTGCCGCACCGGCCGGGGAGTCCATGAGTGAGGACTTCAACCTACCCAGGGATTCGGGTTCCGTCAACTCCGAAGGACTTGAATCCTCAGAGGGCCAAGGCCTCCAGCGGGGCGCAGCCGCCGACCCGCTCGTGGTCCAGGCCGGGAGCGTTCCTGTACCTTTCCTGCAACTCGGGGCCCGCGAGGACGAACGACGCCGCCTCGACCTCGCCCGTGCTCGAACGGCAGGTTCCGAACGTCCAGGAGGGACGGACATCGGCAAAGGCGGGGTGCGGCTCCAGGATCGTCACGTCGAGGTACGGATCGAGCCACTCGCTGTCCATCCAATGCAGCACGTTGCTGCCGTCGATCTTCGAGATGACGTCGATCCTCGCGATGGCCGGGGGATCGCAGGTGACCGTCACGCTGTCGTCGTCCTCGTCGTAGCACTCGACCTCTGAGATCAGCACGACCTTCCCGGCGACGTTGTGATACTCCTCGAGCGCTTGCTGCTCGATCTCCGCATGCGTGAATTTCCTGTCCGCCATCTGAATCTCCTTGTTGTGCCACGAAGTTACTCAGGCAGCTTGAGAGCAACAACACAGGCTGCGGCGGCTTGGGCGGCGGCATTCTGTCCTGGCGAAGGTCGATGTCCTCAAGGACTCGGAGACTGGGGCGGAGAGCAGGCCCCGATCTCTTCCTTGTCGAGGCCGGGTGCGTTCCGGTACCGCTCCTGCAACTCGGGCGGCGCGGGCACGAACCTGGACTCGAAGACACTTCCCGACTTCAGCGACACGGACGTGCCAGCGATGTGGGAGGGACGGACGAAGCTGAAGGCCCGATGCGGCTCCAGGATGGAGACGTCGTAGATCGGCTCGAAGAACGTGCTCGATCTCCAGCGCAGCGCGGTCTCCCGGAGGTCGCCCCGCTCGATGCGGAGGACCGCCGGGGGATCGCACATGACGACGACCTCCTGATTGTCCTCGTCGAAGCAGACGACCTCGTCCGCGAGGATGACCTTCTCCGCGACGGCATGGTACTGGTCGAGCGCCTGGCTCTCGATCTCGGCCTTCGTCAACGTCATCTTCCGCCCCCGAGTGAATATCCCGTATGTCGGGCGGGAACCCGGCTATCGGCCGAGACCCCGCTCCTTCTCCCACTCGGCGTCGCGCTTCTCTTCCAGCTCGGCGACTGCCTTCAGGACGTCCGGATCCGGCTCCAGTCGCATGAGGTCCACAGTGGAGTGATACTCCGGCCCAGACATGCTGTAGTGGTCGGGCATGCTTCCCAGAATGGCCTCGCGGGCGGTCTCGTACGGACCGCGGTCATCCTCCGGATCGCCCTCGAGACGGATGCGGTACCCATCTTCCGTCCAGTAGATGCCCTTGCCGAGGGAGTCGTGAATCCCGTCGTTCTCCTCGGCGGCGTCCCGGTTGGGGGCGACGGCGCGCGGATCGCGGTTCTCGACGGACTCGAGGAAGTCCTCCAGCCCCTCGTTGCACCTGTAGAGGATGTGCTGGACGAGGCCCGGCGGAAGGTCGCCCAAGGCGAGATCGACGGCTTTCCCCTCCTCCACCCAGTCCTGAAGCGTCTGGGGATCGATGCCCTCGCCGCTCTGCGAGAAGCCCTGAGCGGATGTCGGATTGCCGGAGAGGGCCAGGTAGCTCCCGTCCGAGAACACGACGGTGTACCGATCGAAGCTGGAGCCGCCGTTGTCGACGATCCGGAACAGGTACTCGGACATATCTGAGGGGGACTCGAACACTTTCTTCATCGGAACCTCCAGGGGGCTGCGTCTTCCTGCACGATAGCCGATGGGTTCGCAATCGAGACGATGGCTCCCGCAAGGACGCGAAAGGCTGTGGACCAACCTCGACTGAAACGGAACGCTGTAACGCTCACCTTGACGGTAGGACTAAATCCTGCCAATACCTCCCGGTGAAGTTGGCCTCGGAGGTCGGAGTGAGAAAGCTGCTTTCTGCCTGCATGTTCGCGCTGATGTGCCTGCCCGCCATGGCAGGGACGACGTCGGTCTACACCGACGTGAGCAAGTGCCACGTCGCGGACACCGAGTGGGACATGTTCAGACACGCATGCAAGGGTCCCGGCGGGCGGACCGTCGAGCTCCATTACGTGGAGGGCGTTGCGTCCATCCTCGTCGATGGCGATGCCGAAAGTCCGGCGGCCAAGGTCAGGATTCCGGTCGGCGGCGAGGGCAAGGTCTTCGGCCCGAGGGTCGAATGGCGCGTCAGGGACGGCAGGCCCTGCGCGGTGATCGCAAGGGTGAGCACCGACAGGGGATCGCGGCTGGTCGTGGCCTCGCTGGCGAAACCCGCGCAGGTCTTCGGCTTGGAGCGCAACAACAAGGACGCACAGAAAGCGTCCGAGCGGGCCTGCGACTCGGTGGGCAAGCCCTATGCGCCGGAGGGCGAGATCCCCGTCGAGGTCCGCGGCGACTGGACCCTCTCGGGTCGGTGCGACGATCCCAACAAGGTGACGATCGGCGCAAAGTCATTCACCGTGACGTTCCCGGGCAAGACGTTCTCGTACGACCGGGTGGAGAAGAACCGGATCTACCTGCATGGCGCCAACTATGGCGGCAAGGAATACACCCTGATGGGGTACAACGCCGCCGGGGACACCTACGAGGCCGGCGTCGTCGTCAATGCCGACGAGCAGGAGGGGCGGATCAAGGTGATCCCGGTGTCCTACGACGTCGGGAACCAGTTTTCCCCGATCGACGACAAGCCGTTCCAGCCCTGCAAATGACGGGCGCAGGGCGGTCCTTCGGGGCCGCCCCTTTCGTTCACGGTCAGGCTGCCAGGGCGAGATTCCCGACCAGGCGTCGGGACACTGCCCCAGCCGCGTCGGCCAGTGCCCCGCGCCGCAGCTCGAGACCAAGCAGGCTCCGCCCGGCGGACGCCCTCCCCGGCATGACGATGTCGCCGTAGGGGTCGAACCCGAACCGCCTGTAGTAGCCGGGATCGCCTACGAGGATGACCGCCTCCCAGCCGAGATCACGTGCCTGCTCGACTGCCTGCACGAGGAGACGTGAGCCGACGCCACGACCGCCGCATCCCTGATCGACGGCCAAGGGGCCGAGCATGAGGACGGCCCCTGCCCCGTGGACGGAGACGGGCCACAGGCGGACGGTCCCGACGAGGGTGCCCTCGGCATCCTTCGCCACGAGCGCGACGGCGGGCACGTTGCCCTCGCGAAGGGACTCCGAACCCACGCCCTTCCTGCCGGGTCCCATGGTCCGGTCCAGCAGGCACTCGCGCGCAACCACATCCGACGAAACCTCGTCGTGCACAAACCACTCCATGACGGCCTCCATGGACGCAGGGCGGAACGGGAGATTGTGAGGGATCGCAGGCGCTCCTGAGGGAAGCGCCTGCGGAAGGTCAGATCACGTAGGCCTTGAGCGGCTCGAAGCCGTTGAAGGCGACCGCCGAGTACGTGGTCGTGTAGGCGCCGGTTCCCTCGATCAGGACCTCGTCCCCGACCGTCAGTGAGATCGGCAACGGGTACGGGGCCTTCTCGTAGAGCACGTCGGCGGAGTCGCAGGTCGGGCCGGCGAGCACGCAGGGGGCCATCTCGTCACCGTCCCGCTCCGTGCGGATCGGGTAGCGGATGGACTCGTCCATCGTCTCGGCGAGGCCGCCGAACTTGCCGATGTCGAGGTACACCCAGCGCATCTCGGCCTCGTCCCTGCTCTTGCGGGAGACGAGCACGACCTCAGCCTTGATCACCCCGGCATTGCCGACCATGCCCCTGCCCGGCTCGATGATCGTCTCGGGGATGTCGTTGCCGAAGTGACGCTTCAGGGCGCCGTCGATGGCGCGGCCGTAGTTCGGCACGCCCGGCACGTCCTTCAGGTACTTCGTCGGGAACCCTCCCCCGAGGTTGACCATGCCGAGGTGGATGCCCCGGTCGGCGCACTCGCGGAAGATCGCGGACGCGGAGGCGAGCGCGCCGTCCCAAGCGTCGACGTTGCCCTGCTGGGACCCGACGTGGAATGACACCCCGTAGGCGTGGAGGCCCAGCGAGTGCGCGTGCTCGAGGACCCCGACCGCCATCTCCGGCTCGCAGCCGAACTTGCGCGAGAGCGGCCACTCGGCCCCTGCCCCGTCGCACAGGATGCGGCAGAAGACGCGGGAGCCGGGCGCAGAGCGGGCGATCTTCTCGACCTCGGTCTCGCAGTCCACCGAGTAGAGGCGGATGCCGCGCTCGTAGGCTGCCGCGACGTCGCGCTCCTTCTTGATCGTGTTGCCGTACGAGATGCGGTCCGGCGTTGCCCCGGCGGCGAGCGCCATGTCGATCTCCGCCACGGAGGCGCAGTCGAAGGAAGAGCCGAGGGAGGCCAGCAGCTCGAGCACGCGCGGCTCCGGGTTCGCCTTGACGGCGTAGAAGACGCGGGTGTCAGGAAGGGCGTTCGTGAAGGCGAGGTAGTTCTCGCGCACGACCTCGAGGTCGAGGACGAGGCAAGGCCCCTCGGGACGTCGGGTACGGATGAAGTCGCGGATGCGGTCCATGGCGGGCACCAATCAAGACAAGTGTGGGTGCGGCGTCGACATGGATTGGAGCCACGTCGCACGGCCGGCAAAGATGAAGAAGCCCTTCGGCGCTGCCGGAGGTTGGAACCCCGGCGGTGGAGAAAGGCCCGTTCGTCGTTGCTTGAGTCCCTACCAGGGACCGCGGGCACGTGCGTATTCGGGCTGATTGCGAATGTGAATCCTGGCGGCGCGGCTTGCAAGAGGTTTTTTCGGCCTGTCGCGGCGGATGGATTCGAAACCCTGGTGTTCGGCTATGATGAAGGGGCGGAGATGTGAGACCGGGAGGCCGAAGTGGGCAAGGGTGATCGGAATCGGATGAGCTCTGATGGCAAGGCAGGGAACGAACCCGGGCTCCGTGCCGCAGCCGTGACCCTGAGTTCCATCATGGCGGCATTCGCGACGGTTCCAGTCGCGACTTCCGTCGGGCCGGCCGGGAGCGGGTCGGAAGGTGCGACGGGCCTTGCACTCATTCTCATCGTGTTCGTCGCATCCCTCGGCATCTACGCGGCTGTGTATGCCGTAGCAGATGCCCTGCCCGCCCGGTTCAGGGAATCGGGCTGGCACCCGTGTTTCACGATGTTCCTGTCGAGCCTCGTGATGGGGGCCGCGACCCTGACCCTCTTCGGAACCCTCTGGGGAGCCGAGGCAGGATTGTTCGGCGGGTTCCTGGGCGGAGGCTTTCTCCGGAGCGCCCGGAGGCGGGACTAGCGAGGGAGCGGCGGCAGCTCGTCGGTTGCAGCCCTCCTTGATTTTCGTGTTGCCAACCTATCGAAGGACTCGTCATCTGACATCCGGCGTGCTACAGGATCGCCTCCAAGGATTCAGGAGGCCACATGACCACCAACTCGCAGACCACGTCCCAGCCTGCCCCGTTTGCGGGCCTTTCCCGCAAGGCCGTCCTCGTGACCGTCGGCTGGTATGCGTTCGCGTTCTGCGTCACGTTCGCTGCGGGCCTCCTCTACCAGTACGCGGCCACGGAAATCTTCACCTCGCTGATGTGGCGTGAGCCAAACAACGACCAGGTCTTCGTCGTCTTCGTGCTCCTGGTGATCATGCTTGCGGGCAACTCGTCTTGGCTCGGCACCTTGGGCCGTGTCCTTGCGGTCAGCGCGTTCTACGGCCTGGTCAGTCGACACGGCATCGGTGCCACCCAGTGCGGCAGCCCCGGCGCAGCCCTCGAGTTCTGCGCCAGCCTTGCGCCGCAGCCGGCCCTCGCCCTCCCGGTCGCCTTCCTCCTGGCGGTCCTGACCGCGTTCGAGCTGCGGAAGGCCCGCAAGAACTTCCATGGAATGTTCGGGGTGTAGGCGGCGCCCTGCCCCTCGCCGCAGACCTCAAGACATTCCGGAGACGACCATGCGGGACCATGCAGACGGACAAATCGAAACCCAGGCCGCGCTCACGCCCGAAGGGAGCCGCCGCACGACAGCCGCATGGATCGCGGGTGCCTGCGGCGTGGCCGCCGCCTCCACCCTCGTGATCGAGCAGGGGCTGACGGCTCTCGGGTTCCAATTGGGCTGGCGCGATCTCACGGTCGGCCAGTGCATCATGGCCGGCGCCATGTTCGGGGTTCTCCTCGAGGGGAAGCACACGGTCCTCAACGTGATCCCCCGCGTCATCACAGTCGCCCTGATGATCCTGATCGCCCGGCACTTCGGGATCGGCGCCTCCGAGTGCGCAAACGTCGAGTACCTGATCTGCTCAGCCTCCCCGGCCGCCCCCGTCATCGCCAAGGGCGCACCGTTCTTCGGCTTCTGGTGTGGCGTCGAGGTATGGCGCCTCCGGAAGCGCTTCGGCTCCGCAGCCAACCAGGCCTGACCTTTTTTCTTTGCGCACGACCCCCGATCCATTCCCGTGCGGATCGAGTCGAGCAGCCCATCCGGCCATATTGAATTCGCCGGCGAATGGCCCCCGAGGAGTCGCGGGTGTTAGCCTCTCCATGAGATAACCTGACATCGGGGACGAGGAATGCACGGAAGCCTGGAAGACATCGAGCACGGCACCGTGCGCACCGGGTCCGACAAGGGCATCACCTTCCTCTCCGGGGTCTCGGCCTGCGCCCTGACGTCGTCGGTCCTGACCGCCCTGCCGCTCGCCATGGCCGACACGGCCGCCGGGCAGGCTGTCGGCAGCCTCGCCTTCGCGCACGCGTTGCCGCTCTCCGTGATCCTGGTGGGGCTGATGACAGCCTGCCCGCACTACAGGACATCAGGCCTCTTCGCCTCCGCTGCCGGCGCCCTCGGCGCGGCCACTGCCTGCGTGATCGTCCTTGCCTACGTGGCGCTCGGCGCCCTGAGCTCCGTCCTCGTGAACCCGCACGACGCGCTGCTCCTGCTGTCGCCCGTGATCGGCGGGTACTTCGGCGGCATGGCTGCGGCCCGCATCATGCAGGAGCCATATCTCCCGGCCATCGTGAGGAAAGACGTGTTCGATCCCGAGGAGGACCGGGTCATCGTGAACCCGCAGTCATGGGCGGACCGCACAGAGGGGTGGACCAGCGACCCGAGGTGCTGATACGGGGCTTCCTGGAGGTCGGCGAATGGTCAAGAGCAAGCCAACCCACGAGCAACTCATGGAAGCGATCATCGACCTCCGCGAGAGGTGGATCGCCGACGGCGAGGCCCCGAGCGCCTACGAGATCAACAACGGCCTGTGCGAGGACTTCGCCCAGGCGGTCGTGGACCGCTTCGGGGGCGAGACGGACGGCTTGCAGATCATCTGGGGCGACAATCTCTCGGTCGACGGCGAGGGCTACGAGTGGGACGTGGACCTTCTGCGCGAGCACTGGGCCGGAAGCGCCCCGACGCACGGCCTCGACTGGGCCGACATCCGTGGCGACATCCCGGCGCACGCCTGGATCGTCCTCGACGGCCGCCACTACGATGCCGAGTGCCCCGAGGGGGTCGACAACCTCTTCGAGCTGCCGCTCGTCAGGCGCGGCATGGAGTACTTCGCAGCGCGGCGGGATGCCGCTCCGAACGGTCCCCTCACCTGAGACAAGCCTGGAAGGATCAGACGGGACGCCGGGTCCGCGACCTGACCGCTGACGTGCCTGATGAAGGTCAATCCTGGTGCTGATAGGATTCGTCGCCTGTTGACGAGACCATCAAACTATTGCAAGACGAATTCATTGCACAACACGTAATGAGTTTCGAAATGGCTATCATTGATGCTTCCAGCGGAGTGTATCTCCGAGTATACGGCACGTCCGAGAGCGAGCCGGACCTTGTCGGCACGAACGGTGTCTCCCCGGGCGATCTGTACGACCGCATGTACGGCAACGGCGGCAACGACGTCCTGCGTGCCTTTGGCCACAACGACTACCTGTCAGGCGGAAGAGGCAATGATCGCCTCTATGGCGACGGCGGGAACGACAAACTCTATGGTGGAAGTGGCGACGACAGGCTCTATGGCGGAACTGGGGACGACAGGCTGACGGGCGGCGCTGGCAAGGATTGGCTGCACGGCGGATCCGGCAGCGACAGCTTCCACTTCAACAAGGCATCCGAGGCCCAGGGCGATACCGTCTACCGCTTCGAGCACGGACTCGACACGATGAACCTCGGCAATATAGACGCCAACACCAGGAAGTCCGGCAATCAGGATTTCAGGTTCATCGACCGCAAGGGCTTCACCAAGCACGCTGGCGAGCTTCAGGAATACCATTCCAAGGGCAACACCTACATTCGCGGGGATGTCGACGGGGACGGCAAGGCCGACTTCAGCATCAAGGTCCTGGGGAAGCACGACTTCACCATGCATGACCTTATCCTCTGAGTCCTTGGATGTCCTGCCGGGCATCCCTGAACGCCGCCTCTTTTCTGCACGGGAACCGCTGCTGCCGTCGTGACGGCCTGGCGCCCATGACGGCACACCGTTTTCGACGCCAGGGGACGGTGTCCCGCCTTGGGAGGGGCGCTCGGCCGCCCTTTGGATGGCCTCAAAGCGAAAGCCGCCTTCCCTTCCGGGATCAGGCGGCTTTCTTGGCGGTTTCCCTGGCCGACTCGCGGGCGATCTCCTGGATGTCGCAACGGTAGATGCCGAGTTCCTTGAGGTCGCGGTCGGAGGCGGCGGACAGCTCGCGCACCGTCTGGCGGTAGCGCTTGTGGCGGGCCATGCGAGAGAGGATGAAGGGGATGATCATTTTCTTGTTCCTTGGCGTAGGCCCCAAGGGAAAGCCCGCCGCCGGGCGGGCTTCTCGGGGCGTCCGTGCGGAGCCGATCAGGCGGCGCTGGCGCGGTTGGCGATGAAGGGGATGTCGCCGCGCGTGATGCCGATGTCCTCGAGCTCGCGGTCCGAGAGGAGGGACAGCTCGCGGATGGTGTCGCGGTAGCGGAAGTACTGCTGGATCTTGGAGAGGATGAGGCTGACGAACATGGTGAGCTCCTTCGTGCCCGACCTGACGGCCGGGCGGGATGATTGACAGGATTGAATCCTTGCTGAGACCTCACTATGCTGCACCGCAACGAATGGTGTTAGTCCGTTACGCACAGGACTGTTATGCTTTAGTCGCATAGCGGCGTAAGGATTCGTTCATCCGCGCCTGATAGCTTGATGACCTTGGATTCGGACCGGAACGGGTGCCTCCATGGATCCGGAGGGTTGCGGCGGCCCGCCGCGGGTGCGACTTCGGGCAGCTTAGGCGACGGAAACGATCATTTTTGTGCCGAGGACAGCCATTTTCTTTCGTTGCCGTGCCCCTGCGAGCCATGTCCTGAACGCTTGCCTCATGGCGCACCCCACCCTCGGCCGGGTCTCATACCTCTTGCAAGTCCTTTGTCGCTTCGCCATCGTAGGACTCGGCCCCAAGGAGGCCGTGCCGCCCACGAGGCGAACCCTTACGGGGATCCTACTCTGACCAATGCGTCGAGTTCACTTTCGATGCCCTTTCCCAGAGGGGTGAGTGGGCCGCTCCGACAAGGGGAAGTGACATGAAGTTCGTTATCGCAACCATCGACATGGCCAAGAAGGCCGCGAAGTCCCTCCGTCGCGAGATGGGCAAGGCAGGACACGACGTGCCCCTGCACGAGGCCCAGAGACTGGTCGCCGCCCTGTACGGCTACGGGGACTGGCACGCCCTTGAGCTGTCCGCAGGAAAGGGAATGCCGTCCCCTGTGGACTGCTCCCTCGCCGTCGGCCAGCTCCATGCCCGCCTGAAGAGGCAGCTTGCCGTTCTACAGGCGGCAGGCATCGAGCCGGAGACAGCCGAGCTCATTCTCGCCAAGGTGCAGCCGACAGGGCCTCGCATCCCTGCGGGGACGAAGCCCAAGGGGCCGGGCGGACGGCAGGAGACGGAGAGCGGCGAGGTCGGACCTGGCCCCATCCACCCGGGAGCCGTCGTCCCGGCTGCGTTCGGACTGGCCGCCCGGGTGGAGTTTTATCAGACCGCGCTCTCCCTGCTGAACACCGGGTACCATCTCGACAGGTGCCTGGATCTCATGGAGAAGGTCTACTCACGGCGCAGCGACATGGCGAGCGAGGTCGCCACGGTGGTCCTCCGGACGCTTCGGGCGATCCGCGAGTGTCAGCCCGACCCCTTCTACGACGTCCATGTGGGTGACGACCGGGGCCTCGGCGAGGTGATGCTGGGTATCGGCGTCGAGCTGAGCGTGCTGGAGGAGGGTATCCTGCTGGCGCTGAAGGACGGCGGGATCGACTACGCGAGGGCCTTCCGTGGCCTGGTGGACGGGGCGACGACGCTGCGCAGCGTGGAGGAGCAATATGCAATGTCCCCGGCAAGGCTGCCTGAGACCGCCCTGCCCGTTGCCAAGTCGATGACCCGGCGTTCCTGAAGAAAACAATTAGGGCGGATCACTCCGCCCTTCTCAGCGGCCCGGCACCTGCGCTCTCTCCCGCAAGGCTCCCGGGCCGATCTCTTCGTGACGTGTTCGGTGCCGTCACATGCCGGGGCCGGAGGCCTTCCGTTCCTCGAGCGCCTCCTCGGAACCCCAGTGCTCCTTGACGATTGCCTCGCGCAGGGTCGCCTCGAGTGCCGCCCGGAACTCCGGGTGGTGAGGCTCCTCCATCTTCAGTTCGGGCACGACCTCCTCGAAGTCCGGATACACGAGGTGCAGGCTTCCGAGAGGGAGTCCGTCGATAACCGTCTCGATGTGCGACGCTACCTCTTCCTCGAAGTCGTAGTCATCGTGCCCGCCCGGGAATCCGAAGCTCTCCGTCGACTGCTGGATGAAATCCCTGAATGAGGCCATCGCCTTCCCTCCTGTTTGCCTGCCGGGACTATGGATGGCCACGATGCAATGGCCAAGCGCACCCGACACAGGAAACGGCCGGCATTCGCGATCCGTCCCCGCCTGTGCCTATGTTGCAGGGAGAAGGTGCAAGACGGAGGGCGAATGCATGCAACATCTCAGTGATCCACGTGCGAGGCTGGCGGTGACGGGCTTGTCCGCCATCGGCCTGTCATACGTCGTCGGCTCCCTTGCCTATGCGGTGACGGTGGTCGCGGGCAGCACGTCCGCACTGGTCTTCGCCTTCGGCATGGCCCTGATGGCGGCACCCGCCGCCGTCCTCGCGGGAAACCAGCTCGTGGGGGCGGAAATCCGCAATCCACGTCTGTACCCGTTCATGATCGGCGCTCAGTCCGCCCTGCTTGCGACGGCCACCGTTCTTCCGTGGGCCATGCAGATGGCCATGCACGCCGGGCAGCCTTGGACCCCTGCGGAGGAGACGGCCTTCCTGCCGACGGTCCTCGCCCTGATGGCGACGGCCTCCGTCGGAGGACTCTTGGCAGGGTTCAGGATCCGCTCGGCCTGACGCCTGCCACCCCCTTATGTCAGGCGCGGTTCATCGGGGTCGCGCCTTTCCTTTTGGCTGCGCCGCAGTTGAGTCTTGCTCAGGAGCAGGTTGTCATCCCGGTCATGGCATTTCGATTGATGAACAGCATGTCGCCCGAGCAACGCGAGCGGCTCCAGCGACGTCTTGCGGCCGAGCGCCTGGAGATGGAGCGCCTTCATGCCCTGCCGGACCGCTGGCTGGCACAGGAACTCCTGCGCCTTGCGCGCGAGATCAGGAGGTCCGTGCCCGGCCTCGGCTCCCCTTTCAGCATCGGCTCCGGGTACACCGCCTTCGCGCTCTGGCATGTGGTGCCTGAGCTGGCACGTCGCCTCGGCGCGCCGCTCGAACCCAACGAAGCATCCAATCCCGAGGTCAAGATCAACTCGCCGGAGCGCTTCCGGCAGATGGTCGGGTGCGTGCTCCAGTGGATCGACAAGCGGTACCTCGAGCCCGCCTGCAAGCCCGAGGCAGACCTCTGCCCGGTACGCGTCCTGTTCCATGACGTCGCGAACGGCTCCCCGATCGTCATGGCGCTCGACAGGATCGCGCCTCCGGACATGGACTACGTCGACTTCCCGGCCCGCCACGTGCGGGAGATCTCCAGGTTTCGCGGGCACGATGAGGTGTCCGCCTGGCATCCATCGCTCCAAGACGAGCCTGATCGAGCCGTTGAGCCGGAGGAAGAGCAAGTCCCCGTCTACTGGGGATGACTACGGCTGCGGCGCCTCGGGTGCCGCTGTCTCAGGCTCGGCGTACGGAATCCTGTGCCCGGGGGCGTAAGCGGCGGCGAAGGCCAGCGAGATGCACCGGTCCCCGCCGTGCCGGGCCACGTTCCAGACGGTCACCCAGTCCGCCGACTTGCCTTCGACCGTGTGCGGCCCCTCGAGGCCGAGCGCTTTCATCGTCTGCTCGCGGAAGACGTCGAAGGACATGTCGGCGACCGGTGACGACAGGATGAAGAAGCGGCGGTCGCATTCCTTGAGGATGGCCGCAGTCCCCTTGTTGGGTTCGCCGATCGAGACGGACCTGCCGTCCGCCGCGAAGAACAGCCGGGAAAGGATGACAGGGGTCGGCTCGGACGGATCGATGGCGAGCGGATCGGTCATTTGCATCTCCCCGGCGGCAATGCCGATCGCGGCGCACTCTAGCGCATCCTTCACAGGACTCAATGCCCCGGCCGTTCCTGGCGAAACCGGGATGGTGTACGGATTTGGAAGGCGGTGAACGTGCCGCCGTTCCAATGGGGGGTTCAATGCGTATCCAAGCAGCCGTCGCGGCTCTCGTCATCACGCTTCTTTCGGGCAACGCCCGCGCCGAGGAACCGGAACTGACCTGGGTGAGCAACGGATCGCCGGACGACGTGCAGTTCGGCGAGGCGGAGACCGACTACCGCCTGCTCCGCCTGCGCTGTCTCTCGCCCGGGAGGATCGAGATGTCCGGCCCCCTGCCCGGCGACGAGAAGGAGAAGGTCTCCGAAGGCAAGCGCGTCAAGGTCCAGGTCAAGGTGCTTGGCGAGTCGAGGCAGGTCGACGCCAAGGTGGAGGAACGCGGCGACGGCTGGAACTTCGTGGCGACGATCACCCCGGCCCATGAAGCCGTCGTCAACCTGATTGGGAACAACCCGGTAGGGATTTTCCGAGGGAAGTCCGGCTACACGGTCCCGGGCAAGGGAGCCGGGTCGATCGTGAAGGCCATGACCGCTTCCTGCAAGTGAACGCGATCACCTGCTTACGCAAATAGCGGAATGGCGGACCACGTGTCCACCATTCCAAACCCTCACTCTCAGAACCTGACGGTCAGGTTGCCCTTGATGGCGTGCTCCTGTGCCCTGCTGCCGATCTGGCCCTGGTAGGACACGCCGAGCGTGACCTTGTCGCTCACCTGCCAGTCGAGGCCGGCCTCCGCCACAAGGGCGTCACGGTCCACGGGAACGCCGGACACCCCGAAGGCAGCCGTGCCGCCGTTCAGGCCCAGCAGGGCCTTGGGAGCTACGTCACCGTAGGCATGACGCCAGCCGAGCATGCCGCGAACCGTGAGCGGAAGGTCGGTGCCGAAGCGGGCCTCTGCACGGATGCCGACGGTGGTCGTGGCGAGGTCGTAGGTGCGCCCGTACCCCGTCAGGGCCGCCACGCCGCCGTTCTCGACGAACGGGTCGGTGTGCAGGCGCAGGACGGAGGCCCCGACGAAGGGCTCGAGTTCCACCGCGCCCATGCCGAAGCGGTAACCGAGCTCGCCGAAGGCCTGTACGGTCGTTCCGTCGTAGGATGACGACGCGCTGTCCGTGAGACCAGGGAAGGTGATCCTGCGGGTCGTGTCGATGTCATGCACCAAGAGGGACGCGCCGAGGCGGGCGTTGATCGCGCCCCAGCGTCCGGAGCCGTAGATCGCGCCGAAGACGCTCTCGTTGGTCGCGGAGGACGCACGGGCATCCATGTCGGTCTCGGTCGACGTGAAGCCGCCCGCGATGCCGATCCGGTAGTCGTCGCCGACTGCCGCGTCGGCGCCGATGATGAAGCCGCCCGTCGATGTCTCGACCGATCCCGCATTGCCGTCGGTGGCGATCCTGCCCCATGACCCGAAGCCCTCGCCCCAGAGGGCGGAGACGGACGGGACTTCCGCCTGGCGCAGCCTTCCGATCAGCGAACGGCTGACGAGAGCCGCATCGCCGTAGGCCGAGGTCACAACGGAGGCATGAGCCTCGCCGGAGATGGCATCGAATGCCCCTGCGGCCGTTCCGAGGCCGTTCTGGACAAGCGCGTCGTGCGCTCCGGTCCCTGCGCCTGCGCGGTCGGCCGCGGCGGCGACGGATGCCTGGTTCGGGGTCGTGGCCGCGCTGGAAAGCGCCACCCCGTTCCGCCGGAACAGGACCGACACGATGTCCGCGTCGTAGGCGAGCATGGGATCGAGGAAGGCGGATACGCTGTTCGTGCGCAGCGTGCCGAACGCGCCGGAGATGCCGTCTGCCGAGAACACGACGTCGAGCGGCCTGTTCACCGGGGCCACGCCGTTCGCGAGCTTAATCTCGAGCGTGCCGCCGGAGAGCGTCGTCCCGCCCGAGACGGAGAGCCTGTCGTGGCCCGCCAGGCCGTGCACGTCGGCCCTGTAGGTCGAGCTGCCGAGCAACTCCGCGTCGCCGTTCACCCTCAGGGTGCCGACCGAGCCGGCGTTCACGCTGCCCGGCTCGAGGGTGCCCGCGACCGAGAGGGATGCATCGATCCGTCCGGTCCCGCGCAAGGTGGCCTTGGCACCGACCGACAGGTTGGACTTCAGTGAGCCGTTCAGCGTCAGGATGCCGCCGAGGACATCGGTGCCGCCCTGATACGTGTTGGAACCGGTCAGCAGGAGGTTGCCCTCGCCGCGCTTGATCAGGCCGCCGGTCCCGCGGATGTCGTTGGACCAGGCGGAGTCGTAGCCCTTGGTGTCCACGTCGAAGGTCTGGGCAAAGCCTTCAGCGCCGAACTCGTACGGCCCCTTGATGGCGCGACCGAGGTTGAACATCCCGCGGCCGTAGATCTCGCGCGGCCCGATGTCCGACGCCGTGGTGAGGATCACCTCGATGATGTTGCGGGCTGTCATGTAGGGGAAGGCCTCGCGCAGCACCGCCGCGCCGCCTGCGACCACCGGAGTGGCAGCGGACGTTCCCAGTCCCCAGCGTGTCCCTCCGCCGGGAGCGGGGGTCTGGTACTGGGTGTCCTCGGGCTTCTCGCCGTCCTTGGGGAAGTCGCCGCCCGGCGCGGAGAGGCACCACATCCACGCGGCACCGCAACGGTTGCTGTAGCTCGCGATCTTGTCGTTCCTGTCAGTCGCGACGACGGTGATGAGCGCGCCCTGGAGGTCCGAGAAGTCGACTCCGGCCAGCTCGGGGTCGCTGGGATCCGCAGTTACGAAGGTGCTCGGGTCATCGGGGTCGGGCGCGTCTACCACGATCGTGTAGAAGCCCTTCCCGTGGTTCTCAGGACGGATCAGCGGGTAGAGGCCGGCACCGGTCGGATTGGCGGCGTGGAGAGGCTGTTGCCGATATTCGTTGCTCGCCGCGAACACCATGACGATGTCTGCATCGGCCCCGGCCTTGACCGCCTCGTATTCCTGCATGACCCCGAATGCGCTGACATGGGTGTTCGGCAGGACGGCATAATTGGGGTTGCGCACCCGCTTGCCGTCCTCGTCGTACACGTACGGCGACACGAGCGTAAGGGGGCCATAGCTGCCGTTGAGCACCTTGGCTCCGTTCTTCGCCGCGTAGCGGATGGCTTCGTTGCTGGCAAGTTCGCCGTCTTCGCGGAAGTACCAGTCCACGCGCAGGGACATGATGTCGGCACCGGGCGCCACGCCGACGGAACCCTTGCCGTCCCGTACGGCGCCGATGATGCCGGACACCATGGTGCCGTGCCCGTTGATCCCGCCGTCCTCGTTGATGTCCCTCAGGTCGTCCGGCTCAGTGCCGTAGTGGAACGACCGGGACAGTGTAGAGATGCGGCCCGCGAACTCGTGATGGTTCACGTCGATGCCGGAGTCGACGACGGCCGTGAGCACGCCCTTGCCCGTGTAGCCCATCGCGTAGGCTGGTGCGGCGTTGATCTTGTCGAGGTACCACGAGGCCTTGTACTCGGAGGTCTGCGCGAAGGGCGGTGCCGAGGTCTCGGTGCCGTGGCCAGCCGCGAGGGTGCGGTGCCCGCCGGGAGGGGACGGGAGCAACGGCAACTGGTGGGAGGCTCCCATGCTGTCGAAGGTGAACGCGCCGCCGACGAAGGCGGGGAGCTTCGAGCGGTCGGCTGCGGAAGCGGTGGATGCGGCAGCGAGCGCCACGAGGACGGCCGCGATGCTGGTGCAGGATTTCAGTTTGGTCGTGGAGATCACAGGTTTTCCCTTTGAGTCGTTGGTGACCCGGATTGTCGGCGTCGGGCAGCCCACGCGGGGCTACCCTGGTCGGAGATCAGAAGCGGACCATCAGGCTGCCCTTGAGGGCATGGTCCTGTGCCTTGTTGCCGATCTGCCCTTGATAGGAGACCCCGAGGGTCACCGCCTTGCTGACCTGCCAGTCGAGGCCTGCCTCCGCCACGAGCGCGTCGCGGCCCACCGGGACTCCCGATGCCTGGAAGGACGGGGCGCCGCCGCTGAAGGCCATAAGGGCCTTCGGGCTCACGTCCCCGTAGGCATGACGCCATCCGAGCATGCCGCGCACGGTGAGCGGGAGATCGACCCCCAGGCGGGCCTCCGCGCGCAACCCCAGAGTGGTCGTGGCGAGGTCATAGGTGCGTCCCCGCCCGACAAGCGCGGCGACACCGCCCTCCTCCGAGAAGGAGTCCGTGTGAAGGCGCAGCACGGATGCCCCCACGAACGGCTCCACCTCGACCTTCCCCATGTCGAAGCGGTAGCCGAGCTCGCCGAAGGCCTGCACGGTCGTTCCGTCGTAGGAGGAGGTGGCCCGGTCACGGAAGCCGGCGAAGGTGATGTCGCGGGTCACGTCGATGTCATGCACCGAGAACGATGCTCCGGCGCGCGCGTTCAAGGCACCCCAACGGGCGGAGCCGTAGACCGCGCCGAAGACGCTCTCGTTGGTGGCCGACGACGAGCGTCCGTCGACTTCGGTCGAGGTGAAGCCGCCGGCGATGCCGACCTTGTGGCCGTGGCCGAGGGTGGCTTCCGCCCCGAGGATGAATCCGCCCGTTGAGGTGTCGATCGATCCCGCGTTTCCGTCGGTGCGGGTCCTGCCCCACGAGCCGAAGCCTTCGCCCCAGAGCGCGAACGTGCGCGGGTCGAAGCCCGGAGGCACGATGCCCGTCTGGGCCGACGAAGGTCCGTCCTGACGCAGGCGGCCGAGCAGCGTGCGGCTCACGAGGGACGCGTCGCCGTAGGCCGAGCTGACGACCGAGCCGTGGATTTCGCCGGACAATGCATCGTAGGCAGCGGCTGCGGAGCCGAGGGTTCCTTGGGCCAGCACGTCGTGCACCCCGTTGCCCGCCCCTGCCCGGTCGGCCGCGTCAGCCACCGATGCCTGGTTGCGCGTCCGGGCCGCGCTGGCGAAGGACAGTCCGTTCCGCTCGAAGACGACCGAGACGATGTCGGCGTCGTGGACCAGCCTGGGGGCGAGGAAGGCCGAGACGCTGTTGGAGGTCACCTTGCCGAAGGTGCCGTGAACGCCCTCGCCCGAGGACAGGACGTCGATGGGCTTGCCAACCGGGGCGATGCCGTCCACCAGGTTGACCGCGAGGGAGCCGCCATCGAGAGCGGTCGATCCCGACACCGAGAGCCTGTCATGGTCGCCGCTGCGTCCGATCACGTCAGCCCTGTAGGTCGAGCTGCCGAGCAACGCCGCGTCGCCGTTCACCGTCAGGATGCCGATGGTGCCGCCCTTGAACCCACCCGGCTCAAGGTTGCCCGCGACAGACAGGCGAGCATTGATCTCACCGGTGCCGCGCAGGGTGGCCTTCGAACCAACCGAGAGGTTCGACTTCAACGATCCCTCGAGGGTCAGGATGCCGCCGAGGACTTCGGTACCGCCCGCGTAGGTGTTGGCACCCGTCAGGAGCAGGTTGCCCTCGCCGCGCTTGATCAAACCGCCCGTGCCGCGGATGTCGTTGGACCACGTGGAGTCGTAGCCCTTGGTGTCCACGTCGAAGGTCTGCGCGAAGCTCCCCGCGCCGAACTGGATCGGTCCCTTGATCGCGCGTCCGACGTTGAGGCGGCCCCACCCGTAGATCTCGGGCGAACCCATGTCGGTCGCGGTCGTCAGGATCACCTCGATGATCTGGCGCGCGGTCATGTAAGGAAAGGCCTCACGCAGCAGGGTCGCTGCACCCGACACGACCGGAGCCGCCATGGAAGTGCCTGCCCAGTAGCGGTACGTGCCGACCGGGAACGCGGAGTAGATGTAGGTCTCCTCCGGGGTCTGCCCCTCCTTCGGGATCTCGCCTCCGGGAGCGGCGATGCACCAGAGCGCGGCGATGCCGCAGCGGTTGCTGTAGCTCGCGATCTCGTTGTCCTTGCTCAGGGCCACGACGGCGATGAGCGATCCGCGCAGGTCGGAGAAGTCGATCTCCTCGTCCCAGGCCGGATCGTCCATGTCACCCACGAGGTAGGTGCCGGGATCGTTCAAGTCGTCGAGGCCGAGGAGGAAGGAGTAGGCTCCCTTGTGATGGTTGTCGGGCGCCAGCGCGGGAAGGATGGCGTGGCCGCTGGGGTTGGCCGCATGCAGGGGCTGGTCGCGGAAGTCGTTGCCGGCCGAGAACACCATCACCATGTCGGCTGCGGCACCTGCCTTCAGCGTCTCGTAGTCATCGAGAATGCCGCCCAGCGGGATGACCTGGTTCGGCAGTTCGGCATAGGTGGGATTGGGAACCCACATCCCGTCGGGGTCGACGATGAACTTCGGGGAGAACGCAATGCCCTGCATGCTCGCATTGAGGACCTTCGCGCCGTTCTCGGCTGCGTAGCGGATGGCAAGGTTCGGAGGATAGGAGCCGTCTTCGGTCTGGATGAAGTTGGCACGCAAGGCCATGACCGTCGCCTCGGGGGCGACGCCTACCATGCCCTTTCCGTCCCGAGCCGCGAGGATGATCCCGGCATCGAACGTGCCGTGGCCGTTGGCGTACCCTTCCTCAGGGACGATGTCCCTCAGGTCGTCCGGATCCGTTCCGGCGGCGAAGGAGCGCGAGAGGGGAGAGATCCTGTCCGCGAATTCGGAGTGGGTCACGTCCAGGCCGCTGTCGACGACGGCGACGATGACGCCCTTGCCCGTGTAGCCCATGGCGTGGGCCGTCGCCGCGTCGATGTTGTTGAGGAACCAGGATGCCTTGTACTCGCCGGACGAGATCCACTCCTGGGCAGGCAGGTCGCCGCTGTGTCCCGAACCTGCCGAAAGTCGACCCCGTCGGGCGAACGAGAATGCCGGGATGAGGTCGGAGGCTTCCGGGCTGTCGAACGCGAAAGACCCCCCGGCGAAGACGGGAAGCTTCGTGCGGTCCGCGGCGGACGAGGCGGAAGCGGAGGCAAGCGCCACGAGGACGGCGGCGACGCTGGTGCAGGTCTTCAGGTGTCGGATGGAATTCAATGTGGCCCCCTAGCCGATATCGTTCGTTGTTCGTTGGGAAGGCGCGGGTTTCCCCGTCAGCGGTCCTTCCGGATCTTGTCCGAGTAGTCCCGCTCCCACTTGTCGAGCTTCTCGCGCGCCTTCTCGAGGATCTCCCTGTTGGAGCGGTTCGGGTTCTCCTGGATGATGGCGTCGATCGCACAGAGGGTCACGTCCACGGCCTCGCCGAAGACGCCGTCCGAGCCGGGCGCGAGGCCTGCCGCGATCTGCTCGACCTCGGCCCGCAGCTCCTCGGTCTCGCTCTCGGTGGCCTCGACGATGTCCATGAGCGTCCTGCCGTTGCGGATCTTCAGGGAGCGTTCGCGGATCATGTCGATGAGCGGGCAGGGGATGTCGTTCTCGTGCGTGCCCAAGGCAGGCCTCCGTCAGGTTTCACGGAGCCTTTTATAGGATTCAACCGCCTTTGCAATACGTCGGCGCGAATCCTTTGACGGCGTTGGGGCGTGGTGCCATGCGGCAGGCCGTCGGAACCTGTGCCGACGGGTAAGGGAGGCAGCCAATGGCAAAGCCGGCACACATCAGCGAGTTCGTCCGCGACCTGTTCGCAGGCAACGAGTACGTCCAGGTCACCTACAGCCATCCCATGATCGACGTCCGGGCCTATCCCGGCCTCTACGAGGGCAAGAGGTGGGAGATCGAGATCTGCATCGACGGCCGCGCCCCAGCCCTGCCGCATCCCAACTACTGGTCGGCGCTGGGAGACGGCGACTACCAGCCGATCTCGGACACGGGCGACACCCCTCCGCTCGAGGTGGTCGACTTCGCCTGCGACATGGTGAGGGTCCTCCGGGCCTCGGAGTACCAGTTCGCGGGGATGAGCGCCCTCGAGAAGGAAGCGATCGTCACCCTCAACAACATCGTGCAATCCTCCAATGCCAACGATCACGGATCGTTAATGAACGCAATCCAGGATGCTCAGCACCTCGCGCTGCGCTACTTTGAGGACACCTCGGATCCCGCATACCTGCCGGACGAGGAGAAATCGACCGCTCCGAGGCCATGAGGCTTCCGGCGGACAGTACGGCAATCCCATCGGGAAGGTGAGCAACGATGAACCGCGCCGAGCACATGCACCAGGTCCTGCTGCTGGCCTTCCATGCCAGGAGCGACGTCGAGGTCTGGAAGTCCCCGCACCGGATCGACGTGGTGGGACTTGCAGGCTCCCATGAGGGGAAGCACTGGAAGGTGGCCTTCACGATCCCGGTCGAGGCCCCTGCCCTTCCGAAGCCTTCCTACCTGGTCGCCGAAGGTGTCGGCTTGTTCCGACGTGCGGAGCAAACGGGCGACACGCCCCCGGCGGAGGTCGTCGAGTACGCCCGCGCAATGACGATCAAGCTCAGGAACTCGTCATACAGCGTCGCTGGCATGACGGACCTGGAGCGCAGGATGCTGACCATCCTCCGGAACGTCGCCGACTTCGCCCACGGAGAAGAGCTCCCGTTCCTCCTCAAGGAGGCCGTCCAGGAAGCCCGTGAGGTGTCGAACACCTTCTTCGAGGACGTCACCGCGCCGGACTACGAGGACTACGGGGACGAGGAGCTGCCTTCGAGCTTCAAGGTCTGAGCTTGGCCAAGGGGAGTGGGAGCAATGCCGGATTCGCGTGCCGTCCATGACGCCATAGAGGAACTGTTCGGAAGCGACCTGCTGGTCGACGTCACCTACCGAGAGCCGATGATCGAGATCCGCGCAGAGGTCGGCATCTTCGGCGGCAAGGTGTGGCAGATCGAGATCGATGTCGACGGGAACGATCCCTCGGTGCCGGAACCCCGCTATACTGCGGCCCGGCCTGCCGGACGTCTGGAGTTCGTGCCGATTGCCGAGGGAGAGGCAGCACCCGAAAGGGTGATCCGCCATGCCTGGAGGATGGTCGAGACGCTCCGTGATGCCGAGAGCAGGTTCAGGGAACCCGAAAGCCCCTCTCGGGCGATGTGAGGCTCAATCCCAGTAGTTGCCCTTGCGGCGCAGGGACTCCCGCCGACGCTCGCCCGCAAGCTCCCTGACGTAGCTCTTTGCGTCGGCAAGGGCGGGAAAGTAGCCCTCGAACTCCCCGTCGAGGTACAGGTTCGTCCCTCCGTCCGGACCCGGCATGTACTCGATGACCTGCTCGGACCTCGGGCGATCCTTGACCTTCTCGGGAACGATCCTGCCAGTCCTGACCAGGTGGTCGATGGCGGCGGAGGGGGTGTCGAAACGACCTACGGGAGCGTTCCCGACCTGGAGTTCGAACTTGCCCTCAACAGGCAAGAGGCGAACGCCCTCCGGGAGCACCATCCTGCGGGGCTTGCCGTTCAGCTTCTTCCCGAACGTGTCGCGCTGAAACCCTACCCCTGCACCCTGAATGGCAGCTCCCATCTGCTACGCCCCTTCTCGAACTCGTACACTGGCCCCAAAACATAAGACCCGCCTGCCGGAAGGCAATTCCGGTAGGCGGGTCTCCTTTCGTCGGATCCGTGGACGACTAAGGCTCGTTGCACTCGTACTCGCGCAGCTTGAACTTGCGCTTGTACTCGGTCTGGACGTTTGCCATCAGCCGGTCGAAACCGATCGTGTTCACCTTGGTGTGGTGCGTCGAGCAATTCTGCCAGCCGAACTGCTGCACGTAGATCTTCATGCGCTCCGTGCCGTCCGGAAGGTTCGCATCGTCGAGGCGCCGCTGGCGGCATCCCTTGACGTCGCCATTGTCCTTGCAGGACTTGTCGATGATCTCTCGCCAGACGTCCGTCAGGCGGACCTTGCCTTCAAGGGCGTCGATGTAGCGCGAGCACATGAACTCGGAAGGCTGGTAGGTGCGAAGGACCGCAGGATCGCGGTATCCGCGCAACTGGGTGGTCTCGAAGCGGCAGGTGTCGCTCACCGCCTCGAGCTTCGCCTTCCTGTACTCGTTCACGGACGGGAGGTCCACGAGGTCGAGCTGCCTGATCTCGTTGAGGGCGCTCTCGCAATCGGCCTGAAACTTCGGGACGTCGATCTTCGAGTAGTCGGACGGCTCGCTGACCATCGCCGCCATCGGCCATTTCACGCCCATGTCCTGCATGACGAACTCGTAGGTCTGCCGGACCTGCCTGGCGGTGTACTGCTGGTCATCGAACCTGGCCGAGTACATGCAGAACTCGCCCTCCCACTTGACCACCTTCTCCTTGGCGGCGGCGGGCATTGCCAGCAGGATTCCCGCCGCCGCGATGCCGATCAGTCCTTTTGTGTGTCTTGCCATGTTGCCCCGTATCCCCGGCTATGCCGCCTGTTGGCATTCCGTCATTCTGCGCATCCGGTCAAGCGGACTTTCGTCGGCCCTCTCCTGCTTCGGCCTCCGGCGCATGAACTCCGCAAGCCTCGTCTTCCAGTCCTCGACCGTCATCCCATGCAGGGACTTGGGCAGGCAGTCGTCGTAAAGCCGGATGAGGGACTCGGCATCCTCGGGCGTCATGACGGTGCTCATGCTCCCCTTGGGCTTTCTCTTCTCATGGGCCTTCACGCGACGCTCCGCCGCCTTTGCCAACGCCTTGAAGTCGATGAGCGACTTCCTCGACCTGACCATGTCCATGAAGGCCCTGACGACCGCGACGTTCTCCTCCGGCGGCTGCCTGTCCCGATAGGTGTAGTGCTGACCGAGAACGATGGACTTTTCCCTGATGCGGAACTCCACCGTGGACCGTATGCCGGACGGCCCCACGACTGACGCGATGTGGCTGGCGCCGCTGAAGCATTGGGGCGAGTAGGTGCCGACGCAGTGGCGCATCTCCCGCCCCTCGAAGGCCAGCGTGTCCTCGTCGCAGATCCAGCGCATCTGGCCCCCGGCCAGCTTGATCGGCCCCTTCGTCAGCGGCTGCCAGACCCTGGTCTCTTCCCCCAGGGCCCGCCGCTTGATCGCGTTGAAGGAGGCGAGCCGCCGCGCAACCCCCCGGTGCCAGTCGTTGTTGAAGGACGCAAGGCGCTTGATGCTCCCCGGTTCGCCCGCGATGGCCGATGCCACCGCCGTGGCAATGGCCTGGTGGAGGTTGCGGCTCTTGCCGCGCGCGTCCTCGAAGTCGTGGAAGCCGATCTCCTCGTGGATCGCGTAGTTCTGCCATTTCAGGCTCGTCGCCTTCATGAGCACGCCGACGATGTCGTTCATGGCGTCACCGAAACCGGAACCGACGAGCTTCGAGGTCGAGCCGAGGCGCCTCGTGGCGTTGGCGAGGTTCGGCGGCAGGTCGCCCCCGAAGGTGCTGACGAGCGTGTTGCTGACGTTGACCGCCCCCGTCCATGCCTTCCTTCCGATGGGCAGGTCCTCCGGCACGATTCTGGACAGCAGGTCGAGGAGGTCCGTGAACTCATGTCCCCCGATGGGGACTGCGTGCGGGGAGCCGACGCTCTGCCACTTGAGGTGCCTCAGATGCTTGATAACGGCCGACGATGCCGAGAACCTCTGCGCCAGGATGGGCGCAAGTGGTTCCCCCCGGTCGATGACGTCCTCTAATTCCCTCAGGATGGAGGTCAGGTACGGGTAGGCGGCCGATGCCTGTAGGCGACGGGTGCGCTTGAGCTCGCTCGAGCCGCAGAACCAGTTGTAGAGCTCGTACGTCGCCCTAGGGTCACGCAGGCAAGCCGCCCGGACCTCGCGGTCGAGGATGGAGAAGACAGTCGTCCGGACGTACTTGTTGAGGGCCGAGGCCCGGCGCGTGCTGGCGAGGAAGGACAGCCACGCGGCCTTGTCGAGTTCCTCCCCTACGTAGTTCGACACGCCTTCCCTCTGCCCCTTCAGTCCGTCCAGGACGCCCTTGGCGAGCTTGGCGATGTTGTGGGTCCCCATCTGGTTGTCGGCCGCGAACGGAGAGACCGTCAGGTTCTCCGCGGAGACAAGCAACCGCCGCCACTTGGCGCACTTCGCAGGGTCCAGCTCGATGACGAGTTCGTTGGCCTCGCCGAAGCGCGTGACGATGGCCTCGCCCTTGGCTTCGTACAGCTTCAGTCCATTCGGCAGGGCCGCGATGACGAGAGCCTCGGTGATCGACGGTCCCCCTGCCCCGACGGCGATGGCGCACGGGACGACGACGGCCCTGCCCTCGCGGAAACCGACCCTGTGCAGCCCGTAGATCTTCCTGATCTTGAGGTAGAGGTCAGTCACCTTTGCCTGGGACTGCTCCGTCCTGCCGACACGGCGGCCGATGGACCTTGACGATGCCAGGTAGTTCTCCTGCCTTGCCTCCGGGGTGTCCGGCTTCAGACGCTCCGGCGGGGGGACGTACCTGTAGGTCGGCACCCTGTCGGGATTCTCTTGGTCGAGCAGCACCATCCGGCCCGACCGCACGAGGGCGTCGAGGACCGCGCGCGCGGCGCCCCTGTTGGCATTGACCCTCTGCCACTCCTTCTCCGAGGGGTCCATCAGCCTGCCCTGGCTGTCCCGTTTCCCTCTCGGGCGGAGGGCGGCAAGGACGAGGGCGTCCTGTGTGATGAACTGCAAGTTCCTGGCGCGGCCGATCATCCCGAGCGCGTAGCTGCGGAAGGGCTTGCCCGTCGGGATGCCCCCGGCATCGGTCTCGATGGCGATCTCCGGTCCGGCGGTCACGTCATCCTTGCGGTCTTCGGTATCGCTCATGGAAAGGTCCGTTATCGGCGGCCTCGCATGGAGACGCACGGGTTCTCAGGTCACGTTCGATGGAGAAGGCCCGACACCTCTCGGGATCGGGCCTTGCGTGGCTCAGGGGGTGAGGCCGAAGGACTTGATGTCGTCCGGCGACTTGATGTCCCCGCCGCCGGGCAGCGGGAGCTTCACGGAGTTGCCCGTCGAGACCCAGCTATCCCGCTCGGGGATGCTCGCGATGCCGTCCTTGCCGCGGTACCTCTCCATGACCGTGTCGGGCAGGCGGATGATGCGGTACGGGACGCCCCCGGGGCCGTCGAGGTCGGCCTGGTCCACCACGCCGGATTCGACCAGGATACGGGCGACCTCGTGCGGCAGGGCACGGAGCATCTGGGGCGTGATCTCGCCCGTGTCACCGCCGAGCTGCTGGAGCTGCGCCATCAGCCTCGCCTGGTCCTCCGTCGACATGCCCGAGCGCACCATGCCGTCGATGGCACTCTTGATCGCGCCGTGGTCGATCGTCTTCTCGGGAGCCGCAGCGGGCTTCCTCTCCGGCTGGGGCGCCGGATCGGCCGCAGGCTTCACTTCCTTTGAACTCTCCTGGGTCGGAGCAGGGGCAGGTACGGGCGCGGCGGCAGGTGCTGCGGCGGGCGCCTTGGCGGGTTCGGGTGCCTGGGACACGGGTGCTGCCGCCGCAGGAGCCTTGACTGCCTCCTTGACCGCCGTGTCGAGGTCGGCCGTAGCCCGTGCGATCCTCTCCTCCGCGATCTTCGCGGCAAGCGCCTCCGCTGCCGATGAGGTCGGGGCGGCGGCAGGAGCGGCGGCCGCCTTCGGGGCTTCCTTTGCGGGTGCCTTCGTCGGCTCCTGCGTCTGCTGGGGAGCAGCCGCGGCCGGGGCCTTGGCCGGCTCCGCCTCGGCAGGCTGGGGCGGGGCGGCAACGTCGGGAAGCGGCGGCAGCGTCTCGGGAACCTTCAGGAAATCGGGCGCCGGGAGGATCGCCGTTCCCTTGGCGAACTTCGCCAGGTCGGCAGGCGCGCCGGCCGGGGCCGCAGGCTGGCCTTCCGGCCTCTGCGCTCCGGGAGGCGGTAGCATCTGCCCGTCGGGGGCGGGCAGATGTACCTGCTCGCCAGCGGCCCTGCGCCTCATTAGTTCCTGGAACATCTGCGCCATGTCGGGACCCGTGCCCTGCGCATCCTGCTGGCCTGCCGCCGCCTGCTGCCCGACCTCGGCAACGCCCCTGGGCTGCCCGTCCTTGTTCACGGCGAGGCCGAGCACCGCGCCGAGCACGAAGGCCGCCGCGATAAGTCCCTTCCTGCTGAAGAGGCCGTCCTCCTGCCTGCCGGAAAGCGAGGCGGAAAGCTGGTCGTAGAGGCGGGCCATCTCGACCGCGCCGCCCTCGGCCAAGGTCACGTCGCCCTTCTCGGTCTCGTGCACGATCTTCGTGGAGGTCTCGTTGGCCCGCAGCGCTATGCGGTAGGAGACGCCGCCGGACACGACCGAGATGCCGTTCCTGTCGGCGATGACGATCTCCGGCTTGGTCCCGAGGCTGAAGGTGCGCTGGTCGAGCTTGGACACGCTGGTCTCCCGATGATCCATTACTAGGGTGAAGGATAGGGTAGACGAGTCCTTAATGCCAGATGGCAAGGGACGCCCGTCCACCATGAATCCTTTGGGATCAGGCGGCCGCCGCGAGCGTGGCGAGCACGTCCTCCCCGATCGGACGCACGTCGCCCATGCGGCCCCGTTCGGCGAACACGCGGCCTGCGGGGATCCTGAACCTGCTGTCCCTGAAGCCCTCGACCTCCGCGACGACCTTGCCCTTGCCGTCGTAGGAGAGGACCTTCACGGCGCGGATGGCCGCGCACTTGCCGGGCTGGTCCATGCCGCGGCCGAATTCCTGTATGGAGATGGGGTAGTCCGTGAAGCCTTCGATCATTGCGCGAGTCCTTTGTTCGACAACCATCTCTCGTATCGAAACCTTGGACTGTCAACGGCAAAGGATACGGCGGCGCGTCGCACCCGACTGCGGGTCGTCCTGTCGGGGCATTCCGTGCCCCGGACGCGGCAACGCCCCGAACCGGTCGGGGCGCAGGGCGGTCCTGGCGGACGGGTTCGGATGCTACGAGAAGCTGCCGAACTGCTGGGTGTACGGTGTCCGAACGGTGACGGTCTCCTTCGCGGCGGGCTGCTCACGCTCCGCCTCGGCGGCTTGGCAGCATGTGCAGGAATCCGCAGTCGGCTCCCGGTCCCCGTCGACGTCGGTGGTGAGGTTCTCGATGCCCGCTTTGGTCTCGCTCATCGGCGTGAATCCTTGGTTTTGTGTGAGCCACCTGAATAGGCGGCGGGGCCGCTGCTGTCAAACGGTCGTTCACGAATCCTTCAGGAAGCGTCTCGAGGGCATCCGTCGGCCGTCGGAAAGCCGCCGGCAGGCCCCGCGACTTCCCGACGGCGATGTTGTTTCGTGCGGTTGTCCATTGCCCCGCCGACGAACCCCATTGGTGGGGGTGGACAACCGGGGCGGGGGCATGCTCTCTCTCCGGCTATGAGAAAAGGCTCAGACCAGAAAATGGCGATCACGTTCTTCGGCGACCCTCATGGAAACTTCGACGCCTTCCATGAGACCGTGCAGCACGAGAGGCCGGACGTGGCCATCTTCCTCGGGGACATGGGGCTTCACCGACCGTTCGAGCAGGAGGCGGCCGACCTCCTGGCAGCCGGGGGAGACCTCTGGTGGATCGTCGGCAACCACGACACGGACTCCGAGCCCTACCACGACAACCTGTTCAACTCGAAGCTGGCGGACAGGAACCTGGGCAACAGGGTGATCGAGGTCGACGGGGTCAGGATCGCGGGCCTGGGCGGCGTGTTCAGGGGGAGCATCTGGCATCCCCGTCCCAAGAACGAGGGCGATCCCGAGGTGCCGCCCGTCTACCGCACCCGGGAGGAGTTCATGAAGGCAAACGCCCGCTCCCTGTGGCGCGGCGGGATGCCGAGGAAGCAGCGCTCCACGATCTTCCCCGAGGACTTCGAGATCCTTGCCCAGCAGAAGGCCGACATCCTGGTCACACACGAGGCACCCTCGAACCACCAGTTCGGCTTCGCGGTGATCGACAGGCTGGCCGAGCAGATGGGCGTCCACACCATCATCCACGGCCACCACCATACGGACTACGACGCGGTCACGGAGAACGGCATCAACGTGATCGGCGTGGCCAAGGAGGGCATCTACCGCCTGCCGAGGATGTGCGCGGAGCTTAAGTACTAGCAGGATAGGAGACGGGGCATGGAACCGACCGCAATGGTGTACCGGGGCTGGCACATCGAGCGCATCCAGGAGAACGGGCGCCGATTCTGGGTGACCAGGAACCCGTTCGAGCAGTGGTCGCTCAGGCAGGAGTTCGGCTCGAAGGGCGATGCCATGGGATACGTCGACGAGGCGATGGGGAAGATGAAGAAGATGTCCCCTGCCGAGGACGGCGAGAGCTACGAGGTCCGTCCCTACGGCCTCTGATCCGGCGAGCAGGGCCTATTCGTTAACGCATGTTAAGTCCTCGGCGGATTCCGGATGAAATGGCGCCAACCCGCGGAACATGCAGGTTCGGGAAAGATTGGAGTGCCGCAAGCCCGCTGCTTCGGCAACGTCCACTTGCAAGGTCGTTCCTGAATTCCTCCCGAACTCACGGGGGCTGCCCCGCAGCCCCCGCCTTTGGGATCCGCGTACGTCCCCCCATGGGCAAC
>Ga0256853_1000008_pt1 | contig 51187 bp, 62 predicted proteins | sample BONnt6_FD_181171 | JGI IMG/M metagenome (GOLD analysis project Ga0256853, IMG submission 181171) | Terrestrial sediment cell enrichment communities from Utah, United States - BONCAT_SYTO_Terrestrial_sediment - 6 | ecosystem: Environmental > Terrestrial > Deep subsurface > Rock core/Sediment... | reverse complement strand
GCTAATGGGATGGTCCGGCCGTGTTCCTGCCCCGCTTGCCTGTAAGCTGTGGGGTTTCGAGCCACGCAAGGAGCACGTCCCATGTCACGGTCTTCTTTCTCTGCTGTGATCGCCACCCTGGGCATCGACCTGGGCAAGAACAGCTTCCACCTTGTCGGCCAGGATGAGCGTGGCGCCATCGTGCTGCGGATCAAGCTCTCCCGCTCCCAGCTCACGCAGCGCCTGGCCAACATCCCACCGTGCCTGATCGGCATGGAAGCCTGTGCCGGGGCTCACCACATCGGCCGTCAGCTCCAGGCGCTCGGCCATGACGTGCGTCTGATCCCGGCCCAGTACGTGAAGCCGTTTCTGAAGGGCCACAAGAATGACTATCGCGACGCCGAGGCCATCGCGGAAGCCGTCCAGAGACCGACCATGTCGTTCGTAGCGATCAAGACACCCGAGCAGATGGATCTGCTGGCTTTGCACCGCGTGCGCTCGCGTCTGGTCAGCCAGCGCACGGGCGTGACCAACCAGATCCGCGGCTTTCTCTTGGAGCGCGGCATCACCGTGCGCCAGGGGCTTGCGCCCTTGCGCCAGGCCTTGCCAGGGATCCTGGGTTCGTCTGCTGACGCCCTGTCACCGCGCCTGGTTCGCCTCATCGCCGATCTGGCTGGGGATTGGCGTCAGCTCGACGAGCGCATTGCCGCGGTCTCCGCCGAGATCGAGGCGCTGGCGGCTCAGGATGACCATTGTCAGCGCCTGATGAGCGTGCCGGGCGTGGGGCCGATCATCTCGTCTGCCGTGGTGGCGGCGATCGGCACAGGCGCCGGGTTCAAGCAGGGGCGGGACTTCGGCGCCTGGCTCGGGCTGGTGCCCAAGCAGGAGTCGACCGGCGACCGCACCATCCTGGGCAAGATCTCCAAACGCGGCAACAAATACCTGCGGACGCTCTTCGTGCAGGCTGCCCACATCGTTCTGGTGCGCCGCCCGCACGGAGCCAGGCTCGGCCTTTGGCCCTGGATCGAGGCGGCCGGACGACGGCTGCACCGCAATATGCTGGTGATCGCGCTGGCCAACAAACTTGCTCGCATCGCCTGGGCGGTGCTGGCGCGTGGGCATGCTTATCAGCCGAGGAGCGCCTCCCATGCGATGTGAGGTGAGGGCGCTTCAGACTCTTTCGATAACCATCAGCCCTGAGGAGACAATGATGAGATCGGTTATCTAATCAGCGGCTGTCCCGCCGAGGTCTGCGAGATGAAGAAGGAGATGGACGAGCGGTCTGCCCGACGCAACCACAAGACTGGGTGCCAAAATGGCCCATTGAGGTCTTACTGCTAGTCAGCCTTGGATGCGCGCGGATATCCATGATGGCCCGGAGCAGAGGCTCCACATCGAGGCCGAATACATTGATGCAGCTCTCACGTTCGTCAGTCCGCCAACATCATCTTGCGACGCACGGCCGGACCATACATGTTCGGCACCTACGAGGCGCAGGCGCTCTCGACAGCGACCATCGGTTCCCACGACACATTCACGGGAACTGCGCGGATCGTCGTGGAACCCGGGGATGCGCCCCTTTACGTCGTCCTCGCCTCCTATGAGCAGATCATCTGGCGGTTCGAGGGGGACGTATCGAGGATTTCGAAGGTCGTCCTTGTGAAGCCGACAAGCGGCGGGCCGGAGGAGAGATCGGGTTCGGGCACCATCGGCATCGATGCCGGGAAGGTGTCATTCGCCTCGCGCGAGGGATGCTTCCGGTATTTCCATGAAGCGAACGGGGCCGATGCGATCCTTGCGCGAGGGGTGCTCGGACGCGTGCTCGGACGCGATCCGGGAAGCATCGCGGTCGGAGGGAAGTACGCGGTCGATACGGTCGTGGTGCCCTCGATGGCGGCATCGGAGCAACAGCCGAGACCGATGGGCGGGGCCCCCAGTGGCTTTGCCGACTACCCCTACATGCATTTCCTGTCCTACCATCCCGCAGGGGTGATGCAGATTTCTCCCGAGCAGGTCGTCTCCGACGTCCAGGTGATGGAGTACGACGTCCTCCCAGATCAGGCGGGACTCGCGAAACTCGTCGCCGAGGGCGCGCTCGAGGCGATCGGCGGGGGCGGTTCAAACGAGTATCGCGTGAAGCGCCCCATTCCCAGGTTCCCGGCTCAGATGAACGGAATGCACAACGCGAAGTTCATCCTTGCCAAGGGTGTTCCGATGCCAGCCGGAAGTCCCGGATCTGCTTGTATCATCTCCGAGGAGACCTTCGAGGTCCTGAGTCCCAGCCATTTTTCGGCTTTCAACGGGTGCAGGTGATGGGGAGCGGGTCCACTCGCATCAGCCTGCCTCGGGTGGCCCTGTCGGCCTGTGCCTTCGTGGCGGCGCCTGTCCTGGTCACCGCGATGCTGTCTGGAGCGAATCCCGGCGCCGAGCCTCGCAAGCCTGCCCCGACCGATGCGTCGCAACGGGTGCATCCCACGCAACCCGCCATGCCAACGCTGCCAACGCGGGAACCTGACCGGGTCGTTCCGACACCCTCGCTTCCGCAGCCCGTCCCCCGTCCAGTGCCCCCTTCCGTCCCGGTTGCGGCAAGACCACCGCAATGGAGTCCTGACCCCGGCATCCAGTGCAAGCTCCCCCCGGCAGGTGCGCACGATCACGTCACGTTGGTCGGCGTGGGCGGGGGGCGAGCCGTATCGACCGCCACGCTCGGCTCCATGAACAGGGTGACGACGACGATCAAGGTGACGGTGCAGCCGAACGGTCCGCGCGCCTACCTGATGCTGTTCGCCGAAACCAGCACCATCTGGCGCTTCGAGGGCGACACGGACAGGATTTCCAAGGTCGTCGTCATGGGGACGCCTGGCGGCGTGACGGGCCTGCCTGCGGACGTCGTGGCGTTCTATCCCGGGCAGAAGTGCGGTGTCGCGACCGGCTCATTCCAGACGGCTTCCGTCCAGAGGACGCTCGGCGAGGCCATAGGCCGGGATACAGGGTCCGTCGGCGTGATATTTACCGATACCATGAGCATCGGTTCGGTGATGCTGACGTCCTACGACACCAACGGGGGAACCGTTCAGACCTCATCGGGAGGGGAGCGTCGGCGGCTTGCGGGAGACGGCAAGGAGCCGACGCCGACAGGATTCGATGCCGCTTCGTTCGAGGACGCGAAGCAGTACTGGCCCCTGGGACTGGACACCGTCGACGACATGCAGGTCATCTCCTCTGAACCCTCGTTGGACTACGTCGTGCTGCCGGGCCATTTCGGGGTCGCCCAGCTCGTCGGCGCCGGGAAGCTGAGACGGATTCGGGACGGCGGTATCACTCGTTTCCGCATAGAGGGAACGGTCGATTTCCTGCCGGCGATGTCCCCCAAGGAGAAGGCCGTGTACGTCCTCCCCAAGGGGGTGCCCATGCCCAAGGGCAAACCCGTAAACACCTGCGTCGTGGATGAGGACGAGGGCTCAGTCCTCTACGGGCTTCCAGAGGTGTGCGGCCTGTCTGTCCGATGATGGGTACCCGCCCAGATGGACTATGCCGGTCCGCGCCGGTCCCCGAGAATCGATAGGCACCGGAAGGGGAATGGTCATGCCGATCCTGAATTTCTCATTCATTGGAGGACTCGCCCAAGTCCCGGCAGGCCACCTGAAGGCGGCCCTTTCGTCCTGCATGGAGAGCGGAGCCTCCATTAACGCAGATGCCGTCATCGCGCTCATCGACCGGGCCGACCTCACGGATGCGGACGTCGGGCAGCTCATCTGGATCGCGGACATGGGTCAGGTGCACTTCATGGCGCTCGGTTTCGACGACGTGGCCGCCATGGCGGACTGCGACGAGTACCGGAAGGTCTCCGAGCACCTGGAGGGGCGGGCATCAGGCATGGGGGTCGGCTCCCGATGAGGACGGCCCTCCGCTGGCTCTGGCGGGCCTGGGTCTTCGGCGGGGCGGCCGCCTTCCTCGTCTGGAAAGGTTCCGGCGACGCCTTCGTGTGGCTGATCCTGTGGTGCGGGATCGCCTACATGGTCATGCTGCTCACCGACTTGGTGAAGGGACGGCTCTGGTCCGCGCGGAACGTGTCGAAACCCCGGGACCAGAGGGATGACGGCCATCGGGATCGGGAGGGCTTCAGGGAGTTCGACGAGCACGAATGGCCGAGGAGGTCGGCGGACCGGGGCGAGGCGGTCTCCTCCCGCGAGGCCGACCTACGTGCGCAGTTGCAGGCATCCCAGGAGCTGGTTGCCGAGTTGCGGGTGAGGAACGGCCTGCTCGAGAGCGAGACACGGGCGCACTTGCAGTCGACGCAACGTCTGGTCGCCGCACTTGAGCAACGCAACGCACTGCTGGAGAACGAGCTTGCGGAGGCTGCCATGGCCATCGGGAACGGGCATCCCCTTTTCCGACGGGTCGGGCTGGATGCGAAGTGCCCGGAGTGGGTCGCGGCGGCAGTGCGCCGCGAGTACCGGAAGCGGTTCCATCCCGACCTCCATTCCGGCGCCAACAAGGACAAGGCCGAGCGGGCGTTCAAGGATGCCGAAGGCGTGTTCGACCAGATATGGACCCGTCGAGGGTTCAGGTGACCCGACCGCGATGCCTCAGGGCGTCATGGTGGCGGACCTGGACCTCCGCCAGTCCTCCGCCCAGCCCGGCTCGGGGCCATTGCGGCTTCCGTCGATCAGGTCCTGCATGTACTCGGAGAAGTTCTCCTGGATCACCTCGGCGGTGGGATTGGGATCGCGGGACCAGGCCGCCGCGAAGGTCTCGGCGGCTTCCAGCAGCATCTGCGGGGTGATGCCGTACCTGTCCTGGTAGTGTGCCGGATCGGATGGGCCGATGAGTTCGATCACGACGCACATCGACACGGGTGCTTCGGCTTTCGCTGGAGCCTCCCGCGTGGCCTTCATCTTCGCCGAGAGGACGTTCCATTCGGGCTCGCCCGCCGCAGCGGCCAGCACCTCGTATGCCTGGCCGAGGGTTACGTCGAAACCCAGCTTGGCAAGCCGGGACTGGATGGCGCGGGCCGTCGGGCGCGCGGTGTCGAGGTCGAGTTCGATGGTGATGCTCAAGACGCAGTCTCCCTGTCGCGGCAGGCCGCGGACGGATGTCCGATGGGGTTCCCCGTTGCCCGTGGCCGCCGATCCGTGGGATGGCTGCTTCAAGCGTGGATGACGGACTTTACCGCTCCCGGTTGCCCGGGTGGGGAGAGCCGGCGCCGTCGGCCTTGGGCACGAAGCTAGGCCGCGTATGGCGCGACGTCAATCGCCGGGCTTGAGACCGAAATGGGCCATCAGCCCGGCCGCGTCCTTGACCAGCACGGGATTCCCGGCGCTCCGGACGTAGAGTTCCGACAGGTGCTCTCGCGTCCTCGGGTGGACGATGACGGGCGGGAACCCGTGGAAGTCGTACTTGGGGGCGTTGAGCACCATTCCCTTCCGACGCAGCAGCGCGAACATCACGTCGTAAAGGGCCGGGGACGGGCACGGGTCCATGACGGACAGGGCGAACGTTTCCTCGTCGTCATCGAAGTAGGCCTGGGACTTGAGGCTGGTGGCGAACAGGCCAAGTCGCTTCGGGCCGGGAAAACGCAGCTCGAGGTGCGTGTCGTGCCGGGCCAGGATGTATGGCTCGAAGGACTCGATTATCCACTGGCGGGGAAAGGTGACCTGCTCGCCGTCCCTGAAGCGCATGAAGTCAAGGTTCTCGATCCGCATGATGCCCTCCCCGCCCCGGAAGGACATGTTGGACTCAGGCGGGGACGGCGGCGAAACGCCGGCGCCTCAAGAGAACAGGACGCCGAGGACGGAACTGCCCTCCCCGACCACGATCGGCTCTCCCAGCGTCTCCACCATGTCGCCGGGAAGGTGGCTGCGGGTGTCGCCCCTGCCGACGACGATGGGAGTGTCTGGTCCGTATATCACCATGGTGGAGCGCCGGAGCAGGCGCAGGATGCCGCTCTCCAGCTCCGGCGAGCCGTACGGCCAGTTGATGCGGAGGCTGTCAACCTCCGCGCCGTCGCCAAGGTAAAGGCACGGTTCGCCTCCCCCGGGGAAGCGCAGATTGAGGAAGCCTTCGCCCGCCTCCAGGACATAGGGACCGAACTCGTCGAGAACCCATTGCCGGGGAAACGGCACCACCTCTCCGTCCTCGAACCTGGAAATCCAGAGATCGTAAGACATGAGTTTCAGCGGATTCCCGGTGAAGCGGGGGCCGCTTCATGCGCCTTCGTGATCTCCTCGTCCAGAACGGTCTGGACCAGCGCATGCCTTTCCGGGGTGTCGTCGTCGACGTGGAGGCGAAGGTACAGGTACGCCTCCCCCGGCTCCGACCAGTCGAACTCAAAGTAGTCCGCCTCCGGGATCAGCTCGTTGAGCCTTTTCTTCACCGCGAGGCGTCCGTCGACGCCCAGGGCCTCGTTGTCGCCGTGGGGGATGACGACCGCGTAGCTCGTGTAGGTTTTCTCAAGGACGAAACGTTCGGGGCCGGCCGAACCTCCGCGCTCCTCACGTGCCTTCGCCTTCTGCCTTGCCATGGTGTGGTCCCCTCGCTTGCCGTCACAGAAACCACGCCAAGCCGCCAGTGACAAGAATGGTGCGGCGACCCCGTGCCCGCCCCGGTCACTGCACGAGGCTCAGCCTTTCGGGGCCGAGGTCCACGGTCGACCACGTGTGGTCCGCGAAGAGTTCGTAGGTTGACCCGGCGCGCTTCGCCAGGTCGGCATCCAGTCCGTTCTTCGGCAAGTCCCCGAGGTCCACCTCCAGGATCGCGTGATCGGGACCGAAGATCGCGGATCCCTCCCGGCGTGCCTCCGTGAGGTTGTTGAGCAGCAGGATGCCCGGGACGTCCGTGTCGCCGGGAACCCTCAGGCCGTGGATGAGGATGGCCATGAGGCATCGTTTCCGAACGATGTGGTAGGCAATACGTCCGCGCTCCCTCATGCACGCCCTCCCCCCTCATGGCATCCATTCTGGTGCCATGGGCGGGAAAGTCCAAACGGGCGGGTGGATCTTCGGGACATGCCGCGGGGAACGCCGGACGTGCGGAGTGCCTGCGATCGGCTTGCTCCCGTGCTTGCGAGGCGATGCCGTATGATGCACATGAAGGGTCTGGGAGGGCGTAAGGATGGGGTGGCTGAGCAAGGCGGTGGAAGCGGTTTCGCCTGACTGCACGCCTGATTTCCCACGAGGCAGCCACGGTACCTTGGTGGGTGGCCGCGGAGGGATGGGCGACGCGATATGCTGCCTGCGTTGCGGCAGGGAGAAGTACGAGGAACTGTGGACACCCGAGGAAGTCGCCCGGCAGGTTCCCCTCACCGACGACCTGCTTCCTGCCCTGGAACGTGCCCGCAGGCTCCCGGCAGGCATCCACAGGGATGAGGCCGGGGACATGCATCACGCAGGGGCGGCAATCCGGTGAACGTTGGAGAGGCTTCCATGGTGGACAAGGATTTATTCGCGGAACTGCATCTGAAGTACACGGCCGGAGACTGCCACGTCATGGCACTCGCCCTGAACCAGGAGTTCGGCTACCACATCCACGCCCTCTGGGACCCCGAGACGGACTCCAGCGAGGCTCATTGTCTCCCCGGCGATCCGGGGGCGCTGATGCACTGGTTCGTCGTGACCCCCGACGGCAAGGCGATGGACTTCAACGGCATCACCACGGTCGACGGGTTGAAGGAGGACTGGGGGTTCCAGCCGCACGAACGCGTCGTCACCCAGCACGATCCTCGGGAGGTCTGGATGCGGTGCCCTCCCGAGGACGGGGAGATCGAGGAGGCCCTTGAGGTCTTCCGGTCGATCCATCTCGACAACGAAGCCCCCGAGACGCCGCTGCCGATGCCGTGATCGGCAGCCGACGGTGCCCGGATCACGCCTCGATGCGCCTGACCTTCTTTACGTGTGCGGGGCCGTTCGCGCCGATGGCGAACACCTCGATCACCGACTCGCGGGGAAGGACGGCACGGCCGACCGGACCCAGGGGACCCTGAGCGAACACCGCTCCGTCGGGGCCGTGCAACTGGACGAACTCGTCCGTCAGGGACCATCCGGTGGCGGTCACCTGCTCGCCCTCGATCAGGAGCGCGTTGCCTGCCTGTGACATGACGGTCTCGATACGCTGCATGATGTGATCCCCCTGCTTGTCCGATTTAGGGTTGCCTTCTATCGGGAGCGGCGCAACCTGCCGGCCTCTAGCGGGGGGCGGCTGAGGTGCCGAGGACGGACTCCGGGCCGTCGATGCGCTTCAGGACGAAGCCTGTGCCGACGAAGCCGGCGATGAGGGCTTCGCCTTCCGACACGAGGTCTTCGAGGATCTCGGATGCTTCGGCGGGGGACATCTCGCTCGCCTCGATCTGGAGGTCGATGAACTCGCCGAGGGTGCCATAGACGTGGGGATCGGCCACCGCGAGGCTACGCATGGGGGCATCGGCCACGCAGTCGGCCCCGGTGATCCAGATCTCGTTGTACGGGGCCTTCTGGGCATAGGGATAGTCGGCGTGCTCGTGGGAAAAGGGCGAACCCTTGCCCTCGACGGTGATGCGCTCCATGGGACTTCCTCCGGGTTGGCGAGTCCGAGGTTCGGACGGCATTGGGCAAGGGGCAACCCGGCCGGCATGGGGAAGCCTGTGCCAACTGGCTTGAGCGCGGCCGGTTGTCGGTCGCTGGAGTCGGGGTGAGCCTCACCTGAGGCGCAAGACACCGGAGCAGCGACATGGCAACGACACAATACGCGGAAGAGGACATCAGCCGCGCACTCGGAAAGTGGGAACGCGTGAAAGACGGCGCGGCTGATGTCGTCGTGGACGATGAAACGCTCGATATCCTCTCCGCTCACTTCAAGGACCAGGACGGCACGGAGGCAGACGTGTACTTCCGGCATACGAGTTCGCCCGCCAACCCGACGGGCGTCGGACTTAGGGACCGCTACATCCTCAAGCTCTCGGAAAAGGGGCGAGACATGTTGGCGGAGCATTCACCCGTCAAATCCCCGCGCCTCTAGGCTTCATGACATCCGGCTCCGCCCGAGCCGGATGCTCAATGTTTGCTGGAACCGACTTATTCACTGTGCAGCGAATATGGCTTTTTGAGTGAATATGGCTATGGTCTTGGGGGATGCCGCCCGGTCACCGTGCCGACGGCATCCGGGGGGAGGAAGCAGGGGATGAGCGACATCGACCAGGTCTGGACTGCCCTCGAGCGCGTGGCCGCCGAAATCGGGCCGACCATCGGGTACGCGGAGTTCCACGGACTCAAGCGCGAGGGGCGCGGCGCCGGGTTCTTCGAGCAGATGGACATCGTGCTCGACGTCACCCACGACGGGCTGAGGACGGACGGCCCGGAAGCCGCAGACAGCCTGCGGAAGATCGTCGAGGTGCTCCCCTCACTCTACGATGAGGCCGAGAAGGCGGGGCTGAAGCCGGACTTCGGCGGCAGCGCCGTGCACATCAAGCTCGACATGATCAGGGGCTACGCGAACGAGGGACTCAAGGACGTCGGGAACGAGCTGCCCTCTCCCGCCGGAAGATGGGCAGCGCTTTAGGTGCAATTTTTCCGCCGGAGGCTCTTGCAAAGCCGACACCGTCATGTAGACAATAACTCATCGGCCGCTCGATGGTATTCCATCGTATTATCCGGTTGCTGGGGGATAGTTTAACGGTAGAACTATCGACTCTGACTCGATCAGTCTTGGTTCGAATCCAGGTCCCCCAGCCATTACTTCCGGAAATGGCTGCTTATCAGACAATCCATCATCTGCGTCATCGCCGCCGCGCATGATTTTCTTCGATTGCGCGACATCGGCATCATTGGCACCATTCATGCAGGCTTCAGGGGCGCTGTCCCAAGCCCCTGCCTTGAATGGAATCGAGCATGCTCCGCCGCACCGCACTCCTTGCAGTCCTTATCTCCACCCCGGCAGTCGTGCAGGCGGGCGACAGGATCGTCCAAGGGCTGTGCGATGCCGACAGGTGCGATCGGTTCGAGATCCTGTCCGCCCTTCCGTACACGAAGAACGAGGAAGGCACCCTCATCCAGACCAGTCTCAAGACGGTCCGGACAAGGGCTACGGACGCGGGCGAGGCCGCCGTCGAGAACGGGTACGTCTTCTGCTCCCTGACGAGGCCTGCGATCATCGCGGTGAAGGGAGAGCGTGCGATGGCCTACCTGCTGGCTCCCCTCGCGCCGGGGCAGACGCCGGAATCGGTCAGGGCCGAGGCCAACCAGCATGCGGTCTACTTCGGGGTGTGCCACGGGACCGAGGCCGGAACGGCCGCCGCCACCGATCCGGAGGCGGTCGCCACGGACTACGGCTACCGGGTGACGCTTCTCGTGCCGCAGCAGGTCGCGCTCAGGAAGCCCGAGGACATCATGCAGGCGCAGCCGTCGTCCGAGGGGCGACGCGCCCCACGCGTGGGAAGGCCGCTCGACGAGGCCGGGACGCGGGAAGTGCCCCCGGTGGAGACAGGTCCGGCGGCCGGGCTGCCGGAAGGGTTCGACGACCGGCTGGACCGCTTCCTGGGACAGGGTGCGCGCCGAAGTGCTCCGACGCGGCCGGATGCGCCCTACGAGGGGCCGTTCGTGGACGATGCCTGGCTGCCGCCGAGGCGCTGAAACCGTTCAGCGTCCGAACGCCGCTGTCGGCTCGTCGGGGACGAGTCCCTTCCAGTCGGAGCCGAGCAGCTCCGTCATCTCGCTGTTGAGGACGTCGCGCCGGGCGAGCGCAGCAAGGATATCGTACGAGCACCAGCTCGCCGGACGCTCAGGAAGGATGGCCGCTCCGACATGGCGGAAGTCCTGCCCCTGCCCTGCATAGGCGTCGTAACGGAAGCCGTCGGCGGTCGGATAGACAAGGAAGCCGAGATGCGCCTCCTCGACGGCCTTCTCGATCTCGGAACCCAGCAACGGGACGTAATACTCGTGATAGTCAGGCTCATTGAAGTGCCTGAACTTCGTCTCGTGGCTCACGGAGACCTGCGGCCCCTGGTCCGCCAGCGAGATCAGCAGCCCGTCGTCCTCCGTTACGAGGACCGGGTTGCGCTCGCCGCTGAGGGCTGCCGAGATCACGCCCATGGCGTTGTCACGCACGGAGACCCGCTCCTCCTCGGAGACGAGGACGCTGAGAAGTTCATCGAGCGTCCATTCCTTCTCGTCGCGGATGAAGCCGTACCTGCCCTCGTCCTCCTGCTTCCGGAGGAAGTCGGCATCCGCATCGGTCCGCGCGCCGGAGGAGTGATGGTCACAATACAGGCGGATACTCGTCATCGCTTCGCTCCCCTCCCGGTCGAGAAATCAGTCGTCGTTCTACCCGTTCACGGTGCCGGCGCTAAGGATGGCTCCGCGAACACGGACTCGAGCTCCCTCCTCACGTACCGATTGAAGTCGTCGAAGTCATCCTTGATGTAGTAGCCGTGCATGTCCATGAACCGGGCCATGGCATCCGCCGCCTCGCGGAAGGCCTGTTCGCGGGTGATGGCGGGATCGTTCTTCGACCACTCCAGGAACTGCTCGACCTCCTTCGCGGCATCCGCGTCCGCCCCGGCGGTCAGCAGACGGAAGGAGAAGCCGAGGTTCTCCCCGAGATGCCTGGCAAGGGCATCGATGTCCGTGCCTTCCTTCAATGTGCTGCCGGACAGCTCCATCATCGCGGTTGCCACGCGAGCCGCGTCCTTCATTGCCAAGGTCCATTCCGTCGCCGGGACTGCCATATCCGTCACCCTTCGCTGTCTCGCGCAAGCATACGGGGAAGCGGCGCAAGGAACGGGACGGTGCCCTTCCGGGTTGCGGGCGACAGGGGCTATGGTGTGCGGACGAGGAGATGACGATGCCGCGCAGCAGGAAAGCCGCCGCCACGAACCCGTATGCCGACGCTCCCCACGTGAAGGTCGACTATGCGGTCTATGACCTTGAGCCGCGGAGTCCCGACGGCATCGGCGAGGCTCTCATTCCCGTTCCCCTCGTCGAGAGGCACGGACTTCGCGATGCCTTCATGGCAGCGACGGGATGGCACCCCCGCTACATGGGGCGGCAGCATCCGGGGCACTTCGATGCCAAGGGCAAAGAGTACGAGGAACCTGCCGCTGCCCCGGGACCGCGCTAGGGCGCGGGGTCACCGCATCCCGAAGGAGGGAGCCTCGTCAGCCGCAGGGAACGTCTGCGCATCGAAGGCGCGGCGTCTCTCCTTGAGTTCCTCCTGGCGCTGATGGGCGGCGGCTTGCTCCTCCTCTGCCATCTGCCTGAAGGCCTTGGCATCGCCGGCTGGAGGAAGGCTCATGCCGAATGCGTCAGCGACGACGTCGCGGAAGTTGGCCAGGCCGGCTTGGGCCCGGTAGACCTGGGAGCGCTCGTAGGTGGCGAACTTCGTCTTGGCCATGCCGTCGAGTTTCTCCTGGAGCTGGGCAACCCGTTCCTCGATCCATGTCGTCAGCCCATCCCGGTTGATGCGGCAGGTCGCAGGGAACTCGGCCTCGTTCTTCCTGCTGCGGAACGATGAGGCGATGTCGTTGAGGGCAAGGTCGCCCAGGCGGACGAAGCGCGTCAGGTCGCCGACGTGCAGGATATGGAAGTCCTTGCCCGCTGCCTGGCTGATGTCGCCCTGGGCACTCGACACCGTTCCGGCTTGCGTACCGCCGATTCCCGGCTTGCGTCCCTCGAACAGGAAGGGCTTCCCGCCCTTCGGGTTGTCGACGATGGCGGCGATCGGGTTGCGGTCGGAGATCGAGTAGGCAACGGGGCCGTGGAAATAGAGGGACCTGCTCGAGACGTAGCCGCGAGGAGCCTTTCTCTCCACGAAGGCCTTGGCCACGGCTTCCGTGGTCTGGTGCCAGGTCTTCGGTGCCGGGGGGCGTGACTTCAGGCGGGCCTCCTTGCGGTCCCTGTAGGCGTCCCAAGGAGCGTCCTCGAAGCCGGACACGAGCGATGTCCTCGGGAGGAGCCTGGGCGAGAACGCGATCCGCCCGACCGGCTTCGAGTCCTGGAGGTGGACATGGATGCCGACGAGCGGCCGCTCACGGCGGTCGAGATCCGTGATCATGCGCTCGGCCGAGAGGCCGTACTGCTTGCGGGCCATGACGATGACCCGGGCCTCGGGACCGTCGAACGTGGCCTGCATGTGCCCGTATGCGTCCTTGTAGTCGATGTGCCTGATCGACCAGTCGGCGCCCTCGGCCGTCGCCACGGGAGCGATCCAGCCCTGGTAGTCCCGGGTCTTCTGGTCCCGCCAGTTGTAGCGCTTCTCAAGAGCCAGGAGCGAAAGGCTCGTCGGCAGGCCGATCTGGCGCCGCTCGGCCATCATGGCGGTCGCGAGCTCGCGGGTGCGTGGATCGCCCTCGCACATGACCAGGACGTCGAAGCCGCCCTGTCGGTAGAGCGACCGAAGACGGGCGAGATCCTCCTCCGCGAAGTCCGCGACGGCTTCCAGGCATGGTGCCGGAGCCTTCCTCGGCCGGAGGGTCAGCCCGGTCTGGCTGTCTGCCGAGAGGGACCAGTTCCCGAGTTCCTTGAGGGTGGTCTCGACGTCCCAGTTCGGGTCGAGGTGGTAGTAGCCGCCTTTCCTCGAGTGGAGGGCGTCACGGACATCCGCGAGAGGGATCGACGGGGAGGCATCCACGGGGACGGCCGTGTGCAGGTTTCCGGTGTAGTCCACCACCGCGACCTCGCCCTCGGAGATGCGCACCTCGCGTGCAGCGATGTCACGCGCGTGGGTCAATGCGGCAAGGACGAGATCCCTTGGGGTCTCGATCTTCTTCGATGCGGTTTCCTGGGCCATGGCATCCTCCATGGCTCAGGATGTTTTCGGGACAGGGCAACCTACAAGGCGGGGTTCGGGCCTCCTCCTCAAGCTCCCGATGGCCTTCCTCGATCCGGTTGGCGTGCATCCCGGCCTCCCGGGGCTGGTCGCTGAACGAACCGTCGGCCGCCGGAGAACCCCCGCCGTTGTGCCGTGCCCGGCCCGGATTGACGCTCGTGGCGGACAGGCGTAGGAGCCGGAGGCAGCATGATCCCCACCCCGACCGTCGAGTACGGACGCATCCCCTCCTCCCGCGACGTCATGGCAATGACCGAGGAGCTGGCTGCGGCTGCGCGGAAGGTCCACTCGGAGTGGGAGCAGGACATCGAAGGGTTCGACGAGGAGCTCGGCATGGGCGGCATCTGCCAGGACGTCGCCGACGCCATGATCGGCGTGCTCTGCTCGGCAGGGGTCGAGAATGCCATTCCCTTCCACGGTACGGTCGGCGAGAACCACGTGTGGGTCGTCGCCCTCCTCTCGGACGGCGTGTACTCCATCGACATCCCGCCGCACGTGTACGAGACGGGGTCGGGCTACGTGTGGAGGAAGCGCCACGATGCCGTGATCGGTGCGGGTGACGTGACCATCGACAGGATCGGCGACCCCGTCGCCGCGGAGGCCTTCGAGAAACTCTACTGCGAGTGACGCCCGGGCCATGCGGCAGGATTCGTTCTTGCTTCCGAGTCCTTTGAGGCGAAGAATTGACCTCGCAAAATCGGGGACGGACATGCTCAGGTCGGCACTCACGATCATCACCTTCCTGGGGGCCGTCGGCGGCCCTGCCCTCGCGCAGTCGCCGCCCATCGCGGGGATGGTCACACCCGAGGGCGTCGCCCTGGCCGACGGGGACGGCGACCGTGTCGTGACCACGGACGAGTTCAGGTCGCACGTCGAGCGCGTGTTCGCTTCCGTCGTGGAGGAGAACAAGCGCAGGTGGGCGATCATGATCAAGGTGCTCGACGCCCCGGCCGCTGACCGCCTCCACGTCCGCGCGTTCCACGAGCTGAACGAGCGATTCAAGAGGAGGATCGACGCGGACCGCGACGGGAAGCCGTCACGGAGGGAGATAGAGGACTACGCGAGGAAGGCCTCCCTCCCCGTCGAGATGATCGGCGACATCGAGTGGTTGGCGGCGGAATCCTTCTCGGCGCAGGTCGACCTCTCCAAGGATCCCGAAACCCGCGAGGCCGCGATGAGGGAGATCGAGCGGGAGTTGGACAGGGTCCCTGAGGACCAGGCCTACTTCTCCTCGGACGGCGGCACAGGCTCGGGATCGGACGGACGCTGGGTGAGGGAGGCCGTCGAGGGCCACATGAGCGCGTGGCGTGCCTTGGCGAAGGACGGCAGCTACAGGCTGCCGTGACGGGCTGCCCGAGCAGCCCGTTCCACAAGAAATCAAGGGAGGTCGTCATGGAAGCCCACATCGCCGTAGCGGTCCGACACGAGGACGGCACGTTCGCCTGCCGCCACGTTCCCGCGCACGGCCTCGCGACCTGGGGCAAGGACATCCGCATCATCCGCAAGGACCGTGCGTTCCTGTCCCGTATCCTCGGCCCGGAAGGCATGCCGGACAGGCCCGTCGCGCCCTTCGGCCGGGGAATGGTCGTGATCGACCTGCGGGCCGAGCGCATCCTCTCGATGCAGGACTACGTGCGGCTGGACTGCTTCCGTCCCTACGAGCTGATCCCGGGCTTCCTCAAGAGGTCGGAAGGCGATGTGGACCTGTACCGCCCCTGGCTGGAGGAAGGGCGGCTATGGCCCTACAGGCTGGCGGCGTCGGACGGAACCATCGAGAGCGTCGGGTATCCACTGGCCCCTGATGACAACGTCCCCGCGTTCGTCAATGCGGAGGAGGACGCGGCGTTCTCCGGCGGCGGTCGGGCCTTCCACCCGGTTCTCGGGATCGACTTCCGCCCGTTCGCCTTTATCGGATTTGCCCGAGAGGAGGCGGAGGACATGAGGGCGGAGCTGGCCTTCCTCGGCTTCCTGGGTGGCAGCGACGCGGCATCCGCCGATTGGGGCCGTTGGCTGGGCCGTGCGGACTGACGCCCTCTCGGCACTTTCATCCGGACCGGCTAGTCTCCTCCCGAACCGAACCAGGAGGAGAAACCCATGGCCCCGCAACTCATCCGCTTTCCGACCGAAGGCGATTACGATGACTTCTATGCCCTCGTCCCGGAGGGGATGACCGCCCGCAAGGCCGTGAGCATCGCCAACAGGATCATCAAGCAGGCGAACATCGAGGACGCCCGCAACGAGTTCGGAGGATGCGACGACGGGTTGACCGTCGGCCAGAGCATCCGTAAACGCCTGGGCGCTGTCGGCTTCGTGTTCCCCAAGGTCGCCGACACCCTCGCGTGGGACGCCAGCTATGCGGACGAGGAGGACCTCGCCCCGAGCCGCGCTCCCTGACGCTTGCCGGTGGAGCTCCGTCCCAAACACCCGTTCGAGGCCGATCATGACGAGCAATCTCGAGGACGTCGCCACCGAGTGGGACATCAGGAGCCGATTCATCCAGCGGGGTCCGGGCGCCACGCTCGCCGAGCGCGCCGTGGCGGCCTGGCGCTCGGCGCCGCATGAGGAGCGCGAGGCCGTCCTCGACATGGCCAGCGCCGCCGCGACCTATGCGAGCCATCAGTATTACCAGAACGTCTGGTTCCGCGACGGGGACATGGGTCCTTGGTTCGAGATGGAGAACCTGCCGTTCGAGGAGGTCGCCCGGCGCGGGGAAGAACTGAGGGCCCGGTGGCGCGAGGAGGAGCAGGCCCGCCTCCCCGACCCCGACGACGAGGAGGCATGGGACCGCCTCTATGCGGAGGAGTCCGCCGCGGAGGCGGAGCAGGATCGCGTCCGCCGCCTCGATGACGAGGGCGCCTACGGGCGGACCGTCCCGCATCGGCCCGACTACGACCGCTACGTCTACATCCGCTTCGGCAGGATGCCGAAGGACGGCTACTCACATTTCGGCCTGGCGGGGGAGGACACGGAGGACGGGCCGGACCCGTGGCGCGTCGAGACCGGCGGCAAGTGGCGGGAGAGCGGCACCTGCGTGTTCCGCGCCTACCACCACCCCGAGCATCCAGGCCATTTCGTGCTCATCCAGCCGCACTTCGACCAGGCTCTCTACGGCATCGACGGCATGGACAGCCACCTGCTGGCGGTGGTGCCCGAAGAGGATCCCACGGTACTCAAGCTCGACGGCAGGCCGGTCACCTGCAAGGGGATGGACGGGAGCGTCCGCATCGAGCTCGGAAGCGACGGCGAGTACATGATCGACGCGAGGACGATCACCGCCATCGAGGAGCTGACGGTCGACAGGATCTGGGTCTCCGAAAGCGGCAGGCTGGAGGAGCTTCTCGCGCGCAGGTCGTCGCGCTTCCTCTCCCTGTAGCCGCCTCGCAGGCGGCTACAGGATTCGAGCGCCCCTTGAAACGGGAGCCGAATCCTGTATCTATGCACGCGTCCTGCCCATGCTTGCCGAAAATGGCGGGCCAACCGGCGGCGGGCCCTAGTCACAGGCAAGGAGCCCGAACATGAAGCGTGAAGTCACCTACTCATTCGACCGCGACGACGCCAACCCGCTCTCCGCGGACCACCTCGACAACGTCTTCCACCTCCTCATCGGATTGGCCACCGACGAGGAGAAGAGCCAGCACGCCCCGCATCCGGGGGTGAAGGCGCTGCGCCACATCAAGGGGAACCATTTCACGAGGGAGCACGTGGAGGCGTTCCGCACCTTCGTCGTCGAACTCGCGGGACGGGCCGAGGAAAGGATGTCCGAGCTCGCCGAGGAGCGGGACCGGATCGCCAAGGACGACCAGTTCAGCCGCAACGCCTACGACGGGCTGATCGATAGCATCCGCTCGAACAGGATCCTCGCCCTGAGGGACCTGAAGCACTTCCTCGAGGAGTTCAGGGAGCAGGTCGAGAAAGACATCCCCGGAAGCGTCTTCTCGATGTGAGCAAGGTCGGCGGCCGCACGCGGCCGCCTTCCCTGTCTTGGGATTCGTGCGGGGGCATGTGAAGATGGGGACCCGTACGCTTGGACTTCTGGTGTCGATCTCGGCTGCCGCCGTACCGGCCGCCGCCCAGGCGCACGACCATTCCGAGTACATCATCGCGGACACTTGGAGCGCCAAGACGCTGAACATCACCGTCGGCGAGGGCGGCATCGGCCCCCGCTCCGGCTGCTATGGCTACAAGGTCTCGGACAGGTGGAAGGCCACCGCGGGCGCCTGCAACGGCGGCGACGAACGGGTCGCCATCGAGCGGGGCGGGATGTAGGCCGGGAGGCGCAGGCCAGCCAAGGACGCAAGAAGGCCCCGGGAGCCGCCGCTTCCCAAGGCCTTCTCTCTGTCGGGCCGGGTCCCGTCGCCTCCCGTGTGCGCCGCAATCCGGCAGCCGCAAGGCAAAATCTGGGTACGAGTCCTTCTGCCGCCTGACGAAACCACCTTTTAATTTTCCGAGTCCTACCCTGGAGGGGTCAGGAGAATCCTTGGCGCGAGGCGGCGTGAAACGGCCGCACTCTCCATCAATCAGAAGGGAATTCGAGCAGTGGCTTCGATCAACACCAACCTCTCCGCCATGACCGCGCTCCAGTCGCTGAAGTCGGTCCAGAACAACATGCAGGTCACGCAGGAGCGCGTCTCCTCGGGCCTCAAGGTCAACAACTCGAAGGACAACGCCGCGTACTTCGCGATCAGCACCACCATGAAGGGCGACGTCTCGACCTTCAAGGCGATCGGCGACAACCTCGCCCTCGCTGGCGGATCGGTCGCGACAGCCCGCAAGGGCACCGAGCAGATCGGCAAGCTCGTGCAGCAGATCATGGACAAGGTCTCCCTCGCCCAGGCGAACGAGACCGTCGACCGCGACCTGATCCAGAAGGACATCACGGCCCTCGCCTCCGACATCGACAACGTGATCAAGCAGTCGGGCTACAACGGCCAGAACCTGCTGACGTCCGCTGCTCTCCAGACCGTCGTGACGGGCATCACCCGTGCGGCAGGCGGCGCCGGCATCACCACCACGAACTTCACGTTCAACGCCCAGGACATGACCGTGATCCAGACGGCCATGGCGGCCGTGACCGTGAACGGCGCCCAGACCGACCTGACGCTCGCCGCCACGCTGACGGCGGTCGAGGGCCACATGAAGACGGTGACCAACGCCAACGCCGCCTTCGGCCTGGCCGAGACCCGCATCAACAACCAGAAGGACTTCATCTCGAAGGTCGCCGACAACTTCACCGCGGGCATCGGCGCGATCGTCGACGCCGACATGAACCAGGAGGCCGCGCGCTTCCAGGCCCTTCAGGTCCAGCAGCAGCTCGCAGGCCAGGCGCTCTCGATCGCCAACCAGCAGCCGCAGCAGATCCTCTCGCTGTTCAAGTAAGCGGTGCCGGGCGCCGACAGGTGCCCGGCATCCTCAAGGAAGGCCGCCGTTCCCCCACGGCGGCCTTTTGCGTTGCGCAGCCGACGCGCGGGACTCGTTGATGCTTGCCTGCCACGAGGTTCTCCTGTCATGGCAACACGGACGGTCCCCGAGCCGATCGGGATTCCCGGAGGAGACAGACATGAGCATCACCGCAATCTCGAAAGCAGTCGCGGACCGTCTGAACGCGGTGCTGCCTTCCGGAACGGAGGAATGCTCCGCCAGCGAGGGCGCGAGGCTCATCGGCTTCGTCGAGGTCGCCGCAAGGACAGGCATCTGGCCCCTCCTGATGAGGCATTGCGAGAAGCTGACCGGCGGCGACAAGGTTCGGGCCGAGGCACTCTTCGTTGCCGCGCGGACCGAGGCGGATCTCGCTCCCTTCGCCGCGCATCTCGTGGACCATGCACTGGGTCTTTCGTCCGGCACCCTCCCCATTGGCGTGATCGACCCGCCGTTCCGCCCGCACGGCGGCGTGGCTTGGGACCGCATGGAGGAATTCGCCGAGGGCGCGGGACGCCTGATGTTTGCCGATGCCTGGGCCACGCGCGAGGAGGAACTCGACAGGACGTATCCCGGCGAGAACCTGTATGACATCGCTCCCGAGACGCCTGAGGAGGCGGTCCTCGAAGGCGCAAGGCTCTGCGGCCGCTACGAGGCCGCCAACGGCGTGGCGATCCACGAGCTGTTCGAGCGCGCATGCATTGCCGAGTACGGCTCCAGGGAGGCGTGGGAGAAGGCCGAGGAGGCGTACGACCGGAACCTCCCCGACTTCGAGCACTTCTCGAACGACCTCGCCTTCATGGCAATGGGCGCAGGCGTGAGCTGGTTTGACGACCGCAAGGCGTTCCCTCTCGAGCGTGTCAGTTTCGAGTACAGCGAGGAGGCGGGACTGGCCGACCCCGAGCCGGCCGACGCCCGCGAGATGGCTCCCTGACGCCGGGAGGACGGCATGGGAAGGGATAGCGACAACGGAGCCGTCGGTGAGGTCCAGTCCCTCGACCGGGAGACCCGGTCCCTCGTCTCGCTGCTCGATCTCCTGTCGGAATGGACGGAAGGCAACATCTCGTCGCGCGCCGGGGTCGCGGAGGCGATCCGGGCTGCGGTCGAGGAGTACTCCCGCATCAGCGGATACAGGCCGGGGCATGACGGCCCGCTGTTCCGGGGCACGGCGATCCCCGGCAGTGCCTATCGCGCCTTGAAGGAAGGGAGGCCTGCCGTCCTCGCGCCCCGGGCCGCTGTCCAGAGTTGGACCAGCAGCGAGGTCCAGGCCGGCTACTTCGCCGCGGAATCCAACGAGGACCACCCTGCCGTCGTGCTCTCCGTGCCTGCGGACCGTCTGACCGTACTGGCCGGACTGGACGAGCTTTTCCGGCGACTGCCGCCGGAACTCCAGGGGCGGTATTCGTCCTTCATGTCCGGGGATGGTCCCCACGACGAGAACGAGTTCATCGTCGTGGGCGAGGTCATCTCCCTTGGTGAGGACAGCGTAATCAGGATCCTCGACGCCCCATGGGACGACGGCTATGACGGGGACGAACCGGGCCCGTGCGCGCCATCGCCCTGAGACGGCGGCCTAGGCGGCTTCGCCCCTCCTGGCGGAGAAAGGGAACAGCCTGCGTGCGAGGCTGGCGAGGATGCCGGTGCGAGGCTCCGGCTCGGAGGGGCGGGACTCGTGCTCCTCCGCCTCGAGCCGATCGGCCGCCCGCTCGTTCCCGGCCTCGGCAGCACGGCGATAGAGTTCCATCGCGTAGGGCGCGTCCGCCGGGACGCCTCTCCCCTCCTCGTGCATCTCGGCGAGTTCGAACAGGGCATCGTCATGCCCCATCTCGGCGGCCTTCCCGTACCACCAGACGGATTCCGCCTCGTTCGCGTCACGTCCCCAGCCGTCCCGGACGATGCCGGCCATCATGTAGTAGGCCTGCGGCTCGCCCTGCTCCGCAGCCCTCCTGACGAGTTGCGTCGCGCGGGAATAGTCCGGCTCTTGGTCCCCGTCCCATCCGAGAAGGTAGCGGGCAAGGGCGCACATGCACCTCACGCAGCCCGACGCTGACCCCTCCTCGAAGAAGTGCCTGGCTTCCGCATGGTCGACCTCTACGCCGAAGCCGCGCTGGTAGGTTCGGCCGAGATACCAGGCCGCTTCCTCGCATCCGTTGAGACGGGCGAGATGGAACCAGGCCAGCGCCTCCTCCTCGTTCATCTCGATGCCCTCGCCGTGCCAGAGCCTGCGGCCATACTCGAGCTGCGCCCTCCCGTGACCCGCCTCCGCAGCCTCCCGGAGCAGGGCGATGCCTCCCTCGGGATCGCTCTCCCCCTCCGTCGCCCGCAGGTGCCATTCACCGAGGATCAGCTTCGCCTCAGCGGAGTCGGCCTGTGACGCCAGCCAGAGCCACTTCAGGGCCTCCGCATCGGATCGCTCGACGCCAAGGCCGTCGGCGTACAGGTTGGACAGCTCGATCATCCCGTCGGCATTGCCTGACTGGGCGGCAGCACGGGCCCATCGGGCAGCCAGGGCACCGTCCCTCGGGAGGATCTCCCCCGTGCGGTACATGCGGGCGAGCCTGGCCTGCGCCTCGGACAGCCCCTTCTCCGCAGCCATCTCGATGAGATTGATCCCATGGGTCGGGCCGAAGGCCGAGGACTTCCCGTCGACGCAGCGGCAACCGAGCGCGAACATCGCCCACTCCCATCCGCCCTCGGCGGACTTGCGCAGCCACCGCTCGCCCTCCTCCTCGTCCACGAGTACGCCGCGCCCCTCGATGTAGGCCGCCCCGACGTTGTACTGCGCGCAGGCATCCCCCTTGACGGCGGCCCGCATGAACCACTTGAAGGCGAGCGTGTCGTTCGGTTCCGCCAGGTCACCGTTCCGGTAGCCGAAGGCCGTCATGACCTGGGCGTGGGCATCCCCCGCACGGGCCGCCTTCTCGTACAGGTCGTGCACCACGGAGCCGGGGCAGTCGCCGAAGTCCTCGAGGTGGCCGGCGAGGGCGAGCAGGGCCTCGACGTCTCCTCGCTCTGCCGCCCTGTGGAGCCTCTCTTGGTCGAAGTGCTGGTCGGTCAACGGTCGTCTCCGAATGTCGAAATCATGGTTCTTGGTGCCGGGAGGTCAGTGAAGGAGTTCCCCGTGGCCGGGGCCTGCCGGGGTGATCGGGGCGGCGAGCACCGGATCGGCGCGATCGTCGGGAGAGACGGCCTTCCTCAGGCGGTCCAGCGAGCGGAACCTGCTGCGGTGGAAGCCGTCGTGATCGAGGGACGGCAACCCGAGACGCGCCGCCGCGCTGCGGCATCCGCCCATCGCCGCCTTGCCGTAGAGTTCCATTGCCGCCGCCTCGTCCCGCGGCATTCCCTGCCCGGACTCGAGCAGCCTCGCGATCTCGTACTGCGCCTCCGGGCAGCCGCGCTCGGCTCCGCGCCTGAACCATGCCACGGCCTCGCGCTCGCTGCCCCAGCAGCCCTTCCCGGTCCGTTTCAGGAGGCCGAGCGCGAACGGTCCCCACTGGACGCCCCGCTCGGTCGCCCTCGTCGCGATGTCGAACGCCTGCTCGTGGTTCGCCGTCATGTCCTCGGGCGGCATGAGGCACGCCAGGATGAGCTCGAGCATGGCGTTGGCGTTGCCGTCGAGTTCCGAGCGGTCGAGCAGGTCCAATCCCTCCTTCACGTTGACCGGGACGCCGATGCCCTCCAGGTGGCACACGCCGATGTAAGGCAGGGCATCGCCCACGCCGTTGGAGTATGCGACGGAGAACCAGGCGAATGCCTCCTCCGGGTCGCGGGGGACGAAGCGACCCTCGAAGTGCAGGACCCCGAACAGGTACTGTGCCCACCCATGGCCGGCCTCCGCCGCCGTCCTGAGCAGCTCCACGCCCTGCTCGGCGGAGAGGGCGCCGCCCGACCCGTCGACGCATCGCTGGCCGAGGGCCGCCACGGCCTCCAGGTTCCCGCCCCCGGCCGCCTTCACCAGCCAGAGCAGGCTGTCGGCGTCCGAGCGCTCGACCCCCAGCCCGTCACCGTAGATGCGCGAAAGCTCGAGCATTCCCCGCGCGTCACCCCGGGCGGCGGAGGCCTCGGCGAGGCGGAAGGCCTTCGAGTGGTCGGCCGCGACCACCCGGCCCGTCCTGTAGAGTCCCGCCAGGTCGGCCTGGGCATCGGGAAGGCCGATCACCGCCGCCTCCTCGACCAGCCTGAGTCCTTCCAGACGCCCCAGGCCGCCGACCTCGCCGCCGATGGCGGCGAGTCCGAGGAGGTGGCGGGCGTCGTGCTCGTAGGGGTCGGCAGCCGCCCCGGCGATCCAGCGCAGTCCCTCCTCCCGGTCCCTGGGAACCGCGCGGCCGCCGAGACAGGCGCGCCCGACGAGGTACCGGGCGTACGGAAGGCCCCAGGCCGACAGGCGCAGCATCCACATCAGCCCGAGCGTGAGGTTCTGCGGGGGGCCGTTGCCCTCGAGGTACTCGGTCCCGAGAACGCCCATGGCTTCCCGGCTTCCCGACCTCGCTGCCCTGAGGTGCCAGCGGTGCGCCTCGCCCAGGTTCGGAGGGTCGAGCTCGGCGTAGTGGTTGCCGATCTCGTACTGGGCGTCGGCGTCGCCGGCCTCCGCCCTCTCCAGCAGTTCCTCGAAGGAAGTCTCTCTCTCGGTCATCACGGCTCCGGCGGGCGCTTCGCTTGCCCTCTGATGCTAGCAGGACATCCCGGCTGCGGGCCAAGCCGGGATGGTGTTGAGGCCGCGGGGAATCCCTGCGGCGAGAGGACTCCGTATTCGGACGCGCACCCTACACGCCGTCCGGCCGGCAGTGAAGGCCCGGCGGAGCGAATCCTTGCATTTTCCTTCCGCCGGTGGTGCCGGAAGCCGACTCTTGAAGGACAAGGCAACAGGAAACGGCCCGCGCACAGGATTCGTCCGCGCGAACGGACCGGACTCGGGGGGTGCGATGTCAGGGGACGTGTTCAGGGCCATAGCCGGGATCGAGCGCCGCGTCGCCAGGGCGGCGGGCGGCGACAGGGCCGGGGCCCTCGAGGAGCTGGCGAGGCTGTCGCACGGCAGGGGAGCCTACGTCGGGACGTCGGGCATCGACGAGCACCTGGCCATCCGGGCCGCCGTCGCCGAGGTGCGGGAGGCCGCCCCGTTCCGCTCCCCCGGCGGCAGGTTCACCTTCGTCGACCTCTTCGCCGGGATCGGCGGCATCCGCCTCGCGGCCCAGCGCAACGGCGGGCGCTGCGTGTTCTCCTCGGAGTGGGACAGGCACGCGCGCCAGACCTACTTCGCCAACTTCGGCGAGTTCCCATTCGGCGACATCAACAGGTACGCGGGGCAGGACATGGACGACGCGGCCATCGACGCCGCCGTCCCCGACCACGACCTGCTCGCGGGCGGCTTTCCCTGCCAGCCGTTCAGCCAGGCCGGCGTGGTCTCCCGCCTCGGCCTCGGAAGGGCGCACGGCTTCGAGTGCGACACGCAGGGCACGCTGTTCTTCAACATCGCGAAGATCGTCCAGGTGAAGCGCCCCAGGGCCGTGTTCCTCGAGAACGTGCGCAACCTCGTCGTCCACAACAAGGGACAGACGCTCGGCGTCATCAGGGACACGTTCCGGTCGCTGGGCTACGGCTTCGCCCACCAGGTCGTCAACGCGTGCACGATGGTGCCGCAGAGACGGCAGCGCTGCTACATGGTCGCCTTCCGCGACGGGAGCGAGTTCCGGTTCCCGGACTTCTCCGGCCCCGCGCTCCCGCTCGGCCCCATCCTCGAGCAGGACGTCCCGGACTCCTTCACGCTCTCCGAGAACGCGTGGCGCAGCCTCAGGAACCGGACGGAGCGCAACAAGCTGAAGGGGCTCCGCTTCGCGGAGCGCCTCGCGGACCTCGACAAGCCGGCCCACACGCTCATCGCCCGCTACTACAAGGACGGGCGCGAGTGTCTCATCCCGCAGGAGGGCAGGCCGCCGCGCATGCTGACGCCGCGGGAGTGCGCGAGGTTGCAGGGCTTCCCCGAGGAGTTCGTCACGCACGCCTCCAAGAACTTCGCCTACCGCCAGTTCGGCAACTCCGTGGCCGTACCGGTGATCCAGCGGATTCTCGGAGGCATGGCGGAAGCCCTGGGCGCGGGTTTCGGGTCACCACCCGGAGAGGCCGCCGCCGCCAGCGCGGCCTGATCTCGGCGTGTCGGTTGCGAAGGATTCATGATAGATGGATTCATGAATCCTTGAGGGGCTTGGCGGTAAGGGTCGGCTGCAAAGGACTCGAGAGATCAAGGGGCGGCGGCATGGACTTCCGGCGTGAACGTGCGGTGCGGGGCTACGGCCAGTGGGACGACGCGGTTCCGGCCGAGGAGCCGAAGGCCCACGTCGAGGTGGACGAGGCGGCGCGCGAGAAGATCGCCGCGAGGATCAGGAGGCTGCGCTTCACGGAGACCGCGGCGGGCTACAGCGACAACGAGCGCCAGAGCGCCCGCAGGCTTGCGGACAGGTTCGCCAGCGAGGCGGGCCTCGGGCCCAACGGCGAGCTCCCGCCCGAGCCCGACCTGTCGGACCGCGCGCTCATCGAGGTCGGCAAGAGGATCGCCCGGCACTACGGCGCGCACGTCTCCGGCACCCCCCGCTTCGCGGCGGAGGTCGCCATCCTCGGCCCCGCCTCCGCGGCATGGTACGCCCAGCAGGCCTACCGCGCCTGCATCGAGCCGTTCCAGCGGGCGCTCGCCGGCCACGCCGTGTCGCTGCTCGGGGAGCCGGACTCGCAGCGGCGCCTCGAATCCTTCGCAGCGGGATACGCCGACAGGCTCTTCAGGAAGGCGGTCGAGCTCGACGGACTCGGTGCGGCTCCGCTGGCACGCCCCAAGGGCATGGACGCCGACTGGAACGAGGGATACGAGACGGCTGCGGAGGTCGCCATGCGGCTCCAGAAGGACGAGCCTGAGGTGCGCACCCTCTTCTGGGCGTGACGGCGGCACGTCAGGCATTCGTTCACCTTGTCGGCATCCTGTCCCCTTCCCGCGTGCCTGCGGGAGGGGAGGATGGCTGTCCCATGCGTCCGGACGTGCTAGTCGGGAGGTATGGGATCCGCTTCGGCGAAATCCCATGCGAAGCATCGGGGGGAAGCCATGGCGGACATGATCGAGGGACCGAATTTCAGTTCGAAGGCGGCGTACACGGAGGTCATGAGGCACTTCAATCCAGTCCTCGACTCCCTCCGAGCCTACGCCGGGGCGCACGAGGACGACATCAGGCGCTACGACCCGGAGAAGCGCGAGGTGCTTCCGGAGCCGCACGAGCAAAGGTACGCGGTGGCACGCTGGCAGGCCCACGCCGCCGCCGTGTCCGAGCTGACCTTCCGGACCGCCCTGGCGGGCGCCGTTGCCGCCCTGGACGCGGGCAAGCCCTTCGCCGTATCGGTGCCGTGGCCGCACCGCAGCGCCAAAAACCCCGTCGAGCACCTGGCGCAGGCCGTCGAGGAGGCCTGGCAAAGCGACCAGGGACGCGTCTCCGACCACACGCAGTCCAAGGAGTACATGGACGGCAAGGTCAAGGCCATGAGGTCCGCCCTCGGGGATGCCAGCGATCTGACGAGGCCGATCATGGAGCGCCTGCGCGACGCGCTTCGGGCCGAGGTCGCCAAGAGGGTCGAGAAGGGACTGATGGCGGAAGCCCTGCCGATCGAGGTCATGCCGCGCTTCGCCCAGGACGGCGACGGTGCGCGGCACGAAGCCGAGAGTGATCGGGTCAACGGCCTCTTCATGCAGGGCAAGTGCATCGTCATCCTCGAGCGGGAGCCTCTCGACCCCGGCATGGAACCGCTTCAGAGGGCGCGGCATCGGCACACGGACGAGGATTACGCGCCCGTCATGTTCCTGGACACGGACGCAAAGGAGTTCCACCCGGTGGTGCGGCAGGTCGCGGAACCCGCCTACGACAAGGCCACCCACAAGTGCAGGAAGTCGGGCGACGCCTTCGTCGTGGAGACGCAGAAGGAGGTCAAGCCCGGCCTCTCCATCCCTGTGAAGTCGAACCTGGACGGCCCGTGCGTGGTCGGTCCCGGCGTCGAGATTTGGGGATACATGGGGCGGATGTTCAAGTCCGAGCAGGAGTTCCGTGAGCACCCGAAGGTGAGGGAGGCCCTCGAGGCTCGTGCCACGATGGAGGGGCCGCGCTGACGCCGGGCCATCCGCGCCTTCCAGGCATCGGGAGGGATCCCTGCACGATTGCGAGCGGATGCTTGCCGTCGTGCCTGAGAGGGGGGTCCCTGCCGGACCCCAGTGCCCGAGGACTGCGGACGGGAGGGGATTACAATCCTTCCCGTCCGCGCTAGAACCTTCCGCAGGAGGGAACGGCATGGCAGCAAACCATTCGATCACGGTAAGCCCAGATGAGATCGAGCGGTGGCTCACTGACTTCGGGCAGGAAGGACACGTCGACCCGTATGCGGGGTCGCGGACCGAGATCACCGTCGAGGAGGCCGAGCGGCTGGCCCTGGATATCGCAGAGGGCCAGATGGCGGAGGACCCCGAGGCGAGGACCGTCGATTTCATGTTCGTGCGCGAGGCCCTGCTCGGGGGCGACTACCATCTGGCGCTGAGCGACAGGCTGGAGCCGTTCATCTCCGCGGCGTTCCAGGGACGGAAGCGCGCCGCAGGCATCGGCCACAGGCCCTGACGGGCCGAGCCTCGGCGGGCTACCTGCCCTTGCCCCCTGAGAAGGCGAGAGCCACTACCCAGATCAACAGGGCGACGACCGATGCCGGCACGGTAAGGACCAGGAGGTAGGCGGCCCCACCGAGTTGGTAGAGCTTTGAGCCGATGTCCGTCCCATCCACCATGCACGGAATCTCCTTGTGGAATACCGTCGTGCAGCCGTGGACGGATTCCAGGAACTGCCCGTAGAGCACGGGGCCGAGCGGCAGGGCGGCAAAGCCCAGGATCATGACGAAGCTGACCAGGTACCCGTTGAGCCACCATCTCTTCGGGCGTGGCCTTCCGTGCTTCTCCCCATTCCCCGACGTCATGGAAGCATGTCTCCTGTGCCGAGACAGATGATCGCTCACCTGGCCGATCCCGTCGAACTGCCGGCAGCGTCCCCGAAACAGAAAAGCCGGGCACGTGCCCGGCTTCCCCCTTCTTGGTGCGCCGATCCCGCATCAGGCGGACTTGACCCCCGTCAGGAACGACTCGACCTCCTGTCCCAGTCTCTCGGAGTGACGCGCCAGCTCCTGGGCCGCATCGAGCACCTGCGTCGCCGCCGATCCCGTCTCCCCGGCGCCCTGGCGGACATCGGCGATGCTGACCGTCACCTGCTCGGTTCCCATCGAGGCCTGCTGCACGTTCCGCGAGATTTCCGAGGTCGCCGCGCCCTGCTGCTCGATGGCCGCTGCGATGGCCGTCGAAATCCTGGACATCTCGCCGATGGTCTTGGCGATCTCCTGGATGGCCTGCACCGCCTCGGACGTCGCCTGCTGCACCGAGCCGATCTGGGCGGAGATCTCCTCCGTCGCCCTGGACGTCTGGTTGGCCAGCTCCTTCACCTCGCTCGCGACCACCGCGAACCCCTTGCCGGCGTCGCCCGCACGCGCCGCCTCGATGGTCGCGTTCAGTGCCAGCAGGTTCGTCTGCCCGGCGATGCTGTTGATGAGGGCCACGACCGTGCCGATCTTCTCCGCCGACGCCGACAGCATCTGGACGGTGCCGTTCGTGCGCTCGGCGTCGGAGACGGCCCTGGCGGCGATCTGCGAGGACTGGTTCACCTGCGCGGCGATCTCGCGGATGGAGATCGACAGCTCCTCCGTGGCGGCCGCAACGGTCTGCACGTTGGACGAGGTCTGTTCGGCTGCCGAGGCCACGTTGACCGTCCTGTCGTTCGTCTGCTCGGCAACGGCCGTCATCGCGCGGGCGGTCGCCTCCATCTGCGTCGCCGCGGAGGCAAGGCCCTGCGTCAGCGACGAGACCTTCCGCTCGAACTCGCGGGTGAGGGACTCGAGGGACTCCGTGCGACGGGCCTTCTCGGCCGCCTCGGCCGCCGCCCGCTCGTCCGACTCCCTCTTGGCGGCCAGCGCCTCCTTGAAGACCTGGATGCGGCGGGCCATCGTGCCGATCTCGTCGTTGCGGGAGGTCCCGGCGACCTGCACCGCGAGGTCGCCCTCTGCGAGCGCACGCATGCTGCCGACGAGGCTGCGGATCGGGCCCGAGATGCTACGGCCGAGGCCGAACGCGATGGCGATCAGTATCCCTGCCGCAGCGCCGACGAAGCCGAGCAGGACATTGCGGTAAGAGGCGCTGACCGCCGCGAGGTCGTCCACGTACACGCCCGTGCCGATCACCCATTTCCAGGGTGCGAAGGGATACGTGTAGGTGACCTTGGGCAGAGGCTCGGTGGTGTTGGGCTTAGGGAACAGGTACTGGACGTAGCCGCCGCCCGCGTGCCCCGTGTCGGAGATCGCCTTCAGGAAGGCGACGCCGTTGGAGTCCTTCAGGGTGGGATGCGCCTTGCCCTCGAGCGCCTTGCTGAAGGGGTGCATGTGCATGAAGCTGTCGCCGGTCATGACGAAGAAGTACTCGGAGCCTCCGTACCGCAGGACCCGCAGGTACTCCGATGCCTGCCTCTTGGCCTCGTCCTCGGTCATCTCGCCCCGCGACGCCCGGGCGTGGAAGTCGGCGACGGCGCTCAGGGCGACCTCGGTCAGGCTCTTGAGCTCGGCCTTCTTGCGCTCCATCAGGATGGACGACACCGTGATCGAGCCGAGGACGGACAGCACGGCGAGCGCCAGGATGCCGGCCGCCATGCCGACATAGAACCTCGCCGCCACGCCGAGGCCGAACCTCGCCCGGTTCTCATGCCTTGAAGGATCCGTACCGTTCATTTCCCGTCTGCCCCTTGCTTGTCGTGCAACGGACCCTGGTCGGCCCCGCACGGATTGTGACACTTCTGTGAATCCTCCGGGTACGAAGTTTAAGAACTCGTTTCGGGTAATGCGCCAGCGTCATCGCGGGCCCGCGTCCGGCGCGTCTGGATCGAATTGGCCCAGTGATTATAATCCTCCGCCACGTGTTCTCGTCCGTGCCGTTGCGGCTTGCTTCCCATGCTGCCGGAGGACGCTTGTGCACATAGGCAAATCTTCAGGGTTTTCATGCGCGACCTTGGCGGTAAGATCCGCTCCCCTCCGGAGAGGCCGCATGGAAAGAACCGAGCTGATATCGATCGCCGCGTGCGTTCCGCCGGCCGAGGGACGTGTCCTCTTCGGTAACCCGGCCCTCGACCGTCACTACGGCGAGCTGGTGAGTTCGCTGGCCGGGGTGCCCGAGGAGGTTGCTGCGGTCGTGGTCCGCTGGAGGGGCGGCAGGGTTCCGGTCGGTGTCCCGGTCGGCGGGACGAGGGTCACCGCAGCATCCGGGAACCGCCTGATCGCGGCTGGTCGGCAGATCGGTGTCTTCCGCCGGACGGTCGACGGCGGCTGGGGCGAGGATGCCGATCACGAGATGCTGGTTCTCGTGACGAGCGAGGGGTGCGTCCGCTCCATCACGAGGGAGATCGAGGGCCTTCCCGCTGGAGCGGGTGAGGCTGCGAGACCGATCGCCGTGGCGAACTCAGTCCCGTGACCTCCCAGGCGATGGAGGGCTGCCGTCACCTGATCTCGTACTGGATGTTGAACGGCGCCGTCTGGCCGTAGGACCGGCGCAGGCCGCCTGCGACCTCCGTCGCGTCGTCGATGGCCTCCTTCAGCGTTCGCGCGATAACGCCAAGTCCCTTGACGTTAGGGGAACGGACCTGGACGGCGGCCTCGCCGTTCCTCCAGACGGTCTCGATCACGAAGACGATGTCCTCGATGCGGTCGTCCATGTCTGCCATCGGCCTACCCTCCCCTGCTGCTATGCCTCCGGCCGAGCCAGCCAACCTTGGGAACGAAGCGGAAAGGCTCCGTTTGGCCCCGCAGACGGCGGATGCTGCCCGTGATCAGGTTCGCCTCGTGGAAGGCAAGTGGCAAAGTCTCCTCGAGGATCGACAGCCCCTGCACGTCCGGCGATGTTACGTGGAAGAGGAAGCCGTCCCTGAAGTCGACGGTGCCGACCTCGAAGGTGACGGTCTCGGGTTCGTGGGCGGGGGTTGCGTGTCCCGGCATCCGACGGTCCTCCCGTGCATGTCCTGATCGATCATGGGCACCGGCGGACGGCAGGACAACGACTACGCGAAAAGGTAATGCACGTCGTCGTCGAGGTCGTGGATGGCCAAGACGCCTTCCATGTCGAGGTAGGCCGCGTCCTTGCCCGACAGGAGGTCGAGGACGCCTTCCGGGATGTGCGCCCTCCCCAGGAAGGCCTCCCGCGTGATCTCCGGCGCCCTCTCGTCGGCAATGGCGAACTCCGTGATGTCGTTCCACGGCAGGTCCGGCACGATGCACATGCCGTCCTCGTCGAACGAGTTCACGCACGTTCCGACGAAACCCTTCGGTCGTTCGATCAACCCGTCGTAGAGGGACATAGGGCGCTCCTGCGGTCAGCGAGCCATACCCTATGCATCGCCGTGGCAAGGAAAGCGTCAACGGCAGTCCTGCCGGGTACTCAAAGGATCAGGCGAAACAGGACCAGGTGGATGCCCATGGAGGCGCCGAATGCGAAGAGCAGGAGACCCGGCTGGCTCAGCAGCGACAGCCCATGGCTGATGACGATGCCGACTACGAAGACGATCGAGATCACGACCGACCAGAGGATGACGGACAGCCATGCCGCGTTGCCTCCGTTGGGATTGCTGCCCGGGGAGCCGGCGATCCAGTACATGGCCCCGCTGTAGAGGACGGACAGGGCAAGGCTGCGCATGCGGGCCTCCTCGGGTTGCGTGCTTGAATGCCTGTCGCCAGCCTTGCCGACGGCTGGGCGTCAGGCGGCGATGCGGGTGCTAGAGGATCAGGGCGATCGACACGGTGAAGAAGGCAGTGAACAGGAAGAAGGCCGCCACGACCGTCGGCATCTCGCCGATCAGCCCGTCCCCTGACGCGATGGCGAAGACGACGACCAGCACCGTCGAGACGATGAGCGCCGAGACGAAGGCCGTCTGCCAGCCCACGCCCTCGCTGCCCACCCCGATCAAACCGGCGACCCACCTGACGCCGAACAGGACAAGCAGCGACAGGACGGCGAGGACGATCCCGATCACCTTCAGGGCCGCCTTGTCCTTCCGGTCCATGTCGCGCCTTGCGTCGGACATCGTGAGAGCCTCCTAGCCAACCTTGTTGTTGCGGTTGCCAGGCATTCCGACGGCCTGCATCAGGGACTGCATCCCGGCCTGGCTCGCCATCTTCAGGTAGGGCACCTGCGTCGGCGCCAGCCATACCTTGCCTGCGCCCTGGTAGGTGTTCAGGAAGCCTTCGCCGCTCACCGACGAGCCGACCCAGCTCTTGTTGCTCTTTTCCACGTCCATGCTCAGGTGCCCCGAGCGCATGACGGCGAAGTTGCCGTCGACCGACAGCTTCTCTCCCTTGAGCGTGATCACCTCGATCTCGCTCTCCGGTACGGGTGAGAAGAAGGCGGCGATCCCGTCCCCGTCCACGAGCGTCTCGAACAGCCCCTCCCCGCTGAGTCCGGCTGCGACGAGCGTCTTCGACTTCGTGGCCGAGATGTTGAGGCCTGACGTCCCGGCATAGAACATGCCCTTGTTGGCGACCCTTCCCCCGTCACCGGACTTCATCTCCTCGAGGAGGAAGTGGCCGAAGGTGGGCTCGAGGTAGATGTCGCCCGTGCCGACGATCTGGCTGACCAGGAAGGACTCGCCCGACAGGAGCTTTCTCGAGAGGCCGGCCATGATGCCGCCGCCCGTCGAGGCCTCCATCTTCAGATTGCCCTTCATGAAGTACAGGGCGCCAGGTTCAATTCTGGCAGCGGTCTCCTTGAGCGTGATACGGAGCATCTTGAGAGTAACGCCCGTCTGGCGGGCGTAGAAGAGAACCTCCGCCAGCCTCGGGTCGGCCGATCCCTCGAGCTGCTTCCAGGCGACGACTTGGAACCGCGCCTTGCCGTCAGCCGAGATCCTCTCGCTGAGGACCGTCATCCCGTCGTCCATGATCATGCCGCGTTCCCTCCCCCTTGCCGTCCATCAGCATGGGGGGTGAAGGCTGGCCGGCTCAATGGCGGGACCGGACTCTCAGTGGGCTATGACGACAGGCGCTCCGTCGTCCTCTGGCACCGTCGAGATCATGCCCTTGCCCACGTCCGTCAGGACGGGTTTCGGTTTCAAAGCGGACGTCCCGGTGCCGACGGAGACATCGGAGTCCGTCTCACCGTCGCCGATGGCCGCCCGCATCACTGGGGCCGCTTCGGACTTCGCCGGGATCATCTGGGGGGCAGCGACCTTCATGTCGTCAACGGAGCGGACCACGGCCCAAGGAGCACCCGGCGATGCGCGGCCTGTGGGAGGGACCGTCGCCGGGGAAGGTTGGCCGCCAAGGGTAGAGACCATGATCCAGACCGGAAGGCCAAAGGAGGCGGCGACCGCCGCGACTGCGGCAAGGTTCCGGCACTTCCCGGCGAGGGACTGGGCATCCTTGCTGGGATAGGAGAGAAGGCGCTTCAAGAGAGATCCGAGGGAAGCCGTCATGTGATCCTCCATGAGATCAATGATGGCCCCGTGCTCCGCAACTGTCGAGCTTGAGGCCGTCAACGACGGTGGACTTCAGGCAGCATCCTTAACGGCGCCGGACGAGAGGCGGAGCATGTCCGCGAGCCACCGCCCGAGCGCCTCGCCAAGCTGCGCGGGCACCGCGTTCCCGAGCTGGCGCATGCTCTCGCTCCACGAACGCGGGAACTCGTAGTCGTCCGGAAGGCCCTGGAGGCGGGCTGCCTCGCGCAGGGTGAAGTACCGCACGGTGCCGTCGTCACGGACCATCATGTTCTCGCCGCCGGGAACGCCGTGGACACCCGCCTTGAGTGCCTTCGCAGGCTGGTCGAGAGGACTGCCCGTGTGGCCGGGATAGGCTTTCGCGCCGGGCTGGAAGACGTGGTTGTTCGCGCCCGTGGGCTCGCCGAGACCGCGGATCGCGTCCCGGAGGGTCACCCAAGGCAGGCCGTCAGGCGCCTTGCCGGACTTGCGGAGCGACCCGACCGTGCGGAGATCGGCCTTCGCGATGAGGTCGTCCGAGGGCTGTGGCAGGCCGTGCATCTCCCAGTAGATGCCGGAGACCCACTGGTCCCACAGCAGTCGCTCTCGGCTGTGGGTGGGCTTCGGGGCGACCGGAACGATGCCGAGGTCGGAGCGAAGGCCACATACCAGCACCCGGTGCCTGTGCTGCGGTGCGCCGTAGTCGCAGGCATCCACCTTGAGAACGATGACCTCGTAGTCCCTTGGAGCGTCCGAGGAGCGCATCTCCGCGAGCGCATCGGCATACGGGACGCCGTCCCTCGTGCGGGAGGCCTGCTCGAGGCTGCGTGTGATCCATTCCAGGTAGTCCGCGAAGGCCGCACGGGCGAGTCCCTTCACGTTCTCGAAAATGAAGGCCTTGGGCATCGCCTCCCGGACGGAGCGGATGGCGCTCGGCCACATGTCGCGCGCGTCCTCGTGTCCCCGCGCCTTGCCACCCATCGAGAACGGCTGGCACGGGGGGCCGCCTGCGACGAGGTCGAGGCCGCCCCTGAATGGCGTGAAGTCCACCGTTCGGACGTCGGCCTGCTGAACGGGCCAGTGGCCGACGTGGTCGATGCCGAGCGCCTTGTTGTGGAGCACCGTCGCGACCGCGTCCTTGTTCCACTCGACCATGAGCTCGTGGCCGAACCCGGCGCGCGACAGCCCCAGTGAAAGCCCGCCGCAGCCGCTGAATAGCTCGATGCTCCGCATCCCCTCACCGTCCTCATGAATCCTTCGCCTAGGAAGGTTTCACGAAGGATTCGATGATGGCAAGGATTCAAGCCCGCGGCGGCGAGATCAGCGCGAGCCAGTCGCCTCCCCGGAATGCCGCGAAGTTGTATCCCCTCGCGGGATCCGTCTTCAGCGCGGCAAGGGACGCCGCGTCCGTCACCCGTGTCGGGACGTCGGACTCGATGTCGTAGACTTCCCATCCCGTCGAGAGGAGATGGGACGTCACCCTGCTCTCCGTGTCGCTGCCGTGGTCCTCGTACAGGACGAGCGGGTTGCCGGAAACGAGCCGCGGGGCGCCCGCGAGCGCGCGGACCTCCACGCCCTCCACGTCGAGCTTGATGACCACGGGGCCGTCGACCCCGTGCCTCGCCGCGATCCCGTCGAGCGTCTCAGTGGCCACGGGTTCCCCGTCATCCGACAGGATCGACATGGCCGCATGGCTCGGTCCGCCCAGCCGCACGATCCCGCCCGCACTGTCCGAAAGGGCGAACCGCTCGCATTCGAAGCGCCGCCCGTTCAGGTCGCGGTTGCGGGACAGGCGTGCGAAGGTCGGCTCGGACGGCTCCACCGCGATCGCCCTCTGGCGGCCGTAGCGTGCTCCCGTAACGAGGCATGACCAGAACCCGAAGTTGGCCCCTGCGTCGATGAACGTGTACCGCGTCCCAGCCAGCCGCAGGAGGATGCGGGCGATCTCGGGCTCGTACTCCAGGCCCGCGGCCATGTATTGGAACCAGTACGGGTCGGAAAGCGGGAAGGAGAATTCGGTGTCGCCTTCGAGGCGGACCCTCACGTCGGTTCCCGGGGCAAAGGCCTCGCCCGCCCTCAGGCACATCCCCCTCACCCGCCACAGACCCCGATGGTGCAAGGGACGCAGGAGGGCCGCCGCCGCCCGCGTGGCGCGGATCGCGGCGACGCCGACGGGATGCCCGGCGACCGATCCGCCGGAGATGGTGACTTCTTTCATGTCCATGACCCTCGATAGGCGAATCCTTGCAAGTCGGCAAGTGTGGCTGGCCCGGTCCTTGGCGGCGCCGAGTTGACTGTGCCGGGACCCGCCCGGACCATCGGTCATGAGCGAGGACTCCAAGGACTCGCGGATGGCGAGCGGATGCGGGTCCACGATGCGGAAGTACAAGGTCATATCCCTCTTCTCCGGCGCGATGGGCCTCGACCTGGGCCTGGAGATGACGGGGCGGTACGAGGTGGTCGCCTGCGTCGAGAAGGACCCGGCCGCCTGCGCGACGATCCGCGCCAACATCGCGGCCGGACGCCTGCCTGCCGACCTCAAGGTCTACGAGGGCTCGGTCGAGGACTTCGATCCCGCCGCGATCCTGAAGAACGTCGGCCTGGAGCCGGGCGAGCTGGACCTGCTCGTTGGCGGCCCGCCCTGCCAAGCGTACTCCTCGGCCGGCAAGCGCGGCTCCGTCTCCGACCCGAGGGGCACCCTCATCTGGCAGTTCCTGCGCTTCGTGGAGGGAATGAGGCCGCGGTTCTTCCTGATGGAGAACGTGCGCACCTTGATGGCCGCCTCGCTCATCCCGAAGACGAAGGGCGTCGATGATCCCCGTTCGGAAAAGGGATCGGTCGTCAGGGCGTTCGCCAACGACGTCCGCAGCCTGAACGGTGCTGCATACGGGCTGAGCATCTTCGAGGTCAACTCGGTGAACTACGGCGCACCCCAGATCAGGGAGCGTGCCCTGTTCGTGGGCAATCGCATCGGAGCAGAGGTCGACTTCCCCGAGCCGACGCACATGCCCATCGATAAGGGTGACCCTTCCGGAAAGCTCCCGTGGAGAACGCTGCGTGACGCCATCGGCGGCATCGTCGATCCCGATCCCGTCCTCGTGGATTTCAGCCCCCGCAAGAAGCGTTACCTGTCATTGGTGCCGGAGGGCAGCAACTGGCGGAGCCTCCCCGAGGACGTGCAGCGCGAGTCCATGGGCAAGGCGTTCTTCATCAAGGGAGGACGCTCCGGGTGGTGGAGGCGGCTGTCGCACGATCTCCCCTGCCCGACCCTGATGACGATGCCCAACCACTCGAGCACGTCCCTCTGCCACCCGACAGAGACGCGGGTGCTTTCGGTCAGGGAATACGCCGCGGTGCAGGAGTTCCCGAGCGACTGGACGTTCATGGGCAACGCCCACCAGCAGTACAGGCAGATCGGGAACGCGGTGCCGACCGTGCTGGGAAAGGTCGCGGGCAACGTGATCGCGGAGGCTCTGGACAAGGCAGGCGAGGAACGCTCGGGGAGTCCAGTGCCCGGCGAGTTCAAGGTGATCTACATCCAGTCCCACGTACGGACGCGGTCATGGTTCAAGGACGGCAAGGCGGTGGTTTTGTCCAAAGACGAGGCGGTCGCCTCGAAGCGTGCTTCCGCGATCAGGACGACGCGGAAGCACAGGCTTTCGGTCTAGGGTGAAGCCTTACTGCTTCAGGGACGAGGTCTGGGACGGCTTGGCCAGCACACTGTCGATGTAGCTGATCGCATCCGCGCCGAACCTCTTCCGCACCTCGGCGCTCTCGTCCCAGTCCTCTGGATGTTTGTCCGCACGGAGCGGGCAGTAGAACCGGACGGTTCCCAGGACTTTCCTTTCCTCGCGCACGTTGCGGACGTCGTCGCAGACATCCACCCTGGCGAGATTCATCGGCGCGATGGCGGCAGCCGCGAACGCTGCCCCCTTCAGGCCGGCCTCGTCCAGCCTCTGGGCGAGATGGCTACCTGCCTGGTAGAACGCGCCGGGACGGTACTTGGAGTTCCTGACGTTCTGCTCGGCGTGGGTCGAGACGGCCATCGCGATCCTCGTCAGTTGCCAGACGTCGGCGTCGCGGAGCTGCCTGATGGCTTCAGGGGTGCTGAACTTCGTCATGGCCAGGCCGGCCGCCTCCAGCCTGACGAGGTTCTCGTCGCGGACCTTCTCGTTGCCGTTCATCACCCACGTGGCAGCGCTTGCCGCCTCGATCGCAAGCATGGACTTGAGGTACGCGTCGTCGTCCGAGTACTTCGCCGCTGCCAAGGCACCTCCCACGTCCCCGAATGCCCTCTTGGAGTATGGCCCCCGGATGTCCTCGTCACCGAAGCGGTCCTCCGCGAACTCGGCCAGGCACTGCACGATGCCCTTGATGCGGTTGTGGTTGGTGAAGTCGGCGTTCTCAGGCAGGTTCAGGTGCTTGTAGAGGTCGACGAGTTCGGAGGCCTGCCACGTCTGTGCCTCGGCACAGTCGTCGACCTCGTCGATGCTGTCTCCGAAGATGTTGAGCAGGCTCGGCTTCCTCGTGGCTTCCAGTGCGTCATTGGCCTGGTTCAGGAGCGTGTTCGTGTGGGTCCGATAGGGAATCTTTAAGGAACCGGAGTCGGCCGCCGCGGCTGAGGTGGCAGCCGCCGCCGCGAGCGCGGCGGCGATCACGACGCCGCGCGCGGCCCGGTACAGCCTTGGCCCTAAGCCGTCCGTCTCGACGTAGGCATCATTGGCGTGGCGGGCGAAATCCTTTGCCGCCTTCTTGGTGTTGATGCTGGCCTGCATCCCGTCCCTGTCAAATAGGTTCCTCACGCCCGATCCTCCTTGGCTGATGTTCCAGTTCCGAATTCATGACTACCGTTTCAGGGACGACGTCTGTTCTGCCTTGGGTGGCAGCAGGGAGTCGATGTACTTCGCCGTGTCGGTCTGGAACCGTGCCTCTACCTCTCCGGCCGTCTTCCATTCCTCTGGTCTCGGGTCCCGGCGAAGCGGGCAGAAGACGTCCTCGTTCCCGGTACCCTTGCCGTAGCCGCTCTCGAAGTGCATCTCCATCTCGTTGCAGACATCGTCCTTGATGAGGCCGTTGCCTGCCACGTGCCTTGCGGCCGAGGCCGACGCCTTGAGGCCCAGGCTTTCAAGCTTCGCGGCGGCAGCGTGCTGCCCGATGTGGTAGACGGCGCTTGGAGGCACGTTGGCCTTGGCAACGGCCTTCTCGGCATGGGCCGTGATGGCCATGGCGATCCTTGGCAGGTGCCACATCTCGGAACGGCGGAACCGCTCCGCGGCTTCGGGATCATTCCCGAAGATATCCATGACCCGCCCGACCGCATCAAGCCGGACGAGGCTCTCGTCGCGGAGCCTCTGGGTTCCGTTCATCGCCCACATCAGGCTGGTGGAGGCCTCCACGTCAGCCATGGACTTGAAGAACCTGTCGTCGGGTGCGTACTTCAGCGCCGCAAGGATGCCGGCCACGTCGGAGAACACGCGCTTGCCGCGCGGGCCGAGGACGCTGGTCTCGCCGAAGCGTTCCTCGGCGGCGATCCTGAGGCATTCCGCGACACCCTTGATCGCACGCTGGTGCCGCAGGTCTATGCCGTACGGCAGGTTGAGCTTGTCGTAGTAGTTGATCCTGCTCGAGGACGAGTAGCCCGCGACGTTGTCCCTGTCCACGTGGCGGGACCATCCGTACTCGTGTATCTCGGCGCAGTCGGAATCCTCTTCGATCTCGCCGATGCCCGACAGGCCGAAGAGGCCTGCGCGCTTGGAATTCTCGAGAGCATGGCTGGCCATCGAGCGGAACGCCTCGGCGTGTCCTTTCCCGGGAACCTGCAACGGTTCGGCGGCTGCCCCTGCGGCCCCGAGACCCGCTGCGGCGAACGAGGCCAGCAGCACCACGTGCCGTGCCGCCCGAAACAGGCGCGATCCGATGCCGTCCGTCTCGATGATGGCCTTGCCGTCCACGTGCCGCCCGAAGGCGTCGAGTGCCTTCCTGGCGCTGATGGTCTTCGCGAGTTCGTTGGCCTGCTTCATGTCGGCATCCTTTCCGGGTTACTTCATCCCGCTGCGGTAGACGGCAGTCTGGATGTTGGCGGGGGCATCGCTGATCAGCTCCCGGTACGCCTCGACGGCGTTGGAGCCGGCGGCCTGAACGATCAGGTCCGCATGCACCTGGCATTTCTCGGCACTGGGGCAGTCGTCGGGAGAGACGGTCGGCACCGGGACATCCCTGACGAGGCCGAGCCCTGCGATCTTCCCAAGGGCCGTGCGCGCGCCGCTCGTGCCTTCCTTGTTCCGGGAGGCGAGCATTCCGGCTGAAGCGGATCCCCCGAGCGATGCGAACTCGACCCGGCTCCCTTGTTGCTGGCTGATCAGGACGTCGGCCTCCGCCTCATCGCGGGTGTACATGGCGAGATTGACCGTCTTGCCGAAGTCCATCGTCGCGAGATGAGCCAACCCGTCCTTGCGCCAGTTGACGTTCATGTGGAGCCGACCGAAGGCCTCCAGCCTCGTCTCGCCGACGAGCTTCGTCGTTGGGTCCGGGCTTTTCGCCTGCGCAGCCGCATCCGCGATCTTGACGTTCAGGACGCTGTTGTATGCCTGCTCGCCATACCGGGCGAAGGCGGCGACGGTCTGGAGCTCGGCCACGTTCCAGAGGCCGCCGATCCTGTTCTTGTACTGGTCGGCCTGCTCCTTGCTCAGGTGGTTGAGCACCAGGCAGTAGCTCACGGCGTCGGCCGTCCGGATGTCCTCGAGGCTGACGTCCCGGGGGAGGTTGAGGTGCTTGCCGTGCTCCTTGCCTGCCGTGTCGACCTTGGCGACGTAGCCCTTGCAGGTGTTGTCGTTCCAAGGCAGCGCGATGGACCTGATCTCCGGCCCCTGCACGTCGACGGCCTTGTCCGACCGGACCTTCGCGATGCTGATGCCGGAGACCTGCCTGTTCCAGAAGGACTGTTCCTTGAGCACCCGGTTCGCGTCGGCGTGGTAGACCCCGGCATAGGCCTGGGTCGTCTGGCTGCTGGGAGGCCGGCTCATCGCCCGCGCCATGGCGGGGTCGACGGCAGAGATGGCGGCCAAGGTGGCTAACCCGCCAAGTAACGCAGGGACAACCGCCCTTTCCCAAAGGGTGGGCTTGTCGTCAGCCTCGATTACCGCACCCGAAAGGGCGATCTGGGCGAAGCGGGAAGTGGCCTCGTTGGCGAGGTCGGCAGCCTTCGCCCCCTTCATCCGCGCGGCTAAACCTGCCTTGTCGATAGAGAACTGCGACATAACACACCCCTCCGACACCCGCCTGCTCGATGGCGTATTCCGAATGGTAGGTCGTGAGGTCGCACCGGACAAAACCGGCGGGAATCCGGTCCTGTCCGATGGTCGGGAGAGCTACCGTTTCAGTGCCGACGTCTGCGACTGCTTGGGCGGCAGAAGGGAGTCGATGTACTTGGTTGCGTCCGTTCCGAACGTCCGCTCGGCCTCGGCCGCCGTTTCCCACTTGCTGGGGTGGGCATCGGGACGAAGAGGGCAGAGCACGTCCTGATTGCCGGAACTCTTGTTGGCTTTAGGCCGCAGGGGTACGTCGCTGCATACGTCGTCGAGGATGAAACCGTTTCCTGCCACGCGCGAGGCGGCGTATGCGGCCGCAGACAGGCCCGCCTCCTCCAGCCTTGCGGCGATGGCGTGCTGCCCCACGTGATAGAGGGCATCCGGATGGACATTCGCCTTCGTTACTGCCATCTCGGCCGAAACCGTCAGGGCTGCGGCAATGCGGGGCAGGTTCCACATGTCGCTTTTCCTGAACCTCTCGGCATCGGCAGGGTTCTCGAAGGCCTTGAGGGCGAGACCGACCGCTTGAAGCCGGATGAGGCTCTCGTCACGGAGTCTTTGGGTGCCGTTCAATACCCAAGTGACGGCACCCGAGGCCTCGACTGCGGCCATCGACTTGAAGAAGCCGTCGTCGGAGGAGTAGCGCAGGCCGGCGAGGACCGCCGCCACGTCCGTCACGACCGCCTTGCCTCGCGGCCCGAGCAAATCCTTGTCACCGAAGCGTTCCTGCGTGGCAAGGCGCAGACACTCGGCGTATCCCTTCATCTTGTTGTGGACGGTTAGGTCCGTGCCCTTCGGGAGCTCGAGGTGTTCGTAGAAGTTCAGCTTGTAGCCGTCACCAAGATGGGACTTTGTTACGCCACCCCAGCTTACTTCACGCAGTTCCGTGCACTCGGAGTCCTCCTCGATCTTGGTGATGCCGCCGAAGAGGCCGGGCGACTTCGAGTTCTTCAACGCCATGTTGGCGGAGAAAAGGAAGCCGTCGTGCTGCTTCCATCCGGGGACTTGCAAGGGGTCCGCCGCAGCGCCTGTCGCCGCCAGCCCAGCCGCTGTGATAACGGCTCCCACGAATGCATTGCGAGCCTTGCTCCAGAGCTTCGGACCGAGTCCGTCAGACTCGATGACGGCCTTGCCGAACGCGTGCGGGGCGAATGCATCGAGTGCCTTCCGGCCGCTTATGGCCCTGCCGAGTTCGTTCTGTGGCTTCATGCTCCGGCTCCCTCACGTTCGTTGCTAGCTTGACGGGGACGGCCCGATGGGCTCAGGACGCCTTGGATGATCTGTGCCTACTTCACGCCGCCACGGTAAATGAAGTTGCTCCGAGGGCCTTCCTTGATTAGTTCCTGGTAGGCTTCCATCTCGTGCAGCACGTAGGCGGTCTCGAGCACGTCAGGGAGAACCTTGCACTCCTCGCCGACGGCGCAGTTGTCGTCGCCCACGGCCGGGGCCGACGCGTCGTACTTGAGGAGGCCTGACCCCGCGATACGCGATACCGCCCTGAATGCATGGTAAGGGCCGTCCTTTGCCCACATGTGCATCATCTTGGCTGACGAGACCCCTTGAAGGGCATCGATGTCCAGTGCCCCTCGTCCCAACGCCTCCTTGATGCTGTTCTCGGCATCCCTGCGCGTGTACATGGCGATGCCGACGAGATCGCCGTAGTCCATCTTCGCAAGGCGGTCGAACCCGTCGTGCTGCCTCTTGACGGCGTCGTCGACGGTGCCGAACGTGGCCAGCCTCAGGACCCCATGGAGCCTCGTGGTCGGGTCGGAGCTCTTCGCCTGCGAGGCAGCCTCGGCGACCTTGAGGTTCAGCATGCTGTCGTACGCCTCCTTGCCGGATGTCTTGGCCACGCCCAAGAGGGACAGCGCATCCGCGACGTTGTTCACGCCGCCGATCTTGTCGGCGTAGTAGTCGAAGTGCTTCTGGTCCAGGTGGTTCTGGAGCATGCAGAAGCTGACGTTGTCGACGGCCTCGACGTCCTCGAGACTGACGCCGTCCGGCAGGTTGAGGTACGGCAGGTAGTCCTTGCTTGTCGTGTCGATCTTGATGACGAAGGTCCTGCACGCGCTGTCGTCGGCGCTCCAGGAGACCTTGGTGGCCTTCACCTCCGGCATGGTGCCGGGCTTCATCGAAGCGATGTCCTCGACCGTGATGCCCGAAATTTTCCTGTTGAACCACCACTGCTGGGCAATGTGCTGGTTCGCGTCGGCGAGGTAGGTGGCCGCGTGGGTCTTGGTGTCCTTGCTGATCACCTGTGCCATGGCAGGAGCGACCGCTGTCAGCGCGGTCAGGGCCACCATTCCGGCGACGACGGCCTTCTTCGCGGCGGCGACCGCTCGGTTCCAGAGCGTCAGCTTGCCGTCCGATTCGACTGCGGCGCCGCTGACCGCCAGATGTGCAAGGCGATGCGATGCCTCATCGGCCAGATCGGCCGTCTTGGCGCCCCTCATGCGCGCTGCAATGCCCATCTTGTCGATCGAGAACTGACCCATGACGCGACCTCCTGAGACCGCTTGCGTGGCGGTGACCCATGAATGCTAGGTCAAGGTGCCGCACCGGACAAAACCGGCGGGAACCCGGTCCTTTCAGGGACATCAGGGAGCCGGACCCGCAGGCTCGTCCTCGTCCTTGCGATGCACGACGAGCTTCGGGTTCATGATCAGGCGCTCGACGATCTCCATGCATTTCGGGCAGGTCGGGCAGCCTTTCCTCTCCTCGTCATCGACGTGGCCCCACATCCTGCCGGGATCGGTCGAGCACAGGAACTCCTGCGCCTTGCGCCGGAGCCGTCCGCACTCGATGTCCTCGAGGGTGGCGATGTGGTTCACGGACCGCCTGTTGGTTCCCGTGAGGTGCGAGTGCTCCAGCACCCCGGAGAGGACGACCCTGATGCCCGTGGTCCACCGGAAGGGCACGCGCTCGTTGAGGTCGGCGACGATCCGCTCGCGCTCGATACTGGCCTCCTCAATCCTGCGCTCACGCTCGGCTTGCTCCTCCCGCCTCCGCCTCTCCCACTCGGCATTGAGCCAAGCGTCGTAGGCCTCGCGCTCCGCCTTGGACTCGAACGCGATCCGCACTGCCCCGGGGCCATTCAGGAGACGGATGATGACCTCGGTGCCGTCAGGAGGGACGTGGCCCTCGGGCCTAAAGGACTGACTCCCCAGTACGACCTTGCCGTTCTCGACGATGCCGATCTTCTTCCCGGAGTGGAAGAGCTGCGGGGTCGGCATCTCCCCGGCCCGAAGGCATGCCGTGTGCTCGTCCGGTTCCTTCATCGCGCCCTCCCGTCGTGGCCCTTGACGGCGGAATCAGAACCGCCGCCGGGGAGCCTGAGGCTCTGCATCGCTCGAGGCAACCCGCGACTTGTCCGCCGTGTAGGAGAACGCGTAGTCGAGGTTTTCCTTCACGGAGGTGCCGTACTGCTGCGCGACGTTCATCGGGATGCTGAATGCGGCGGAGACCTCGGTGAGGTCGGTGCCCGAATAGTTCTGGCCGCGTCCGAGCCGTGCATTCGGGACCATCGCGTCAAGGTTGCCGGGGGTGACCGAAGCGTACTGCTTGAGGAGGCCGGAACCCAACGCGATCCTCGCTCCCTCGGCGGCATCGTGGAGTCCGAGCAATTTGAGTCCCTGCGAGGCGTGTTCCGGGGAGATGCCCTTCCATGTCGCCATCCTTGCCTCGGGATTGGACGACACGTTGAGGTGTGATGACGCGACGACCGACACGCTGATGTCGAGAAGCTGCTCCAGGGAAGCGTTCTTGACCTGGCGCACCACTTCGGGGTTCTCGGTGACGTAGAGGTGCCAGGCACCGAGGTTGCTCAGCTTCGCCAGCGCATAGGCGCGGCCGACCTCGTTCGGACCCGCCAGCATGGCCGCAGCGGATGCCGCCTCGACCTTCGAAACCTGCTCGTAGTGTCCGGTCCTCATGGAGGCGATGACAGTCATCATCTCGGCCACGGGCGAAAGGCCGACCTTCGTCCTGTCGAAGGCGGCGAGCTGCCGCTCGTCCAGCCTTGCCCTCGCGAGACACAGGTTGAGGCCGTGCAACTGCGGGATCGTCGAGAGATCGCTCCCGGCAGGGATGGCCCCCAGGAACTCGGAGTAGGACTTGCGCAGGTTCTCGTCGGGGGCGACGGAGACCGTGCACGTCTGGTCGGAGATCGCCAGCGGAAGGATGCCGTTCGTGGTCACGTCGGCACGGTAGTTGGACCTGAACTCCACGCCGGGCCGAACGCCCACGCTCTTGATCCGGCTCCGGTCAGGCGAGGCGTCCAGCAGGTCGTTGACCTCGTACATGTAGGAGGTGGCGACGTCGCGGTCCGGCAGTGGCGCGGCATTCGCTTCGGACGGAAGCGAGGCCCCGGCGACCGCTGCGAGGCCCGCTGCCGCGAGGACGGCGTTGCGGGCCATCGGGAAGATGGTCGCCCTGTCACGGGACTCGATGATGGAGGGGCCGCCCTTGAGGAGATCGAGGAAGCGGCTTGCCGCAACGCGGGCCGCGAACTTGCCGGAATTGACGACACCGCCCTGCACCGCGCGATCCTCCCGTGGACGGACCTACTGACCGTCCAATGGTAGGAGCGGAGCCAGACACCGACAAAACGCCGACGCCCGGCCGTGTCAGAAGCGGCCGCGGACCTCGTCGTAGTAGCGTTGGCCGTAGAGGGTGAAGGCGCCGACGCGGTACACCACGCCCTGCGATGCGGCCGCCCCGTCCCTCTCGAGCGGGGTCGATACGGTGCCGTGCAGGATGTCCCCCTTAATCAGGGAGTAAAGGGCATGGGCAATGTCCTCACGGGAGCAGTCGCTCTCGACTGCGGCTGGATCGATCACCTTGAGACTGCCCGTGAACTCCACCTTGTCACGGACGTGGTTGAGCACGTCGAGGATGGCGCGGTTCGTCAGCTTCATCGGTCAGCCCCCTGGCAATCGCTTGTCTGTCGCCAGAACGCCCGCTGAGCATTGCGCAGGCTGTTGAGCTCCCGGTGTCCGGCGAGCGTGAGCGACTGCACGTGGTAGAGGGGTTTCCTGCCGCCGTCGGAAGTGCTCAAGGTCGCCGGGCTGCACGTGCTGGCGTTGATGAGCCTCGCGTCCTTCAGGAGATGGAAGGCGTAGTCGAGCTCCTCGGCGTCGCAATCCGACCCGATGGAGGCGAGGTCGACCGTGACGAACTGCCCCGTGAAGGGCACGTTTTCCTCGACGTGGACCAGGATGTCGAAAAGAGCGCCTTCGTTCAACTTCATCGGGAGCCTCGCCGGAAGGGTGTCATCCGTCGATGGAAGCACCCTCCCCGGTCGGCTTCAATTGCCTCTGAGGCGCATGGCTGCCGCAGCCTGCGGTCAGGGAGCCGCCGTGGCCGGCTTCTGCGAAAGGGTCGGCAGGGCCGCGTTGAGATAGGCGGCTACATCGGTTCCGTACCGTTCCGTCAGGCTCTCCTGGGTTGCCTTGGTCTCGTACCTGAACGATCTCAGGGGGCAGGTTCTCAGTCCTTCCTTGGAGTGCCAGAGCGAGTTCGTTGCCTCGAGGTGCGCACACAGGTCGGGCCTGACGAGGCCGGATGCGGAGCCGATCGTCGCGGCATGCGAAGCGCCCTTCAGACCGCCCTTGGCGAGGACTTCGGAGGCGGTGGCGCCATCGACTTGGTAGAGGGCGCCGGGGGGCACGGCATGCCGGCTGGCTGCGAGCATCGCCGGGCCAACGAAGGCATCCGAGAGTCCAGGAAGACGGCTGACGTCCGTGTTTCTCAAATGGTCGAAGGCGGCCGGGTTGGACTTGAAATAATCATGGATGGAACCGGCCACCTCAAGGAACAGGAGGCTGGCTTCGCGTTTGTAGTGGCTCGATACGGTGGCAGTCGCCAGCGCCTGAGCGGTCATGAGGATGAGGGCGTCTTCGTAGGCCTGCTTGTCGTACTTCGCGTAGGCGAGCAACTGCGTCGCCCCGGTCGCGAGCCATTGCTCCATGTTGTCAGGACGGCCCTTCGATCCATGCGCAACGACAAGGCATTCGGTGATGGCTTTTGTCACGTAGAAGGAATCCAAGTTCGCGCCCTCACCCAGGTCGAGATGCGTGAAACCATCAAGTCCGTCCCAATGACGCACAGCTCCCGGGAAATGGTGAATCACGCATGATCCTCCCCTTGCCAGGAGATGCACCCCGTGCCGGTACGGCACTTCGGCATAAGTGGCTTGTCGCCTGTTGGCTGAGACATCAAGGTGCAGGCCCGTTATCCCGTCGGTCCTTTGCAGATCGCCGACGGAGGCGATGCTCCTGTTCACATCCGAGAAGTAGGTGTCGGCGAGTACCGCGGAGACCGGGGCCTGTGGTGATGCCTTGGCCGGAGACGGCGCCGCGATCGCCGTCGCGGCCGTTACCGCCACCATTGCGGCGATCACGGCGTTGCGGGTGATCTCGAGGAGGCCTTTTCCGTTCCCTTCGTGGGCTCTCTCGACGATGGCATCGGCCGTCACGAACTTCTCGGCGGACTTCATTGCTTTCTGACGTTCCAGACGGGCGGATATGGCCGCCCTGTCGATGCTGATGTCCTTCATGCCGATCCTCCGTCCTGACGGAATGATTGTGCGACAGGACCGCGCATGGAGGAAACTGCCGATGCGGTGAGCGGGGTAGCCCTCATTCCTCAGGCGCGATGAACGTCGACGGAAGCGTATCCGGCCGTTCCCGTGATGGTGATCGCTCCTGAGGCGTCAATGCTTCAAGGCGGAGGCCTGAGGGGCGAGGTCAGGCATCCTGGAATTGAGGTAGGCGGCGACGTCGGAGCCGTACTTGTCCGTGACATCCTCCACTTCGAGGACATCGATGGAGTTGAACCTGGACTGACACCAGTTCTGCTCCCTACGCTGCTGCTTGCGGCTGCCCCCGCCGATGAACGCGCATCCATTGCTCGTGGTGCCGGCATCGGCCCAGTTCGCGATCTGCTTGCCCGAGGGGACGAGGCCTGTCCCGGCGGCGTGCCGCGCCGCCTGGGCGGCTCCCTTCAGCCCCATGCCTTCAAGGGCTTCGGCCGCTGCCTTCAAATCTCCCTTCTTCAGTGCCGAGAAGTCTTGCCCCGTCCTGGCGACAGCGGCATGGGCGTGCCTCACGATAGCGTCGGCATACTCGGGAAACTTGATCACGTCGTCGTCGCCGAGCCGCTTGAATCCATCCTTCTCCAGCAGGAAGGTGTCGAGGGACTGGAGACCCTCCAGCTTGATGGCGGAGGCGACGCTGGTAAGGCCGGACGAGTTCACCAGCTTGTTGAGGGCCGATGCGCTCTCCAGCGCGAAGACTTTCTCGTAGGTGCCCCTGTCGTACTTGGCGGCGGCAAGCAGCGTGTTGAAGTCCCGGATCATGTCGTAGTCGCCGAAGGTCTTCTTGTGGGCGACCAGTCCCCTCGTGCCGATCTCGCTGCGCAGGAGGCACTCGCTAATGCCCTTCATCTGGTAGAGCGCGGTCAGGTCCGTGCCCTTCGGAAGGTCGAGGTCACGGTAATCGCCGGGGTCGCCGAAGCGGTCCTTGGCAGGCGCGTAGGTCACGGTGCACGGGCCGCCCCAGAACGGCAGCGCGTCGGGGGCATCGATGCCGGGGGATGCGACCCTGTAGGAGCTGTACTGATCGTCCTTCCTGCTGACGACCACGTCGACGATCTGGTTTTGCCAGAACGAGCCGCTGTTCTCCGCCTTCAGGGACCTTGCCGCGTCCGCCATGTACGACGCCGCCTGCGCCTGTGCCTGGGCGGGCAGGTTGAGGGTGGCTGCGGCTGCGGGCGCGACTGCCGTCAGGGCCGTCAGGGCAATCATGCCCGCGAGCACGCCCTTGCTGGCGATCTCGGTGAGGCGCGGGCCTTTCCGGTCGGCCTCCACGATCAGCGGACCGCCTGACATGAGGCGGGAGAAGGCCTCACTAGCCATGTTCGCGACCACCTTCGCCTTGCTGAACAACGATGCAGCCATTCGCCCCTCCATGAGTCCGTATAGGTGCCCGGCAGGCAACCCGCAATCGCGGGCGTCCCCAATGGTGCGGGGGCGTCGGTTCCGAGTCCATCGACGAGGATTCGGCGGCCGTCGGACAGTTTTCACAGGGAATCCGAGGGAGAGGGCAAACCAAACGCCTCCGTGTGCATTGTCGTTCCCGAGGACCATGTTTCCTCGGCACGACCGGCTTCCGGTCACAGCATTCAAGGAATGACAATGGCTACACGCAAGAAGGACGGCGCCTCCGAGCCAACCAAGGGACGGAAGGCGCCCGCGAAGTCGGCGGCGCGTTCGACCACGGGCACCACTTCCGCCAAACGTGGTGCCGCCGCCGCACCGAAGCGGGCGACCGCAGGATCGACCCGCTCGTCGACCAAGACGCAGGCGACCTCGAAGGCCGCCCCCAAGACCGCCGCGAAGTCGGCCGCGAAGTCGACCCGTTCGGCCGGGGGCGCGAGGTCCGCATCCGCCGCCCGTTCGCGTACGGGCACGGCGGCGACGAACGCCCGTTCCGGCGGCGCATCCCGCGCCCGTTCCGCCACGGCATCATCCGGCTCCGCCAAGAGGTCGGCCACGACGTCCCGCTCCAGGAACTCGTCACCCAGCACCCAGGACTGGATCGCCCAGATCGGGGGCATGGTCTCATCCCAGGAGGGGCGCGAAGTCCTGGCCGAGGCACTCAGGGCAGCAGCGGCAGCACTCGAAGGCAAGCGAGGTGACGGCCAGCAAGACGGACAGGGAGCCACTGAGCAGGGTGGCGAAAGCGCTTCCTCCGGCGCTTCCCCCCTCTCGATCGTGCCGACCCCACTCGGGATGGCAGCCGCGGCCGTCGGCGTGGTCGGCGACATCATGACGGCAGCGGCCGGAGGCGGCGACCAGTCCAAGGACGACAACTCCAAAGGCGGCGGCAAGCGCCGTTCCTCAAGGAAGAAGTCGGCCTCGGTCGGCGGCGAAAGCGGAAACGACCTCGCATGACGTCGGTGCGGGCGGGGTGCATCGCCCCGCCCGGCTAAGCGGCCAGCCTCCCGGCTCCGCCACCTTGCGCAACGTAGGCGCGAAGATGCTCCCTGAACAGTTCCGGCGGCTTCAGGTAGCTGGACTCAAGCCTGCCGAGGAAGCCGCGTGCAGCGCGGAAGGAAAGCTGCGGAGCCTCGGGCGAGATGAAGTCACGCAGAGTTCCATGCGCCTCCGAACCGGGCCATTCGCCGATCTCCGCGCGGTAGCGGCGTCCCCCGCCGCCATGGGCAGCGGCAGGCCACCTCTGTCCTTCCAGCAGCTCGACTGACCTGAACGACGAGCGCTCCCCCTCCCCCACGATCCTGGAGCCGATCCACAGGGACGCCGGCACGCTGACGGCATTGCCCACCATCTTCCACCGCGCGTTCTTTCCGCCCTTCAGCTCGGTGGCCGCCGCCGACCATCCACGCTCGAAGCCCTGCAAGGCCTCGGCGTCCTCGATGGTGGGCAGGACGAAATCCGCGCTCTCCGGCCGCCAGATCGCCGGGGGGCTGATCACCTTCGACATGGCCCGCATGGGCGGGATCGCGTCCACCGCCCATCCGAGACCCGTCTTCCCTTCCGTCCAGTAGAAGCCGCAGGGGGTGTCCTCGCCCCGTATCGGACTCTGCGCGGCCCTGTCCCCGTCGAAGAGCACATGCTCCGGCGACTGCGTGCGGGATGCCAGCATGAACAGGCGGCGGCGGCGGTGCGGGATTCCGAAGGCCCGGCTGTCGATGACACGGTACGCCCAGCGGTACCCGGCGGACTCGACCTGCTGGACGAGCCAGGCCACGCCCGAGCCGCCGTGCTGGCTCAGGAGGAAGGGGACGTTCTCGAAGAGCAGCCACTCGGGCCTGGCGGGCATGTTCGAGATGGCCCGGAACACCTGCCTGACGAGGCCCGAGCGCTCCCCGTGGACGATGCCCTTGCCGTGTCCCGCCTGCGATATGTCCTGGCAGGGGAAGCCGGCCGCGACGATCTCGCAGTCCGGGAACGCCTCGATCCCGCACACGTCGGAAAGGTTCGGGACGCCGGGAAGGCGGCGCCCGAGGACGTGGCTGGCGAACGGGTCGATCTCGGCGACGGCGACGGTGCGCATGCCCGCCCGTGCGAGGCCCGTCTCCAGCCCACCCATTCCCGTGAATGCCCCTACCAGACGC
>Ga0256853_1000007_pt1 | contig 52553 bp, 61 predicted proteins | sample BONnt6_FD_181171 | JGI IMG/M metagenome (GOLD analysis project Ga0256853, IMG submission 181171) | Terrestrial sediment cell enrichment communities from Utah, United States - BONCAT_SYTO_Terrestrial_sediment - 6 | ecosystem: Environmental > Terrestrial > Deep subsurface > Rock core/Sediment... | reverse complement strand
CCGGATGCCGCTCCCCAGCCCGGCGCCCGCACGGATGATGCCTCCGGCCCATGACACAGGGCCCCGCGAGGAAGTCCACCTCGTGGGCATCTACGAGGCCCACAGCAGGAGCGGGGGGACCGTCCCCGTCAGGGTGGATCGGCCGGGCAAGCAGGTCATCCTTCTCGCGTGCTCGTATGCTCCCGTGCACTGGAACATCACCCTGACCCCCGGGACCGAGATCAAGGAGGTCTTTTCATTCGGGCACAACCTGGGCGGGTCGGCTTTCTTCGTCGACGGCAACCCCGTCCAGCCCACCTCGTACGGCACGGCCGTGAGGGGGTGCCCGTACAAGGCAGAGGGCGACGTCTTCCGTGAGTTCGTGAAGGAACTCCCCGGGAAGACCAGCTTCACGAGGCTCAGCAGCTTCCGCGGCACATACACGGCGCCGGAGATGGGCTACTGGGTCAACACCGTCGACGGGAACCCGGCGTTGGCCCCCGCACACCTGACGGCGGACTCGCTGGCCGGGCTTCCGGACATGAGGTTCTCCGCGAACCTCGGCTCGGGACCCGGCACGTATGACCTCGCGGGCAACCTCGTCGGACCGGCACGCCCGGGCGGCGTCGATGCGGCGGACGTCCCGACCCGCAACGAGCGCTACACGCTCGGCGGCGGGGGACTGCGCCGGATTCGCCTGGATGGCGGGGCAGAGGTGGAGATCCCCATGACCCCCAATGTCCCTCCCCTGAGCTGGGGGACCGGAATTGCATACGACTCGATGAGGAACCGGATAGTCGTCGTGAGCCTCGGCGGCGAGGGACACCTGTACGAATACGGCCTGGATACGGGGGCCTGGCGACTCATATCGAGCATGCATGATGCCGACGTGAAGGGGCTTCTCTACGACGCGGCAAGCGATCTTCTTTATGGGGTCGAAGGGGTGTTCGGCCCCTCGCGGATCGTCGGCATCTCGCCCGACGGCAGCATCGCCCGATCGATAGGGTTCGACAACAGCAAGTTCCGGGGACTTACAGACATCTATGACCCGGGAAACGACTCCCCAAAGGTGCGGATTCTCGCAATCGAAGGAGACAATGCCGTCATTCTGGCGACCCCGGAGCACAGGCTCTCATCGACGGCCTACCGGCTGTACCATGTGAACCTCTCCAACGGCGAGGTGCGGCTGACAGGATTCAAGGATTGACCTGACATCCCGCACTGACCCGATCCCCGTCTGCTTGACCGTGGTGTCCCTCCGTGATTGCCTTGTCCCTCTCATCGAAGGGATTCACATGTCCGACGCCCGCTCGCAGAATGGTCTGCCGCTGCTCTACAACGGTCTCGTCGAGACGGCGACGCGAAACCTCCTGATCCTCGACGCCTGCTACCCGTCGGCCTTCAGCTTCGACGAGCTGAGGCTGCTCGACCTCTTCGTCGTCTTCGGCGAGGACATCGGCTTCCCGAGCAGCCTGCACGCCCTGCTGCCGGGCCGCACCCGCGCCCATGAGTTCCGGCCACGCGCCATCCGACAGGGACTCGACCTCCTGCTGGCGCTCGGGTGCATCGAGACGGTCGATGCCGATGGGGGCATCACGAAGATCAAGGCGGCAGAGGATGCCGTCTCGTTGGACGGATACGTCAGCTCGCCATACCTCGCCAAGTTGCAGGAGACCGCAAGGTGGATGAACTTCCGCATGGATGCGCTTGGGGAGCACGAATTCCTCTCAGGCCTCGAGGCACGGCTGCAAGAGTTGTCCGGCGCCGGAATGCACATACCAGACGGGGTTGAGGACCGCTTCAGCGGCCTTTCCGCCATCTACGCCTCCGACCTCGTCCGCCTCGAGGGACTGGAGGAGGCCGCCTGGCTCCTGAAGCACCTCGGCATCCGGCGAAAGTCGGAAACAGGCGAGCCGCTGCTCGATATCGTCCCAAGCGAGGAATGGCTCGAGTCCGTCAGGCAGGCAGCCGCGAAGGAAACGGTCTCCGTCCGCCAGAAGAGTGCTGGACTGGCCGAGGTCATCCAGACTTTGCCGTGACCATAGAACCACCCTGTGCCCGATAACGCTCGTTATCGGGCACAGGGTGCACTCACTCATGAGTCATCAGCACGGCGGGACATCCACCTTCAGAAGTGCGGATGAAATCATTGCCGCCATCCCTCATGAAGATGCCCGTCATATTGGACGATCCCATCTCCTTGGGTTCCAACCCGTTCAGGTCACAGAAGGCCAGCGAGATTCCGGACAACGTTGCGGCATGCCCCAGCCCAGAGCGCGTCCTTACCTCGTAGCCATCGACCTCGTCGAAGATGGCTAGGAAAGGTTGCTGCCTCCGTTTTGACCGGGCAATGCCCTTCTTCGACCGTTCGTTGAGCCACTCGGCGAATGCGCTGTGCACCACTGCCCCCGGTGCCGATGACGTGTCCCCGACGTGCTCGACATGAGGCAACAGAACCACGAGGACGGCCCCGCTATCGACCACGGCCCCAAAATCGATGTCCCAGAGGTTGACCGCACCCAGCCTGTACCTGTCGAGTTCCCGGATCACCGTCATGACCTGCTTCACGTTCCTCGCGTGCAGGTTCATGACGGTCGTCGGTTGTACCTCAGGAACGGTTTCGGCACCGACCACCCCGATCGACCTGAGATACCTCGCGGCCAATTTCCTGACGGAGTCGGGGAGGCTCGCGTACTCGTCACCGAAGGCGGCCCAATGGAGCGTCCGGTACTCAAGCATTTTCAGGAACTCTTCCATCCTGAAGAGTCCTCGCGGTTCGGCGCGGTCCAGCCAACGGTGCCCTTCATAGGCAGCGGCCAGGAGAGTCATGAACTCGACCCTCGTCTGGTCCGTGATCTCTGTATCGTCCTGCCCGCACATGACATCGCAGATGATCTCGGCGAAAGCCCAGGCCTTGAGCGGCTTGAAGATTTCGGGATTGTATCGGCTCTCGCCGCCCCTGCAATCGATGACGGAGACACTACCACCCTTGCCGTATTGGGACGCAAGCGCCCAGACCCTGCTCACGATGTTGGAATCCTCACTGGAGTCGCAGAGCATGAAGCCCTGCCCCTGCTGGAGGGTGCCCTCCGCAAGGCCAAGCAGGATTCCGTTCTTGGCCTTGCCGCTCGGCCCCCCGACGTAGAAATGGTCGAGACAACGCAGGGATGGAATGACAATTTCTCTGTTGGAGGGAATCTCGCGCCCGATTGTGAGACCGTTGCGCCCTACCGGCGGCTTCACCGCCGCCAAGGTCGAGGGCGGAGAGGGCTGCCGATCGGAAGCGCCCTTCTCGAGGGATGCCTTCATCGTGGCCCAGTTGGGGTAGGAGTGGAGTGCCGCCACGGCCTCGTAGCCATGGTTGAGGCAGATTTTCACGCCGAGGTCCGCGAACCTGCTCTTGAGGTTGTGGGCGAGCTTCTTGGCGCGGTCTGCATCGATGGGTGCAGTCACGTTCTGGTTGGTCGTCATGCTTCTCTCCGCTAGGCGATCTTGGGCATGTCTGGCTTCCCCGTTGCCATTCGCCCCCGCCTTTCGGATCGAGTGTGACGAATGCCGTTGTCAGGTCGTTCTACCGTATCCTTTCGGATGGGGATGGAGGGCACGACCAGGCCTTGATGAATCCTTTCACACAGCTTCGGGTTGGTGTCAACGGAGTAGCGCCACTTGGGTCGAATCCTTCCCGCTGCCTCTTGAACTGGGCGCGGGCGCTCACTAACTTGACCGTGTTACCGAGGGTCCGGGCCCCTCTGGCGGACGGGTCGCCGTCCGTGATGTCGGACTCCTTCCTTGCCCTTGCGCATACGAGCGCGACTGCAAATGGAGGGTCCAATGATGGACTTTGCCTGGCTTTCTGACCCCACTGCCCTGGTTGCCCTCGCCACCCTGATCGTCATGGAGGTGGTGCTCGGCATCGACAACCTGATCTTCATCTCCATCCTCACCAACAAGCTTCCCGAGCACCAGCAGGCCAAGGCCCGCCGGATCGGCATCGGCCTCGCACTGTTCCTCAGGCTCGGCCTTCTCGGCACCATCGCCATCATCGTCAGCCTGACCCAGCCGATCTTCAGCGTATTCGGGCACGACTTCTCCTGGCGCGACCTGATCCTGATCGGCGGCGGCCTGTTCCTCGTCTGGAAGGCCACCAAGGAGATCCACCACAACGTGGACCCGCACCCGAACGACGACGTCTTCGACACTGCCAAGGCCACGCTCTCGTTCGGTGCCGCGATCGGCCAGATCCTGCTGCTCGACCTCGTATTCTCGCTCGACAGCATCATCACCGCCGTCGGCATGACCGACCACGTCGCCATCATGGTGATCGCGGTCATCGTCGCCGTGACCGTGATGCTCCTCGCCGCGAACCCGCTGGCCAGGTTCATCCAGAACAACCCCACGGTCGTGATGCTTGCCCTCGGCTTCCTGCTGATGATCGGCATGACCCTGATCGCGGAGGGCTTCGGGGCGCACGTGCCGAAGGGCTACATCTACGCGGCCATGGCGTTCTCGGCCTTGATCGAGGGGCTGAACATGCTCTCCCGGCGAGCCTCCCGCAGGAAGGTTTCTCCGCCCGCCGACACTTCAAGCAACTGACCTGACGGCCAGCCGCCGCGACCGTCGTGCGGCGGCTGGTTCCCCGTGAGGGACGCTTCTACCATTTCCCCATGAGGAGGACTTGATGAAGCGCGTTCCCTTGACGGCCGCCGCTGCGGCCGTTGCCCTGATGAGCGGCGTCGCGACGTCCGAGGCTCGCCCGTCCCATGGGATAGACCATCCCGAGAAGATCGGCATCGGCACCTGGGACAAGGACAACAGGGGCACGTCCCTAAGGGACATCGGCAGGTCGGGCTTCGGTTGGCACTACAACTGGTCCGAGCGCCCCTTGTGGAACTCCGGCGGCCCACGTGCCAGGTCCGCCTACGTCCCCATGGTCTGGGACTGGAAGGGGGTCACCCCCGAAAGGCTCGCACAGGCCAAGGCCTCCGGGTCCGATGTCCTGCTCGGCTTCAACGAACCGGACGAGCGCAAGCAATCCAACATGACCGTCGAGCAGGCGATCGCCCTGTGGCCCCAGCTCGAGGCCACCGGCCTGAGGCTGGGTTCCCCGGCGACCACGCGGGACGGGTCACTCGGCGCCGAGTCCTGGCTCGGCCGCTTCATGAAGCAGGCGGACGAGAAGGGACTCCGCGTCGACTTCATCGCCGTCCACTACTACGCCACGGACAAGGACGTCGGCGCCTTCAAGAGGTGGCTCGAATCCCTGCACGAGCAGTACGGCAAGCCGATCTGGGTGACCGAGTGGGCGCTCGCCGACTGGGACAACCCGAGCCGTTTCACGGCGTCCGAGCAGGCCGATTTTGCCCGTGCAGGCATAGAGATGATGGACGATCTGCCCTTCGTCGAACGGCATGCCTGGTTTGCAGCGTACGAAGGCGGGGACGGCTGGCACCTCAACAGCGGCATATTCGATGCGAAGGGGAATCTCACGAAGGTCGGCAAGGTTTTCGAGAACCTCAGGCTCAGCGCCAAGGTCTCGAGCGTGCGCTTCTACAACCGCATTGCCCATGCCTCTGCGGCCTTCGGGGGCCGAAGGATCACCTGGTCGATTTCTTCAGGGCGAGGATAATCGCGGCAAAGGAGATGCATGATGACGGACATCGCCCAGCAGGCCATGGACTCGGCCTACGTGAAGTACGGCGCCCACAAAGGGAAGAACCGCTTCGAGGCCGAGGGACTCACAGGTAAGGAGATCGCGGCGACGCTGCTCGGAAACCTGAACTACCAGATCGTGAACGGCGGCATCTCCCAGTGGTGGTACAATCCCTACGGGTCGGAGGTAGCACCGGGGGAGAAGGGTGTGCCGATCTACTTCGCCATCGCGGCGCTTGCGTCCCGGTTCCGCGATCTCGACCCCGATGTCGCCGACAGCATCGTGGAGGCCATGACCTTCATCAGCGAGGTTCCCGATCTCGAGCGGCAGGACAAGTCGGATCCCTTGGACTACTACGATGAATCGGAGGACGACGACGAATACTTCTTCCACGGGAGCACGACGCGGGTTCAGGAGCACTTCGAGTTCGAGACGGTCACCGACCGTTACTGCTCGTTCAGCGAGAAGCGCAGGATCGGCTTCATTAACAAAGTGACGAAGGTCTTCCCTGAGAACGAAAGTCCTTTCGACGCCGAGTTCGAGTTCAAGAAGGACGGCAAGGAATACGTGCCGCCCAAGGGCGTGAAGTACCCGGACGTCCATGTCCGCTTGGTCGGCGAGGACGGGAGCGCCTACAGCATCATCTCCCGCACACGCCGGGCGATGGAACGTGCTCGTGTTCCCGCCGCAGAGATCGAGGCATATACGACCGAGGCCGAGAGCGGCGACTACGACAAGGTCATCCAGACCACGATGAAGTGGGTGAACTACGACCCGCCTGAGCCGGAGACATCCTTCAAGTTGTGAACGGGAGCGGGACATGGGGCCTACAGAGGGTGATCAGGACCGACTTCCCAGACTGTCGGACCTCGACATATCGGCGACGTTCGACCGCCGCGAGCGGGATTGGAACGTCATTGCCGAATACAAGGGCGTGGTCGTGGGAACGGCGACTTGCTTCGATGCATCCATCGCCTGCATGACCAGCGTGTGGGTCCACCCGCAGGTCCGGCGCAGGGGCGTGGGTTCCGCCATGTTCGCGTTCATGGAGCGCAAGCTCGGCAGGGAACTCGAGCCGAGCAGCAAGCTCACCCCGGACGGGCAGGCCTTCTGGAAGGCCCGGGGACTGTCACCGGAGGAGATCGACATGAGGAAGGCCGGCTCCGGGTTGTGGCCACAGGACGAGACCTACGGCAGTACGCCCGTACCCGTCGATGATGACACTCCTGCCTTCGCTCCCTGAGTTTGCCGTTCCAGCAATTCCTAAAGCCGGCTTAACGTTCGGGAAGTGCACCTCTGGCGGTTCTCCGAGGAACCTGATTACCATCAAAAGGTCACCAGCATTGAGCACCGGAGTTCGCTGGCGACGACTAGCGTTGGCCGGGTACCAAGCCGCGTTCGCACCGGAAGTCTTTTGCGGGCGGCGAGGGAGCTCGGGACTTGAAAGGGCTGGGTCCTCGTGACCTGGCCCTTCTTTTTAGGCTTGCTCACGGGGCACCGGGAAAGCCCTCGGCATGTTGACCTCCTGCCCCCTCACGTAGCGCCGGAGTTCCAACCTGACCCCCGAACCCCGGTGGTGCTCCACGAGATCAGCATGGATCGACTGGATGTCCCTCACGTCGCCCTCCACGACTGGCTTGATCCCCTGCGGGGTCTCCTGGGCCACGAAGGTCTCGGAGCCGTCAGGCTGCCTGGACATGTAGACGAACATCTCGACCATGCTGTCGCCGTTCTGGCAGGTGAGCGTCGGCAGCTCCTCGTCGGTCACGACCCGGTCCAACGCGAACTCGTACAGCTTGAGCGGCCCCTCGGCAGCCTCAACCATGGCCCGGTAACGCTCGAGCCACATCAGGCGCGGCATGTCCTTTGCCATCAGGAACCGGACCATGCCCTCGTCTGGGACGGCCGGGATGCCCTCGGCCCAGACCTTCCTCCCTTTTGGGTCTGTGCCCCTGTATCTCAGCAGGTAGACAAACCAACGGTCCTGCATCCCGACAACTCCCATCACGCCGGACCATAGACTGTGGCATTCACATGGTCCATCAAGGTGGGAGCACGACCGGGACGGCAACATGGCACGAACTCTGAGACTTGAGACCGGAGAACTCGTCTACCGTCCCGTGAAGCCGGAGAGTGCCGGCAAGGTGTTCTATGTCCCGAAGGTGAGCTGGATTTACCTCAGCCAGGACGCTGCCCGAGCGGCTGATCCGGATTGCGTGGCCGTTCCCTTCCTGGTTCAGGAGCCCATGGAGTTCCTCGTCGGAAGCCCTGAGGGACTGCTCGCTCAAGCCGACCGCGGACAGCCGACGCCGAGGACAGCCCCTTCGGCCTTTGTCGCAGCCGCCCGCGCGCTCAGCAGGGACGGATTGGACGGTGTGGCACTCAGGTCCGACGGCAAGGTTTCAGCCGTGTTCGTCCTTGATCCCGAGCGGCGGCTCAGGCGTGTCGAAGAGGCCTTCCGGCGGGGTCTCGAAGGAGATGCCGACGATCCCGGCGGGCCAAGCCCCTAGGGACGCAGTCCGCCGGATTTCTCGGGCACGCAGGCCGCCAGCGCCCTTCGCAGCACATCGAAGTCATCGTCGTCCAGGAAGTCGTCCTCGAACCAGAACACTTTCGGATCGCTCCTCGGCTTCAGGTACATCTTGCGTCCGGTCAACTCGGACAGGGCCGTCATCTCCGCCTCGATGTTGAGCCGTCCCTTATAGTCGTAAAAGGCATCCCCGAGCTTCACGACCGCGTGCTCGACGGGATAGTCTCCGCCATGCTCGTCGTCCTCGAACGAGCAGATGCCGTACTCTTCGCCGCCGAACGTCCCGGCGAACACCTCGGCGAAGGCGAAACAACCGCCAGACGTCCAGGTCCACTCCTGGTTCTTCCACTCACGGACGAGGTTCGCCGTCAGTTCCTCGAGGGCGCCGTGCCATGCCGGCACCTCGCCCTGTTCGGGCAGTCCGAGATCATCCGCCACCGCCGTCCTCCGCCACTCAAGGGGTCGGCGCTGCCGACCTGTCCTGAACCGTTGCGACGGGCACCGGATCGCGCGTGTAGCGGAGGTCGTTCCCGTCGTAGTTCACTCCCCTGAACCCAGGGTTCGGATCCCGATGGACGGCAATAGCCTTGTCGATGGCCTTCTTGACCTCCCAGGCCCGCTTGGCGCTGAGGTCGACGTGCGGGTGCCCGACCCCGAGGCTGGAGTTGGGATGATGCCCAAGGGCGCGCTTGAGGGCTGCCACGTGCCCGTCGATCTTCTCCACCGTCTCGTAGTGAACCCCCGCCCTCTCCTCGGTCTCGTGCCGAGCGGCCGGGATGACGGACATGCGCACGAGTTCGACGATCTCCTCCATCTGCCCCATGCAGACGCGGGTGTAGAGGTCGCAGGCGGCTGAAACGGCGATGGCCCGATGGCCCGACACGTCCAATGACACGTCGGTAACCTTGGGATCGTTCAGCAGGTGATAAAGGTATCCCCTGACCTCGAGAGCCTCCAGGACCGAGGCATGGGTGTGGGGGTGATTGACGGGGTGTCCCGACAGCGTGTCCGCGCGGTGTCCGATGAGCCGCTTGATCTCCAGGATCTGTCGGCGGGCCGCCATGAACTGGTCCGGCTCCACGCTCGCACGCTCTTGGTCGGCCTCCCGCCGGGCAGGGATCATGCCCTGTCGCATGTAGTCCAGGATCACCTCGAGATGCCCGGTTCCGATGTGGACGTACATCCAGCACGCTGCCGAGACTGCGGCGGCTTGGGCGTCCGTAATCTTGAGGTTGAGGTCGAAATCCTGGCTCACGCGGGTCTCCCGGGTTAGTTCAGCGCCAGAGTGGGATATAGCTGCCCTTAGGACAAGCGTGTGCCGCCCGTCAGCGTCCGAAGGCGCCGGGGGAGGGCTGGTCGGGTTCCGGTGCCGGAACGAGGGTCCGGCGGGGATCGTTCGGTCCGTAGTTGAACAGGTCCGCAAGACCGCTGCCCAGCACGACCATCTCGCCCGGATGATTGCGCTCGCACCATGCCTTCGCCCCGGCGACCTGCCCGATGTTCGTGGCCAGCGTCTGGAAACCGCGCGTCACCTTCAGGACACGACCGTTGAACTCCATATCGACAATGAGCATGACATCCTCCCGTACCGACGAGGCTCACTCTCCGGCACGAAACCCGCAACGTCACAGCGGGTGACGGATCGTTGTCGCTTGCCCGCTGACGGACTAGGTTGGCCGCAACCAAGGAGATCCGGACATGGGCATCAGCTCGTACACCTGCGCCAAGACCAACCTACCAATCATCGTCCACGGCGACGGGGAGTACGGCGGCAAGGATCTCGGGTCAGTCCTGTTCTTCCCCGGCCCCGGCGAGAAGCCGATCCCCGGCACCCTTGGGCAGTACCAGACCTTCCACTCCAGGAACGGCACCCTCGAACTCTGGGACTCCGGCATCGCACGCAAAATCCAAAGGGGCGAAGCCAAGTTCGCAATCAGGGACTTCCTCGAGCCGGGAGACAGCTTCGAGACCCTCGGCCGTTCGCACAGCGACCCCGGCCAAGGCGGCCTCACCTACGAGGACGGTTTCCTCAGACAGGCGGTCAGGGCTGGCGGCTTCAAGTCAATCCTAGGTCTCGAGCTTGCGCATTCCGCTGACGTGCCGATCAAGATCGCAGCCAACATCGACGAGGAAGCGGGCAGGCGCTACCACGCCTTCGTGGGAGAAATCGTGGCCGGCTGGGAGAAGGCGATCCTCGAGAAGCTCCCTGGCAATCCCGAGATCGGAATCCCCGGCACCATCGGGAAGGCCTACAGCGGGCAAGTGGCGCCGCTCAACTCGGAGTGTACGTCCTTCCGCTTCCAGCCCTACGGACGTCCGAAGCCCAAGGCCGAGCTCTTCACGCTCGAAGACGGCAGGTTCTCGCCAGACCCGCAGGCATATGCCCATGCGCTTGCCGCAAATCAGGTGATCGGCAGGGAACGCACCGCCGTCTTCGAGGCGGAGGACGGCTCTGCCTCCTACACCGTGAGGGTTTACGGCAAATCCCTCTACACCCTCGAAGGCACGGACTACCCGATGAAGGCTTTCAGGCAGATCGACCACGCCCTCAACACGATCGGCTTCGACCTGCCGTTCCCCGCTGCGCTTGACCAAGTCCATCCCGAGGCGGGCGAGTTCTTCAGCCCGTGGGGCAACCAGGACGAGAAGCCGGATACGGCAACCTTCACGATCCCGGTCGCCGGGTCGGCACCGCGCCCGTAACCCCAAAGGCCCGACCCGAAAGCGAAGGCCGCCGAGAGGAGAAGTCAAATGGGCGTCAGCTCCTACACCTGTGCCAAGACCAACCTTCCCATCGTGACCTGGGGCGAGTCCCGCATCCTCGGTAAGGACCTCAACAACATCCTGTTCTACCCCGGACCCGGCAAGCGCCCGATCCCCGGTTGGCTCGACGAGTACTCGAACTTCATCTCGGAGAAGGGCACCATCGACATCGTCGAGACCCGCTACTACGAGAAGATCGAGAGCGGCGAGGCGAAGTTCGCGATCCGGGACTTCCTGGAGAAGGGCGACACCTTCGGCAAGATCGGCAAGTCCTACCCCGATCCGGGCCAAGGGGGCATGACGTACTCGCGCGGCTTCCTGACCAAGGCGGTGAAGGCCGGCGGCTTCAAGAACATCCTCGGCCTCGAGGTGGCGTTCTATGCCGACGTTCCCCTCGACATCGCGCTCCACATCGACGATGAGGCCAGCAAGCGCTATCACGCCTTCGAGGGAATGATCGTGGAGGGTTACGAGCAGGGAATCCTCGAACTCATCCCGGGACAGCCGGAGAGCGGCCGCCCCGGCAGCATCGGCAAGTTCTATCACGGGGAGATCGCTCCCCTGAACTCCGAATGCACCGAGATCAATTTCAGCCCGTACGGCGACCCCAGGCCCAAGCCGCAGCGGTTCCGGTACTCCGACGGCACATTCTCGCCTGATCCAGTGGAATACGCACGGGCGCTGGCAGCAGACGGGACACTCGGCAGGAAACGCTCCGCCGTCTTCGAGGGAGACGACGGCACCTCCTACACGGTCTCGACCTATGGGGGCCGCTACTACACGGTCGAGGGCACCGACTACCCGCTGAAGGCATTCATCCAGATCGACCACGCCCTCAACACGATCGGCTTCGACCTGGCGTATCCGGCCTCGCTCGACCGCGTAAACCCGGAGGCCGGCAGTTTCTTCAGTACCTACAGGGAGGACGAGAAGCCCGACACGGCGACGTTCCCCCTGCCGTCGGCCGGGTCGGCTCCGCGGCCCTGACCATCCGTGTTAACCGACGTTGCGATGGGGCCTCGCCGTTTCTGGCGAGCCTCATCGTTCGTCGCCACGGGAGGCAAGGACCACAAGGGTATCTTGCGGCTTGGGAATGGCCGCCTATCTTGGGATTCCCGAAGCCCCGCCGCAGAGCCGCCCACATGCCTGACCACCATCCGACGGATGCCCTCCGGGACAGCGTCCTCGCCCATTTCACCGAGTACGGCCCGCAACTGGATGCTGCCTATCGTTGGAGGATTCCTGCCCTCCCCGACGGCATCCACTTCGAGACAGGATCCGACAGTCTCGCCCAAGCCACGGTCAGGCTGAGGCGCATCCTCAACAAGGCCTGGCATGAGGGTCCCGTGAGCCGGCACGACATCGCGCGCTGGTACGTCGCCAGATGGGGCGGCGTGAAGCGGAACCTTCCCGAGACGCTCAACGACTACATCACCGCTCCCGAAGGCGAGCTCGAGACCAGGGGCACCAAGGGGATCGCCTCATGGTCAAAGGTCCTCGTCGTGCGGAACCCCGACCTGTACGCGATCCTCGATGCCCGCGTCGCGACGTCGCTCAACGCGCTGCAACTGATCGCAGGGCATGGGCAACCCATCCTGTTCCCAAACCTCCGCAACCAGAACGACACGATCGACGAATTCCAGAAGTGGCTCCGCGCGCGGCGGTACGGCCGCCCTTCATACCTCCCGAAGACAGCCGTCTATCCGACGTATCTGAGGGTTCTCAGGGAGGTGGCAGGAGGGGTCGGGAAGGCTTCACTCGACGAAATCGAAATGTCCCTGTTTGCCGATGCGGAAAACCTTGCCCGGAAGGCGATGTCCCTCCGCGCATGACGCTTGAACGCCCCGTCAGGGGGACGGGGTGCCGGATGCCGCCAGCACGGCATCGAGTTCAGCCTGGGCGGCATCACGCTCCTCCCGTGCATCGCGAAGCTCCTGGCGCATTGCCTCGATCTGCTGCTCCAGACGCAGGAGGTCGTCTTCCTTCTTGAAGACCCAGCCATTGGCTTCGGCGAGGTCTGCCCTCGGCAACAGGTCAGGATTGGCATCGAGCCAGTCCGTCGTGGCCTTGAGGAGCAATGACAGTCCTGCGTCGCGGACGTCGGACGGGGCCGGATCCGCTGCCTTCCCGTCACGAACGTCGTCGACCCGCCATTCCCGCTCGTGAATGACCCATTCCTCCGTCGTGTCCTCGTAAACGATGCGGGCGACGGCATAGAACGCCTCGCCGTCGATGCGCAGCCAGCCGGTGTCGCGGCCTGCGACGGCGAGGATGCAATCAGGTTTCATGAATTTCAGCCAGATGGTTCCCTCCGGCGTCTCGAGCCTGCCTTCGGGCATACTCATCATCCTGATGCGTTCCTCGTCGGTCATCGCCATCGCCCGTCTCCCGCCTGCTACTCTGAGCCTAGTTTCTGAGGCACCAAGTCACCAGGTCAGATGTCGCGCCGGAGGATCACGGCCACGTCGTCACCTCCAGACGTCCTGCTCACGGTCTCCCACCTGTGTTCCTCGACGGAGAAACCCAGTGGAGGGGCAAAGGCTAGCTTCCTGGCTGCCTCGCCCTTCAATTCCCACCGCATCCGGGGTTCCTCCTCATCATCCTTGCCAGGAACGGCATAGACATAGCTCGCCATCATTGCCCCGCCCGGCCGAAGGAGACCCGCGATCGGCCAGACGACAGTGCCTACGAACGACACGAATGTCTCCTCATCGAGTTCCAGAGGCTTCTGATCGAGTTCGTCTCCCATGAGCACCCTCGGGCGCACCGCGGCTTTCAGCAGCCATTCCAGGACATTGGAGATGTTGATGACGTCGAACGTCCCTATCCCGGGAAGGTAGGGCAATCCCCGGATGTCGGAACCGACGAAGCTGACTTTCCCGGCCTCACGCGCATGCTTCACGGCCCTGGCGGCAGCCGCGAACGCCTCCTCGGATGCCGTGTACCCGCACTCGCCTTCAACCCAATACCAGAACAGGTCGCTGACATTGCCGTCGAAGACCTTCTCGACGTACTCAAAGAACTCCTGCGTGTCGGGGCTGATTGCCTTCCCGAGGCTCTCGAGCTTCTTTGCTTCGATCCCGTAAATCCATTCCCCCAGGAAGTCGTCGGGGTGCCCGTCGTGCGCGGCGAGGGCAGCCATCTTCAGCTCGATCAGCCGCCTTGCGGTGTCGACCTGGTCGAACAGCACGATCTCGTCGGCCCCGTGCAGCAGAAGGTCGATCGCCTGGTCGCCGGATGCCCCGATGGTCAGGCACCGCTTGCCCTTCGGGTCGAGCAGCGGCGTGTAGGCGGCCACGTTCTCCGTGCAGGAGGCGAACAGCCCGATCTTCGAGGCTACGCTCCTCACCGCATAACTGCTCGGGCGGCGGCGCGCTGCCGGAACGATGGTCGACGAGTCCTGGGCCATGAAACCTTCCGCAGTTCAAGAAGGCTTGGTATCCGACCTGCCGCATCCTGGCAATAAGCTCTAGGACTTAGTCCTTACGGCCTCAGTAGGTGGGCGAGGCCGATGCTTCCTCATCGATGCCCATGGCAAGGTTCTCCAGCGCCTTCCTGACGTTGTCGTCCTTCCACTCGAGCTTTCCGCCCAGCGTCGGGACCTCACGTGCGTTGAGCCATTCGGCGATCTTCCGGTTGCGGCCCCTTCCCTCGGGGATGGCTTCGAGCGCTTCCCTCAGTCGCTGGGGAACCTCCAGCCTCCGGCGATCGCGCTCCTGCTCCTCTCGGACGCGCCACGCGGAGAAGTGCTCTGCGGGATCGAAGCCGCCTCTCTCCTCCGGCGGCAGCGGCACGTGCCTGTCCAACACGTCGAGCTTGTACTGCTGGATGATCTCGCTGATGAAGCGGTGGCGTCGCCAGCCGCACTCGGAGAAGTCGACCCAGAGCAGGGTGGCCCCCTGCTTGCAGAGTTCGGCAGCCTTCTTCACCTCGCCCTTGATGTAAGGGGTCATGCGGTCGTTGCTGAGGTCGCGGTAGGCGATCTCCTTGACGATCTCGCCCCCGTGGTGCCGGGCGTATTCGTGGGCCAGTTGCCGCTGGTAGCGGATCGTCCGGCTTTCCCGGACCGCCTGCTCGATGCTCGTGAAGTTGTCAGTCATCCCCTTCCATGACACGGACAGGGTCCAGTAGAAGCCCACGAACTTCGGCCTGTAGCTTTCCTCGACCATCGACTGCCCCTCCCGTTTGCCGAATCCGGAAAATTCCGACGGGGGCCGGAAGCCCCCGAAACCCGTCGTACAGTCCATTCCATCGGCGGGCGGCGCCCGGCGGCAACCCTCGGGAAGGAGGATTCACATGGAATTCGAATACGACCCCCAGCACTTCGCAGACGTTTACCACACGGCACTCGGCCGGGCCATCTGGGATTACATCAACAGGCACGACAGCGTGACCCGCATGGTGGCGGCCGCCTACCTCGGCCACCCCTCCATCGAGGTCCTCTCGCCGCACATCGAGCAGAAGTTCGGCGACGAGGCCTTCGCCCCCCGGGTCAAGCAGATGACCGGGCACGCCATCAGGCAGGTCATGGAACGCCATGGCCATCCCCTCATCGGCGAGGCCGACATCACCACCCCCGGCAACCGCTACACCCGGGGCGCGGTGTACCGCGCCTGACCTGATCCCGACGACCGAACCCCATCCAGCAGAGAGGACGCAGCATGACGAACAACCGCACGTGGGAACGAGTGACCGAGGACAGCTACTTCAGGGGCATCCTGGGCAACATCCATCACAGGGGCGGCCTCGGCCCAAAGGCAGAGATCAGGGTCCGCTTCGGAACAACCGGGGACGGGGTGTGCCCGAACTACCAGCTCGAGGGAAGCAATGGGCGTGTCATCCGCTTCTCGGGACGCAGCCACAAGGAATTCCACGAGTCCCAGTGGGTCACCTTCGATCCCGACAGGATTTCGGAAGAGTCCTTCGGCATTGAGGACATCAAGTCCATGCTCGCCCGCTGCAAGGCCGCCCGATGATCGGCAACGTCGTCGACAACCGGACGGACCGCCTCTGCCCGGAGGTGGACGCGGTCTACGAACCCTCCGCCCACGACAACGCCACGCGGCCGGATGGCGCCGAATGGTTTCCCCTCGACGATGCCTTCGACAGCCCCGCCTACTTCGTCGTCAGGGGTTCGGACGACACGACGGTGCGGGATGCCCTGCTCCGGGCAGAGACCGAGTGGCCGTTCCCGGTGACCGTCTTCCTCTACGACAAGGGCACCCGCCCGATCGGGTGATTGCCCGACTGCACCGCGGCCAGAACGGCCACGCCGTGTTAGACTGGACAAAAGAACAGAAACAACGAAAGGACTCCTCGCCATGAGCCAGATCAAGAACTCCCCCCTCCGCATCGCGGAACTTCCCGTCGGGCAGCACGGCGGCATCCTCGGCCTGAGCATGGCTCCGGGCAAGAAGGGCCCGAGCGTCTTCGGCGGCACCCACGACCGTGACCTCGACGTCGACCTCGACGTGATCCGCGACTGGGGCGCGGTCGCCTTCGTCACCCTGATGGAACAGCACGAGCTCGATTTCCTCGGCATCTCCGGCATCGGCGAAGGCGTGCGCAACCGCTTCATGGAATGGCACCACCTGCCGATCGTCGACGTGAACGTGCCCGGCCCCGAGTTCGAGGCCAGGTGGCCTGACGTATCCGCCCGTCTCCGTTCCCTGTTGCTCGCGGGTAACCGCATCTTCGTCCATTGCCGCGGCGGTCTCGGGCGCGCCGGGATGATCTCCGCACGCCTGCTCGTCGAGCTGGGCGCCGATGCCGAGCAGGCCATCGTCGACATCCGTCGGGTCCGCAGCCCGGATGCCATCGAGACCGTCGCCCAGGAGGACTGGGTTCGCCGCGGACAGAAGGCGCCTGTCGGGGTCCGGACGGAAGGCAATCGCGACCGGGCGGTAGGCGCATTCCTCGGCCTCGCCGTGGGCGATGCGGTCGGGACCACCATCGAGTTCAGCAGGAAGCCCAAGCAACCCGTCCTCTTCGACATGGTCGGCGGCGGTCCCTTCAATCTCAAGGCCGGGGAATGGACGGACGACACGTCGATGGCCCTCGCCCTGGCCGACAGCCTGATCCGCAAGCCGCACCTGGACCCCGACGACCTGATGAGGCGCTTCGTGTCCTGGCGTGAGTACGGGCAGTATTCCCATACCGGAACCTGCTTCGACATCGGCACGACGACCTCCGCGTCCCTGACCCGCTACCTGGAGGACGGCAACCCCATCGCCGGGGATACGTCGCCCCACGCGGCAGGCAACGGCTCGATCATGCGTCTTGCACCCGTGGCCGTGCGCCACTGGAACGACCGCGACACCCTGCTCAGGGTCGCACGCCTCCAGTCGCGAACGACCCATGCAGCGAACGAACCCGTGCGCTACTCGGCGCTCCTGGCCGAAATCCTCGCGGACGCCATCGACGGATGCCCTCTCCACGAGATCGTCACCGGTCCGGCGGCCTCCAAGGTCAGGGACTTCAGGGTCGGCCAGTCCCGGGAGGACGTCGAGGGCTCTGGCTACGTCGTCCACTGCCTGCATGCAGCACTCTGGGCGGTCTCACGCACCACGAGCTTCGAGAGCGCGATCCTGATGGCTGCGAACCTCGGTCAGGACGCCGATACGACGGCGGCCGTCGCCGGGCAGATCGCTGGCGCCATCTACGGGGCGTCGGGCATTCCCACCAAGTGGCTCGACAAGCTCGTCTGGCGAGAGGAGATCGAGGACATGGCCCAGAGCCTGTTCACGGCCAGCCGCCGGGATATCGCCGCGTGACGCAGGCGCAGGCCAGGCGGCCAGTCCAGTCGCCCGGCACCTTTGTCCGTCGGCAGGCGGCGGCCAGTCATGGCCGGATGAAGACTCGCATCGCAGCCCTGGCCGTCCTTGCCGCTCTTGCCCTTCCGGGCGCGGCCTCCGCCGAGACGTGCCGCCCGAACATCATCGGGGGCGTGGACTGCTCCGGAGGGCTGAGGACGAGGCCCAACATCCACGGCGGTCAGGACTACAGCAACGGGCTGAAGTCACGCCCCAACATCTTCGGCGGCCAGGACTTCACCGACGGCACGCGGTGCACCCCGAACATCTTCGGCGGAATGGATTGCAGAAAGAGATGAGGGCACGGGAGGGTTCCCTTGCCTCCCCACGCCTGGTGGCCAGATCAGGCTCCCGACAGGCTCGCAAGGTACGCCCGTCCTGCCTCGGTGATCCGGGTGGGCATGCTGTACGGCTTGTCGATCAGCTCGACGTAGCCATCCTCGACGAGCGACTTGATCGGCTCGATCATCTCGTTCCCATATCCCTCGATCCGGCCTGCCAGCCACCTCAGGTAGCCCTCCCTGTCCATCGGCCAGGTCCTTCCGTCATCCATCATCGCCTCCCTTTTGAGCGAAACTACCCATGGGGCACCGGGAGGGCCTCGCCCGTCAACCATGAACTCAGCACCGAAAACCTTCCTTGCTCCTTCGGGTGTCGCCCTTTCCGATGTAAAGCGACCAAGTACTGTGGAGGCTATTCAATCCTCATCTGTTCCTACCTCCATTGACGGGGTTTGATTGCAGGCATTTATGGTTAATAATACCTTTCATTGAGGGGGCGCTGTACTTGCACGAATGCTGGCACCTGCCCGAAACGGCCAGCTCTGCATACAACCTGGAGGCCCTGAAATGGCCAAGTCGCTCGAGAGCACCTCACCCGGGTCCGGGAAGGCCCGGAACTTCATGACCATTCCCGAGATAAAGATCGCGGTCTGTCTGGGGAAGGCGGGCAAGATCATCTCGATCAGCGAACTCGCTCGCGAGAGCCACCTCGACCGCCGATACACGAGGGAGGCGCTGCAATCATTGGTCTCGAAGCGGATCGTCAAACGCTCGAAGCTCAATGAGCAGCGGTTCAGCTACAGCCTCGTGGGCATGTCCCTGCCCGAGATCAAGGCCCTGGAGAAGGCGAACCAGAGGTCCGCCAAGAAGGCCGAGATGCCCCGGACCGACAAGGACCCCAATGCGCCGACGCCAAACGAGGCCAAGATAATGAAGTTCCTGAGCCGCCCGGCGACCCAGGAGGACATCGCCGCGAAGTTCAACCTCGGGAAGTCACGGCGTTCAGAGGTCGCCCGGTCGATGCTGGCCAAGGGGCTGATCAAGCGTTGCGGCACCATCGGCAACCGGGACTTCTACGTCAGGTCGGACATCCCGGACGACAAGGCGAAGAAGCTTCTCGACGCCCGTCGCGCCCATTAAGTCAAACCGTTCCTCGACCTGCATGCTGCCCCGCCCGGGCAGCATGCTCCCGCTCGCTCGTCAATCGGCTCCGTCCCACCGACCTTGACTAAAAATTTCCACTTGCCCTCAAGCCGGGGCGCTATAAGTTCATGACCATAAGGCGCTCACCGTCGCCTTCCCCGACCCAGTCGGTGGTTAAGCCACGTCCTTGGCCTCGGATCTCCCAAGACGATCACGTCATGGCGTGAGCTTTCGGGCGTGCGCGGCCAGATGGCCTCGGCCCTATTCCTCGGACGGATGTCCATGAGCATCCAACCGCATCAGGAGACCGATGCCATGACGACATTTCTCATGGAGACGGACGCACGTGCTCGCAAGGTCGCGAAGGACCTGAAGGCCATCTGCCAGGAAAAGGGGATCAAGCTCCCCCTGACGAAGTCGCAGGCGGCGACGGCCCGCCTCTACGGCTACCCGAGCTGGAACGACCTGCTGACATCGCTGGGGAAGGGTCACAGCCCGGACGATCACGAACTCGATGTCCAACAACTTGAGGACCGCCGATCCATGCAGGCGGAGGCCCTAGTCTCTATCGGCATCCCGGCAGCGGATACCCAGGTCGTTCTTTCCCGACTGGCACCAACTGGCAGGACAGAGTCAACGGTGAAGTCGTCGGACACCGTGGCCCTAGTCCAACATCTTTCCGACTATCACCCGATCCGGTTCATGGAGGCGATGGACCTCGCCCACCACCACCTCAAGGATTGGGACGGGAGGCTGATGGACCTGGAGGATCGCTACGCCCAGTGGCTCAAAGGCAGGAACGCGATTTTCCTCGACCGTATGCTGGGGAATGCCGCGGACTCCATCGAGGCCGTCCATTTCCTTGCAGAATGGGTGTCAAAGGAGACGGGCTATGTCATCGACGCATGCGCGAATGCCGTTGCCTTCTCGGAAGTTGATGCATTGGATGCAACGTGGTCACCTGAGATCGGACCCAGCGGCTTCCACTACATCCACTTCGGCCCCCACCGATTCCCGTCGCCCTTCCCTCGCCTTGGCGTGGAAGGCTGCTACATCCACTACAGGTCCGACGAGGACGAGGCTCCCGGATACTTCTCGTTCACGTTCATGGTCTCGGAGGAGGTCGGGCCTGAGGACGACCTTTACGACAAACACCTGGGCACCATGCCCAGCATCAGGAACCTCCTGAGGCGCATCGATGTCTCTTTCTCGCCGCTTGAAGGGGAAACCCTGGGAGCCTGCATCTCGGACAGGTCCGGCGGCGAGTATCCGGACGAGTACGCGAGGGCATGGGTACCGTACCTGAAGCCGCTCCTCAATGCCGCCTGGAACTCATTGACCGCTTACACCACGAGGCAGCTCCCGATCGTTGATGCATTGTACGTCGACCTTCCGAGGGAGGACATCCGCAAGCTCCAACGGGCGCGGACCGAGAAGCGACGTCTTGAGGTCATGAGGGAGCTCGCAGAGGACAGTATCGACATGGCGATCCGGTACATGGGGCGAACACCTCCCAGCCGCGACCTCTTCAGTGAGCGAGGAAGCTGCCCATATCCACGCGCTGATTCCGGCATTGCCGGTTACGATGTGACTTACGTACAGTCCCTTCTCGAGGATGCCATGGAAAGCTGGCGTCCGATCGGAATGCTGTGGCACGCCAGGACGGTCGATGATCTAGTCCGTCCATTCCTCGACGGCTACAGCCAGCCGGGGTCAAAGCCCGATGCCGAATTCGTCGTGGCCCGTCAACAACATCTCAGGGCGGTCGCACTGATGATGAATGCCGAGTGGGTGATCGAGGAGCATGAGGCTGCACTGAGCAGTGCCAGGTACCTGCTGGACAACTTCGGGAACGGCCTTGGTCCCTACCTCCCCGGGATCGTCAAGCTGTTCATCGAAGCGGGTGACCTCAGGACTGCACGGGACGCTTACGAGCGCTTCCGGTCACTGATGCCTGAAAGCGGTCTGAAGTGTTGGACAGAGGCGCTCATCGCCGCATCGGCCGGGAACCGGGAGAATGCCTTGCGATCTCTCGTCAGGGCCATCGATGCAAACCCGCAGGCAGTCCACGCGATAATGGGCAGCTACTTCTCGCCGTGGTCATGGTTCTTCCGCGACTTGGAGGAACCGGGCGGGGACGACGAGGCCGATCACGTTGGATGCCTGCATGGCACCACATGGAAGATGGTCAATGGATGGGAGGAACTCCTCGAGGAGGCCGTGGTGAGGCACGCCACCGGGACGGAAACGGCGCGTCCCTCCGAAGTGACCGTCCATTGACCTGAAGGCCATTGGCGGCCGCGGCAAGTTCGGCTGCGGCCTCCTAAGCGGCTTCGGGAGGGGCAAGCGCCACATGCCCCAACATTTGTGGCACTCATGTGATGCAAAATTTCGAAGGGGTTCCCCATGTCGGATGAAACACCCATTCAGCGTGTGCGTGCAGAGGATCTAGGCAGGATCGAACGCAGGATCGTTGCCTGCATAGGAAGGGCCGGCGGCTGTCTCTCGCTCAGCGAGCTCGCCCGTGAGGTCGGGACAAACCGCCAGACGGTCAGGTCACGCCTCCATGGACTTGTTTCCATGGGAGTGCTGGAGGATACGAGGCAAGGCGGCAACCGCCCTGCCTATCGACTGGCCGGGATGTTGCCGGAGGAGATCGAGATGGCCGAGAGGAAGTCGGACCTTGAAGACACCCGACTCCCTCACTCGGCAGGGCATTCGAGAGAAGTTTCCGTCATCCACCCCCGTTCCCAGGTGCCGACTGAGAACGAAGAGAAAGTCCTGCATTTCCTGCGGAACCCCGCCACCCAAACAATGATTGCCGAGAGGTTCGGCTACGGGAAATCCCGCCGATCCGAGGTGGTCCGATCCTTGTTGTCAAAAGGCCTCATCAGGAAAGTCAGCATCAACGGGCGTGGTGACGAATACGTAAGAATGGATGTAGCCGACGAAGATCTCGCAGCGCACATTTCAGTCTTGCGGGAAGTTGTCGTGGCGGCGGATACCAGTCGTGAAGAAAGGGTGTACAACCTGATCACCCAGCCCATGAGTTCGTTCCAGCTTTGCAAGCTTACGGGCCTGGGCCTTGCATCCGTGAGAACTGCATTGGACGCCCTCATCTCTCAAGGACGGGCCAGATCCTACGGCAAGACCAAGGGTCGCCGCTATGTGCGAGCTGATGTCGCCGAGCTCCAGGACGAGGATGCCCAGCTTGCGCCCTGAAGCCTCCGTTGCCCGATAAGGCACCTGCTCGTTCCCTGCTGCCGGAAACCCAGCAGGGAACGGCTTTCAATCCCCCTTCGGGGCGACTGGCGTTAAGGTTCCTTAACACCCATCTGCTACGTTCCCGCACCTCGTTGGTATCGGGAGACCTGATCGTACGCCACGCACGACGCCTTTGGCGCCAGGGGATGGAGGTCGGCCAGGTCTCGTCCATTACGGTTTCGAGAGACGACCATGCTGGAACGACTGCTGAAAGACCCGCGCGCAGAGCGCCTTATCCTCACCCTCATCATCATCAACGCCATCACGTTGGGCCTCGAGACCAGCCCCTCGGCGATGGCCACCATTGGCCCGGCACTGATCGCCATCGATCGGATCATCCTGTCAGTCTTCGTGCTGGAGCTGGCAGCCCGCCTCGTTGTCCATCGCCTTTCCTTCTTCCGCGATCCTTGGAGCGTGTTTGACCTCGCGGTGGTCGGTGTCGCGCTGGTTCCGGCCACGGGAGCGCTGTCGGTGCTCCGTGCATTGCGGGTGCTGCGGGTGCTGCGCCTGATCACGGCCGTGCCCTCGCTCCAGCGGGTCGTCGGCGGGCTTGTCTCCGCGCTGCCCGGCATGGGTTCGATCACGCTCCTTCTGGCGCTCATCTTCTACGTCTTCGCCGTCATGGCGACGAAGCTGTTCGGTCAGACCAACCCAGAGCAGTTCGGTTCGCTCGGGGCCACCGCGTATTCGCTCTTCCAGGTCATGACCTTCGACGACTGGTCGGGAGGCATCGTGAAGCCGTTGGCCGAGCAGCATCCCTATGCCATCGCCTTCTTCCTGGTCTTCATCCTGCTGTCGACCTTCACGGCCCTGAACCTGTTCATCGGCGTCATAGTGAACGCGATCGACGCGGAGACGGCAGAGGATGCGCCGAAGCTGACGCACGATCCGGACATGTACGAGCGGCTTATTGCCGAGATCGGGGCACTGCGGACCGAGATCGCCGACCTGAAGGAACACCGCAGGGAGGCCGCCTGATGACCTCTGACCCGATTTATCCCGCAAAACCGGGCAGACGCTCGTTTGCGGGATAATCCGCAAAGTTTCAATAACTTGGCATCTCCATCGGCACAGCCGATGGCGCTGCGTGCCACGCCTTGTCGTTTTCGAGGCGTGAGGCCAGTCTGTGCCGACAAGGATGTCAGACGCAGTCAGGCCCGGAAGCGGAGGAAACACAGATGGGATGGCCCGTGAAGGAAGGCGACTACGTCGAGATCAAGGAGAGCTTCTATCCCGAGAAGGTCGGCAAGATCGGGCGGGTGCTCAACGTCAGGCCCGAGGCAGACAACCCGTACGGGATCAACATCGACGGCAGCGTCAGCCATTTCCCCCGGGAGTACCTGTCGGACCCGATCCCCGTCGAGAAGATCGTGAGGCGCCTCAATGAGTCCCTCGACAGGATCGCGGCATTGGAAAGCGCCCAGGAACTGGAAGACAGCTCATCCCTCAAGCCTTGATGGCCGGACGGGACTGGGATTATCCACTTTCGGCAAGTTTTCCTAAAATCTACTGCCACGCTGAAACTACCCCTGTTGGGGTACGTTGTTTGGGGGAGAACAACCTCTAGCAGGAGAAGATTGATGAGGAAGCCTCCCGCAGTCGCCGTCCCCGCACCCCCTTCCCCGTACTGGGTCGTGCCTACGGACAAGGTGGTCCTCATCCGGTAGAAGCTCCCGTGAAAGGCGCATCAGGCGCGGTAGTCTGACCCAGGCGTTCCACTTCATCCTCGCGGTGGCACGCCGGAGCCTCTCCTGCCTACAGGGCATATGGCAGGAACATTCGCAGGCATCGGTCCTCCGACGTCCTCTGGCCTATTCTGCTGTCGGCCAAATGCCTATGGGAGCTTCCGGACCCCGGGATGGCACCACGCACCATCCCGGGGTTTGTCTTGCCTGATGCAGAGGCGCGACCCCTATGCGGCTCCTGAGGTTACCGTAGCCGACACCTCCGGTGCCCGCCCCTCCATGAAGTATTCCTCATAGAAGCCATACGAGTATCTGTCGTTCGGGTGGTCCTCAAGCCACCTGTCGACAAACACGTACATTGTGCAGGATGCCTCGCGGTCGAAAGGCAGGCCTCCGATCCTCTCGCCGTGCTCATGCCAGAAGTGAGCCCAAGCCACGGCAGCAGGACGGATGTCCTCTTCCGGTGAGTGCTCCTTGTACCAGTCCATCATCGCGACGAAGTTCTCGTCATCGATCAGACCTTGCATACCCCGCACCCAGTCGTCCGCGCAGAACGGGCGTTCCATCCCATCGATGAACTCCCGGGCCCACTCGACCTTTTCGAACGGCAGGAATGATGGCTCGGACATGGAATCTCTCCTTCGTGGGAATGATCCCTGCCGAGGTCGCGACCTTCAAGGCTGCCGAGGAATTGGCAACTGCCTATATGGCATCTGGAGTTCCATGCTTTCGGGCCGCCTTCCGGCGAACCGGAGCTGCTGTCGTCCGGGAATTGGGAGGCGGCCATTTGCCGAGCGGCTCCGTGATGCGCTGAAGGTAGCTCCACCCATTGGAGCGTGCTCTCTCTTCGCTGGATATCACGTGGCCTTCGATGGACCGCCTGAGATCGTGTTCCCGTTGGGACCGACGTCCTCGCGCTGCCGCATCCTGTGCCATTGCCTCCGCAAGCGTACGCACGCTGTCCGCCATGATGGCCCTGATTTCATCCCTGTAAGAGTCGCCCGGCTCATGGCATAGCGCCCTGTCGTAAAGGGCGCCGAGTTGCTCGTCCACGATGACTGCTGACGGCGTGGATGCCTCCGCTGCGCGAGTGATGAACTCGGACATCGCCCTGAGAACCCTCGCCTCGGGATCGTCACCCCTTCCGATGGCTCGTAGCATTTCTACGGCGAGCTTGTTGAAGGCATCCCTTGCACGTTCCGTATTCCAGTCGGATGGCCCATCTCCATCGACTACGGTGAAGCTTGGCATGACAACCTCCAGCTCTGGATAGGATCGGCAGGCTACGACCTTCGCCGAGCACGTCAAGGTTTGACATGTGCCCCTTCGTGACGGCACCATCGTGTTGGGTTCCGGTTGTCCCCTGTTGCCTCTGTCCAGCGCGCTGGGCATGCGCCTGCGGATCGCCTAAAAGGGTCCAGTGGCCGGCAATGCGCCTCCCTGAGACCCGCCCAACCTCTCCTCATGGCCGCGGCACTGGGACGAAAGCCCTCTCTGCATAGTCGGACACCGCCTCAAGGATCGCGTTTCCGTCTGCCCCATAGAACCGGGCCGCGTTGAAGCAGTTGGCCTCCACGATCCCGATCCGGTCGCCAGCCCGCCCGAAGTCGAGGCAGAACACAGGAGCCGGCCGCCAGATACGGGCGGCCTCGAAGCTCAACTCGATCACGTGGTGAGGGACGTGCCCGCCCGTCGACGGACGGCCGCCATGGCGGTACGAAGATGCCCCGACCACCTCGCCGTCCACGATGAACAGCCGCCACTCGTCCGTCACCTCGACGGGCGGCGCGACGACGACAGGTGTCTCGGGCGTGGCGTATCCCTTCTCGATGACGGCAGCCGCCCTCTCCTGCAAGGCAGCCGCGTCGAACACACCGCCGTCGAAGGCTTTGGTGTCCTCGTCTGGGCGGACGAAGGCAGCGCCCACGATGGCAACGAGTTCCCCCGCTTGAGACAGCGGCACGACCTTGGCATCCGAGCTCAGCATGAGGTCCGGCCATGCTGCCTGGAATGCAGACCACCGGAAGGCATCAGGGTCGAAGAAGATGCCCGGCGACCATTCGGGACGCCTGAGGGTGCGCGGCACGAAAGACGGTCCGTAGCAGATGACCGGGTCGGCGGGGGACAGCCCTTCGATGTCAGGAATGTCGGGGGAATATCCCTTCAGGGGCACCTTGAACACAGATCGTCCCATGCCGACCAAGGCATCCTCCATCGACCGGATCAGGCTCTGGTCGCGATGGTTGGCTTGCAGGATCCACTGGGTCGACATGACGATGCCCTCGGCAGGAGGATGCGAATGACCATCCTGCCGGGAAGAGGCGTGAACGGTCGCGGTGTCGGGGATGCAACTCGCTCAGGCCGACATCCGAAGACGCGGGTCCATCTCCTGAAGGCCGCGTTCGTGCACGAACCTTTCGGCGTCCGCAGCGGTCATCCCAGGTTCCGCCTCCAGGCATGGCAACAAGCGATCCTCTATGACCTCATCAGCCTCGGCAACCGCACCCGGGATCAGGTCGTGGCGGTCCATGCTCTCAATCAACTCCATCTCCCCGGGTTGGGCCTCGTAAGCCCAGCGGGCGCGGCCGGGGTCGACGTAGTAGGCGGCGATGCGCTCCATCGCCTCGGCATCGTGCTTGCCGCGGATGTCGATGAAGTTGCCGTCGGGATGTACCACCCCGCTGTGGAGGACGGACCCGAACTCCTCGAGGTACGAGGTGTCGATCTGCACGTCCCTGTCGTGAAGGGTCAGGATGGGCCATCCGGTCCTGCGATGGAGGGCAAGCGTCAGGGCATGGCACTGCCCATGTCCCCATCTGCGGATGACCGGATCGGCGCAGTCCTCGGGCAGTTCCCTCTCGTCACCGAAACCGAACATCACACCCCCTCATCCCGCACGCACCTCGGCCCAGTCCCCATTGTCGGCGACCTCCATGGCCAGCTTGTAGGCATCCTCCTCGGTTGCCTCGATCTCGACGACGCCGAAAGAGAAGTCCACCGCCGTAAGGGGATAGCCCCCGTATTTTATGAGCCAACCCTCCCCGACCGGGGCGATCGCAATGAATTCGGGCCACTTGGGATCACCAAAGGCGAAAAGCCGTCCCCGGCCCTCGGTGGCTGCCTCGAGTCGGCGGTACGCCACCCGTATGGGATTGCCGATCTGGTGAACGACCATCTGCCCCCTCCGTTACGGTGAAGCCTGAGTCGGCCACCCCGGACATAACGAGCCTAGCATCCGGCGGGTCCGGCCCAGCCCGGGATCACGGCATCGGAGAGGGGTTCTCCACAGCGCGGAGGTCGTTGCCGAAATAGTCGATGCCTTCCTGCTCCTCGTAGCCATGGGGCAGGAAGGGCATGTTCACCCTCGGATTGGTTCCGCGCTTCCAAGAGAGCCTGACCTGTTCGCGCAGCGGAGGGGACTCCTTGTAGTCGAGGAGCGCCAACCCGGCCTGCGTCGTGTTGGCATAGACGCCGTAGGTCTCGTACGAGATGCCCCAACGGTCGGCCTTGTCCTTCTCGATCGTCCGCACCTCGGTCCTCAGCCCGTGGTACTCGGCCTTGTCCGCATCGGACAGTGCGCTGCCCATGGCGTACCTGTTCGCTCCGTACCCTTGCGTATGCCACATGCCGCCGGACACCCGGGAAATCTCGATCATCTCGTCGGACGTCGGGACTTCGGTGACCTCGGCAGCCGCCTTCAGGTATTCCTCAGCCATCTTCTTGAATGCATCACGTTCGGCGTTCAGCGCATCGGCCTTGGTCTTCCACTTCTCGTAGACCCCGTCGAACCACGGCTCGACCATGGCCTTCTCGAGATCGAACTTCCTGCGCGGGTACTTCTCCTTGTAGATGGCTTCCCGTTCCGCCTTGAAGCCCTCGTTGATGGACTGCATTCCGACCTGGAACTCGTCCATCCGCCTGCTATAGGCTTCGTGCGCGGCGAAGAAGTCGGTCTCGGGCGTAAAGTCGGTCATGGTCGTCCCCTCGGAAGGTCGTTTCCTGCCACAAGGAGGCGACGCAGGCAGGCGAGGCACAAGCTCCACGCCGGGCTGCCCTGCGGATCACATCGAGAGGGACAGACGTCACTCCCGTGGAAGTCGATGGCCTCGCGCTCCTGGCAGTCGTCAGGCTGGTCGAGACATTACTCCCCCGGGTCTGCGGTCATCCAGGGCACCCAGGCAGCCTGCCACCCTTGAGGTCGGCCACGTCCGTCACGGGCGGGTCGAGGGTGAGCCACGCGTAGGTGGCCTGCTCATCCGCAGGGACCATGACCGAGGTCACCTTCCTCGGACCCGACGGGAACTCCAGGGTGGCTCCCCCCAGGAGGCTGATCCTGACGAGTCCGAAGGCAGAGAAGGCGTTCACTCTCAGTCCTAGAGGCATGATGCTGGTGGGCAGCACCTCGAGCGGCTGCCTGCACAGTGCCTTCGGGTCGAGATGGACATCCTTCGTCGCATCCCCGTCCGAGGCCCTGACGGACAGGGGACCGCCAGCCGCCCGGGGGAGGACTGCCTCTCCCACACAGACCCCACCCTCGGGGAACCTGGGCACCACCCTAACGGAGGTTCCGTCAGACCAGGACACCAGGATTGGCGTGACGGTTGCCTTGGTGCCGCATGTTGCGATGAAGAAGATTTTGCCAGGTGCGACGCGCATCTCGACCTCGCCGACCCTGCCGAGGACCAGCCCCTTCCTTATCCCCGCCTTCGATCCGTCCTCCGTGGCGATTCCCGCAAGGACGACAATCGAGACTGCCATTGCAGCGGCGGCCAGCAGCCTGCCCTGTTGAGCCGGGTGGCGCATGTGCGCCGTCGCGATGCATGCCCCCGCAAGGCCGACGATGAAGGGAAGTGCAGAGAGCCACCACAGGACGTGGTTCAAGTGCGTGTGGACGGTCGAGTGGTTCTGCGCGGCCACATGCCAGGAGAGGGAGGATACGATCCCCAGCGCCGCTGCGACTGCCCAGGCATCAAGGTCGCTCCGCCTCTTCCCGCCTGCCGAAGTCCATACCAGCGCCCCGGCGGCGAGCAGTCCGCCGACGGACATGGGTGCCATTGCGGTTAGTCCGGCCATGTGCAGCGGACTCTTGAGGTATATCGCGATCACGCCGAAAGCGTCGAGCAGCCTGATGGGGTCGCTGCCCGCGCCGTACGTGCGTTGAGCCGCCCGTTCCAGGATGACGTCGAGTCCGGAATGCGCCGCATGGATGCAGACCGCCGCGACGAAGCCGGCGACCATGGACGTCGAGGTGAACGCGGCCGCCGCTGCCATGGACCGAGTGTCCGGTGCGAGTCTCGTCGCGGCCATGGCCCAAGGGATGGCTGCCGAGAGCAGGATGGCGGTCAGGTACTCGTAGCCGCAAAGCGACTTGATGGTCACCGCGAGGAACAGCCATGGCGTTGCCTGCACCGCTGCCTGGACGACACCCGTTCGTCCGTTCACGACACGTGCACAGTAGTGCGCTGAGACGGCGAGAGGAAGGAACCAGAGCGCCGTTACCCAGTACAGGTTCCTGGCGAAGGCCGTCAGCCACGGGGAGAGGAAAAGGCAGGCTCCAAACAGGACCGCCGCCGTCCGGCCGAAGGCGGAGAGCGAGATTACGATCCACACCATGACGACGGCGAGTGCGACCGCGGCCGTCCCCCTTAGGAGGACGAGGTCGGTGTCAGGCTTGAAAGGCGAGACCGAGGAGTACGCCTTCACGGCGAGGCCTTGCAGCCCGAACTGCGAGCTGTATGCCTCGACGTGCGCGTCCGGGGCGCTCGGGACCAGGAAGCGGTCGAAGGCCCGCTGGACGAACGTCGTCGGGTCCGTATCGGACCACTTTCCCAGGTTCGGGGAAGCCATCCCGACCCGAGCCGCTCCTGCCGGGGCGATCACCACGGACTCCGAGTAGCTCTCGAAGCCGTCGAACCCGACGCCGCCTGCGATGCCGAATAGGTTCATGCAGAACGATGCGGTGAACACGGCAACGCAGGAAATGAAGGCGAGGATTCGCAGGTGTCGGTTCGTCATGGCCACTCCTGACGGAGGAAGGTATCCCATCAGCGCGGACCTGATCCACTCGAATCCTTCAAGAGCGACCGCATCCGCTTGCCAATCCTTTGTCGCCTCTGGATACTTCCCTGATCGGATCGGTCGGACTTGCGGAGGCGGCGGGGAATGCCATCGGACACGCTCGTGAGCGTCGCCATACTGCCGTCGCATGGCGAGCGGCCGGGGTCCTTCCTCCCGAAGGCGGAGGCGTACGTGCGTTCCAGGTGGCCCCACCACGAGGTGCTCGTGGTCCTGCCGGGCGACCGGATGTCCGATGCCGCGCGGTGGGCGTCGGCCTTGCCGCACGGATCGAATGCCCGCGTGCTGACGGTCGCGTCAGGAAGCGGGATCGACGAGACCGAGGCGGCCGCCCTGTCGGAGTCCCTCGGCGACTGGGTCGCGGTCATCCGCCCGTCGGAGATCACGGTGGAGGACCTCGGCGCGCTCCTCACCTCCGCAGCCTCGGGAATGGACATCGTGCGGGTCCGCCTGCCGACCGCCGGGCGCTCCGCGTTCGACCGCGCCGTCGGCCGCGCCGTCGCGGGAATCCTCACCGCCGTATCGGGACACAGGATCAGGGACGACCTCGCCAGGTCCTTCTGCATCAGCCGCAGCGCCGCGACGGCGACGCTCGCCCGCAGGGGCGAGATGCCCCTGCTCCGTCACGTCGAGACCCTCTGGCACGGCATGTCCGGCGGCTACGTCGAGTCGACGGTCGCATCCCGCAGGCACGGGGGCATCGAGCTGCGGCGGAGGATCGCCACGGCCCTCGCGATCGCCACGCATTCGTCGGGAAGGCTCCTCGCCGCGAGCGCGGCCGCATGCCTCGCGTCCGCGTGCGCCTCCGCGGGCTTCGGCCTCTACGCATTGCTCGTGAACCTGTTCATGGACGGCGTGGCGCAGGGATGGACCTCGCTAGCCATGGCCGGGGCGGCGGCGGGGACGGTCGTGTTCTCCTCGCTCGGCATCCTGTCCATCGCCATGCGCCACGTCATGGGTTCCGCCTCCGCCCGCAACGTTCCGCGCATCGCGGGCGAGACCGCCAGCATCGACATCACCATCAGGTCCGCACCGCTCAACGTCGCGGACGACACCGGAGTCCACCCATGAAGGCACTCATCGGCCACACGGGGTTCGTCGGCGGCAACGTCGACGGTCCCGAGTTCGACTTCCGCTACAACTCCTCGAACGTGGCGCATCTCGCCGGGGCCGAGTGCCGAGAGGTCTGGTGCGCAGGCGCCCGCGCCGTGAAGTGGTGGGCCAACAAGAACCCCCACGAGGACCGCGCACAGGTCGCCTCCCTGACCCGCGTCCTCGACACCGTGAGCGCCGACCTGTTCATTCTCTTCTCCACGATCGACGTGTACGGCAATCCCGTAGCAGTGGACGAGACGCACAGCCCCGAGGCAGAGGGGCTGCACCCCTACGGCCTGCACAGGCTGGAGCTCGAGCAGTACGTGCGCTCCCGCTTCCCCCGCCACCTCATCGTCCGGTTGCCCGGCCTGTTCGGGAAGGGACTCAAGAAGAACGTCATCTTCGACATGCTGCACGGGAACATGCTGGACGCGCTCGACGGCGACGCCGTGCACCAGTACTACGACCTGTCCCTGCTCAGGGGTGACGTCGCGACTGCGCTCGATGCGGGTCTCGACACCCTGAACGTGGCGACGGAGCCCGTCAGCGTCGGCGAGATAGCGTCACTGGTACTCGGGATCGACCTGCCCCGGCGCGGAAGCGCCGTCCGGTACGACATGAGGACCGTCCACGCCGGAACCTTCGAGGCAAGCGGGCACTACCTGCTCGGCAAGGACGAGGTCCTCGACAGGATCGTCTCCTTCGTCCGGCGTTCGCGCGAGGGACTGCCGGCATGAGGTTCTGCATGTCCAACATCGCCTGGGACTCCGCGGACGACGAGCGGATGATCTCGCTCGCGTCCCGGTTGGGTATCGCCCTCGAGGCGGCGCCCGGCCGTCTCCATCACGATCCGGCGGGCACGGGAAAGGCCGATGCCCCGGCGATACGCCAGCGGCTTCAGGCACAGGGCGTTCCCGTCCTCGCCATGCAGTCGCTCCTGTTCGGCAGGCCGGACCTCACCCTGTTCGGGACGCCGTCCGAAATGCTGTCCCACCTCTCCGCCATCTTCGAATTCGCTTCCGGCCTCGGCGCGGGACCGCTGGTATTCGGGGCACCGAGGAACAGACGACGTGGGCACCGTAGCACTGGCCAGGCCAGGCGCGAGGCGATCGCGTTCTTCGAGAAGGCAGTCACGGAGGCGGGTTACCGGGGAGTGGTGCTCTGCCTCGAACCCAACGCCCCCGAGTACGGCTGCGACTTCGTGACGAACCTTGCCGATGCGGCGGAGATCGTGAGGGCAGTGGGGTCTCCGCACCTGAAGGTGCAAGTCGACACGGCATCCATGGATGCGGCGGGGGAACACCCACTGGCCGCCGCTGAACTGGCTGCCTCAGGGATCGTAGGCCACGTGCACCTGTCCGAGGACACGCTGGTGCCACCAAAGGGCCTCGACCACCGTGACCGCCTCCTGACGGCGCTGTCCGATGCCGGATATGCCGGCACGGTCTCTCTCGAGATGCGGAAGCCCCTGCCGGGGGAGCCGACCGCAGAGGAATGCATGGAGGCCGTGGCCCGACTCGCGGACAGGCATGGAAGGAGTACGGGACGATGACGCGCGCGGTTCCCTCCTGCACCGTCCTTCCGCTCGCCCCGCGCCGCAGCAGGAACTGCGTCGTGATCCCGGTCCTGAACGAGGGCGAGCGCTTCATGAGCCAACTGCGTGGCATGGCGGAGGCCGGCATTCCCGCCATTGCCGACATCGTCGTCGCCGACGGCGGAAGCAGGGACGGGTCCACCGACGAGGACTTCCTCAGGTCGTGCGGCGTGAGCTGCCTGCTGACGAAGACGGGACCCGGCAAGCTCTCGGCGCAGCTCCGCATGGCGTACGCCTGGGCGCTCGACCAGGGCTACGAGGGAGTCGTCACCATCGACGGCAACGGCAAGGACTCCTACGGGGACATCCCGCGCTTCATAGAGGCACTGGAGTCCGGTGCGGGTTACGTCCAGGCATCCCGCTACGCCAAGGGCGGCCGAGGGGTGAACACTCCGCTGGTGCGCCACCTCGCGGTCCGGTTCGTGCACTCCCCGCTCACGAGCCTCGGGGCCGGAACTTGGCTCACCGACACGACCCAAGGCTTCCGCGGCTACAGCCGCGACCTCCTTGCCGATCCGCGCCTGTCGATCTTCAGGAACATCTTCGACACCTACGAGCTACTGGCCTACATCTCGGTGAGGGCGCCGAGGCTCGGGTATCGAACCGTAGAGATCGGGACCACCAGGACCTACCCCGCCAAGGGCAAGATCCCCACCAAGATCAGCGCCGTCCGCGGGAACCTGATCCTCATGCGGTCGCTGCTCTCCTCCCTGCTCGGCCTCTACAATCCGAAGGCAGCCGATGGACAGGTATGACCTGATCGTCATCGGCGGAGGCTTCTACGGATGCTGCATCGCGGAGCGGGCGGCATCCCGGTCCCGTGCCCGCGTCCTGGTCATCGAGGCGGGACCTTCCCTCATGCAGCGGGCCTCGTCCGTCAACCAAGCCCGTATCCACACGGGATATCACTACCCGCGCAGCTTCGTGACGGCGGCCCGTTCCTTCGCCAACAGGAAACGCTTCACGGTCGACTTCCCCGAGGCCGTGGTGGACGGATTCACGATGCTGTACGGGATTGCCTCCGTCGGGTCCAAGGTCTCCCCTGAGCGCTTCCGCAACATGTTCGCGTCGCTCGGGGCGAAGGTCGCGCCGGCCTCCGACATCCACAGGAGCCTGTTCGATCCCGCCCGCATCGCGGCCGTCTTCGAGTGCGAGGAGTATGCCTTCGACTGGACGATCCTGCGCGACCTCCTCTCCGAGCGCATGCGGCGGGCCGGGGTCGAGGTGGCCTTGGGCAACGAAGTCGAGCGCGTGGTTCCGTCTTCCGGAGGTCTGTCCGTCGAGACGGGGTCAGGTTTCAGGGCGGTTGCCGACAGGGTCGTCAATGCGGCCTACGCGGGCCTCAACGGAATCCTCCTTCGCAGCGGTGAGACGACGGTCGGCGTCAAGTACGAGGTGGCAGAGATGGCGCTGTGCGAGCCGCCCCCTGCCTTGGCGGACATAGGCATCACCGTGATGGACGGTCCGTTCTTCTCCTTCATGCCGTACCCGTCGGCGGGACGGCACTCCCTGTCCCACGTACGCTACACCCCGAGGTTTGGCTGGCGTGAGGAGACGCGTCCCGGGACGAACCCCTACGTGATCGCGGGTGATGACTATCCCGTGGCGACGGAGCTGATGAGGCGGGACGCATCCCGCTACGTCCCGTCCCTCGCCGACGTCAGCGTCGTCAGGACAGTCCGGGAGGTGAAGGCGGTCCTCGAGCGGAACGAGGTGGACGACGGCCGTCCCATCCTGATGCGGCGACATCCTTCCCTGCCCGGCCTCACGAGCGTGCTGGGCGGCAAGATAGACAACGTCTACGACCTGCTCGACGCGATGGACCTCGGTTGATGCGGACGCTGGCAAGATACACCGCCGTGAACGTGGCGGGTGTGAGCATCGATCTCCTCTCGGCGGGAGCGTCCCTCCTCGTCGGTGTGGCGGAGACCGGAGCCGTCGGCATTGGGGTGGCCGCAGGGACCGTCGCCGCATTCCTCGGCCACGAGAGGTTCACCTTCCGGATGTCACCGAACGGCCGCGCCTGGAGAGCCTTGCGCTTCGTCGGGGCGACCGCCGTGACCCTCGGCGTCAGGTACGCCCTGCTCGGCATGCTTCCGGTTCCCCCAGGGGAACTGCTGGGCACGGGCGGGTTGCGCCTGCTCTGCGCGGTCGGTGCCAGCTTCGCCGTTGGGTTCGTGCTCTCCAAGGCGCTCGTGTTCCGATCACGCCAGTCGGCGTATTGAGGACGGCTCCGTTTCGATACGGATCGCCGACCTGCACTCCCCGAAGTCATGCCAAGGCCCTAATTGCTCCGCATCAGGTTCAGGATGCGGGGCATGGCTGAGGCGAAGACTTACCATCTTGAAGGGTCTACGGTCGTCCTGGACCCCGCGAAGCCGAGTGGGACAGACAGGGCGCTCTATCTCGTTGATGTCGACGGCATCGAGCGGGGGATCGTCAAGCAGTGGTACCACGGCGACTGGGAAGCCTCGACGTTGCCGTGGGCGGATGCCGTTTGGGCATACGAGCTGAGGAGGACGGAACGGATTCCGGCCGACTATGCGGCAAATCCCTGTGAGAGGCTGGCTCGCAAGTTCGTGGAGTGGACACGCCTGGGGCTTGCGCCGTCGCAGGACGATTGGGAGCAGATGCGTCTCAGCCGCAAGGCGGCCCGTGACGATGCGGCCCGCATGAACCGGGAGATGCTCGAGGGGCTGCGGTCGATCCAGGAACGCCTCTCCGGCCATCTCACCGAGTTGGAGGCAAACGCGGTTCGGCGTGCGATCGACAAGCTGCAAGGTAACAAGGCAAGGGAAAGCAGGCCCAAGATCGGAGCCTGGCTGAAGTGACACGCCGGCATCGGCCCGAAGGAGGCACCGTCAGTAGCGGCCCTGCTCCCGGCGACGCTGCAAGATCATCTGCATGCGCCTCTCGTGGAGAGCGTCATCGACACGGATGAGGAGCCTCCTTTGCGACCGTTCCGCCCGTTCGGCCCAGACGACGTAGACCAACACGGATACGGCTGCTGCCGCGACGAAGAGGCCGGTTCCCAAATCCATGCGGGCGACTCCTTTCCACGTGGGCGCCTCGGTCCTCGAGGATCGCCTCACCCTGCCATCATGACCTGGATCGCCCCGGGCGAACAGGACCCATGCCAGGGATTCAAGCCGCGAATGACGGAAGCGGGACACCGATCTGCGTGAGCACGTTTGCCAGGGCACTGGCGCTCTCGGGGCCGGCGAGCGCGGGTGCCTCCACGTCGATGACCCTGATGCCGCTCGACTGCGCGTCGGCGACCCTGTCGTCGACCAGGCGGTTGATCGAGTTCAGGAAGGCGACGTCATGACCCTGCTCGAAGCTCCTTCCCCGTGTACGGATACGATCCAACTGCACCTCGGCCGGGCACCGCAGGTGGATGATCGCGTCGAGGGGGCCGATCAGGGGGCCGCTTTCATGGAGCCGCCTCTCGATGGCGGCGATCCAGTCCGGCCTGTCCTTCAGATAGTGCGAAAGGTATGCACGCTCGACCACGAGGCTGTAGTCGGACACGATCATGTCCTTGCCAGCAGCGACTGCGGCGGCGATGCCGTTGATCTTGTCCTCGGCGAACCTCTGCTGGCACAGAAGCTCGTATTTCTCGGGGTCAACCTTCCTCAGTTCGAGGTAGGGGTTCGTCGAGAGGTCCTCGTAGACGACGTGCCAGCCCATCGACCCTAGAAGTCCAGCAAGGGTGGTCTTCCCGCTGGCCAGTGCCCCCGCGATCTCTATGCGCATTGCCGTACTCCCGATGCCGGCCGATGCCGCGACTGTCGCAAGCACCGCCAAGTGGCCCCTCCGGCAACTGTCGTGCGGACGTGCTCGCCCCGTCAACGGAATTGCGAACCTGAAAGAAAGGATTCCGCGCCGACTTGGAGCATCGCGCCGACTGCGGCTATCCTTCGTCAGGAAACAATAACAAGGACTTGCCGTCATGACATTCGGTCTCGGGGGAATTCTTCTTGCTGGCATTCTGGTCGCCTGTGCGTGGGCGGGGCACCGGATCACCAGGAAGTCGCCCAAGGTGGGCTGGACCCTGCCCTTCGTGCTCCTGGGCATCATCCTGCTCCCGCTCCTCGGCCTCGCCGCAGAGACCCAGCCCGACGCCCGCGGCGCGGCGATCATGCTCTCCGGCCTGATGATCGGCTTCTTCGGCCCGGCAGTGGCCGGTGGACTGCTCGGTGCCACCATCGCGACCGTCCAGAAGGCGAGGAACCGTGCCGATAGCACGGTGGCGTCGAAGCAGGCGTAGACACACGGGCAGACGCCTCCTCGTCCATCTTGCACGCAAGGGGAACGCAATGAATAAGCATCTCATCCCGGGACTGTGCCTTGCCGCGGCCGTTTGCGTTACGGGTGCATCGGCCCGTGAGGGACAGGGTGTCCGGGAGGCGACAAGCGTCGAGGCTGCGCAGGTCCAAGCCCTGTTCGACGCCCGTGAGCGGGGCAGGCCCCGCGCCAGTATTGGTGAACTGACGGTCAGCCGGCACGGCTGGGTCTGCGGCAATGCACGTGTCGTCCGTGAAGGGATTGCTTCGTCTCAGCCGTTCGTCTCCAACCCGACGCTGGGCATCCTGATCCTGCCCTTCCACATTGCCGGGTGGGATGACCAGGTCGGCATCAGGACGTACGACGAGAACTGCATGGGGGGCGTGGCACGTCGGTGACGCCGAGCGCCGCTGCGGATCCAGGAAGCGGCGGCCGCTGCCCCGCAGGGAAAGGGCCGGAACCTTTCGATCCCGACCCGAGCAGACATCCCGATGCCCGAAGGGTCAGCGCAACTTGGAAATGGCGTTGCGGATCTCGCTTGCCATGTCCAAGCGGTGAAGGTCTCCTTCGGTCACCTTGAACCGTGCGACCCGCTCGCCGCCCATGGTGAAGAACCCTCCACGTCGGTCGACCGTGAGCGACACCTCAACGCCGTTGCGAAGCGGCTTGAAGGAAATCTCGACCTCCTCGACCCCGTAATCCCTCATGGACCTCGGCTTGAAGTCGAACTCCTGGACGAAGGGATTGTTTCGGCGAGCGTTGTACTCGACCTCGGTCTCGGCGAGCCGGAATCCGGCCGCCTCGACCCCGTGGAGAATGGCGGACATGACCGGGCTGGGAAGGATTTGGACCAGGTCGCTGTCCGTGGCGTCAATTGCATTGGCGATGTCCAGCCTGGTACGGAGCTTGGTCGACGTCGCACCGATCGAGATCGGGGTCGAAGGATCCACGGGGATTGCGAACGGAACGGATTTCCGCTCCCCGGGGCGAATGCCGTCAAAGGGGACGTGCCCGGAGGCGACCACGATGTCCGCGTAGACCTTGTTGTCACCGTTCGCCTCGACGATGCAGCGGGTCACGAGTTCGAGGAAGAGTCCCTGCACCGTCTGTTCGGTGGAACCGCCCCTGATCTCGACGCGCCCGGTGAGGTTCTCCCCGACCACGACTTGCCTGTCGTCGAGGATCGTATCGACGCTGGCGCCGCCGATGCCGATGGTGCTGAGAATTGACTTGAGCATCTGCCTCTCTTCGGTTGGTTGCCTTCAAGGTAGTTGGGTAGCCGCTCGGCGGAAAGGAAGAGCTCTCGCCGACGCTTGGAAACCGACCCTACCGTGAGGGGGTTGCCCCTGTTCCAAGCAGCCCGCACATGACCTTGCTCACGGTTCCCTCCACGCCAGCCAGGGCTGCCTTCGCCTTGCGCCGCGCAGGCTCTTCGATCAGGACATAAATTATGATCGCAGCCCCAATGGAGCTCACCCAGTAGACGAACATAGCCGCCATCGTGTTCTGCCGAGGCCATTCTCCCAAGAGTTCGAAAATGGCTCTGATGATCGGCTGATGGACCAGGTAGAGGGAGAAGCTCACCTTCCCCATGAACACGAGCCATCGATGCGACATGCCCCGTGAAACGATCCCTCCACCCGGGAGCAGGGCGCATAGTAGCAGGGCGAAGGCGGGGTACGGCCCGGTCGTACTCATCCATGCATTAACCTGGGATGGAAAGACGGCAGCCTTGGCAAGCTGGGTACACCCGATCATCGCCGCCAGGCACGACGCAAGGCAGATCATCTCCCTCATGTCAGCATTCCACGGGCGTGGTTCCCGCATGGGACGGGTAGATGCGATGAAGTATGCGCACGTTCCCGTCAGGAACTCCGGCAGGCGTGCCAAGGGCCATGCATATACGAGTTCCTCTACGGACATCCGTCCTGACCACCTGTCCGGCAAATCCTGCCAGACACAGAACGCCAGAAGGAGAACCTGCCAAAGGATGCCCACGGCCATGAGCGCCCATGGGTGCCGTCTTGCCAGACCCAGCGTGAGCGGGAAGGTTAGGTAGAAGAGAAGCTCCGCCGAGATGCTCCAGGCCACCCCATTGTAGGTTCCCCACCACGGGATGATGGGGAACCATGCCTGGATCAGGCTGGCGTTCGCTCCGAGGGTAACGAAGTTGCCAGCCGTACGGGGGACTTGGAAAGCAACGACGAAGAGAGTGAGAACGAAGAGGTGGGCAGGCCACAACCTCGCGATCCGGAGGAAAAGGAACCTGAAGGCGTCGGCCTTGGTCCGGAGCTCGGGATATGCGTGCGCCAGCACGAATCCTGAAAGCACGAAAAACAGAGACACCCCCTGCTTGGGATCCAATGGTCCGAACGCGTAGTTGAAGAAAACACCGTCACCGCCATGCCCGAACACGATGAGAACTGCCGCGAAGAACCGCAGTCCAGTAAGTGCCGGGATGTCTACTCTCAGGCCGTTCATGGCGCTCGGATTCCTGATGCCAAAGAATCCAAGTCTCCGTTCCAGTGACGCAGTCGGTCAATGAGCGAGAAGTACCGTTATCGGGCATAGCCACGGAAATCCATGGGCCTTCCTGCTGTTCTGCACTATAAGAGCTCTGGATCAGGACTAAGGATCATTGCCATGGCCAGGGACGGCTTCGTCGACATAGCGGACGACATCATCTCCGACGAGGTTCTGGTCACCGAGTATCGGCCCGTTGACAATATCCTTGCTACCACGGTCCGGCGGATGCTCCGGAGAGGGGTCGATCCAAAGGACATCCCAGATGCCCTGTTGGTGCATCTGGAGGACGTGCTCAGGATCGCGGAGGCGAATGGGCAGGATGACGGTTGAGCGACGAGACCTGGCGGACCTCATCCAAGAACTGCGGATGCTAATGTGGGGATCATCGAAGGCACTCTATACCGCCCTCGGCAAGCCCGCATGGCGGCTGCTCTACGATGTGAGCGACAAGAAGCCGGAATCCCTCCATGCAGTCGCGGAAGCCCTGAGGCCGACCCGGCCCGACCTAGCCGACCAATGGGACTTCCTGGCGGCAACGTTCGAGAACCGGGCCGCAATCCCAGTCCCGAGCGCCGATGAACTCCTGGCACGCTACGTGCGGGGGGATGTCGGGGACAGGACCGTCATGTGGGTTATGGACTGGGATCACCATGACCTCTTCGCCGCCTGCGCGGAGCGTAATCTGCCGCCGATCCAGATGGGCGAGGTTGACGAGGATGAAGTGCGCCCGCTCCTCGAACTGCTCGAAGACAAAGGCAAGCTGAAGCAGTGAAGCATCAGGCAGTGATCGAGAACCGACCTTCTTGGGCACAAGGCCACTTGGAGGGAGGGTGGCCTCACTACGCAGCAGGCACACATCCTACATTCGGGCCTCATGATTGGACGCAGGCGCTATCCCAGCGTCGGCTCGGCGGCTCCCTCATTCTCTAGGCTCGTCCCTTCTAGGGACAGGTCGGCCTTGGTTCTCTGCTTGTGAGTCCTGATCCTGTCCTGGAATGTCCTGGTGATCGGAGCAACCGCAGGGGCCACTGGAGTGATGTCGATCTCGGGTTGCGGGTCGAGGGCGATCCCATAGGGCTGCTTCGGCGGGATTGAAGGTGACTTCAGGGCACACTGTCGCCATGACGGGTCGATTTCGTTTAGCATGGTGATGCAGAGGCGGTAGAGCGCATCCACTCGCTCATGACTGAAATCGACGGTGCGCCGTGCATCCTGAAGCTCCTCGGACAGCATCGCGAAAGTGGCCCCCTTCTCCCTGCGTCTCTCGACCCAGTCGCAGAACCACTCGGCCGTCATCCCGGACCTGCGGGCGAAATTGACCATCTGTGCCTGCATCGTCCTCAGGTTCTCGATCCGCTCGTTCCACTCCTCATCCAACATGTTGCCTGCAAATTGCATGGGGGACGGGGCGAGTTGGCCCTTGGACATGAAGCCGCGTTTGATATCTTCCTCAAGGGCAGCCTCGGCCTCGTATTTATCGTGGAACGTCCTCCTCTTGTAGAGGTCCATCCTTGAGAGCACGTCGACGGCATCGACGGCGTCCTGGAGTTTCAACGGATACGATCCCGCTGCGATCTGGGCGTACCCGCCAGTCGTGTCACTGTAGCGGCCGACGATCCACCTGCTGTCGTACTGGCTTCCGTCGATGCCGTGGTGGACGTTCGAGATGAGGACATAGGAGCCGTCCCGCAGGTCGCGTTTGTATGCCCTAGTCCAGCGGTCCAGCTTTACGGTTTCGTAGTGGAAAACGATTTCTGATGGGGCAATGAACCCGGATCGGAGGTCATCAAGGTCGCTGAATTTGTGCGTATGCCTGTTCATCTCCTTGAGGAAAATCCTGTCCATACCGCCCATGTGAGTCCCCGATGCTGTCGGCCCATTAAGGGACGTGGAAGGAGCAACGGACAACGGCCGAGAACCGACGTTATCGAGCATAACGCAACCGAAAGCCCTAAGGAGGCCTATGAAGCACTCGTGCAGGTGGGATCGATCACCACCCTTTCCCCGTTCTTTGCCAAGTCCTCGAACATCCTGACAAGTCCAGGATCAACCGCCGGGGGCAACGGACGGTGCGTTGTCATTCCGGCGGCACCTTGGATCACCTGATACCTCTGACGGAACCCGCCCGAACAGGTGATCGCCACGTCCGCCAGTCTCGCCGTCTGCATGCTTCCGACGAGCGACAACATTTCCTCAGGCTTGTCGGCACGAAGGAGCACCAGCGCCCCCCTGACTACTGTGCCATCCATCTTCGGCTGGCCCCTGAGTTCAATCTTCAGGATCCCGTTGCCCGACGCGGGCGGATAGAAAGCCTTCCCGATTTCTGCGTTCCAGCGGCCTTCCTTGGTATTCGGCGCGACCCTTCCCGACACGGTCGCGCGGCTCAGATCGGCATCGGCGAGGTCAATCGTGCCCTCGATATCCGACAGGTCTGCCCCGGCAAGCTGCGTCTTGGCGAAGGAAGCGCCTGTTTTCCCGAGGCGAGCCCCTCGCAGATCGGTGCCGTTCAGCCTAGCACCAGTGAAGCTCAGTCCGCCGATGTCCACCCCTGCGAGGATCGCGCCGGACAGGTCCGCTCCCTCCCATGCCTTCGATGCCGCGAGGTTGTCGGCTGTTGCCAGCGCACCCTCCGTGGGTGGACGCACCTTCATGTCGCGCCTCCTGAAGTCCAGGTCGAACATCCCTCCGCATGAGCCACCGATTGGGATGAGATCCCGTGTGGGAATTCCCTGCGGTAGACGGGTCTCGCAATTGACACGAGCCGCGTACAGAGAGGCACCTTCGAGGCGGGCGCCCCTGAGATCGACGCCCTGAAGATCGGCGAACGAGAAGTCGGCATCCCGCAGGTTTGCCCCTGCGAAGCGGCTACCTGTCAGCACGGCATGTGCAAAACTCGCGCCACGAAGGTCGCTGTTGGCAAGGTCGCTCGCCCGCAGCTTCGCGTATTCAAAACGTGAGTCCTCAGCGCGCAGTCCTTCTGCACGGACGTTCTCCAGGCTGGAACCGCCGAAGGAAGCCCCCTTCGCGTTTGCACCCGCGAGGCTCACGTCCTTCATCGTGATGCGCGCAAATCGGGTTCCTGCGAGGTTGGCGCCGGACAGGTCACTCTCAACGAAATCAGGCTCTACATCCAGCGACTGCCAATTCGAGGCAGGTGCCCTGAGATTCCGGATCGACATCCTTCCGATCTCGGTTTCGGTGAAGTCCGCCCCGGAAGCGCGCCACTGCCCCGCGTCAACTTCGTGCGGCTTGTCCCAGCGTTCCGGAGATTTGACTGCCCCTGGGAGACGCCGGAGCGCCGTGGCGGCCATCAGCTCGACACGTGCCTCACCGGACCTGAAGGAGCTTATGGCGGCAACCGCCTCCTTCGGCCGAGCCAGACGAAGTGCGATCCGGGACCTCAGCAAGCCTACGGAGATGGAGTTGGCTGAATTCGGGACCTTCGCCATGGCCTCCCAGGCCGAGACGTAGTCGCCGTCGGCCATGAAGAGGCGGGCGGCCTCGAGCCAGCCATCGGGAGCTCCTTCCTTCCGTGCCTTGGCGAAGCGTTCGTCCCGCACCATCGGATATGCATGCATCAGCCTGAGGTACTCGTCCCGGTCTCCGTACTGGAAGCAGGAAGCCTCGCCCACTCCATCCGGCTCGAAAACCCCGTTTAGGTGCAAGGTTTCCCCGATTTTTGGGTGATCGTCGTGGCCACAGGTCGTGATGTCGTATTTGACGTCGAGAACATCGCCCAGACGTGCTCCCTTGTAGGCTTGGTCGACCCTCACCTTCACCTTGGCGTAGTCGAGGGACTGGGAAGCGTTGCGCGGCGTGAGGACGGCCTCGATGCGTCCCTTCACGTAGATGTCCGTGGACCGGAAGGCACTGCTTGCCGTCACCCCTTTCGAACGTGGGCAATCACAGGCCTGGGCAGAGGACTCACCCAAAAGAGAGGCTGCTACGGCCAAGGGGAAGAGGATGCGCTTCATGAGCCTTTCCGGATCATTCTTTTGAGTGAACGTTCACACTGAGATCGCTGTTCTGTGGTGAACGGCCCGAGGTGTCTTCGGGTGGAAACAGACAAGAACTCCACCGCCTCCCTCCTTGCTCACTGCACCCTACGATGAAACAGTTACAAGGCATGTGAAACAGCCGGTCGATGGGCTGGGATACACCCGAGAACTGGCGTTATCGGGCAGACGGCGGGCTCCCTGCTCTTTCGGCTTCGTCTATAGTCGCCTCGGATTTTCGTGGCACGGAGGAATGCGAACGTTGGCCGAAGACTACGTCTCTATGCACCACCGCATCCGCCGCTCCCTCCGGCGTCGCCTGAAGCATGTCTCAGCCGAGATCGAGCGCCCGGTCACGGACATCGTCAATAAGGCGATTGAGACTTGGCTCAACGAGAACGGATCCGCCGTGGCTCAGGAGACATCTCAGGAGCTGGATGGCGCATCCGCAGCCGAGAAAGTGGCATGGCTCCGGGGCAAGAAGGCAGAAGGAAGGCTTTACGCCGCTGCCTCTTCCATGGGGAAGTCCGACCTTGTGGAGGTGATCCGCTACTTCAATGGTGAGGCCGATCTTCGAATGAGTGGCGATCGTCTTGTCACAGAATTGGTCAAGATTATCTGCTGAGACCTAAACTCGCACTGCAATCAAGGTACATGGATATGCATGACTGCATGCGGTTAAACTAGATAATCGCACCAAGGGCTTATGCTGCGAACCGTCACTTCATCAATCTCGTTTTATTAGTTGCAGGTTGTTTTCTTCCAGATAGCCCTGTAGCAGCTTTTCGAATTTTTCGCGCCCATCAAAGCGCAATGCCTTATATGTTTCGCCCATCAGGACGCCAGATTCCGCCACTTGTTTGACATATCTTCCAGCACTTCCCCGATATCTTGTGCACGCTCTCTTGAACGCGCAGGCATCTCCTAGACTCTCAACGATAAGATTTGGCATTATTTCATGCTCAATAATCGAGAATACATCTTCCATGTAGGATCCTAAAACAAGCTCCGCATCCCACCTGGCAGTGCTGTAAGTGTTTTTTGAGGTCGTCAGGAAGTCGTGCACCACCTTCGGAACGTCTCCCTCATGAAACGAAAACACGTCGGTGTGATATATAAAGTCCCTGATATCACATAATTTGTTGGCAAACTCGAAAATCTCTTCACGAAGTGATAGCTGGAATAATTCGGCATATTTGGCAATTTTGTTCTTCGAACTAGAGAATGGCGTGGACATCACTCCAAGCGCCTTCTCCTGGTCGTTAAGACCAACATTTTTCTTTTCAGAGGCAGTCATTTTGATGGAATCGATGTTGGATAAGTTGATCGAGTAATTTCTCGCGATGTTCTCGTTCATCAGTTGGTCTACAAGCTGATGCGTGAGAATCAATAAGGCCGGGTTTTGATCCCGCAGCCGCAATGGGGCATAGTACCGATTGAACTTGTTAATATGCCTGAGCATTTGAACAACGTTATACGTCATGAGCGACCATTCTAGTTTTAGTTCCTTTCGCGTGACACGCTCATGCTTTTTTACCTTGCTCACCATCTCACGCTCCTGCTCAGCCAACTTACCGCTGACTCAATGGGGTATCCTCTTACAATGATGATCGCCTACTCAGGAACCTGATCAAGGGACAACCTCGAGGTTGCCACGACATTGATCTGCCAACAGCCCGCCAACGGTACGCCCGATAAGGATTCCTATCGCGCATTGAGCACACCTGCCCTCCCGCCGTTGCCGCCGAATCCTTGTTCTGCCACTCTGTTTCGGCGGCTGAGAAGGGGGAAACCAAATACCCCCGTCGGTGGGCTGGGGTAGTCGCTCCTGGTAGGGGCGGTCTTTGGGGAGGCGTCTGCATGTCATGGAAGAAGAAGGCGGTCATCACTGCGTTGCTGCTGGGCATCCCGCTCGGGATACTTACGTTTTCAGGCAGGCCACAGCAGACCCTCGGGTTCGCTGCGCCGCAAATCTCCCCGGGAGGCGGGGCGACGATCGGTGAGTTCCGTTCCGGCAACAAGGATGTCGGCGCGGTTGCGGGAGATCTCATCTCCAGCCCCGGCGTTTCCATCGGGGAAAGGATCGGTCGCACGCTCTTCGGTGGTTCCTCCGACTCCCGCATTCAGGAAGAAGCGAGAAGGCAGGCCGAGAGGTCTAGTCAGATGTTTTCGCCCTCGCATCAACCGTCAACCGTCCAGGGCAGGTCTCCTCTGCCTCCGTCCTACGACAATGCCATAACCGCTGATGACCGCAGTCGGCGCGAGGCCGCTCAGAACAGCGGGGTCAACTCGATCCCGACTGTAACGATCGCACCGGGCCTTCCCCAGGCCCCTTCTCCTCAGGCGTACGTCAAGGTATTGCCTGGACTTCCGGCACCCACTCCCCCCTCCGGCGACAGGTTCTCCCAGCCCGAGGCGAACCCGGTTCTCCGGGTGTCTGAGAAGCCCGTCTCCACCTTCTCGGTCGACGTGGACACGGCTTCCTACAGCTACGTCCGCAAGGCGATCTCGGAAGGTCGCCTGCCCCAGGTCGAGGCCGTGCGCCTCGAGGAGATGATCAACTACTTCAAGTACGACTACGACCTTCCAGGGCAGTCAGGCGCTCCCTTCACGGTCGCGGCCGCAGTCGCCCCCAGCCCGTTCGCGGACGGGCGCAAGCTCATGCGCATCGGCATCAAGGGGCGCGTCATCCCGCAGGAGGTCAGGCCGCCGCTCAACCTCGTCCTGCTCGTCGACGTCTCGGGTTCCATGAGCCCGTCCGACAGGCTGCCGCTCCTGAAGCGGGGCCTAGTCCTGCTCGCCGAGTCCCTCCAGCCCACCGACCGAGTCTCGATCGTGACCTACGCCGGGTACGCGGGCGTCGCCCTGCCCCCGACCACCGGGGACCGGAAGACGGAAATCATCAACGCGGTCAATTCCCTCGGCGCGGGCGGCGGCACCGCAGGCTCCGAGGGCATCCGTCAGGCCTACTCGCTCGCAGAGGCGAACTACGACCCCAAGGCTGCCAACCGTGTCATCCTTGCCACCGACGGCGACTTCAACGTCGGCATAACCAACCCGGCGGAGCTCGAGTCCTATGTCGCCGGGAAACGCAGCTCGGGCGTGTTCCTGACGGTCCTCGGCTTCGGTCAGGGCAACCTGAACGACTCGCTGATGCAGCGCCTCGCACAGAAAGGCAACGGCGTCGCGGCCTACATCGACAGCATCGCGGAGGCCCGCCGCGTCCTCGTCGACGACGCCGGGGCATCCCTGCACACGATCGCCAAGGACATGAAGGTCCAGGTGGAGTTCAACCCGCAGAAGGTCGCCGAGTACCGCCTGATCGGGTACGAGACCCGGATGCTCGCACGCGAAGAATTTAACGACGATCGCGTTGATGCAGGAGACATAGGAGAGGGACACACTGTTACGGCTCTCTACGAGATCACCCCGGTCGGCGGTCCCGTCACCGTGGATGAGCTGCGTTACGGCAAGAGTCCCTCTCAGGAACCGGAAGCATCCGGCGAGGCCGCAGGGGCGGCATCCGGCGAGTATGCCTTCGTGAAGGTGCGCTGGAAGGAGCCGAAGAGCGAGACCAGCGAGCTCCTGTCGGTTCCGGTGGATCCGTCCGTGGAGACGGCATCCCTCGACAAGGCCGACGAGTCCTTCCGCTTTGCGGCGGCCGTCGCAGGGTTCGGCGAGATCCTGAAGGGCAAGGGCAATGCCGGAAGCATGACCTTGTCGAGGGTCGAGGAGCTGGCGCAGGGCGCCCGTGGGAAGGACACCGACCTGACCCGCGCCGAGTTCGTCAGACTCGTCAAGGATGCAGGCGAACTCCTTGCAAGGGCGCAACCGAGGCCGCAGCCCCCGATGCTTTCCTACCCGACGCAGCTTCCTCCGCTCCCCTGCGCCCCCGGTGTCAGCGGGTGCCCCAACTGAGCAGGGTTCGGCCCCAAGCCTGTCCCAGCCCGCGCCTCGTGCGCGGGCTTTTTTCTTTCTCGCGTCCTACCACGAATTCCCAGGCGTTTTTCCCGCTATCCACATGCCCCGGCGGCGGAGTGGCACGGGTCCTTTACCGAGCGTTTGTTCCTTTTATGTTCCTTCAGCGAAGGAGGTGCCGGATATGGAATCAGAGATACGACGCATGGGGCCGTTCATCGAGGTCATGGATGCTGAGGGACGACGCCACCTCTTCCGGACCAGCGCCAATGTCGAGATCAGCGACACCGACCTGCTCCGGAACGAGAGCCTCATCACGATCGGGGGCAGGTCGTTCCTGGTTCTCCGCCCCTACGACGAGATCGTCGAGGCACTATTGGAGGGTGTCCGCACCTGAGCAGCCCCGGTTAAGCATGTTCCGACGTTGGCCGACCCATCTCGTTGAAGGACTGTAGCCGCACCCGTACCTTCCTGTGAGAGCTTGAGGGATCGGGATGATCGGCGACGGAACCCATACGGGCCGCATAGGCTGCCTGACGGCCGGACCCGAGGTGGTGCGGGAGATCACCGTCGCGTCGGGTGGGGTGACATACAGGATCGTTCTGGACGGCAGAACAGCGATCAGGCGTCGCTCCCTCGGCGTCTTCAAGGGGACAGCCGGGTCTTGCGCGGTCGGCCTCGACCTTCTCCTCGAGGAATCCGTCCGCACCGTGCGCTACCTCGAGTTCCTCAGGAGCCTCCCGGCTGAACCCGAGGTAGCAGTCACTGCCTGGAGCGGATCCGTCTGCCCTCCCTCTGTCACGACATGGCAGTCGAGGGCCTTGTCCGTTTTCGGCCGCGCCGTCAGGCGGACAGTCCATGGGACGGGCCACATCATCGTACGCCACATCTTCCGCAATTCCCCGGCACGCTCGACCCTGGCCGCATGCAAATGGGAGGAAACGGTTACCGCAGGAGGGGAACCCGCAATCCGGCTCCTCGGCAGGAAGCGTCCTGGACCCACAGGTGCCGTCCTCCTGGTCATGGACAGGCCCATTCTATCGGCAGACCGACAGTTGTGCGGGATGGCATTGAGGCTCCGGCACGGGGGTGGGTCATCGGAGAGCGTCCTTCTCGGGAATTGCTGCCGCAGCCTCTTCAGGCAGGCGGAGAGGCATGGGTCCGTCTGGATCGAGGAGGTCACGGGGCCATGGTCTTCGATGGCCTACGAGGCAAAGGTGGACCGGGTCTCGCCGGCTCCCCGCCTGCTCGAGGTACTAGGTTGCCAGTGCAGGCAGTAGGCTCCTTCCATTGATTCAGAGGGGGCGATCATGGCCGACACCGACACCATCAGCCTGGACGAGCTGATCAGGGACATCACCGAGCACCTTGCCGAGACCGACGCGAAGTACCGCGCCTACGTGGCAGCCCAGCTCTATCTCCAGATCGAGAACGACGACTACGCTCTCGAGGAGATCAGCCGGGCGCTGCACGAGAGCGATGCGGAGGTGATCATCGCCATCGCGAACGACAGCCTGTCCAACAGCTACTCCTATGCCGAGGACAGCCTCGTGACCGTGACCTACAAGGACGAGTCCGCCCCGGCATCCCCTTGAGCCGGCCCACGCAACGCAAAGGAGAACGGCAATGGGCATGGAAAGGGCGAAACTTGCTCTCGACGGCATCGAGAAGGTCCGGGCCTCCGAGGCCATGAAGGACGATGGCATCGTTTCGCCGAAGTCGGCCGACCAGGACCTGTCGGAGGTTGCAGCGTCCCTCAGGCTCATGATCGACGAACTTTCCGGCATCGATCCGAAGCTGCTCGACCGGGTCGGCCGCCTCCTGATCGAGGAGCAGCCGATGTACAAGGTGATCCTCGAACACCGGAACCCGAAGGCCGATCCCAAGGCGAAAGGCATCGGGGAGATGCTCGCCGTCTACATCGCCTCAAACCCTCTCCCCGGCGTGAGGAACCATCTCGGCTCCCTTCTCCGCAGGACGGCGGAGCTGTGCGTGGAAGCGAAGGCAGAGGGAAGGAGATCCCTCAAGGGGCTGACCTTCGAGGCGGTCAGGAGCCTTCCGCGTCCCGAACCGGAGGCCGAGGCCACTGCCGCTCCGGTGCCATGAGCGTCCCAGGTAGCTTGCCAGGCATGCCTGTAGGCTTCCTGAGAGCCATCTTCTCCCGAGGAGAATCACGTGGGCATGTCATCCCTGTCTGATGCCGTCACCGGGCAGACTTTCCAAAAGGGCGAGAAGATCGTCGCCATCGTCATCGCGAGGCGAAAGGGAGGCTACCCCGACGCCGTGAAGGCGGCGGCCAAGCCGGGCATCCGTCCGGATGATCTCTTCGTGCCGATGTCCCTCCCGATCCGAGCGAAGGCCGGGGACTACGGCGACATCGTGCCGACGAAGAAGCAGCTCGCGGTCGACGTCCTGTGCCGGATGACCGGGATGGAGAACTGGAAGCAGTTCTCGGAGAAGGCGCTGGACTTCCTGGACGGGGGCGTCGTCTTGGAGAGACCCTTCATGGGAGGCGCGGGCGAGACGGAGATCCTCGGGATCGCGGCCTACAAGGAAAATACCTGGAATGCCCTGATCGAGGGCTACTGGCGGTGCGACGAGCGGGCTGGAGACATCGCGCTCGTGAAGGCGGCGATGCTCGATGCAGCGGATGCCCCGAGGGAGGGCAAGCTGCCCGTCGGCGAGGCAAGCGCGATGCTCGGCCTTCAGATCGGCCACGTCTACACGTTCTCCGCCAGCACGGAGCGCACCGAGATGCCTCCCCTCGCCCACGCGCTTACGGAGATGGAGGCGGTCGGAAGCCTCGGCAGGCCTCTCGTGTCTTACCTCCATTACGACTCGGGCGAACTCCACTGGGACCTTGGCGAGAAGGGCAGCGCCAAGGCCAACCACAGGTTCCTCGACGAACTGCTCGGCGCTCTCTGGGAGAACCAAGCGTTCCACTACGGCCTCTATGCCCACAACCGTTACCTGATGCCGTCGATCTCGGCAGGGCTGAGCAAGAACGACCTCCATGTCGCCCAACTGTCGATGTCCGTCATCGAGGACGCGATGGAGCGGGCCGCCGACGTGGCCGAGGATTACGGGAACGAGGACGAGGTCGAGAAGCTCCTGGCCGTTTCCGCCCAGCTCGAGGCCATGCAGCGCCGCGTCGAGGAGCGCATCCTCAAGGCGAAGGCAGCCGTGCTGGGAGACGAACCCGCTCCGTAGGAACACGCTTCGTGCACGTGGCCGCAGGAGTATGGCCGGAGCATCGATTGCACTACGATGAAGCCGCCGAGTTCCTCGGATCATCCGATGCCGCAAGAGGGTGTACGCAATTGAGGTGGACATCGAGAAAACATGAGGGGCTGCCGGACGGGGTCATCCTGTTCGACGGCGAGTGCGCCCTGTGCTCCCGCTGGGTCTCCTTCGTGATCAGGAACGATCCGGAGTGCATCTTCCGGTTCGTGTCCATTCAAGGATCGGCGGGTACCGACATCGCGACCCGCCTGGGCATCGATCCTCGCGATCCCGAGACCAATGCCGTCACTTTGGACGGATATGTCCACTTCAAGTCCGACGCCGCCCTTGCCGTCCTCTCCCGCCTCCCGGGGTGGGGCTGGACGCGTCCTGCCCGCATGGTCCCGAAGCCCCTCCGCGACTGGCTGTACGACCGCGTCGCCCGAAACAGGTATGCCCTGTTCGGGCGAAACGAAGCCTGCCTCGTTCCCACGCCCGACGTCGCAAGGCGATTTGTCGACTGACGGGCCGACAGCCACGAGTCCTTGCCCCATGTATCACCTCGCCGGATCATCGGTGCAGGCAGCTCCGATCGGGAGGTACGCGTGGGCATCTTCGACACAATCCTCGGCAAGGGCACCGACGGCATCCCGTGGGGGTATCTCTACACCACGTGGGGCGACGTGATGATCTGCCTGCCTGACTCCGCGCCGCGTCTGACCGACGTCGCGTTCGTCCCGGGCATCCCTGGGGAAAGGTCCTGGATCATCGGGCATGATGACAAGGGCGAGCCGGCCGCCGTCGCCCTCGCGGCGCTCGCGGAGTCGATCGCGCTGGCATCGGTGAAGTCCGCCCTCGTGGCCACGGGGTGGGAAGGATCGAACCCCACGCTCGAGAGTGCCATCGTGGACATGACGGCGCAGTCGCCCATCATCGTGCCGAAGCCGGACGGAAAGATGTTCAAGGTGACGGTCGACGAGATCATCGACGACGGCCTTGAGAGCGGACTCTGGCAGGGTTCCGTGACCATGCACCCCCTCATGACGCCGGGATGGGTCCTGTCGATCGAGCCACCCTTCCAGATCAGGCCAGGCACCACGTTCAGGTTCGCGGGGAAGCTGTCGGAGCGGATCGGCTTCGAGCGGTACTTCGGACCGTGGAGCTGGGTCGAGCGCACCGCCCGCATCGAGATGTTCTCGAGCGAGATGATGTGGAACTTCGCCTGCGTGAAGTCCGGCAGCGACTTCGACCGGGCGGCAGCGAACACGGTCGGGGCAGTCGTCCAGGGACTCCAACGGATGGAAGCCGAGCGCCTCGGCCGCCCGGTTCCCTTCCTGTTGCGCGAGTTCGGCATCGAGTTCGAGCAGGAAGCCGTCGATGCCGTGAGGAGAGCACTGACTAACTCGTGGTCGACGCCCGACGCGCCGCGGACGGTCCCTTCCGCCCTGAAGGCCTCGCCCTGCGAGGTCACCCGCCGCGTGAACGGGAAGATCCTCGTTGCCTTGCGCCATCGGCTCGGCCCCAAGCCCGTCGAGGCGAATCTGACCGTCCTGAACGATGCCGCGCTGTCGGCGGACGATCAGACGTGCAGACTGCTCCTTACGCTGCGCCACGAGGACGGGCAGCCGGAGGAGCTCCTGCTGTCGTCGGTGCCGCAGCACATGATCGAGCGCATCTCCGGCGCAAGGCACGTGTCGGTCAGGGAAGGGGCGGGCTTCGAGGTCGATTATGACG
>Ga0256853_1000006_pt1 | contig 52906 bp, 50 predicted proteins | sample BONnt6_FD_181171 | JGI IMG/M metagenome (GOLD analysis project Ga0256853, IMG submission 181171) | Terrestrial sediment cell enrichment communities from Utah, United States - BONCAT_SYTO_Terrestrial_sediment - 6 | ecosystem: Environmental > Terrestrial > Deep subsurface > Rock core/Sediment... | reverse complement strand
CACGCCCTGGTGAGCGGATGGCGAGACATGGCTGAGATCACCCTCCCCGGCGACGACGTGCTGACGTGGCCCCACCACGTCCTGGCCGACATCCTCGCACGCGACGAGGGAGACATTCCCGACCTCATCGACCGCGCCGCGAAACAAAGGGAGGCGCTTGCCTCAGGCGGCCTCGGTGAACTGCCGGGCGATCCCGAGAGCCTGCTAAGCTACGCGAAGGCATGGGAAGGATGCGCCGCTAGATATGACGAGAGCGACATTCCCGCTGAGGACGCTGACTGGAGGCTCGAGAGCGAGTACCCGATCGATGCCCTGCTCGCCCTGATGGAGGACGGGAAGGCCGGATGGATAGAGTGGTTCCGGACCGAGAACACTTGGGCGCGCGAGGACGGCCGTAACGGCTATGCCGACCTGTTGCTGGAGGAAATCGAGGAGGAGGTCGTGCTCCTCGAACTTGAGGACGGCCGCGTGGACGTGTGGGACGGATGGCATCGGCTGGGTGCCCAGATCGTCAAGGGCGAACTCACCATCGGCGCCGTCGTCGGCACCCCAAAGCCGGAACTCAAGCCGACGCCCCGCTAGAGCGGCCCATGCCGACGATGGCTCTTTAACTCACGGGAGGAAACCATGGCCCTGCTTCTCCGCGCCGGAACCCGGCAGCAGTTCGCGAATACCGCCGTTCCCTTCAAGGGGACCAACACCGTCCTGATCACGGACGAGAAGGTCGTGGTCCAGATCCTTGAGGACGGCTCCACGGCGGCCGTCCCTCTGGAGGCAACGGGCAAGGCTCCCTCGGAGGACATGCGGGAGACGGAGATCCGCTTCGACGGGTCGTCGTACTGGATCCTGCTTCACAAGGAGCTGTACAAGGCCACCCTGCCCGAACCCGTGTGGGGGAACGGCATCAGGACCGTCCCCGGAGGCGTGTACTCCGGCGGCATCCATGTCGAGGCACGCGCCCAAGTCGGCCCGAAGCCGTAGGGGCGGCGCGTCCCCGTTGCAGTCGCCGCCACATGGCGCTCGGCTTCAATGGACCGTTCCTCGCTCCCGGTAGATGCCTTCGAGTTCCTCCTTGGCTGACGCATCCCCGAGCTCGGCCGCCTTTATGATTAGCTTGAGCCCATCGTCATGGGAGAAGTCCTTGCTCATGCCCTGCATGTAGCATCGGCCGAGAACGGTCATCGAGGGGGCGTGTCCCTGCCGCACGGCCCTTTCGAGCCAGAACAACGCCGTCTCTGTGTTCCTCATGGTGGGGTCGTGGAGGTATTCCCAGCCCAGTAGGGACTGGGCCATGGCGTCGCCCCCGTGCGCGCCCTTGTGAACCCATTCCAATCCGAGTTCCCGGTTGCGAGGCCTCCCGTTGAAGCCGCCCATGTGGTCGAGACCCAGGCTGGCCTGCGCCTCCGCGCTGCCTCCCTCGGCGGCCCTCTCGAGCCAGTGGTTGCTTCGCTCCGGATTCGGGTCCTTGTACTTGTAGTGCAGGCCCAGGTAGGCCTGTGCCTCTACGTCGCCGCCCTCTGCCAGGGAAGTCTTCCAGTCCAGGAGCGGATCGGAGGACGTTGCCGCTTCGGACCGTGAGGTCGCAGACGGAAGGGAAGACACCCCGGCTCGTGGCTTCCGGGGCAATGCGAAGTCCGTGAAGTCCTCGAAAGGGAAGTCCTCGAAAGAGAAGTCCTCCATCGAGGGGAATGCGTCATCGTCTTTCGGGCCGTCGTACTTGGGACTCAGGCCGCGAACCCTTTCAGCCGCAAGGGTCTCTTCAAAGGAAGGCCATTCGTCGAGATCGAGGGCGCGGTCGATCCGTTCCTTGGCCTGCCTGTTGCCCTTCTTCTCGGCAGCGGCGTAGAGGTCGAAGGCACCCTCGATGTCCGCCTGAAGGCCATGCCCTTTCTCCATGAGCACCGCGAGTTCGTACATCGCGCGGTCATCGCCCTTGTCGATCGCTCTCCGGAACCACGGGATCGCGGCCGCCGGATCCGGTTCGCATCCCCAGCCGCTCGCGTACATCGTCCCCAGGAGGTAAACCCCGTCCACGTCGTCCGCGGCAGCGGAACCGCGCACCAGCTTCCAGACCCGGTCCCAGTCGGAGCGACGGCCCTTGTCGACGACCATCATCAAGGCCACGGCTGCCATCGACCTGGCGCAGCCGTCGGTCACCGCCTGCTCAAGTACCGAGTAGGCCATCTGGCGGTCCTTGGGGACGCCTATTCCGTCCCTGTGGCACTTGCCGATCCAGTAGAGGGCCTCCGGGTGTCCCAGCTCGCGCGCCCTCTCGAACAACGGACGCGCCTTGGTGGCATCGGCCAGATCGCCCCATCCGTAGAAGTGCCGTATGCCCAGTTTCAGCGCCGCCTCGGCGTTGCCAGCGGCTGCGGCCTCCTCGAGGATTTGCAGCCCTCGGGCTTCGTCCTTGGGAACGCCGTTGCCGTAGATGTGCTGATGGGCGAAATGGATGGGATCGCCCTGATCGACGATGTTCGTGTCGGAAGATTTGACGGCAACGTTTTGGGCTACGGTTTCGGTCACCTGTCCCTCCGGCATCGGCATAGTCGATGCCGGGACTCTACCAAGCCAGGTGTCGGCGGAGATTACGCCGGCAGGGGAGCGTGACGCTCCGCTTGGTGAGAAGATCCGCCATGATCAGGGAGACGGGGCGGAGTCCGTCATCTCCTCGTCGAGGTTCGCCTCATGCTCGGACGCCAGGCAGACCTTCCAAGACGACAGCCTCTCGGGGAAGATCACCCCGCGAGGGCAGGTCAGCCGGGACGGGTCGTGCTCGTCCTCCCACCAGCATCCGTCGAGGCCAAGAACCCGCTCCGCGTAGGCGATGATCGCGTATTGCTCGGCCGAGGAGCCGAGGCTGTCGTGGTTGTTTCCCCTCATCATCTCGATGAGTGCGGGTGTTGCGGCAAAGCTGTCGTGCTGGCGGATGTGCTCGCCGAGGGTCTCCTCATCGACCGGCTCGCCATCATCGTCGATGACGTTGCCGTCGCCGTCGATCTCCCAGCCCTGCTGCTCGATGGCCTCCTCGTAGGTGGCGTGCGTCGAAGCGAGATCGCATTCCCATTCGTCGTCGTAGCGTACGGACTGGAAGATCACGGTGCGCTCGCACAGGCCATGCCCGACGGCCCAGCCGAAGATCACGGCCTTCTGCTCGTCCGTGAGTTCGTGGACGTCGAGGAACGAATGGCCGGGCTTCTCGAGAACCCACTCGCTGCCGGGCAGCTTCGCGATTGAGCGCCAGTCGTCGGGGTCGCGGGAGATGGACAGTCCGTGCCCCTCGTAGCTCCCGATGCCCTTGTTAGCAGGGTTCATGGTGCCGACGTGGTAGAGGGTGTCCTCGATGCTGATGATGGGCCACTCGGCCATGTCCTGCTCCCGTATGCTTGCGGTCATAGGACGATTGCCGCTTGGGAGGAAGAGATCGACAAGGGACATGCCGCCGAGGTGTGAGGAGGGGGCGACGCGAACACCTCCGGCCCAGCTTGTCTCGTGCCATGGGCTGGCCTAGGTTGCGGCTGTTGACGGAGGCGGGCATGGCGAACAAGGACGAAACCCAGACGGTCATCGGGCACGTGAAGGACACCCCTGACGGGCAGGTCGTGGAGGTCGAGCCGTTCTTCTTCAAGGGCGACGTCCACACCAAGGTCAACATCGAGTTCGACCGCCCGGTATCGCTCAGCCTTTCCGACCTCTTCTCGGACCCGGCCGTCAGGGCCGAAGTCGAGTCGGGCATCGAGGCCATCTTCAATCTCGAGTCGAGCCGGATCGACGACCTTCTCCGGGCCGGCAACCTCGACCCTGCCACGGACCTCGCGGGTTCAGACATGGCGGGCGCGGACTTCGTCGGCACTCCCGACCGCCCTCTCGACATCCGCGGGTGGAACCTTTCCGAGGCGGTCCTCGACGGCTGCCGCTTCGAGAACGTGCTGGTCGACGAGACCACGATCCTGACGGGGGCATCGGCCAACGACATCTCCGGCGACGCCTCGGCCGATCTCGTCGCCGAGCTGGTGCAGGCTGCCAATCCCGCCCTCCGTCCCTGATCGGATCGGGAGGCAACCGGGTTTCGCATTTCCAGTCGAGGACGGGGGCACCGCATGAAACACGGGCTGTGGAAGGTTGCCGAGGTTCTGGATGAGCGGGTCAAGGCCGGGGATAGGCTCTTCATCACCCTGATGACCCAAGACGGGCAGGTCATGACGTTTGCCAGCGACAACTGGCGGTACCTTTCGCAGGCGGTCGAGGAACTCATCCGCGATGGAGATCGAGACGATGCCTACGTCCTGGTCGTGAGACGGTTCGACGGGCAGCCTTCCTCCGGCAATATCCCTGCCAAGACCGTTGCCGGCTTCGTGGTCCGCATGGAAGGGATCGTGCCGCTGTCGGCGCAGGAAATCAGGGACGCGAGCCAGACCGACAACCTGACGGGAAGGAGGATTCCTCCCGAACCAGCGGTAAGCTTCACCGATGGGCTGGAGCTCCTTCCGGAGCTGGCGCCTCTAGCCCTCGAGGCGGAGTTGCCGGCAGGAGGGAACGGACCCAGCCTGCACTGAGCGGCATCAGGAGTACGGGCCATGAGAAAGCGGAACGATCTGAAGGTGCCGGATTTCCTCAAGGCGCTGCCCGTCTACTTCGTCAAGCGCGGCATGGCATCCTCGAGGGAGGAATCGGCAAGGCGGGACATCCTGTGGGGGGTCAGGAGCCTCGAGGAGCTGTCGCAACGCCTGGAGACCAATCCCCCGACGATCTATCCGGCTCGGTGGCGTGGGTAGGGATTTTTAGAGCTGCCTGCTGCTGTAGGGTGTTACGAAGTGAGCTTCGCCGCCGTGTCTTTTGACCATTTCGGCAATGGCCAGTGCCACTATCTCGTCTGGTTGGTCGAAGAACCTTGTTTCGACCACGAGTAACCTATCCATGAGCAGGAAGGGCCGATGGAAGTGCGACCTTGCGAGGGAGGACATGCGCCTTCTCGGAAGGGTGTTCCTTGGCCAGAGCCGTACGGTCACGCCGTAGCGGGTCGAGTGGACTTCCACTTTGCTGAATTCATGCCATGGCACGGGGGATGACAGCTCCCTTTTGTCCCACAAGGCATCATCACTCAGGGTGATCACGCCGTTGCCGTTTCCAAGGTCGGCAAGGTGAGATGAGAGCGATCCAGCGCATGCCAGGAAGAGCCATGCGAAGAGTGCAGATACGATTGTGAATATCGAGAAGAGGATGAGGTCTTCGGGGCGGCCCGTTGTGACGGCGCCAAATGCAGCCCAAACGCCGATTGAGAAGCAGGCGGCGGAGGCAATCGCCAATGGAACGGCACTCAGGATCAGGGGCGAGAAGACCCTCCGCGTGGTGAAGGGGAGGCGAATCTCGCATCGGCTGCCGTCGGTACGGCGGATGGTCACCTGATTGCCGTTGCAATCAACCTCGCGAGGCCCGCCTATCGCCTCCAGCATCGTGCCGCCCTCCCACGACCAGTCATACCGAGGATGAGCTTAGGGACGGCGTGACGCAACGAGAGGGGCCGAGGGACGGGTGTCACCGGGCATAACACGCCGCCTCGACCGACGGGCGGTTGCGTGAGCCGTCCTTCGGAGCAATCCCCGGCGATCCATCCCAGACGGCGGCGGGCATAGCCGGACCTGCCTGCCGATACGGAAGAGATGCCGCTCCGGGTCAGGCAAGAGTCAGACGGGAGGTATCCCGCAACTCATCGAAGGCTGCCTGTCCGCTGATGAGGCCGCCGTGCTCGAACGCAGGGTGAAAGCCGTTCTCCGCCAGGACGCCGACGATGATGGCGCTGTCGATCGTCTCGGCATCAGGGTCTTCCTCGAGCTGGCGGCGGCGATCTCGGCCTCGATCATTTCGCGCTCGCTTTCCGGCATCACCGTCCGGTCGCTGACGTGGCGGATGATGAGCGCCTTGAACGCCTCGATGTCGCTGCCGCAGAAGCCCGCTGCCCACTGATGGACGATCTCATTGTTGATCTTGGTCGTCATGATCCGCTCTCCCTGGTTGGCTCTCGATAGCATGTGAGCACGAAAGGAAGAGGGCACCCGAGGTCGTGGCAGGTTCCACCGGGCCTAAGGGTGGGGAGGTCCGGCAGGTGCGCACTCCGCCTCGGTTTTCAGGAGGAGGCGCGCCTTCCTGAGAGCGCTTTCCGCCGGAACCGTAAGCTCCCCGGCCTCCACCCTCCAGGTATCGTCGTGATTAAGGCTGAGGACTGCGAGGATGCGGTTCGGCCCCACGTATCCAAGGTCGTCCATGACCCTGAACGACCAAGGGGCACCCCTGCGACCGCGTGAACCCAGATCGCGGTGCCGGAAGCAGATCTCATGTTCGGCCGCTTTGTAGGCGATAAGTGCCGCATCGTCGGGTGGCACGTCGAAGATGCCGGGGTACGGACCGCCGAAGGGCGTGAGGCGCTTGTTGAAGGTAATGAAGGCTTCAACCGCTCTCCTGGACAGGACGGCATCGGCCTTGAACGATGAGCGTGTCTCAAGGAGCTGGCAAAAGGCATCCGCCGTGGCATCCCTGAACTGCCCGGGCCGCTCTCCAAGCACGCGGGCGAAATCGCTCTCGTCGTAGATTCGGATCGTTCCGCCCCAGCCATCGTCGTCGTCGAACACCTTGATGTCGAAGCGCGGCGCAACGGCCATGATGGCAGCCTGGATCACACGCGGAACCTCGTCCTCATCGGCCACGACGTTCTTGGGATCGATCTCGCAGACGGCCATGCCACCAGCCTGTCCCAAGTTCAGGGCGAGCTTGGGTGACGAGGCCAGGTAGACGCCCTGCCCTGCTGCGGCGATCCCGTATCCCCAGTCTCGGGTCTTCTTCGCGTGAAGGCCGCGCTCGATGACGCTTTCAACGTGTTCCGCCGCCAGAGCGTGATAGCCTAACATGCCGATCCCCAGGTCCAGAGGCCTAACTGTTGCGACCTTAGCCAGACGGGATGCCAGCGGCAATTGACCGTGCCTGCCCGACGACAGGCACCATCATTGCCCGCAGTCGGGGTTACCGCCTCGACCCGCCTTGGGGCCTGACGCTGTCGAGCATGGCGACGCGCCCCGAAGCCCCGCAGTAGAAGGCGCGTACGACGACGCGGTTGCCTTCCTTCAGGAGGGACTGGAGTCCCTGCAAGATCACTCCCTGCGAGCTCGGGAGGGCCTTCCCGATCTGCTCGTCGTCGATGTTGAGGAGTTCCCTCGAGCCGTCTGCCGTCTCGATGATCACGTTCTCGAGCTTCATCCCGTTCTGCGCGAAGGTCCGCTTGACGACCCGGCCCTGAACGGTGCCCGGATGGCAGTTCTCGCCGTCCGTCAGACGGGAGATGCCCACCACGCGGGCGCCCTGCTGCTGGAGGATCGGGCCTTCGCTCTGGGCGAACGCGGACGTCGTGACGACGCAGAGGAGGCCGGCCAGGCAGGAAACGCGGATTCCGCCCGGGGTGATCGCAAACCGTCCAATCATGCACATTCCTTCCGTCACTGATGGATTCATCACTTACCGCGGGACCGGCAGGACGCGCAACCGATGAGATCGCTTCCGGTCCCAGGATTCGTTCAGGCAACGCGCCCCTTCGACAGGTGGATCGCCGCGCGTGCCCGAGGAGAAGCGCCTGGGCACAGGGGCGCTCGCCGTGTGTCGGTTGCCTACGATCACCAATGGCGGCGTGGAATGCCCGCCCTGACCAGGGGCCTTCCTTCCATCATCTCGCGAAACTGTTCGGGGAACTTGAGCCAGAACATCTCCTCGCATGACTGGCGGGCCGCTGCGTCCGGCTTGTCCCGGTAGACGAGGCTGATGCCGAGGTCATCCTCGTGCCACTCGCCGGTCTCCCAGGTTTCCAGATCGAACATCGCGAAGGTGAACCATCCGACGGGGAGGAAGACGACGTCGCGCCTCGAAGGCGCCAGCGTGCGGATGAACTTCGACAGCTCGCCTTCCGTGATGTCGAGGACGGCTCGCAACGTCTCTGTGCGGGATTCATCACTGCGCTTCCCGGCACCCTGGAGGGTGAACGGCGTCACCTCGAATTCGTCGCCCGGGTAGCCGGCCACGATCGTGATCTCCCTGTCCTTGCCGCCGACTTGAATGCCGACCGGGAACTCGGCGGTCCAGATCATGATCCAATCGAGCTGGTGCATCATCTTGGATAGTTCCTCTCCCTGACCCGGTTGGACGACCACCTTGCCGAGCTTGGGAACCCTCTGGGCCGGGCTCCCTGGAGCGCCACGCTTCACCTTGATGTCGAGGAAGTGCCAGCCGGCCTCGTGCATGTCGGCATCCATCTCCACCCGCCCTTCCACTTGGTGGTAAAGGTCGAGCAGCCAGTAGGGATCGAACTGGCTCAGGAAGTCGGGAGAAATCCGCACGTCCAGCCGCTGCCCCGGGGCGAGGGCCTTCGGCCATTCATCGTCGAGTGCTTCGCTCAAGGGTTGGACCACTGCGGCGATCGACGCGGCCGTGACGTCGTCAGCCCGAGGCGTCGCGGGCACGATGAATAGGTGGTGGACGTGGATGTGATGCGTGGGGTGCCGGCCGAGTTTCATCTCCGTCCTGACCGAGACGTATCCGACCGGGTCTCTCCTGCCATCGGGGTGCCTGATGGCGATGACGATGATCTCGTCCCGGCGGATGGACGACTTGAGGTGGATGTCACCGCCTACCTTGGTGCTCGGCTCGACGTCAAAGCCCCCCTCCCAGGATCGGAGGTGCCTGAAGTCCGGATCGGTCGAAGTGACCGACTTGAAGGAGAAGCCGTACGGCTCGGGGTGAGGAGCGTCGTGCCGTCCGCTGAAATGGTACACGTCCCCCAAGGTCAGGTTCTTCCATTGCGGGCCGAAGGTACGCGGGATGCCGAGGGGGCCACGTTTCCGCCAGGGGCCTCCTGACCATGTCCCGATGGGATCCGGCGGCTTGTCGACGGTCATGAAGTCGTTCCGGACCTCGAACGCGGCGTCCCCGAGGAGGCCAGGGACGCGCTGGCAGAGATGATGGGCCAGACACGATATTGCATCATCGGTGGCGGACCGGAGGCTGAGGTCAAGTCTCTCCGGCGACGTCACGTCCACCTTGGTGGAATCGTCGAACGGCACGACATCCGCGAGTCCCACGACCGTAAGCGATGGCCAGAGAGGATGGTCGGCATCCTGCTGGAGGGTCTCCAACGCGGGCAGCAGTTCGGGGACCGCATGCTTCCTGGACCACCTCTCCGCCCAGTGCCTGTCGTCCCTGATGGCCGCCATCGTCTCCGCATGAAGCCGTGCATATCCGGCAGATGACGGGAAGGCACCCGTGCGGCCTCTCCAGGGTCTCAGGCCAAGGCGTTCCGCGGTCGGGGACATGAGTACCCAGCGTGGTTGCCCATCCCTGACGCGGGTATCGGTCGGGCGGATGTCGTCGATGATCCCCTCGGCAGTCAGCCTTGGGACGCCCGACCGGACGAGCGCCTCGACGTACTGGAGGCGTCGCTCGGCGACGATCTCGGACGGGGCCTCGGAGTCCCAAGGCGACGGCCGTTCGGAGCCCGCTGACTTGTGGAGTTCGTGCCAGTCCGAATACCCGAACATCCTGGCGACGAGCGCCTGGGAAGCGCTCAGCTTCGTGGGATGCCCGGCTTCGTTCAGGAGGCGCTTCAATGATTTGGCAACACGCAGGGAATGGAACGTGTCCCGGAAATGGACGCGCATGGTCGTCTCCTCAGTTATGAGGACTTGCCCGCTCAGCCCACCAAGGAGGGTGGATGATTGCTTCAGGGTCTTGGGTCGTCCACGTCTGCCGGAGGCTGTCGAGCCAGTGCCAGTGCGGGCGGCGTGATGTCCGGCGGCATCGAGCGCACCATGGCCCATCCCCGAACGGATTTCAACTTCCCCTTTGGGGTGGGAGATGTCTCGATGGTCTGTGCCCGAGAACAGGTGTTATCGGGCACAGGTGATACGGAGTTGGATCGCGAAGAACATCCTATCGGTTGTCAGGAACAGCCTCTCCCGTGGTCAAGGCGCGGGCCAGCTCGGCGCGAAGGCATTCGACGCAGTCTTCCATGTGGGGAACCGATGCGAACTCATTGATCATTGGGGAATGTGAGGTATCGGACCGGTACGCCGGATGGGCGACCCTAAGCGCCTCCGCGAAGAAGTTCATCGCTCCTGGGACACCGATCTTCCTTGCGAGTTCCATGAATCCGGGGCCGAAGACCTCAGACCTAGAGTAGTGGCGCCAGCCATCCGGCCCGTGAACCAACCTAAGGTCATCAAAACCAGGATTTGCGATGTCATTCACGGCCCGGTGAACGTGCTTCCCGTAGGTATTCGCAAAGTCTTCCCTGTGCAAGGCGAGGTCGACGGGCAGTCGCTCATTGCGCTCATCGGCGAAACACCCGAGCAAGGCATCCTCGAGGTTGGCGACGGCATCCGGCAGACCCTTGAGATCGCCCTTGTCCAAGGGACGGCCAATGTTTGTGAAACCCATTAGGTAGCTCATGCATCCCAGTAGGCCTTCCTCGTTCGAGAGTTCGAGTGCCGGGTGCTGGGCTGCGATGCCGTCGAAGAACCTGGTTTCCGTCCTCAGCATAAGAGCAGATAAGATTTCCCTCCCGTGGAAATCAGGCATGGGCGGGTTCCCAGGCATAGGCAATTGCCCAGCCGAACGCTGGTCCCGTAGGCACCAATTCAAGTACGCGGAATGCGGATCATCCTCGAGTTGTTGCAACAATTCCGCTTTCACGGTGTCAACGTTGGGGTTCTTGAGGATGTCGCCGATCAACCATTGATAGCGCCCTGCCCTGTTCAGTAGGCGAACGGGATCAGGTCGATTCAACGCGCCCGATAGGGATTCGATGTCCCAGCATGCCGTGGCTTCGGCCAAAGCGACGAGGTCCGGGCAATAGGTGCGGGCGAAGTCACGGATGGCGTTCGATGCCCGCTCGAACAAAACGTTTTCAAGCGCGAGTCTGGCTGGCCCCTTCAAGCTTACAGCCTTGCCGTTGCCAGGCATGGTCATCGCCTGCACCCTCATCGCAGCACGGATTTCACCTGAGCGGGGATGGAAGCAGCCGAGTCTCCAGAAGCCGCTCCCCGTCCCACCGAAGCCTTGGCTGATTTTGAGTTGACCTTTGGCATCGACGGCAAACGTGATCATTTGGCCGTGCTTGTGTCGATCCCGAGCGGTGCTGATGACAAGTCCGACACCATCCTTGGGAATGGGATATCCCCAAGGCTTCTCGTTTCCGGCGATCACGACGGGGGCACTCTCTTGGAACGAGGCGATGATCTCCCTGCTATCGTCGCGTCCGGATACCGCCTTGCGGATTTGACGTATCCAGGTCTCCTCGATTGTTCCCCTCTCGGTCGGCAACTTTGCCGACAGGACGTTCCAATTCGGCTCCCCGTTGGCAACCGCGAGGAGTTCGTAGCAAAGGGAAAGTTTGATATCCACGCCTTGCTGGCGGAGGCGATCCTGAAGGGAGCGAGCCCGCGATTTGGCGGCTTCGGTCGTCAGTGAGCTGGAGATCGGCATCATGCATGTCCTGGGCAGGGCGGACTCATGGCTTGTGGAGCCTCCGTTCCCCGGTTACGGGCCGCCCCGCCGTGGACGGGGGTGAACCATGTAACGAACTCCGATGCGGACGCTTCGCCATACCTTGCGGTCGGGGATGCTGGCGCGCCCGTAGCCTCATCCAGTATTGGAGGCGGCGCTTTCGCCCGCAAGATGGTTGTGGAACGGCATCATGCCCGATAACGGGCGCTATCGCGCGCTTGGGGCACTCCCAGTGCTACCTGCGGTCGGGAACGGGCCTGACCGCAGGACCGTGAAAGCATCACTGCGTGGGAATGTGCCTGCGGGTCATTGATGCCCAGAGAACCCCGACCAGCCACCCGACTGCCCCGTGAAGCCACGCTATCGAGCACACATGCCGGGTGAACGCTTCCCGCGCGTCGACGTTGAAGAAGGGCTGGTAGGCAGCCGCAACGGTGATGAGCGTCAGGATGACGAAGCTCAGAGCCCACACAACCATCGCGGTCTGCCAGTTCGATTGCCGGGTGCACGCGATGCCTCCCGCGATTGCGGCGATGACGCAGATGGCTGAAAGGGATACTGTCAGTACCAAGAACATCATTCTGCGTTCCTCCTTATCGGCCCAGCCCGGTCGCAATTAGTCGCCTATTCTGGGGAGGAACTTCACGGCGTGTCCATGCTGCTTGTCTCGCCCTTCAGTGGCGGGGTCGGTCTGCGCAGATTTTGGCGAGATGCAGCGACGAGGCCGTGTACGATAAGGTGCGTTATCGGGCACTGCTTCACTTCCCCTCAGCGGTTGGTGCAGGCTGCCAGGCTAGCCAGGTTCCTTCCACGTACTTCCCGGTGCCGGATGCCGTGCCGTCGTGGCGTATAACCATGTGCGCGACGGCATTTGCCAGGATGTCAGGCGAGATCGTCATGTCCTGCACGTTAACGGAGATACTCCTGGGCGGCCCGAACAGAGATCGAAAGGCACCTAGGCGTAGCTGGGGCAAGGGGCGGCGCAACGCGAGACTGACCTTTACCACGCCCTCCCTATGGCGGATGATGTCCGCCTTCGAAAAGGCATTCCATGGGATGGGTGAATTCGAGAGACGCCTGTCCCACAGCCAGTCCGGGTGTAACGTGATTGAACACCTTGGATCGCGGCTATCGCGAATGTGGTGCATGACCGCTATGGCGAACAAGGGAGAACCCATAAGAAACATGGGCACGCCTTCGAGTTCACCCATGGCGAGCAGGCCCAGTTCAATGAAGCCGAGGAAGCAGACCACGGCGAGGAAACCGAGCAGCACGATCTTGTCAGCGTGGGCCCTGGCTGTGAATGGAAGCGTGAGCTCGACGGGGTTGCCGTCCGTCGGGACGACCGTAATGGTCTGGGATTTCGAGCGTGTACCCGAAGCATCCGATCCTGCTCTGTGGACATGGGAGACCTTGCGACTGAAACCCATTGTTCGAACTCTCCGACGCGATAGAGGGTCTGCGACTGCCTCCATTGTGGCGCGGTCGAACTCCGACTTGGTCCGCCGGCCGGGAGCCATCCAGCCTCGCAACCAAACGTGCTACGGGCACGGCTTTCCGCCGGATGCCTGCCTCGAGACGCCAATGCTTGGCTCGAAGAAGAACGGGTCACGCATTTTGGCGGTTTCGGACACCAACTCATCGGCGCGGATGGGGATCGCGAAATCCGGGCTGCACGTCGCGAGCAACGTGAGCAGCCGCCTGGCGTTGTCCCTCCCGACGGCTTCGACCGGGAACTTGATCGTCCCGCCTGCTCCCGTGATCGACAGGGTCGGCGGAGTGCCTCCGCGTCCGCGCCTTCCCGGGGAGAACCTCACAGACGAGATGTCGCCCCACCGGATGGAGTGCGAAGGCTGGGTGAATGCGGTCTGGACGACGGCAGGCAAGCCTTCCCGGTAGACCGACACCCCGTTCTCGTCGAAGTCGGCCCGCCACGTGAGGAAGTCCAGGCCCACCCAGGCGGGCACGAGCGCGATGAGGATGACGCCGAGGAGGCTCGGAGCGGACGCAAGGGAAGGACCGCGGGAGTGGAGGTGCCAGACGACCCGGAGGGCCAGGTAGGCGGCAAAGGAAAGGAGTCCGAGGCCGACCCATCGGTCATACTGGAATATCAGGACCTCCATGCAAGACCACTCCCCTTCCCATTCCGCAGGAATGCTCCCATGGGACGGCATCCCCGACAAGGATTGGCCGAATCCGGTTCCCCACGCGGAACTGGCCGCCGAAGCCCCTCGGCTCCATCATCGGGGGAAAGCCGGGCAACGGGAAACGGATGATGGGCGCAGCGAGGACTTTCAATCGGCAAAGGCTGGTCGCCGACCTCGTCGTTCTCCCGCTGGTCGTGTTGTCCGCTGGGGCCGTGCTCGATCCCCCTCGGCCAGCGTCCGAGGCGTCTCTGACCTATGTCACTGCCAGGTGGGATAGCTGCCGGCTCGAGAGGCGGGGCAGGTGGGACTACATGATCGTCCTGGGGGTCGACGGGGCAGCAAGATGGTTCGACCCGCCATGGAAGCATTACCGAGGCCAACCCTGTCCACCTCTCCCGGCCGAGGGCGACCGGACGATAACGCTTGGCTACGTCCCCTATACGAAGTTCGACCGGATCATTCGTGTGGTGCCTGACCCGGGCTTGTGGCTCGAACCCAGCAAGTGGCCCCACGGAATGGCCTGGAGCCTGAAGAACAAGGATGACGTCGGGTTGTCGTACACCGAATCCTTGAGCGGGTTCCGTGGCTTCCCCGAGTGGCTGATGTACACGATCCTGCTCGTGACGCTGGCCGGTTACTTTCCCATGCGGCTCATCGACGTCGCCGCCGACCTGAAGGCTGGTCTCGGAGACCGAGACTCACGATAGCCGGACACGATGCGGCCAGGCAGATGCCTGTGCGGTGCTGCGTCCCGAGCGTTCCTCGGATCACTCGTCCCTAACGTGGACGGGCAACAATCTCTGCGTGCTGGTGCCGTCTCCGAGGGTGCCGCCATTCCAGCCCCAGCACTTGACCATGCCGCCGTCGGTCGCGCAGGTGCGGCTGGTTCCGGCGGTGATCATGCCGACCCCCGTAAGGTTGGACACGGCTTGGGGAACGCTCGCGTTCGCGGTGCCTCCGTTGCCGAACTCACCGTCACCACCGTAGCCCCAGCAATACGCGGCGCCTGACCTGATCGCGCAGGTATGGTCGTCGCCTGCCGAGACCTGGGTCACGTTTGATCCCATGTTCTGCACGGCTGTGGGCACTGTCTTCTGGCCTGTTACGGCGGTGCCGAGCTTGTTGTATCCGTTGCCTCCCCAGCACAACAGGGCGCCACCTTGGATTGCGCACGTGTAGTCGTGTCCTGCCGAAATCTGGGTAACGCCTGATCCCAGGTTCGTAACAGGGGATGGCGAGGTCACCACGGTCCCTACTGCGGACCCATTGGCGACGCGCCCGTTCCCGTTCCATCCCCAGCACCAGGCCGCTCCGGAGGCGCGCGCGCAGGCGTGGTATTCGCCTGTGGTGACCTCGTCCACGCCGGAAGTCAGCACGTCGACATCGACCGGGACATTGGAGTCGGTCGTCCCGGCCCTGCCGAGTTCGCCATTGGCACCGGATCCCCAGCACTTCCCGGCCCCGTTGTGGACGGCGCAGACGAAGCTGCGGCGGCTGACGGAGATGGAGCTCACCCCGGACCCGAGGCCCTGGACCTGCACGGGAACCGGGCTGTCGGCGGAGACGCCGTTCCCGAGTTCGCCGGAGGACCCTTCGCCCCAGCACCAGGCCCCACCGTCCTTGATGGCGCAGGTGGTCATTCCCCCGGCGGATATAGCAGACACTCCCGAGGTGAACCCGGCGACTTCAGTAGGCGACTCAGTGGTTCCTGTCGGTCCGTTCCCGAGCTTGCCGCTTGCCCCGGTGCCCCAGCATTTGGCGCTGCCGGACGATGTCACGGCGCAGCTATGCTCCCAGCCCGAGGACACTGACAGACCCGCGAGCCTGTTTGCGGCGACGGTGACGGTGAAGGATCGTCGCCCCTCCTTCGCAAGGCTGTCCAATGGGTCGATTGCGGTTGCGACGATGTCGAAGGAAGGCGTGACGCCGACGGCAGCCTCCGGAGGCGTACCGGAGGCCGAGCCGTCCGCGTTGACGGTGAGCCAGTCCGGGATGCCCGCCGGGTCAAGTGTCCAGGTCACCTCCGTGTCCTTGTCCACGTCGGGGTTGCTGACACTGGTGATGCCCTTGAAGTCGAACGTCCACTCCTTAAACGCCTTGGCGGCAGCAAGCGGGCCGGGACCGATCGTGATCGTAAGCGGGGTCGTGGTCCCGCCCGGTGTCCCCCCGGTCAGGTCGATCGTGCCCTCCTTGTAACGGAAGATGTAGGTGTCGGCTGAGAAAGCCGGCGTCGCCAGTGCCAGCATGATCGCGGACAGCATGCCTGCCTGTGCCCATCCGTACTGCATCCGCATGCTCCTGCCCGTTGAGGCGGCGATGCCATCGCGGCCGATAAATTCCTATCCTGAAGTTGCAGTCTGGAATCGGGCGGAACCCCCGACAAGGCACCCGTGCCCGCCGGGCATCGAATCCTTGGTGGACCCATTTGGCAGGGGCATGAGCCGAAGCGGTGTATCTGCCGCCAGCCCCCTGAACCTGTGGCTCCCTTCCCCGCAGATGGAGGCGAGCCCAAGGGAGGCATGCCCGAGAAGGTGGGATATCGGGCTTTGTTCACCCGTGGTCTACGGGCCGCTTTGAGAGACCAGCGCCCTGTCCGGTCTCGGAACCCCCTCCTCGACGTTCTGGCGCATGCATTCCGTGAATTCGGCCCGGGCGGGGCCATTGCCACTGACGCCGACATGGCCGCGTAATGTCGCCTCGCATCGGAGTCCTTGAAGGCCCAGAACTGAATCCTTTGTTGCGCCGGCGGACCCACACACCAACGCTTCCATAATAAAAGACACCGGAGCGTCCATGGCCAAGCATACCCGTCACCTTCATCCAACCCTGCCATTCCCGGCATGGGAGGCTTATCGGGCGCAAAAGGATAGTGCCAAGCGCCGCGGCATCCCGTTCCTGTTCACGCCGGAGGAGTGGTGGGACTGGTGGCAAGTGGACAATCGCTGGGAGCGGCGCGGAATGGGAGCCGATGCGCTGGTCATGGCTCGCAAAGGCGATCAGGGGCCGTACTCCGCGGACAACGTTGACTGCCTTACTCACGCCCAGAACCTTCAGGCTATTCCCAAGGGGCGCCGCGGCCTTAAGGGGAGTGCTGTCGTCACTCCTGAAGGTCGCTTCGAGAGCGTCCAAGCCGCAGCAGATAGCTTGGGCTATGCCACGCCGACCATCTACGAGTGGATCCGCATTGGGCGTGATGGATGGCGCTATGAGGCTCCACCTGCCCCCTCCGCCCCCGGTAAGCGCCGCAAGCCTGGCATCCAGAAGGGACAATCCGGCACCGCCCATCCTCGTTCGAGGGCGGTCATTACACCGGGCGGCCGCTTCGACAACGCTGCGCTGGCGGCCGAGCATTATGAAATCACCCGGCAGCACGCCGCCAGGATGGCGCGTCTTGGAATGGAAGGCTGGCGGTACGAGGGACAGGATGCACCCCGTCGGGAGACTTCCCGGTCGACTTCCTCATTCATGGCGGTGCACGGAACATCAGGCGGCTCACCTCGAGCGACCGAAGTAGGTCAAGAACTCGCTGTCGGTTCTTGAGGGTGTCTTGCTGGGTCAGAGGCACGGACGATCTCCGAATGGCTGGTCAGGCACCTGTGGCCAGCAGGTAGCATCGGACAGTTAGGGCACGGTCAAGCAAGCCTTGCCGCCGCAGCCTCGGTGCCGATCAGGCAAGGAACGGGTCCCGAAACGGCCACGGATGTATGCCAACCTGGTCCGCCGTCGCCTATGGGCGGCAGCGGGAGGAAACCCATGACGCCGACAAGGTTCTTCGACTACTGCGAAGCCAAGGTGGTCGATGTCTTTGCCCGCCAAGGTGGATGGAGGGACATGGCCATCGTCCTGACCCAGGATGACCAGGTCGATTTCGTCCAGATCGGGGACATGGGAACGGACGACGAGGCGGCCGGGAGGTTGGCTGACCTGCTGGAGCGTCACCACCTGAAGGCCTACGTGGTTGGCTTCGAGGCCCTTGCCCTGGGGGAAGACGGGGAGATCGATCCCGAGGAGGCGGGACAGGCGCTTCTCGATCTCGCGGAGAACCATCCGGAATGGCTCAGGGATGTCCCGGCCGATGGCGACCCGGACCTCCCAGGGCACTTCCTGCTCATCCTCATGGCAGCCCGGTCAGGGGAGCGACGCGTGGTGACCTTCCCTATCCAGGTGAAGGATGGGCGCAAGGTCCTCGGGCAACGCGAGGAGCATGAGCCGGAGGACGATACGACCTACGGGAACCTGTTCCAGTCCCGTTGAAGGGCAAACAGCGTGTGACCTGGACCTGCAACCCGGCAATCCCTGGGCGTCGGCTCGGACCGGACGGTCAGCGCTGGCGACGTCCCCTCCGTCCTTCGGCCGGCGAGACCATAGGCTGCGCCCATCCGGTCGGAACCGACACGAGTGACACGTCGACCTCGTCCGGTTCATAGCCGTGCTGCATGGCGGCGATGGTCACACCGAGGCTGACGGCGGTTTCAAAACTGAAACGCTCGACGAACTGGACGCTCGGGGTCGGTGCCATCATGCCCGATTGCTCGAAGGCATCGTCGACGCCGCCGCCCGGCCTGAGGACGAAGTCGGACCATCGGCCGTCCTTCAGCACCTGCCCGCCGTAAAGGAGGGCGCGTTGCCTCTTGTCCTTCTTGTCGGGCCACACGAGAGGCTTGTTGAACAAGAGAACGGCCATGCTCTCGGCAGCCTGGATCCTTTTCTTCAGGTCGGAGACGACGGAATCCGCGTTGTCCCCCGGCAGGTAGCCCACGGACGACATGTAGACGGGAATCTTGCGCCTGCCCTTGCCGACGGCCTTCGCGACGAGGGAGCCGTTCCTCTCCGCGTCGGGGTTCTCGTCCGTGAACTTCCAGCCGAGGTGCTGCTCCATCGCGGCAAGCCAGATTTCCGGATTGATCGGCATCATGGTCCGGCCCGCGTTCATGATGTCCGTGAAGTTGCCATCTATGCCGTGCCGTTTCAGGAAGTCGCCCATGGCCGCCTCCATCTCGTCCGACGAGAACGGGAACAGTCTGTTCTGCAAGCGCTCCTTGAGACTCGCCAGGGAAGGACGCCCGAGGCGGCAGGTGGGCCTGAGCAGCTCGACGATCATCTCGGCCTCGTCCTGCTCGAACTGGGCGGCCGTCCTGAGCGCACGGACCTGTTGCCGTCGCCTCTTGCTCACCGTCTCCGCGTCGCAGTCCTCGTCCGGCGGCTCTCCCTCCTCACTTCCTGCGGCAGCAATGGCTTCCTCCAGGGTCGGATAGCCATAGAAGTGCGCCGCGACGATCTCGGCCGTCTCCTTTGGGGCGCCAAGCTCGTTGATGAGTGCATCCGCGACCAGCCGAGGCCTTTTTGCGTCCGCCGGGGGAATCCTCGTCGGCTCGAAGGCCTGCCCTTCCTTCCCGGCCCGGAGGATTGCCGCTATCTCGTCCTCGTCCCTTCCGTCGAAGGTATCGAGCAGGGAGATGGCCTCGTCGTTGCCGGACTCGGCGGCCTCCTCCAGCAGGTCGAGGGCTTCCCCCACCTCGCCCGAAGCCTCCCCTTTCAGGATCATGAGCGCGAGGGCGAGGCATGCCTCGGGATGTTCGTCATCGGCGGCCATCCGCAGCCATTCGGCCGCCTCGTCGCTGTCCTTCTCCACTCCCTCGCCACCGGTCATGTAGATGACCCCGAGGCTGTAGGCGGCATCCGTCGACTCGGGAAGGTCGTCGACGGCGCGGAGTTCGACGCACTTTCTGAAGTGCTCGACGGCGGCGGGCATGTCGACCTGTTGCCCGTACTCGCCCATGAGCATCAATGCCAAGCGGTAATGGGCTTGGGCAGCGGTCGGGCGGTCGTCGCTGCCGAGGGCTCCCTCGAGAAGTCGGCGGGCCTCGCCGGGGCTTGGCTCCGGGGCGTGGCCGATGAGGTACGAGACCGCGAGGTTCACCGCCGCTGTCGGCAGAACCTTCGCGAGGTCCGCCAGCATGGCGAACACTTCAGGAGGGCCGTTGCCGTCGTTCGCCTTCAGGAACCGGATCAGGTTGTCGTGCCCCTTGTCGAGCCGTCCCGCCTTGATGTGCCTCGCCGCCTCACCCACCAGATAGGCTTGCCTCATGCCCGTTCCTCTCCATTGAGGATCGGAAATCTAGCCGATCCTCAATGGAGAGGCGACATTCAGCCGGGTTTCGCGGGCGTCCGTCGTATCAATTCCGTTAGCCGACAAAAGGATTGAAGTCCCATTGTCCTGTTTGGCCCAGATTTTTGCGCCAAATGCATCGCTACGTGCGCATCATGCGCCAAAATTGGCGTGAGGTAATGTTTTCGCTTATGTGGATAACTCGGGGCCAAGGGGGGTCATTCGGCTTTGGCCTCATCCCTTGGCAGGTGGAATCCCCCGGCATGTCCCTCTCCTTCGGGAACGAAGACCACGCCCCTGCCCTCGAGGTACTCTTGCACCATCTGGTCGACCCTGGCCTGTCCCGGGATGCCGCGCTCGATCCGTTCGATGGTCCCGCGGCTCACACCCGCCGCCTTGGCCAGATCGCGCTGACTGAGGCCAAGCACGATGCGGGCTGCCTTGATGGCGCGCCAAGGGGCCAGTGGTCTCCAAGTCGGAGTCATGCAGGTATCCTCGGCTGGCGGCGCCGATCCGGTCCTTCATGGATTGACGCCTCGGCCCGGCAGCGAGCGCCGCCGGGCCGTCCAGGGAAGCCGGGGACAAGGTGCGTCACCGGGCACGTCTCGCAAGGCCGGGATGGGAGTTGAACCGAGCTTCCATCAGGTCGCGGTACTGGTTGGGAAACTGGAGCCAGAACCACTCCTCGCTTGATTCCCGCTCATCCGCTTTCGGTTGCGACTGGTAGACGAGGCTGATGCCGAGGTCTTCCTCGTACCACTCGCCCGTGCGCCACGCCTCGACATCGAAGACCGCCAGCGTGACCCAGTCGACGGGGACGAGGACCACGTCCCGATCCATCGGCACCAGCTTGCGGATGAACGCCGAAAGGTCACCCTCGGTGATGTCGGATACAGCCTTCGCCACCTTGTCCCGTCCCGGCCAACGGTCTTCGCCCTCGACCTCGCTCACCGAGGACGGCGTGATGACGACCTCATCGCCGGGCCAGCCGGCAGCGAGCACCACCTCCCGGTCGTCACCCGTGACGTAGATGCCCAGCGGTTGCTGCTCGCTCCAGTTGGCGATGTCGTCGAGATGCCTTCGCAGCCTGGACAGGTTCTCCGTCTGCCTGGGCTTGACTACCAGCTTCCCGAGCCTCGGCACCCGCTGCGATGAGCGAGCAGCCTCCCTTCGTGTCACATGAACGTCCAGGAAGTGGGATCCAATCTCGTTCATGTCCGCGTCGAGATCCGCGCATGCCTTCAATTGGGTGGTGAGCTCGAGCAGCCAGTATGGATCGGCGCGCACGAAGTACTCGGTGAGCACCCGCACGTCCAAACGCTGCCCCGGGGCGGCAATCTTGGACCACTCCTTGTCGAGGGCTTCATTGAACGGATACGTCACCGCGGTGAGGGAAGCCCCGGCGGCATCTTCGTCCAGGGTGCCATCGACGGTGAACATGTGGTGGATGCGGATGTTGTGTTCCAGGCGTTCGCCGAACCGCATCTCGTTCCTGAGCGCGATGTAACCGAGCAACTCCCTCTTGCCCTTTGGAGGATGTCTCGCGAAGACGATGATCTCGTCCCTCGCTATGGCTTCATCCGACTGCCTCTCCTCGCCGAACGGGATGCTGTTGTCGAAGAAAGTCGCGCCCTCGGACATCCGCAGCCTGACGAAATCGGGATCCCTCCTGTCGACGGACTTGAACGAGAACCCGTATGGATCGTCGAAGGAGGCATCGAAACGAGTGCTGAATGTGCGCACGTCATCCATCGTCATGTCGTCCCACCGTGGCCCGAAGGGGCGCGGCAGGCGGACGGGACCGCGTTTCTTCCACGGGACGGCCGAGAACGATCCGTGACGAACGGGTGCCTTGCTGACGGACAGGAAGTCGTTGGGCGCCTCAAACGCGGCGTTGCCGAGGGTGCCCGGCACATGCTGGAGGAGGAGGTGGGACAGGCTGGAGATCGTGCCGTCGCTGGCTGACTTGAGGCACCTGTCGAGGCGGACCGCAGACGAGATGTCGATGCCTGAAATCCCGACGTGCTCCAGGAACCGCATCGTGTGGGCCATCGTCATGAGCATCAAGGGGGGCCAGAGCGGGTGCTCGGGGTTCGCCTTCAGGGCTTCCAGTGCCGGGATCAGCTCCGGCAGGTCGTGTCTTCTGGCCCACAGTGCGGCCCAGTGCCTGTCGTCCGCGATGGCGGCCATCGTATCTTCATGGAGACGGCGATATCCGGCCAATGTCGGCAGAGTGTCGATGCGGCCGAGCCAGGAAGACAGTCCAAGGCGATCCGCGACCTGCGGCAGCAGCGGCCATCGGGGTTCCCCGCCCTTCTTCCGGACGTCGGTCGGCCGGACATCGTCGATGATCCGCTCGGCCGTCTCCCTCGGAATGCCGGAAAGGACGAGCGTCTCCACGTATTGCCGCCGCCTTCCCGCCACGACGTCGGGAGCCGCATCGCCGTCCCAGGGAGACGGCGGCTGGGCGGCGGCCGACATGTGGAGCTCGTGCCAGTCGGCGTACCCGAGCATCCTGGCGACGAGGGCCTGGGCCGCGCTCAGCTTCGTGGGATGTCCTGCCTCATCCAGGAGGCGCTTCAAAGACTTGGAAACACGCAGGGGATGGAATGTGTCCCGGAAATGGACGCGCATGATCGGCTCCTCAGTTGCGAGGACTTGCCCGCTCAGCCCACCAAGGAGGGTGGATTTCAAGAACGAAGATCGGGTCTTCAACGGTGCCGGAGGCTTTCGGGCCAGTGCCAGTGCGGGCGGCATGATGTCCGGCGGCATCGGGGGCAACTTGCCCCATCCGGAGTGGAATTTCAATCATCCTGGGTTCGCGTCCCATGGACTTTTTGGGTAGGTCCCCTGACCCGTCTGGGTGCCCATCATTCCCATCGTACCCGGAGCCGATTGGCGCCATACCTGCGGTTCGCGGAATTGCAGGGAGGTTTCCTTGAAGGTCGAGGCCGGGGAGTCGCTGATCTTTTCGTGGTTGCGGCATGTCATGGGCTGCCAGATCGTGCAGCTCAACTGGAAGCCATCGGTCGAGCGATGGGGTGTGCACGATGGGGACGCGCTGGTGTCCTTCATCGAGGAGATGGACGCTCACTTCCGCGAACGGCGGAGCCGGGAAATCTTCAACAAGGGAGACCCGACCCAGCTCATCCGCCAGGGCGAGATCGACGTCCTCGGTCTGAGGCGCGAGGGTGATGGCGGACTCCGGCTGTACGCGGTGGACATCGCGAACCACATCGACGGGCTGAACCTCGGGAAGAAGGACCGCACCATCGCACGGGTGCTCAAGAAGATGGTCCGGTCGGCCGCCTCCTGCCACGGCTTCTTCCCCGGCATCCCGGCGGAGGTGCTGTTCGCATCCCCCAAGGTGAACCTCGAGAAGCAGGAGGTGCTGGAGGAGTGCTTCGCGGACATCAATGAGTCCCTCGAGAGCCGCTCCCTTCCCGTGCGGGTCAGGCTGGTCTGCAACGAGGAGTTCGGCACCGACATCGTCCAGACGGTGGTGGACTGCGCCCCGTCCATCAAGGACACCTCGGAACTCTTCCTCCGGAGCGTCCAGCTCTGCCAGAGCTTCGGGATCATCTCGGGTCAGCGTGCGCAGCCTGGACGTGCAAGGCCGCGAGCCGCTGCGGAGGCAACCGACGAAACGACCGATCAGGGTGACGGTGTCGGTGCCTACATCCAGGAGCAGGTGCAGCGACTGATCGGCCTCGGACGCATTCCCCAGGATGAGATCGGGAGGCTGCTGGACAGGAACTACACGAGCAGGACCTTCAAGCAGTCATATGCCTTCCTGAAATGGCACGACCCGAACCTGCCCCGGAGCGAGAAGCAGCACCACGTAAACGGGGCGGGCAGGTATTACTCGCGGCCGCTCAGGATCGGTGACCAGCACTACTACCTGTGCAGCCAGTGGGGGGCGAAGCACCGTGTTCCCTTCGACACGTGGGCTGAGGCCCGCATGAGGGACGGGGCCTGAGAGGCCGAAGCGGTTCACAGCTCCGTCGTGCTGAAGGGCTTTCTCAGGATCGCCCTGCCGCCATGCCTCTTGACCATCTCAGCGATGGCGAATGCCAGATCGTCCTCATGGTGGTCGAAGATCCATGGGAGAGTAACGTCGAGTTCGGGGCTGTATGTCCTCGGCATGATCTCCAACATCCTCAAGCGGTGGGGTCTTCTGTTTGGGATGGGCATGCGTGCCCGCAAGCGAACGCAGAAGGTCTGGACTGCGATGACCTCTGCCTCGTGGAAGATCGCCCATGGAACGGGCTTCGTCGTCTCCCTTCGGTCCCAGAACGAATCGTCCCTTATGACGATCACGTTCTGGCCGTTCCTGTGGTCCGAGATGTGGGAAGCCAGTGATTTCAGGAAGCCGTACAAACCTAAGCCCGGGATCATTGCCACGAAGACAAGCTCGAACGATTCGGAGAACGCCGTCGGGTGACCGGAGATCAGCGTCAGGAGTATGAGCCAGACGATGGAAGCCACCCCTGCTCCTGTAAGCAGGATGCCTAACCCGGCGATGAGCGGCACACCCCAGTCGATGCCCATCCTTGCAACGATGGGGAGCTGTATCTGCGCGATGGTGCCGTCAACGCGGGTTACGGTGAAGGTGGACGTGTCGTGGGATGGATCGGCCTTCCCTTGCATGGTCTTGCTCATAGAACACCTCGTCCCGGCCGCCTCCCGGTCGAGGATGCGGTTCGGCGCGATCTGGAGCAATGGAAGGGCTTGGTCGCCTGATCACGCCCTGAGCTTGGCGATCTCCGCCCTCGTCGACACCGCGACCTTGTGTGCCTCCACCTTGTGGAGGGTCTTGATCTCGTCCTTGCGGACCATCGTGCCCGGCTTCATCGTCCGCCACCACCGAGAACCCGGCACGGCCGCCTTCCTCACCCAGACCGTGTGCATCTGCTTCACGTCGTAGGAGCCGAAGTGCAGCTCGAGGGCGGTCCTCGGCCAGGGCATGCCCTTGTAGTAGTCATCGGACGACTGGCTCGGGATGCCGTACTGCTTGGCGCGGTACTCGGGCCTCATCGCCATGAGCTGGTGGTTCCGGTACTTCCAGATGTCGTAGACCCAGCCGTGGTGATGGGACGACGTCGCCGTCGGCGGATGCTCCGCGTTGTGCCGCCGCTGCCAGTTGTCCCACGTGTCGTTCTGGTACTCCTCCTCGTCGAAGGCGAAGTGCGTGTTCATCGCCTTCCGCAGGTCCCAGTAACTCCCGTGGACGCTGTGGAGCACCTCGTAGGCGTAGCCACGCCCGTGAGGCTCCTCGGGGCGGCGGCCGTGGGGCTTACGTTCCTTGGTCCGCATGGCGCCGTAGTAGGTCAGGCCGTCGCTGCTCAGGACGCGGGAAAGGTGCCGGGTCACCATCGGGTTGATCCAGAGTCTCCACGGCGACGGCCCCCTCACAAGCCTGCTGATCTCCGGGTCCATGATGCGCCTCCGAACGGGAATCCTTCCCAGCGCTGGGATACTGCGTCTGTGCCCGCAGGCGCAAGACCATATCCCAAACGATCTATGCGCTATCCCATGGAGCCGTGTGCCCCTTCCGGAGATCAGACGGCGGCGCGGGCGCCCATGACGTGGATCGGCTCCCGGACAGGGAGGCTGGCCGCCCTGCCCGGCCCCAGCGGGAGCGCCAAGTACTCCCTGGGCACGAATGCGTCGAGGCAGCTCTCGCCTACGGCCACCTCGACGTCCGAGGTAACGTCAGGGTTCTTCCGAATCCTGAAACCCGCAGCGAGGAAGGCCGCGATCAGACAGCCGGGGGCGATATGCTCGCCGCCGCGGCCGCTGATCCGGTGGTGGTAGCTCTCCGCCCGTTGCTTGAGGTCCCAGCTCGTCCAGCCCGCGAGGAACTCCGGCGCCTTCTCGCAGCGGGACACGAACTCCCACGCCAGCATGAACTTCCGGACGAAATAGTCGGTGAGCAGGGCATCCCGCTGGGCGCCTTCGTCCGGACCGATGGATGACAGGATGCCGTAGGTGGTCAGGTTCGGCTCCGCATCCATGACCCGGCGGATCGCGACCTTCGCCAAGGCGTGGAGGACTACCCACTCGGCGGACTCGAAGCCGCGGTCCTCAAGGTAGGAGACGAACGCCTCCGCCGATACCGTGCGAATGGAACTCGCCGTCGACAGGTCTGCCCTGAGTGCGGCGTTGGTGGCGTAGCCGAGCGCCCGGGCGAGCGCCTCGACCCGGTGAGACGACTTCACGTCGGGAATGGTGGTGGCGAGGTAGCCCTTGGCGGCCTCGGAATCGGCGAGCGAAAGCATGATCTGCATGGCGGTCCCTCTATGCCAACGTTCGCCGATTACGCACTGGCAGGGAGATGCCGTCTGCAAGATGTCGTGCTTCAGGAGCCGCGAGTGGAGTTTGACCCGGCGACAGGTCGGTGGATCCACGGTCCGTATTCGAGGTTCGGGCAGGCACAGGAAGGCGTCAAGAGTGAATGATCAGGGGCCTTTCCTTTCTGTTGAATCCTGATAACATTGCGAAACTTCGACACGGAGAGACGCATCGTGACCACGACGAGAGGACAAGCGCCAAAGGGCTTCATTGCCCCTGCCGCCCTCTTTGCGTCCAAGGCGATCCTCCGCGCCCGAATAGGAAGCACGCGCACCTGATGCGGCAGCCGATCCCGGCCGCGCATCCCTTCCACAATTCCTGAAAGCTCGTGGGCAGTCCCCTGCCCTCATGGAGCGCGCGCGTGACCATTTACTACTCTGCCGATACTCATTTCCGCCACTACGGCGTCATTGAGAAAGACAACCGCCCCTTCGCCTCCCTTGAGGAGATGGAGAACTCGATCATCAGCCACTGGAACAGGCACGTCCGGCCCCGGGACACCGTCTGGTTCCTGGGGGATTTCGCCCTAGGCAACGTGAAGGACACGGCCGAAATCCTCGAGCGCTTGAACGGGCGCAAGCACCTCGTGGCAGGCAACCACGACGACAAGGTCCGGAAGCTGCCCGGCTGGGAGACCTCGCAGGATTATGCCGAGATCCACGACGGCCAGGATTTCGTGATCCTGCACCACTACGCACAGAGGACGTGGCGCGACCTGCAACGGGGCGCCTTCCACCTATTCGGTCACAGTCACGGGTGGCTGGCGCCGCAGTGCCGCTCGATCGACGTCGGGACGATGTGCTGGGGGTATCGACCCGTTACGCTGGCCGAGATCAAGAAGCGGTTGGATGGCCTCAGGTTGCTGGAGAGGGAGAGCAACAATGATGCTGCTGCCCACAGGAACGGCATCGGTGAGTCCTGAGCACCCTCCCACGTAGGGAGGAAGTTTGGCCAGGGACGTCTGATCGAACTGAATGTAGGGAACACCCTCCCGCGCAGGGAGGAACCGACCGCCCGTCAACTTGGCGTGGGGGTTTACGGGGATCACCCTCCCTTCATGGAAGAAGCCAAAGGCACGCAGAGGATGACATAAACACCCCGTCAACTCGATATCAATAACGGCGTAGGCTGCACATAGCGGTTCGTTCCTGCCGATGTTTGCTCAATAAGCATTGGCGGAGTTGTGCCGTCCGTACGTTGCCTTGCCGTAAGGGTGCGAGGTGACATTGACGCGGCGACAGGTCCGTGGGCCCACGATGCGTCAGTAGCGGTCCCGGGCGGAGCTGAATGTCATGCCGTCTCGTCCCCGGGGGTGCAATTAACCCGATCGGTCATCGTCCACCGACGCTCACTACAGCTAAGGATTCGATGCAACAGTTTCGTGTTACGGACGCGAGTTCTTTCACGAGTCCTTGATTCATTTCCAGCCGGCAAGCAACGTGGTCATCGACACATTGTGTCACCACGTTGGCCCACCGCCCCGGCGGAGGCCCCGATTAGACTGTTGGGGGGAAGAAATGGACGATTCTCGTCATGGGAACGCGTGCCTCGAAGTCGCGCACGCCGCAAATCTCGACAAATACCAGATGAAGGTCTTCCAGGCGGTCACAGAGCGCCTGAAGGGAAGCACCTGCATCCTGTCCTTCGCGGCGAACGCCGGATCGGGCAAGACGAAGACGATCACCACCATTGTGAACGGCCTCATCGCGGGCGGCATGTCGCCCGACCAGATACACGCGACCACGTTCACCAACGCGGCGGCTGAGGACATCCGGGCCAAGGTGATCGCGTCCCACCTCTCGGAGAGGCTTCGTTCGCTCGTCGCGGCGGATGGCTCCCTGCCCTTCTCCAAGCCCCACAACATCCATATCTCCACGATCCACGCCCATGCGATGGACACCCTTAAGCGCCTGGACCCGCATATCCCCGGCGTCTCCTACTACTTCGAGGACCAGACCGGAGGCGGCAGTGGCTCGACCGGGGACAACGAGAGGTCCGAGTTCGCCAAGTCCGTAACGCTGTCGGTCCTCTCCACGATCCATCACCATCCCGACGGCGCGACGATCGCCGAGGCGGCCCGCCGCCACTTCGCGGGCGCCGCCATGGAGACGGTATTCCCCGTCCAGTCGATCTTCGAGACGGGTGACATCCTCGAGAAGGCTGAGAACCTTGTCCAGCGGGAGATGGCAACGGGCATGGGCCTCGGCGCCTTCACCAACGTCGGCGAGTCCGGTCCCGACTACAGCCTCGCCATCGCCACCGATGCGCTCATGCGGCTGTGGGTCTCCCGGATGAAAGGATTCGATGCTTCCCCGGTGGCCCTTCCCCGCGTCCTGTTCGTCGACGAGGCGCAGGACATCGACATCAACCAGTTGTTCTACATGTTCGCCCTCGCCCTGAACGGGTGCTCCGTCGTCATGGTCGGCGACCCAAGGCAGACCCTCTACGAGTTCAGGAACGCCATCAGCCACGTCCCCTTCGCCGACCAGATCCTCAAGGACGTCATGCAGGGCGTCGAGGCCGAGGTGCTCAACGTGGCCCTGACCATCAACTACCGGAGCAGGAAGGGCATTGTCGATGCGGCCGAGGTCCTGTCCGACAAGTACGTCGACCTGAGCTCCTCGACCCTCAACCCGCGCATCCGCTCGAACCCGGTCATCGATCCGCCGTCCATCCGTAGGTCCGAGCCGTCCGAGACGATCCCTGCGGATGAGCATGCCCGCAGGGCCGTCAAGGTCGTCGTCGGAGGAGACTACGACGCCCTGGCCGAGGAGGAGGAGCAGCTTGTTCCTGAGGGCGACGTGAGCGGCATGGAGGACATGTTCCTCGACCCGCTGGTCGCCCTCACGATGGCGCAGAAGGCTTCGGTGGCCCCGAAAACCCAGAAGGCGCCGAAGGCTCCCAAGAAGTCGAAGCGGGAGGCCCGCAAGGACCAGCCCGCCTACGCCCAGGGAAGCCTCGGCAAGCTGGCGGGGGGAGACGGCCAGGAGGAAATCGAGGAAGCCATCGGTGCCCTGTACAAGCGGGCACTCGAGGGGGAGTCGGTCGCCATTCTGGCCAAGAAGCGCCTCAAGGCGCACGACCGCGACCTGATCATGAAAATCATCGAGCGGTACTGCGGCCGTGAGATCGCCGCCAACCGGATGAAGCCGCAGGACCATCCCCGCGGCCGCCTTAAGCTGCGCACCCTCAACACCGACAGCCCGTCCTGCCTTTCGTCCTACAGGACCGTCGTCGAGGACGCGGGCGGGAAGCTGCGGATCGCCGATGTCGTCCCGATCTCGAACCTGCTGGTGGCCTCCGCCATCGACTTCTTCTTCACCTCCGACCCCGACGCGGACGTGAAGTTCAAGGAGATGAACCGCATTCAGGGACGCCGCGAGCGCGATCCCGGAGCATGGGCCAAGATCCGCAGGATTTCGATCGTGCCTCCGGAGAAGTTCGAGAAGTACCATCCCCGCGTCCAGACGGAGGCGACCATCCGCATCGAGCTGGAGCCGTTCCTCGGCGCGGCCCGGCAGATGCTTGGCAGGAACGGCATCCATGTGGGTTCCGCTTTCGAGATCGCCTGCGTGCGGTTCTGCTACGCGGTGCTTGCCCGGTACTCCGCGGACATCTGGCGGGCGAGGAACGAGCGCGCTGCCACGAAGGATGCCGAGAGGATGGGCGCGGAGCCGTGCCGCTTCTACGAGTGCGTCCACGAGTACGACTTCGAGACGAAGCGCAGGTCGCTGCGTTCCTGGCGGGAGATGAAGACCTCCTTCCGGCGGTTCTGGTCGGCCATCGCCGCCACCCCTCTCGCCATTGAGGACGTCCTGAAGGACCAGATGTGCGCGGACGGGCTGCATCGCGAGTGGTGCGCCCCCGACGTGAACCTGAAGGGCTTCCACGAGCGCATGATCTGGCTGGCCGAGCGCAACCCGGCCATCAGCTCGGACCTGGACGGCGCCCGCTCGGACCGTGAGGAGAGCTACCGCCAGTTCTCCACTCTCTGGCACCTGAAGACCCGGCAGTTCACCCGCGGGATGGCACGCCACGTGGCGAAGCTCCGCCGGGACTTCGCGAACGAGGGGCGCGAGGAAATTCTCGCGAGGGCCTTCAACGACCACTTCATGGAGGTGAAGCGCTCGTGCAGGCTGAGCACCTTCTGCGGCAAGGACGGGAACTACACCGGGCTGTTCAAGGACTTCGTGAACACCCCCGAGGAGGTCACCCTCGGCCGCGCCCCCAAGCGCCGGGAGACCGGGGAGGACAGCGGCCCCGTCACGATCGACCTGTCGACCGTGCACGCCAGCAAGGGGCTGGAATGGCAGCACGTCGTCTACTTCGTGGCTGCCGCGAGCCCCAAGGACTACGAAGCCAGCCCGAAGTCGTTCAGGGACGCGCTCTACGTGGCGGTCACCCGGGCGGCGAGGACGCTGTTCATCGTCGTGCCGAAGAACGCGAAGGATGACGAGAAGGCGGGAGGCGGGAAGCTCGTCATCCGCGCAGTCCACGCCGCGGCAGCCGAGAACGGCTGGTTCGACGGCGAGCTGGATTACGGCCCGGTGCGCAAGGAAGGCCACGGCAGCGGCGTCACCGTGTACGAGGAGACGAGCCACACCAACATCGAGGCCGGCCTCACCTGCCGGGTGTGGCTCGACTTCCAGAAGCGTCGGTCCCTGCCAACCATGTCCCCGCTGGCGCTGCCCGACTACTCGTTCTTCTTCCACCGGACGATGGCGGCGCTCTGCTCGGCGCTTGCGAACCAGAGGATCAAGACCCAGTTCGACCCGGTCTTCCCGATCGCGGACTGGATCGAGGCGACGCTGAACGCGGTCAGGGGCAGGTCCGAGCTGAGCGAGCAGTCGCTGCGGGAGGAGATGCTCCGCAAGTTCGGTCCCGATGCCCCGGGCGGCGGGCACCTGATGGCCCTGAGCCAGCGGATGGTCCCCCTCTACAACCGTCTCGACCACGAACGGTCCGACCTCCTGGTCGGCAGGTACTGCGAGGCCCTCGCCCGCCACATCGCGGCGATCATGAAGGGGTCCGAGCTCTTCGAGCAGATCATGCTCGCGAGGGGGCGGCCGGGCTGCGCGATCCTGATCGAGAAGCCGCTCCGCGAGGTCATCCAGCACGCGGCCGACGGGACGATCACGCCCCTCTACGGCATCCCCGACATCCGCATCCTGACGCCCGAGGCGCTGTACGTCTTCGACTACAAGACAGTCTCCCAGAAGGATGAGGAGAAGTCGGCCGAGGAGTACGAGGTGTCCGTCTCCAACAAGACGGCCATCCAGGTGAACCTCTACCAGGGGCTTCACGGCCACCTGCCGGGAACGGTCCGGTCCGAGCTCATCTACGTGCTCAACGTGACCGTTCCCGACGGGCTGCCCGTCCCGCAGGACATCGGGGTGCTCCCGGAGTTCAGCGGCGGCAACGGCTTCCGGTCCGAGGCCGGCCTCGCCCACGCCCGCATCCTGAAGGGCGAAGGGTTCGACAGCGGCAAGTTCGCCAGGGTGCAGGCCATGGTCCAGACCCTGTGCGAGGACTCGCTCAGGACCACCCTGGACGATCCCGACTACTTCAAGCCCTGCCCCGTCATCGGCGACATCGACCTGCCCGTGGCAGGCAGCCAGTGCCGCTCATGCCAGCACGCCATCCACTGCCACCGCAGCCTCGCGGATGCGCAGGTTCCCGTGACCACCGCCGAGCACGAAGAAGAGGAGTACGACTTCAATGCGTAACGTCGAGAACATCCGCCACATCAACGGCAACCTGTTCCAGCTCGTCCCGTCAGCGAGGTTCCTTGAGTCCGGGATTTCCGAGCGCGAGCGGACCGAACTCAGGGAGCACCCCTTCCTGGACGGACGGGTCGAGGTCCTCGAAGCCCTCGAGAACAGCAAGACCGTAGGCGACCTCCTCGGGACAGTCTCCCGCCTCGAAGATGCCCGTCGCCTCTCCACCTTCCTCGTCAACACGATCCTGCCCTGCCGGGTGCCGGAGGGAACCTGGATTGCCGACGTAGGCCCGCGCGGCGGCTTCCGGATCTCCGAGGAGGAAGAGGCAGCGACTTCGGGCGACGTCACGGTGCTCATGGGCCAGTACGCCCACATCTCCGCTGACGAACGCGGTGACGGGAGCCTCGTCTTCAACGTCGTGGTGAAGAGCTACATGCGGTTCGAGAAGCCGTTCACCCTCGACGACGTCAGGCTCGAGCTGCCCGACGGCAAGGACAAGGGACACAAGCAGATGATGGAGTGGCGGAGATCGCTGTTCCTCCCGGTCCACGACCACAGGACGGGCCTGAACCTCGTCGCCAAGGCAGTCTACGAGGCGAACCTCTCCGAGAAGAAGACCTGGCGGAAGCAGTTGGGAGAGACGACGTTCGGCGAGTTCCTCGTCAGCATCGGGCGCCTCGAGAAGGGGAACTGGGAGAAGCGCCTCGGACTCCTCGACAAGAAGGGCGACCACAGCCTGATGAAGATGGCTATGGTTCGCTGCGAAGCCTACGGGTCAGCGAAGCGGTACAGCTACCGTATGAACGACCTCCGGGTGACCGCCAGCACGGCCCTGATCGGCGCGGTCCGCGACAATGCCGAGATGATGCCGGAGATCATGAAGCACGCGGCTACCGCCGTGGCGGCGGCCAAGGAGGTGATCGACGGACGCATGGCCAACAAGGGCGGCAACTTCGGACTCGTTCTGAAGACGATCGGGGAACTCTTCGACCAGGCGCCGCAGATCGAGATGCGGCTCTCGACTTTCGCTCCGGTGAAGCACGACAAGCGAACCAAGGGGCCGTTGGACCCCTCCCTGCGCAGGTACTCGGCCCCGAGGGACACGAGGCTCCTCCTGCTTTACCCGAAGTCGGACCACGAGAACTGGTCCGTGTGGAAGGAGCGGTTCCTGAGGAACTGGACAAGCCCCGGCGGCTACTTCGCGAAGCACGGCATCCACTTCGACGTGGTCGAGTTCGACGTCGACGAGGCGGTCAGGAACCCGCGCGCGCTGGTCGACCGTCTCGTGCGGGAGTACGGGAACGGCAGGCTTGGGGTGGTGGTCGCCTGGCACCGCAGGGGGAAGGCTCCCCTGCCGCCGAACGCCCCGCTCGAGTTCGAGCTGATGGCGCGCGGGATCAACGTTCAGCACGTCGTCGACGAGCGGTCCGGCAGCCAGCCGGACGCGCTGAAGATGCCGGCCATCAGGGCAGCCATCTCGGCCAAGTTCTCTGGCTGCGACCCGGAGGGCGGACAGTTCTTCGAGGACATCCTCGGACCCTTCGACGCCGCAATGTCGCTCGACGTCTCGAGGAACGGGGGCAAGAGCTATCCGTCCCCGGCCATCGCCTACACCAGGTACGGCATGGTGACCTCCATGCAGCCGACGCTCGACCTGAACTTCCAGGAGAAGAGGTCTGCCGTAGAGATCGCCGCCATGATCAGGGATGTCGCCCATCAGGTGATGGCGAAGGGGCAGCTCGCCTCGGCGAACATCCTCCTCATCCGGGACGGCTTCGCCAATGAGGACTGGAAGGCCATCCTCGACCTGCTGCCGCCTGAGGTCGTCCTGACCGTGGTCTCGGTCCGCAAGAACCTCCTGGCGACCTTCTCCGACGAGTTCGAGGTCGACCGTACATTCTCGGTCGATGCCGTCCTCTCGGGGCGCCGGGGCATCTTCGGGGTCAACGCCGCGCTGAAGAAGGGCAGCACCATCAACACGGTCCATTCCGCCGACGTCATCGTCGACAAGGTCGGAACGGACATGCAGGGCATCCTCGACGTGCTGATCATGCTCGCCCGGAAGAACGTGACCCTGGAGTCCGGCATTTGCAGCCTGCCGATGCCCCAGCACTACGCCGACCGGACGGCCGGGGCGATCAAGGACTTCATGGAGGGCGGCAACAGCCTCCGCACCTACCTCCGCGAGAACCGGGTCGACGAGATCAACGCGGCAGGCGGCATCGAGGCATACATCTATGCCACGATCCGGCGCTTCGTGGCCGAGACCGAGCACGGGTGGTCGTGGGCGGTTTAGTGACAGCCTCATGGGGTGGCGAGGTCACGTCGCCGCCCCTGGCAGCCTCCAGAGCAGAAGAGGGAGCATGGTTGACATGGGCGACATCGTCTCGGTCATGAAGGAAAGGGGACGGGTCAGGCGGCTGCTTACGGCCGTCTGGTCCGGCGCGGTGGCCATGTGCGCGTTCGCCAATGTGCACCTTGCGGCAGCGGTCCAGCGAGGGGAAGTCGACGGACTAAGCTCCATACCATCCGCCCTCACCCCGGCGCCCGGACCCATCCTCGTCATCTTGGGGGCCATCCTGGCATGGGCTGGGCTGTACGCCCTCGCTGCCTGGTGCAACAGGTTCGTCCCGCAAGTCGACGAATGGGAGAACGACGTCACGAACGACAGGCGGTTCCCGAGCTGGAACATGGTCGAGAGCCTGTCGAAATCGTTGGGCATCCCCTCACCGATCATCGTCCACGACCGCATGTCGTGGTACGAGGCCGCCGCTTTCAGGCTTCATGGCTTCCGGAAGATCAGCCTGTCACGGAACCTCCTGCTGGATGCAGACTACGACGAGATGGAGGCGGTGATCGCCCATGAGCTGAGCCACATCTACAGGAACGACCACCTGTTGCTGGGAGTGAACCAGGCATGTGTCGCTGGTTCCGTCGTCGCATTCGGTTGGGCGACGGTGGCTGCGGCAATGCATGTGGACGGCCTTGCAGGAATGGCCGTTGCCATGGCCTTGGGCGCGATGATCGCCTTCGCGGCAGTCCTGTGCATGTTCGCGGCGATGCGTTCGCAGGAATACACGGCAGACATGGATTCGGCGGCCATGACTGGAAACCCGGAGGCGCTCATGGACTACTTGGGATACTTGGGGAGGTTGGCACCATCCCGGTCGATGTCACCTTTTCGAACGCATCCTACCGCAGAGCAGCGAATAGCGGCCCTCCAAGTGTGGACGCGTCCGTCAACTCGCCAAGAGGCAATGGGTAGTCGATGAACGGCATCCGCTGAGGTGTCATCACCCGAGCCAGAACGGCTTCCTGGCTTCCCGCTCGACGTCCGCAGCCGACAGGCCGATGTCCCTAAGGATGTGCCCGTCGAGATTGCGCATGGCCTTCCGCTCCCGGGAGCGGTCCAACGCTGCCTCGAACGTCAGCAGGATATGCATCAGAAGTGAGATGCCGCGGTCGGCCGTGCGGGTAGCGGCATCGGCAGTGGTGGAAAGCCGCAGATCGGCTGAGGCATGGATGCAGTCGCAGGTGGCGGTAGTCATGAAAAAGTCCTCGTAACGCATTGAACCTACGAGGACTCTGTGGGTGCGGCGGCCGCCGTTCAAACGCGAAGTTCTTCGGCTGTGCCCAAGAAAATCTACGGTTAAGCTTACCTCGGGGCTGGAGCGCCCTCGAGTTCGGTGCCGTATGCCCCTTCCAGGACATTCCAAGCTTCGGTGCTGACGGTGAGCTTGTATCTTTGATCCGGGGTCATGATCTCCCACGCCGCGCGGAGCAGGTCCTGGAGGTCGCCGACCTCATGGTCGGGATGGCTGTCCTCGCCGTGCTTCTTGGCGGCCGTGATGAAATCCTCGAGGTCTCTTTTGGCGTAGTCGGACACTGTGCCTCTCCGTGGTTGTGCCCCTCCTTGGTAGCTGAGGGTGATGAAAGACCCAAGTGGGCAAGAGGCTGGGGCTGCCCGGGAGAGAGGTGGTGCCCAAATAACTCGCGTCAGTCGAGCCAGTCGAAGTGCCACCATTTCTCGTCTTTGGCTTCGGAAGGCTGGTGCTCGAGGCCTTTGTCCACGTTCCGGAACACGGCCACGTTGACGGCGAGCGCTATGGCTCCCAAGGGGAGAGCTCCCCAGATGCCGTGATAGATCCACCCGACCAAGGCTGCTGCCACCGTGCCGAAGATGGCCACTATCCAGCGAACATAAGGAATGAAGGACAGGACAAGGATTCCAACGGCACCGAAAACGCAGCCAAGCCAGGATTGCGTGAAGAGACCGAGCACGATCGCGCCTGCAATCATCTCGATGAGAAGCACCAGGATGTACCAACAGATCGGGTCGGCGAGCATGCTTATCTTGAATATGTTGTCGCTTGTACCGAGTATGTCGTCGCTTCTCCCGAACAGGTCGCGCATGGTGTCCCCTCCCCGCCGTGTGGGACCTTTGCGGGTCCGTTGGCATGGACTCAACGATGAGGTGTTTCAGGCCGGCTGCAACAGGCGGCGTCCATTCAGGCCCCCAGGAGTCCCGAGGGGGAAAGGGCTATGCCCAGTAACAGACGGTATAGGCTACTTGCGCCGGTCTATGACCGATCATCCCTTATTACAGGAAACACAATGCTTTCGGGGTCTCTGATGGAACTTGGTGCCCGTCCGTTTCAATTCGCCATAGTAAGCGTTGTCGCGCTCCTGTCCCAAGGGCATGTGTATTCCGCTGTAGCGCACCCAGGCGGTCTCGACGGGGCGGGTTGCCATCATGTTCGTAGAACCGGAGAGTACCATTGTCACTCGGGAGGCGGGAGCTGGGGATTGCCATCTGGCGGATCGGGAGGGTTCCCGACCCATTCAGATCCACGTCCGCAGGATAACGAACGTCAGTTCGGGCCGCCCGGTCCGAATCCTCATGCCGGGTCTCAGACAAAGGAAAACCCCTTTGTCGACAGGGTTCCTCCTCCTGGTGGCCCACAACAATCTCAAGGAATGCCGATTTGGGAATGCAGAGACATCGTCCGCAACAATCCGGAATGGCCGAAGCATCCAGAGATGGTGGAGTTCATGAAGAGGTGTAATGTCTACCCGCCCCGGCCTCGCCCATATTAGGGGCGGAACGTGACGACGCTTGGTGGCTACTTGTCTACCGTCGCGATATAGGCCTTGCCCACTGCGGCCTGAGCCTGGTTCGGGAAAAGAGCAAGATATCTCATGGCAAAATCAAACTCGCGGTCCTTCTCGCTTAGCCTTTTGACCTGTTCCAGCCTCCTTTCCTGCCATAGGAATGCACCTCCAATGGCGCTTCGCGACGGGTTGGGAAAGTTGGCTAGGTAGTTCATGCTGAGACGGAATTTGTTACACGTTTCCGTTGTTTCTCCGAGACAACGTGCCGCCATCTTCGCGGACATGATGACCGGATCTTCCGCACGTGCCTCTCCAGAGGCGGCCACGAATCCCCCGATCAGAGCAGTGAGGATCGCAATGGATGTCGTGTGCCGTCCAAGTTTACGCATGATGTCTCCTCCTGCATGCCTAAGCGGCACTTTTCGGCGGACCTGAACATCAGGAGGAACCTCCTCGTGCAAGCCGAATCGGATACTCCGAGGGGTAGAGTGCCGGCGCAACAAGGATAATTGCGGTAGGGGAACGATGCCGGACCAAGAGTTGGCCCGGTACCATCTGCGGGGGGTCAGGCAGCTTCTGAGATGACCTCATCGTCTGTGTCTTCTGGAAGGGTCTGCTGCGACAGCCATGCTTGGGCGGCTTCGTCGCTCTTGGAGATGCGGTCCTCAATGGCGAGGGTCTCCTTGTACTGGCGGGCCTCGGCAGCCATAGTCCAGTGCACTTCGTTGAGTCCCATCTCGTCGACCACGGACCTGATGTCGGTAAGGTCGAGGCGGAAGAACTCCTTCCGAGGATTGACCTTGTTGACCTGCTTCATGGCGAAGCGCTTGTGCAGCTCCCGTTCCAGCCCTGGGGCATCGGTCGAGTAGATCATTCCGTGCACGTCGAACTCGAACGGGACGCTGGCGTCGCCGAGCTCCTTGACCCTGTCGAGCGGTTCCAAGCGGCGGGTCATACCGATCTTGTAGACGTCTTCGCCGAAGGAGCCGACGTTTGAGATGACGTAGACGTGCCCGGTTTTGGTCTGCTGGGCCATGGAGAGTGCCCGCTGGCTCTTCGCCTCGGCTGCCGCCAGCTTCTCCTCCATCTCCTTGATCCGGGCCTCGAAGGACAGGCGCTGGGCCTCGCCGGCCTCTGCGGCCTCGGCACGGGCCTTATCGAGAGCCTTCTTGATGGCTTCCTCTTCCTTGCCGGCCTGCTTGATCGCCGCCTCATACTCGCGCCTGGCTTTCTCCTCCTCGCGAATCCGTTCCTTGATCCGGCGCTGCTCCTCCTTGTCGAGTTCCTTGATCTCGTGGAGGGTGCAGGCCGCGCGAAGTTCCTCCAGCCTCAGCGCGAGGAAGTCCTTGGCGACCTTGGCGTCCTTGAATGCTCGACCGTTGACGTTCACGAGCTCGGCTGCGTCCTTGATCTCCTGGGCAAGCTTCCCGTAGTTGTCGCTCTTCACTCTGGAGAGGATCGAATCGACTTTGCCGTTGAAGGCATCGGTCACGAACTGGATGGCAGTCTCCTTCCTGTAGGGTTCGACATAGCCGCAGGTCGCCGCGTGGCCGTTCCGGATTGACTTCTGGATCTTGGAACGAACCCTCTTGAGGTCTTCGGCGGCGGCCGTGTGGTCGTATTCCTCGGCCAGTCCGGAAAGCAGGTCCCGGCCAGGGATGAGGTACTGGTTGCCGTACCCGCTGATCTTGTTCTCGAGAGCTAGGACCATCCGTCCCAGTTCATCGGCGTTTTCCTGGGCGCGGAGGGCAGTTCCGGCGATGCGTTGGGCCTCGTCATTGGCGTTCCTGATGATGGATTCCGCCTCGCGCTTGGCGCCCCCGACCCACTGTTCGGCCACGACATCAGTCTTCTCGGTGATGTCCTTCAGCTTCTGCTTCTGGGCCTGAATTTCCGCCTTAACGGACTCAAGCTCCAGTTCTGACCCATCGAGGATGGAAATGGCCTGCTGCCTCGCTACCTCGAGTATCTCCCTCGCTTGGGACTCGGCCCCGGATATGTATTCCCGCGACCAGTGCTCGGCCATTCGCTGTTCGTCCGCGGCGAATTCCTTGGCTTGTGCATGGATTCGATCCGCCTCCTGCCTTGCTGTGGCGATGATTTTGTCAGCCTCTTCGGCCGCGTTCTGGACTGCGGTAAAGGGCTTAAGAGTCTCAACTTCCTTCTTCAGCAGGCCGATTTGAGCGTCACGGGCCTTAACGGTTCCGCTGAAGCGTTCCAGCGCCTCCCGGGCCGACCGGAGACGCAACCAAAGGTACGCGGATCCTGCGCCGCAGGGCGCCACCACTAGCAGGACGATCAGGAGAATGGCGACTACAGCTTCCACGGTGACCTCACGGATTTCGCGTGTCCCGACGGCACGCCTGTCCGTTCAACGGTGATGGAATTCGCGCCGGCTTCAACGCCATGACAGGGCGGCTGACCTCCTGGCATTGCGCCGGCCCCTACCCCGTCGTCCCCTGAGGGAGTCCTTCCGCACGTGCGGAGCCTCAGGGGAACCCGATGACCTGGCTTTTCGCGTTCCTGTTCCTGCTGATCGTTGCCGTCCCCTTACTGAGGCTCCTGATCCCCAGGAAGTCCCGAGCTGAGATTAAGGGCGCCGAGGGGGAGCGTCGGGTGGCGAAGGAGATCGCGAGGGTCGGATTCACTGCGGTCCACGACATCTACCTGCCCTCGAAACACGGGACCACCCAGATCGACCACGTGGCTAGGATCGGCAATGCGATCGTCGTTATCGAGACGAAGAACTATGCCGGGGCCGTATACGGCACCCCAAAGGACCGGGACTGGCGGCAGACTTTCCGTAAGGGCCAGAGTTCGTCATTCCTGAACCCGCTGCACCAGAACAAGGGACACGCCGAGGCTGTGCGGGCTGTCGTAGGCCCCGAGGCTGACGTCCGTAGCCTCGTGGTGTTCGCGGGCGATGCGAAGTTCCCTAAGGGGGTGCCGGAGGGGGTCGTGCGGCTTCCCGACTTGGCTCAAAGGTTGCGCGAGATCATGGTCGATGCCGGAAGAGTTGGCACCGTGCACGGCCCATGGGACCGTCTCATGATGGTAATTGACGAGACGGACCGCCGCCAGGCGAAGGTGGACCATGCCGGCACGCTGGACCGCAGGGTTCCCGGGAGGAAGCCGAAGGCGAAGAAGGACTCACCCAAGGAACGGATTGAGCCGACCTTCTGAGGTTCAAGAGGGCGATGCCCGGCAACAGACCTTATCGGGTATACAGTTCTGACAGCCACTTATCGGGGCAAAGCAGAAAGGGGCGGAACTGAGTGTTCCGCCCCTTCATTTCCCTTACCAGTTCCAGGTCTGCCCTTCCCTGTCGCGCCATGCGGACAGCCCCTTGACCATTCCAGAGCAGACGGAGGCCGCTCCAGACGGTGACGACATCTCCAGTTCCTTGAGAACGCGCCAATGACCGTCATCGGTCTGTTCCACGGCGTCCGAGGAGAAGATTTTGGCCCTCTGGTCAGCGTAGGTGGATACGAGGGAGGGGTTCTCAACTCCAAGGATGATCGACCCAGGGAGGATCACCACCGAGCCATCGCGAAGCGTGGCATAGGCGGACAATCCATGGCTCTGGCAACGCATGTCGGCACCCTCAAGCCACTCCTCCTCTGCCTCCTCTTCGTCGTCCTCGACGACATGCTCGGAAGCCTTGGTCACGGGCTTGCCGATGTCGAGTTCGACTTGCTCGAACAGGAAAGAGCTCCGTTCGGCGAAGAAAGCCTCGAAGTCGTTGTTGCGGAGGTGGACCGGGTTTACGCCATGGCTCCGCAGGATTTCATCCATCCGGTCCGAGGAGATGTTGGCGGAAGCTTCCAGCGCTGCGATGTACTCACTCGGGGCGGTGCCCCCCATCCGCTGGTTCGTCTTGGCCGACATGGGGGTCTTGTTGACGATGCTGTCCCACCGCTCGATCGGGATGCCTGCCGCTTTGCACCATTTCACAGGGAAGATGTGATGGAGGTCGTAGCGGTCCTCCGCGTAGATATGGCCGTGGACAGAGTCGCCGGTTCCGAAGTCGAGAGCCCCGCTCCGGATCATGCGAGTACCGAGCGCGCTCTGAATGTATCCAGCGCTCCGCTTTGTGGCCTTGACGACCTTTGTATCGATGACGAAGGCATCCGCAAGGCTGCGTGGTTCCTTACCGCCCTCAGTGAGCCAGCGGACCACGTCGGGGACGTCTGTCGCCATGGCCATGTCCGAGCCGACCGCGTAGGCGTTTGTGTAGATGACCGACCAGAGCCAGCGGGAGATTGCCGAGATCACGTCGTGTTCCTCGGCCTTGCGTCCGAGGTGGCCTAGGATGGCGGCGAGGGCAACGACCGTGTGCATTGGGGGAAGATCGCGTGGGGAGAAGATTTTCTCGCGCAACATAAAGCGGTGGGCGGCGATGAATCCCTTGGTCGCCGTCTCCCGGAACTCGAGATAGCTGTTCAGGCTCAGACTGAGGATGTCCTTGCGCTGGGTGCCCAGCACGTTCCAGCCCTGGGCCAGCCCGTCGAGCATGCTGATGGATTGAAGGAACTGCTTCGCCGACATCTGCTCGAGCATGCCCTTCGTCTGTTCCTTGATCCTGGCGTAGCGGCCGATCCCGGCCCCTCCCATCCAGTCTTCGCGGAGGTTGAAGCCGCGGCCGGCGTACTGAGCGATCAGGAGGTCGAACGCGTCCAGGGGGACACCCTTGGAGTTCAGCTTCTCGTAGACGCGGCAGATGCCCTCCACAGTCATGCCCCGGCGGAGCGTGATGACGGGCAGCATGCAGTTCGTGAACGAGCTCAGGACGCTCTGCTGGAAGTCGGTCAGTACGCCCTGGGCGGTCCAACGGGCATCGCTTGGCTGCTCGTTCCAGTAAGCGTTGAAACCGTTCTGCCATTCCCTGATGTTGAACGTCATGTTCAACGGGAAGACGTGGTTCTGGTACTGGTACGAGGACTCCGTGTAGGGGGGCAGGGTTTTCTTGATGATCTTGCCATTCTTGTCGACGCCGACCGATATGATCGCCTCGCTGATTGGGATGTCGGCCGAGATCGCCTTCTTCATGTCGATGTAGTACAGGCGGTAGTTGTCCTTCCGGTCGGACTGGATGCGGACCGGGGCGTCGCCCATGAGCATCTGGTAGAGGGAGGTCAGGCGCTGCTGGCCGTCCATGATGAGGTGCAGCGGGTTGGGGTTGTCGGCCGCCGTGCTCTCGGATCCCTCGACGCAGCGGTGCTCGAACTTCGTCTCGCCTCCAACTTCAAGGAACATGACGGCGCCGATCGGATGACCCTCGGCAATGGACTCGGCCAGGCTGCAAATGTTGTTGTCAGGCCACTTCCAGTTCCGCTGGAAGTTGGGGAGCTTAAGACGGCCGGAGTGAATGTCCTCCAGGGCACCCTTGAGCAGCATCTTCCCTGAATCGAAGACGTCCGTCGTCGCTGAACGCCTAGTTTGCCCGCTGCTCATGTGCCCTCTCTGTCCATCTAAGCTTTTAGATCGTCCAATGATGCCGTCGAGCAAATCCTTTTTGTCAAGGATTCAAAACCGCCGATCAAATCGAGTCCTTCTAATGCTTCCTGTCCGGATCCGTTTGCCGACGACTTCCATAGGGCTCACCATGAGGGTGGTTTCACCGACAATGGACCGATTACATGCACGTCCTCGTTCTTGGCGGATACGGCCTAATTGGATTGCCGACTGTCCTGAAGTCCATATCGGCCGGACACCGGGTTACGGCCTTGGGCCGCTCAGCCATGGCAGCCCGCAACTCCGTACCAGAGGTTGCTTGGATCGAGCAGGATATCTCCCGCCTGAGGAAGCCGGAGGACTGGCTGTTCCTCCTGTCCGGCATCGATGCCGTGGTGAACTGCTCCGGCGCCCTACAGGACAGCTCCCGGGACAACCTCCAAGCTCTCCAATCCGATGCCATGAAGGCTCTCTTCGAAGCCTGCCGGATTGCCGGAGTCCGACGGGTCGTTCAGGTGTCGGCCGCAGGCGTGTCACCGGACGCCGATACCGCCTTCTTCAGGACCAAGGCTGATGCCGATGCGGCGCTCATGTCCTCTGATCTTGACTGGGTGATCCTCCGACCGGGTCTGGTGATCTCGCCTATGGCCTATGGCGGTACCGCCCTCCTCCGGGGACTGGCATCTTTCCCGTTCGTGCTGCCGATTGTTACGGGCACGAAGCCGATCCAGACAGTCAGCGTCGACGATGTGGCGGATGCCATCGTGGCGGCAGTTGAGGGGAAGGTCACCACTAGGCGCTCATACGATCTCGTTGAGGAGCAATCCCACTCCCTGCCTGACCTCGTGAAGACCTTCAGGCGGTGGCAGGGGCATCCAGATGCCAGTGTGATCCCTGTCCCCGGCTGGGCTGGCCTTATTATGTCCCGAGCTGGCAACGCCCTGAGCCATCTGGGGTGGCGCCCACCCCTTAGGACGACAGCGATCCGGCAGCTCGAGGACGGGGTCCAAGGAGACCCAGGGGCCTGGACACTGGAACGGGGCCAGCCTCTGCCCAGCCTCCACGAGACCCTGAGGCGGTACCCGGCAACTGTTCAGGAACGATGGTTCGCACGGATGTGGCTCCTGAAGTCTGCTATCATCGCCACCCTCAGTCTGTTCTGGCTTGCCTCTGGGTTGATCGGACTTCTGGACATGGATGCGGCTGCCAGAGTCCTGTCGGATCGCAGCTTCGACCACGGGATAGCGAGGCTCTTCGTGTTTGGCGGCTCCGTCGTCGACATCGCCCTCGGCGTCGCAATCCTGATCCGGTCCCGGCACAGGGTGGCGGCCGTCGGAATGGTTCTGACGACACTGGGCTACCTAGCAGCCGGGACGGCATTCACCCCTGACCTGTGGCTCGATCCCATGGGGGCGTTCGTGAAGACTATTCCCGGAGCGGTCCTAGCCTTCGTGGCGCTCGCGATCTCGGAGGAGCGGTGATGGAGCTCGTCGACATCCTCCGCTGGCTCCACGTGGTCGGCGCCACGGTCCTGCTCGGCACCGGAGCTGGGATTGCCTTCTTCATGCTGATCGCGCACAGGACGGGCGATACCAAGCTGATCGCTCACGTCGCCGGGACGGTCGTGCTGGCTGACCTCGTGTTCACGGCCACTGCCGTGATCGCGCAGCCTATCACCGGGGCGTGGCTGGCTCACGTGATAGGATGGTCCCTGACAGAGGGGTGGATCGCCCTCTCCCTAGGGCTGTACGTGCTCACCGGGGCGTTCTGGCTGCCCGTGGTATGGATCCAGCTCCGCATGCGCGATCTCGCCCAAGCGGCCGCCGTCGACGGGGCACCGCTTCCGGAGCGGTACTATCGGCTGTTTAGGATTTGGTTCGCCTGCGGGTTTCCTGCATTCTTCGCCGTGATGGGGGTCGTTTGGCTGATGCTTACGAAACCGTCAATGAAATTCCCCTGACGACCAGTCCAACTGCTCGTCCCAGTCTGGTTCCGGGAAGTCAATGAGACTGGGGCACGTGGGAGTTCTCCCGTGCGAAATCGATAGTAGGGCTGAGAAGACCCTCTCTCCATGGCCAGGGGCGAACCTCCTGGCTGTTCCACCGATTTGGCCGCGACTTGGAACCTGTGTCCCGTGGTTTGAAGACATTGTCGGGAGAAAATCAAATCTTCTATATGGAATTGCCCTGTCGAGTGTCAGCGCCACTTCTACGTCGATGGGGAAACGGAGTGGGTACTCATCTCCCGACCAAATTCCTTTCCCCCCTTCTCGCAACGATCCCTTCACCCGGAAGGCCCCCACAAACGAGCTGGTCGGGGACGAAACGTAACAAAGCAAAACATCACCCAAGCTAACTTTCGCTAGAGCGTTCCTGGCCCCTTCCGGGAAACCAGCCTCCAAATTCGAACTCGCCACAAGCCATTCCTTCCAGGTCTTCGCTGTAAAGAGGGCCGTCCAAAAATGGGCCATGATCACGTGCCTAACGCTGCTGATGGGCCGACGGGCGGCCGCCATGCTACATGTATGAATCCTGTGTCGCACAACTAGCCGGCACAACAGCCAGATTCCCGTCACGCCAGCACGGCGGCAACTCGAAACCTGAGTGGCGCCAATCTTTCCCACGACCAGCCTTGTTTGAGCCGGTGATCATTTGGCCATCCAATAGTGACCGTGGCTACGTGAGAGGTTGCTTCGCGCAATGGAAAACGGTCTGGATGGGAACGGCAGTGACACTTCGGGCGCTGGCCAGTTGGAATTGGACTTCTCCAGCAGGCCGCAGGCGTTAGCAGCGGAAGAGATAATGTTCGCCGCTTTGGCCACACAGATGCTCGGCTCCCTCGGAGGGGCGTCCGAGGAGCACATAGTAGGTGAATTTTCAGCCCTAGATACTGGCGTTGATGGTATTGTGGTCTACACTCCAACCATTGTTCCCATTGTGGATGCTAGTGTATGCGGCGTGCCAATTTACAAGCGCGATCTGAACGCAATGTTCTCTGCAACAGGTGAAGTATACACTGGAGAGGTGCCGCAGATATGCCTCGAATGGCCGAAGCCATCCCTGGATGATATCTTGGCTTTGAGCGAGGACACCAGGAAGATTCTCGGCAGAAGTGCCTGTGCCGGTGTGATCAAGAGAGATGCAACACGCGGAAGACCACTTCCGAATGAGATTATGGATGTGCTTATGAGTCAGATGTCGCAAGAGGAAAATCGATGAGAATGATCAGCCTTTGCGACGGTATCGGAAGCGCACATCTGGCCGCCAGAGTAGCAGGGTGGACCTCAGTGGCGTCATCGGAGATCGACGTCAACTGCCAGACGGTGGTCACCCATCACTACCCGGCCATTACTCATCTTGGCGATATGCTTTCGGACCAGATTGTAGGCGAAGCAAGGGAGATTGCGCCAGACGTCATCGTCGCGAGCACTCCATGCCAAGCATTTTCGACCATAGGGCTGCGTCAGTCTCTCCAGGACGAGCGAGGTAACCTTACACTAGCTCTTGTGCGGATTGTCGAGGCCGCCAATCCCAAGTGGTTGATTTGGGAGAATGTCCCAGGAGTCCTTACAACATCCGACAACGCGTTCGGCCACTTCATTGGGGGTCTGCTTGGCCTCGACGAACCCTGCACAATTGGTCAGAGGTCGTGGCCGGAAATCGGTTTCGTGCGTCATGGTAGCCGCAGAGTCGCATGGCGGGTGCTCGACTCACAGGGATTCGTTCCGCAGAAAAGGCGCCGAGTGTTTGTGGTGATGGGGCTGGATGGAAGGGATCCATGTCCAGTCCTGTTCGAGACCGTTCGGCAGTCGACCACTCCCCTGGCGATTCAAGGTTGGATCACAGCGCACGCCGATCGAAGCAATAGCCTCTCGTTCGATTGGCAGGCTGCGGGCGCGGGGAACGACGCCTCGTTTAAGGGAAAGTCGCGTCGATGGATAGTGCGGCCCAGGGGAACCACTGGTACAATCGCAACCACGCGAACCGACGCCGTCCTTTATAGGGGGCGCATCACGAAACTCTCCCCCAAGGATTCGCTCAGGCTAATGGGATTCCCGGAAGACTACTTGGACATCTCAACGAAGCGGATATCTACGAACGAAACGGTGAAGCAGAAGATGTGCGGGAACACTATTGTGACGTTTCTGCTGGCATGGATCTTCACTCGGATTACGCGCGCCGAAGCCCATTACCGAGTTGAGGCGAGCCAGCCCGGCGGTTGAGCCTGTAGGTGAGTGCCGGCAATTGACTCGGGTCATCCTGGGGCAATTCAATGACAATGGGGCAATGGGGGTTCATCACGGTGGTCGGGCACTTCGGATTCCAGGCAGGCGGCACGTTCAAGCCTTTTTATAGTGCTGAGGACGACAAGCTGAGCGAATTCATGCGGCACATTGCTGAAGGGCAATATAAGCTGCCTAATTTTCAGCGGCAGTGGGTTTGGGAAGACCAACAGGTCCAGAAGCTGATCTCCAGTGTCTGCGCGGGTGAGCCAATAGGGTCGCTCATGTTAATGAAGAGGGGAGCTACTGACTTCGGTTTTCGGCCGTTCTACGGGGCCGACGACGCCCCAGGAGAACCCTCTCATTTGGTAATGGATGGTCAGCAGAGGCTTACTGCGCTTTTCAACGTCTTTTTTCAACATAACCCGTTTGAAGTGCGCGAGAAGAGCAAGCGTGCACTGAGGAAGTATTATATCAACCTTGAGGCCCTAGCTCGTGACCCGGACAATATCATCGACTCCATTGTCTCGGTTCGTTTCAACTCGGAAGGAAAACAGCAAGGGACATACAAATTAAACATCAACTATGCCGACAATGAGCATGTCATAGAGAACAAGATAATTCCCCTAAGCACATGCTTCGAACTTACCTCCTATGACGTAGCGTATACCGCCAGATGGCTCGGCGATGCGATCGCCATGAAGTGCCTTTCTGACTTCAAAGCATCAGTGATCCAACGCCTTAACAACGCTGAAATCCCGTATATCGAAATGAAAGGGAACGCAGACCTTAAGCTCATTGCACGCGTCTACGAAAAGATGAACTCAACGGGAACGGCCCTTGAACCTTTCGACTTGTTAATTGCTCGTTTCGCATCACAGAACGTCGATCTGCATGGTGGTTGGTTCGGGACGAAGTCCGCTCAAGGTGCTTCCGTCCGGATCAACCGTGCTGTCGGTGATCTTGTTGGGAAAGTGGTCGCGAACCAGTACCTTCAATCCGTCCGGCACTACATGAACCTTGAGAAGGGATCTGCCGAGTCGGGTGTGACCGGGATGCAGTTGCTAGAGATCGGATCGGATGACTACGCTAGGATATCAGAGCGCGTGGTGGTTGGTTATGAGTTGCTGAAGGACTTTCTGAATAGCATAAATGTGCTTGTCAAGAGAGACTCCCCTCCATCTCACTACATCACTGCGATCGCAGCTATCTTAGGAAAGTTACAGAGTGATCCGCGCTCCCATCGTCTCCGGGAGTGCATAACCAAGTGGATCAACATTACCTCGAACTCTGATAGATCCCATGGCAGCGACGCCACGTTCGCTTCAGACGTCGTTGAAGTGGCAAAATGGGTTGAGGATTCGAGTTTCTCCCCCACGTTCCTCAAGCACGTTTCCGTCATGGAATCGAGCGTGGCAAACGTTCGATCAAGCCGTTTCCTGACGGCATTGATGATTTCGAAGCATGCCCGCGACTTCGCCTTGAATGAAGAGGTGTCGAACAGGACATACGTTTCTAGGAACTATGATACCCATCACATATTTCCAGCGAAGTGGTGTCAGCGGGAGGGCATTCCAAAGAAGCTTTACGATAGCATCTACAACAAGACCCCACTCGCTCCTCGCACAAACCGCGAGATGATCAGTGATCGGCCTCCGAGCATTTATACTGCTCAGATCGAGGCTTCTGAGGGAATCAATCGCGACACGATGGATGATATTCTCCGCTCGTGTTTGATTGATCCGGTTTCCTTCCGCTCTGACGACTTCTATTCATTCATTGCAAGACGTCGGCAGAGCATGCTGGAGTGCATGAAGGAAGCCTTCTTGGGAACTTTCGTTGAAGAAGAGTCTTTCCTCGGCGAGCGTCCTAAGCGTGCTGTCGTCCCGAGTTATAGGGACGTACTAGATGACGTGGAGATGGTAATATCACAGAGCACGTCAAGCCTGCCACCTGAGGAGCTTCTTGACAGAGTTCATGAGAAGCTAATCGAGAACAGCATAATGCCGTTGTCCTCGATTGATGACGCTAAATCCATCGATGCCCTTGCGAGGAGGGTTGACTTCGCGCGGAAGTTGCTTGCGAAGGAGAAGAAGATTTCTGTCTACCGTGGAGTGATCAAGCGCAACGCTAACCCGACCGAAATCGTCGACGCTCACGTGGTCGCTCCTGCATCCAACGGTGGATACGAGACTGTACCGCCTCTCCGCGTGCTGACCACAGTTACCCTCAGGATTCTCCGCGAGGCCCCAGCCGACCTACTCACCGTTTCCGAAATTGAGGAGGAGATAGTTAATCGACTCCAGTTAACAGAAGCAGTCAGGGCAATTCCACACAAGGATCCGCTTCGGCCCCAAGCAGAGTACCAATACCAAGCTGCATGGGCCCGGACTACCCTTAGGAACGCGGGACTAATTTCCAATCCTGAAAAGAACTGTTGGCGTGCTGTTCCCAGTGCCGGCAGCGGTGACGCCGAGGCGGATGTAGCCTATGCGTTCGTGGTGAAGAGAATGTACGAAACCTTCACCTTCGATAAGGCCGGAATTGAGTTGGGGTCCGTTCTGGAATTTGCTGCGGATAATAGCTTCAAAGCGGTTGTCAGCGGGCCAAAGACTGTGTCCTTCGAGGGAGCTGAACTGCCGCTGGCCAAGGCTGCATGGATTTGTCGAAAGAAGCTTGGACTCAGCGCACCGATAGCGGCGGGCCATTTGGACTGGCACTGGAATGGGAAGCCGTTGATCTCGATTTCTGGCTAGAGGAGACCTGGCGTCCGATGCCGCTAGGCGTGTCGATGCCAGGTCGTTTGTTTTTGGCAAAGGGCAGGCCTTAAGCAGTGCCATGTGTCATTAAGTGGAACCTTCGGGAAGGTGCAGAGGTCGGGTATGGGAGCGAGCGAGCTGGCTGAGATCAAAAGGGTTGCGGCGCTCAGCCTCGAGTCCTTGAAGGAAGCTGTATACAACTATGTCGACTCGCGTCCTCATGGGGCGCGTAACGTCGATGTCGCCACGGAGCTGGGGCTGAAAAGCTACAGGGGTAGGCCGGACACTCAGCGTAATATGCTCAGCCAGACCATATTATGGATGCTTGAAAACGAAGGACGGGTCATGCAGAAGCCTGTTTCTGCTGACAGCAAGAAAATGGTCTGGGTCGTGAGGGGGCGGGTTCCTGCGGCTGGGTCGGAAACAGATGTCGAGCTTGGCTCTTGCGCTGGGAAGGACATCTGGTGCGGTGCTGATTCCCCCGAGAAGGGCGATGAACCTCAAGTCGAGGATGCTGTTGCATGTAAGTTCGTTGTGATGACCGAGGATGCTTTGGCTTCTTGCGGAGAGGAATGGCGAGATGTGTTGCTTGTTGCGATGCCGTCACCTCACGTTCCTCTTCCCGCCAGTGAGTTCTTCGCTATGGACAATCCAAAGGGGTTTTACCCGGTCTATGCCGGAAGTGGCATCCTGTACGTTCTGAGGCGGGCAGACACAGGCGAAGAGCTGGATTTTACGCTTTACGGATGGGATGTCAGAGACGCTTAGAGCGGACGCTATTGGCGTTGTGAGATATCAGGACACGCCCGTGGTGGAATCAGTGAAAGGGCGCCTGGTGTCATCTTACGCACGCCAGCCGGCACTCGCCTCAGGTGATCGACCCTTCCTCGTTACCCTGAAGCACTAGGGATGCAGCCATGGAAGGCATTATCGCCGTCGTCATCCTGCTCATCTGCGTCCTGATCTACATCCTCCGGGACGTAATCGTGAAGTCCCAGAATCATCGGAACCATTTCCCGATTCTCCCCTCATCTTGGGCTGGACCCTCGAGGTCTGGGTCGTCTGCCTTGCGCGGGCATTCGTGGACCAAGGACCGATGAAGGTTGACCCTGCCGGATCCGACGAAGGCGCCGTTGCTCATTGCATCCATCGGCGCCAGCATGTCCCCACCAGACAATGGAGGGGGATTGGCCATGCCGCTTTTTGATGTGCGTTTCGAGGATGTTGCCTTTCTGGCCGACGCCGAGAACAACGATATCGAGCTGTCCGAGCAGGAGCTGCTCGGTTTTACGGAAACCTGTCTCAAGGAAGGCACCTTCCCGGAAGGCGTCGTCGGGGTCGTGAAGGCGTACATCACACCGGACGACAGCGTTTATGAGGACGGCGTGGACGAGGAAGGCGACTGCAAGGTCTTCTGCTCGATCACCCTCAGGGTAGAGGCCGAGGACGCGGACGAGGCTGCCTACATGGACCCTCCGGAAGACCTCCTGACCAAGATCGCTGACATGATCAGCACGGACCTCGATCTCGAGAGGGATTGGGAGAACGTCGATTATGACCCGGCCGAGACAAACGAGCCGACCCCGGCCTGATCAGAGCGGTCTCTCACAAACAAGGGCGGCTCCGGCCGCCCTTTCCATTCCCAACTACCTTGTCCCCAAGCTGAGGGGCTGCTCTTGGGATGGAACGACCTCGGCAGACGGACTGCGCCCAACGATCCTGACTTTGGCGGGGTCGAGGACGACGATGACATCCGCGCTGTACTCGACGACGAACTCATCGCCGCTCTTCGACAGCTCGCCCTCTCCGGCCGCCGGGATCAGGATGTGATCGCACCCGCGCCTGAGCGCAGCTTCCCTCAGGCCCCGGAACGGGCAGGGCTCCCCGTCGAACTCACCGCCGTTCACCCTGTCGACGAGGTCCACCCAATCCTGGACGGGCACGACCATCGGCTTGGCCACATCCACTTCGCAGGTGACGACATGTGCGCCCTCAAGCCACGGCTCTTCGTCGTACCGATAGGGATCGCGCAGGAGGCGATCCATTCCCGACCTTCCCTCTTCGCACGCCTGCTCCCAGACATGGGACTCCAATGTGAAGGTGGTCGCGACCTTGGGGCAGGCCGAGAGGAAGATGCCGATCCGACCCGCGACGTGCCCTTGCCCCGCGCCCTGCCCTGTCCGCCCGAGCTCGAACTGCTCGAAATCCTCAGTGGTCCCGTGGTAGGCGGTGAGGGTCATGCTCGTAGCCTCAGCGACGCCGCCACACGGCAGGGCGCGGCATGATCTCGTCGGACGGGGTCCGCTCCACAATGCGGATACGCTCCGGGTCGAGGACGATGATGTTGTCGGCGTCGTACTCGACCGCGAAGTCCCCTCCCCAAGCGTTCGTTTCGCCAGGCTTGGCCGCCGGGATGATGATGTGGTCGTAGCCTCCCTTCAGCGCCTTCTCTCGGATTTGCTCGAAGGGGCAAGGCTCGTCATCGAACTCGCCGTCCAGCGACCTGTCGATCAGGTCGCACCATTCCGTCACCGGGAAGATCAACGGCCGGGACACTGCCAGCTCGCAGGTGAGCACCTGCGCATCGTCCCGCCATGGCTCCCCGTCTAGGAAATAGGGGTTGCTGATCAGGACACGGCTGCCGCCGATGCGGTTGTATGCTTCGTCGTAGGTATCGCCCGTCACCGTGAAGGTGCTGGCGATCTTCGGGCAGGCCGAGAAGAAGATGCCGACCACGCCGGAGACATGCCCCTGTCCGATATTAGGTCCGGTTCGGCCGAGCTCGAAAAGCTCGAAGTATTCAGTCGTGCCGTGATAGGCGGTGATGGGCATGGTCGGGCCTCGGGATCGGTAGTCCCCCAAGAGGACCATCGCTCCCGGCAAGGGGCAACCTAATTGCCCCTGTCGCGGCAGACCGAGTACGGCCTACCGGCGAAGATTTGCCTCCGGCCCTCCTCGCCCATCGCCATACCACTGGCGTTCGGCGATTCCCTTGGTGCCGTAGGGGTCTGGATGGCGCAGGCTTGAAAATCACTTGTAAATTACGTGGAAACGAGGCTGCGCGTTGTTTCTGTTGCCACCAGCTCGGCCCAGATAAGGAATGGCCATGCCGCTATGCTTAAGCTGGCATGATGCACGAATCCTTGCGCCCTTGCGCCCAAGTCGGACTTATTTAATTCTTATCCCTACGGCTTCGAAGGCTCTCCTGACACCTTCATCCTGCGTCATACCTATTGCAAGGAGATCACTGGGTCGTGCTATTCAGCGATGTCAGATTTCAGGAACCTAACCAAAGGTACTCCGCGATTGGTCTCCGTGACGGTGATTTCAAGATATATGCTCTCCAGGATTCGACGAGCGGCAATGTCGTATATGTTGGGCAGACCCATACAACTCTTGATCACAGATTCAAGACTCACTTGTCCAACCCCACCTGCGCCTTGGCGGCAATAATAAATGTAATATATGCCAAGCAGGGCAAGTTAGTAATG
>Ga0256853_1000005_pt1 | contig 59397 bp, 68 predicted proteins | sample BONnt6_FD_181171 | JGI IMG/M metagenome (GOLD analysis project Ga0256853, IMG submission 181171) | Terrestrial sediment cell enrichment communities from Utah, United States - BONCAT_SYTO_Terrestrial_sediment - 6 | ecosystem: Environmental > Terrestrial > Deep subsurface > Rock core/Sediment... | reverse complement strand
TCCTATTTCGCCTCGACCGGCGCGGGTGCGGGCCGCCGCTGGAAGACGCGGGCGGCCCGCTTCGCGATGCCCAGCACCCCGTCCGGCGAGACCAGCACGATGATCAGGAAGACCGCGCCGATCAGCGTGTTGAAGCGTTCCCGGTCGTAGAGGTCGGCGGCGCAGGGGTCGACCCGGTCTCCGTTGCAGCCATTCCCTCAGTCAGCATCATGGAAGGCGACGAATTCCCGCTCCTGACCATTGCGCCTTCGGGCGGCGACGGCACATACACGTACACCCTGTCGGGCGCGCCCGCGTGGATGACCGTCAATGCCAGCGGCATCATTGCCTCGAGCCAGGCGCATCCTCCGGCTACGCCCTCGGCTTCGGTTACCGTCGAGGTCAGGGACTCCGCCAGCCGCCTGGGCACGCAGCAGTTCTCGGTCGAGGTGAAGCCGGTCACCATCACCTTGGCCGCAGCCACCTTGCCGCCCGCGACCAGGGGACAGGCGTGGAACCATGACTTCAAGAACGTGGCGACCGTGAGCGGCGTGACCGTGAACGACCTCTCGTGGTCCCTCGATCCGGCGACCAAGCCGTCATGGATGGCCATCAACGCCGCAAGCGGCGCGGCCTCGGGCACGCCGGGAACCACGGGCAGCAATTCATTCGACGTCGTCGCGTCATACAAGACCAAGGACGGACGCCGGGCCTACACCGTTACCGTCCAGGACGTGGTCCTCGACGTGGTCCAGATCGCTGCGGGCGACATGCACACCTGCGCCCTGACGACGTCAGGAGGCGTGAAGTGCTGGGGGAGCGGCAGCTACGGCCAGCTCGGAGACGGCGGCACCACCCAGCGGAACACGCCCGTGGATGCCGTGGGACTCACCTCCGGCGTCAGGTCGGTCATCGTCGGCCTGAACCATTCCTGCGCGGTAACCAACCCGGGCGCGGTCAAGTGCTGGGGTTCCAACGCATCCGGCCAGATCGGTGACGGCAGCACCACGCAGCGCAACGCGCCTGCCGACGTTACGGGCCTCGGCTCCGGCGTCATCTCGATCGCCGCCGGGAACGAGCACACCTGTGTCTCCCACAACGGGGTGGCGAAGTGCTGGGGCTCCAACGCGTCCGGCCAGCTCGGCAACGGCAATACCGGGACCAACAGCAGCACCCCTGTGGCCGTCACCGGACTGTGGAACACGCAAGCCGTAGAGCTCGGGGAGACCCATTCCTGCGCCCTGACGACGTCCGGCGGCATGAAGTGCTGGGGGAGCGGCAGCAACGGCCAGCTCGGCAACAATGCCACCGCGAGCAGCAACGTCCCCGTCGACGTCGCTGGCCTCGCGTCCGGGGTCGCGGGCATCACCGCTGGCGGAACCAACACCTGCGCCCGCACGACGGGCGGTGCCGCGAAGTGCTGGGGTTACGGTGCCTACGGCCAGATCGGCGACGGCATGGCTAGTCAGCGCAACGCCCCCACGGACGTCACGGGCCTCACGTCGGGTATCACCGCCATCGCATCGGGCAAGTACCACACCTGCGTGATCCATAACGGCGCGGCCAAGTGCTGGGGCAGGAACAACAGGGGACAGGTCGGGGACAACACCACGACCCAGAGATACGGAGCCACGCAGGTGTCGGGCCTCGCCTCGGGCGTGTCGGCGATCACCGCCGGCAGCGGCCACACCTGCGCGGTCGTGTCCTCCAACACCATGAAGTGCTGGGGCGACAACATCTTCGGCCAACTCGGCAACAACAGCACGACGCAGTCCAATGTGCCCGTCGACGTGTACGGCACCGCGCCCGAGGCTGCGACGCTGGTCGTCGCGGCACCGGGGGCTGCGACGGTCGGGCAGGCTTACTCGGTGGGCATGACGGTCTCCGGATCGCCCGTCGCGAGCTACCGCCTGACGACTGCGGTCCCTGGCCTGACCGCCTCCGGCACAGGCATCACGGGCACCCCGACGACAGCGGGTTCGTATACCACCGCAGTTGAGGCACTGAACGCTTCGAGCCAAGTGATCGGGACCAGCAACACGGTGACCATCGACGTGCGCAATGGCGTCGCCACGACCACCGCAGGCAACATCACGCTGGACGAGGGCGACACCTTCCCGGCCGGCAGGGCGATCACGGCGACAGGCGGCAACGGCTCCCTCACGTACAGCCTGTCGGGCCATCCGTCGTGGCTGGTGATCAATGCCTCGACGGGTGTGCTGTCCTCCAACGTCGCCAATCCCCCCGTCACGGCGCTGACGACGGTGACCGCCCGTGCGCAGGACACGGCCGGGCGCTTCGACCAGAAGACGTTCACGGTCGAGGTAAGGGGCGTAACCATCACGCTGGCGGCGGCGACGCTCCCGACCGCAACGGTCGGCCAGGCGTGGAGCTTCGACTTCAAGACGCTGGCGACGGTGACGGGCGCGAGCATGTCCGATCTCGCCTGGGCCAAGCAGGGTGCCTCGGCGCCCTCATGGCTGACGGTCGACGCGGCCAACGGCACGGCCTCCGGAACCCCGTCGGCCTCCGGCAGTGCGACGTTCGACGTGGTGGCGAGCTACACGACCAAGGTAGGGCAGCAGGCATACACCATCGTCGTGAACGGGAACATCCTCCAGGTCACCCAGATATCGGCCGGAAACACGCACACCTGCGCGGTCACAACGGCGGGCGGGGTCAAATGCTGGGGCATGGGGCTTGACGGCCAGCTCGGCAATGGCGCGAATGCAAACAGCGATGTGCCCGTTGACGTCGTGGGCCTCACGTCGGGCGTGAAGCAGGTGGCGACCTTCAGCGGGGTTGGCTGCGCGGTGACGAGCGCGAACGGGGTGAAGTGCTGGGGCGCCAACAACCACGGCCAGCTCGGCAACGGCACCGTCAGCACCAGCATCAACACCCCCGTGGACGTTTCCGGACTCACCTCCGGCGTGTCCAAGCTCGCGGCCGGCGGCACAGGGACTCCCTGTGCGTTGACGACCGGCGGAGCCGTCAAATGCTGGGGCAGCAACACATACGGCCAGCTCGGCAACAACACCACGACCCACTCGTCGACGCCGGTCACGCCGATCGCCTCGGGGGCAACCGCAGTGGGGGTGGGAGGGTACCATGCCTGCGCGATCGTGTCTGGCGGAGCCGTCCGGTGCTGGGGCTACAACACGAAGCTCCAGCTCGGCTCCACGAACAGCGGCCAGGCCACGTCCAAGCTGGTGCCGACCGCTTCGGGAGTGACCACGGGCGGCGTCTCCCTCGCGCTCGGCTTCGAGCATAGCTGCGTACTGACGAGCGGCGGAGGGGTCAGGTGCTGGGGGGCCGGCGACCGCAGCCAGCTCGGCAACGGCACCACGACGGCCAGCACGGCGACTCCGGTGAACGTGACCGGGCTCACCTCGGGCGTGGCCCAGATCGGCGGGGGCGGCAGCACGGTATGCGCGGTGACCACCGCCGGCGCAGCGAAGTGCTGGGGTGATAACAGCTACGGCCAGGTCGGCGATGGCACCACGATCAACCGATCCGCCCCGGTGGACGTCTCAGGGCTGGGCTCCGGCGTGGCCAGCATCACGAGTACGTACCACACCTGCGCGATGATGACGTCGGGCGGCGCCAAATGCTGGGGGACTGGAAGCTATGGCAGGCTCGGGGACGGCGCGGGCATCACGACCGGTAGCGGACTCAACAGGTCCACCCCGGGTGACGTGAGGGGCTGAAGCCTTCACTGCGTGTGCCCCGTCACAGCGGGGTTGGCCGCATCGCCGTGAGGACTCGGGCTCCCGGAAGCGGGGGCCCGGCCCGCGCCGACGGCGCCTGCTTTCCCGATGCACGATGGGACCAGGACGGACGGTCCACTCCCGTCGCCATTCGCAGCCTCTATGCGGGTACGATCACGGGTCTCGACGGAGCTGGCCGCCACACCTGCGTCGTCATCATCCCGGCGGAGGCACAGTGATGGGAAGCAACTGCCGCGGCCAGATCGGCAACGGCACCTCCGGCGCCGACGTGGCCGCCCTGCATGCGTGGCCGGGTGGTGACCTGACCCTGAGGCATGCGGAGGAACCCGGCCCCCGCAAGGGGGGCGATCCGTTTTATCGGGTGCGCGGCACAGGTCCAGGTTCGCATCATTTCACGGGACAACGAGACTGGAACCGTCCTCGTTGTCGAACGGAGACAGGAGGCACCTTACCATGGCCTTGAGAACGGCCCCCCCGGCCCGACAGGACGCTCGGCCTTCTCGAACAGTTGTCCATAAGTCGTCTGGTCCATCTCCGTGAACCACTCATGGTCGATTGCCTGCGTCGCGCCCGGATTGCCGACGGAGCGCAGGTAGTCGTCCGCCTGTTGCAAGGTCTCGAAGGGGCCGTGCGCCTTCGCGTGTTCGAGCCAGTTCCAGGAATTCTTGGGGGCGTGATAGTCCTCGAGGACGATGTACCACTCGCCCGGCCTTCTTTCGACGAACTGGCACTGCTGGTCACTGCTCATCGCATCTCTCCGATTGCGTCCGAATCCTCAATGGAAGGGCCGCTGCCGCCGGTTGCCTTGACGGCTTGCAGCAGGAGCGGCCCCGACACGTTCCCATCCGCTGTCACTTCATGCCGGGAGCGGCTTCCTCGTCACGGTCGCCGCGCAGTTCCTTCCAGCGGGCAATGTCCGCCTCGACCATGGCCTTGGCCGTCACGCCGTAGGGTTGCTGGTTGGCCTTCCAGTCGATCCAGTTGTCGCCGGGCTCAAAGATATCGCCCTCGGGCATGCCGTGGTCGCGGAGCCATTGCTTGGCGTCCTCAAGGAACTTCTCGACGGTCGCCCAGCCGCCCTGCAAGGGGTAGTACATGTTGCTGCCGCCTTGCCCATCGTTCTTGGCCTCGATCACGGCCTTGCCGTTGAACGTGACCTGCGAACTGAAGCAGAGAGTCTCCTCGCTGAACTTCTGGCTCTTCGAGTAGCCCTTCAGGCCCCAGGCATCCATGGGGTGCGGAGCGTCCTTCGGAAGCGGGGCGTTCGACGCACGGAGGTTGCGAGCGTCGACGCCGAAGGTGTCCGCCCCACCGTCGGCGACAACCTTCACAAGTGTGCCGCCCTTCGCGACCGTCCCGTGGACCACCTTGCCCTCGTAGTCGAACTCGACGCGGTCGCCCTTCTTGAAGTCCTTCGGCTTCAGGTGATCGGGCAGTGGGGCATCGGACGGCCTCAGCAGGGCGCGGCCGACCTTGTAGCCGCGACCGTCGTCAAGCGCGACGACCCAGCGCGGTCCCTCGCCGGCCTTGGCGGCGATGGCCTTGGTGACGATGCCCGGGCACTCGACGCCGTCGATCTTGACGCTCACGCGCTCGTTCTTCTTCGGATTGTAGAGGGCCAACAGATCGACGCTGTCGGCCTTCCTGGGATCGAATGATGCAGGCTTGGATGATGTGGCCCGTGCCGTGCTGGGGGTGGGTCTCTTTGCCATGGTTTCCTCCTGTCGTTGCTGTTTCCGATCACATTCCGTGGGCGTAGACGCTTCCTTCGACCTCCGGCGCTTCTCGCTCCAGGATCACCTTGTTGAGGTCGGTGGCTGCCTCTGCGGTCTCGTATTCCTGCACGGGAAGATCGAGCGTCGTGCCCTCTGGCAGGTAGGCCATCGCGGACTGGGCGACCTCGAACGCGCTGTCGCCGAAAGCGCCGTAGCGCATGATCTCGGTGCCCTTCTCCAAGTCCTCGATCGTGACGTCCCAGCACCTCCCGGTGTGCATCGTCAGGACTGCGTACCGTCCGTTGCACGCGTCCCAGATCGCGAAATCGCTTGCCATGTCCTGCCCCATTCCCCGTTCCCGGCGATCCGTCCGCCGTCCTGCCGTCGATGGTCAGGGGAGCAGGGGCAACCGACAAAGGGGCCGGCCGCGGCCAGGAAGTCATGGCGAAGGACTCAATTATGTTGACGGTACCGGACGCGGGCGTGACCATTCCATTGCGGGACACAAGCCCGCTTGAGCTCGGGGGTGTTCATGAAGGTCAAGAAGGTCGGCATCTCGGACAAGGGATTCGCCCTCTGGGAACGTCTCATGAAAGAGGCTGCCGAGGACTTCAACCCGAAGGACCATCCCCTTACGTACCGACGTCTGCGCTCCCCGCTCAAGTGGATGTTACCCGGGGGATCCTTTGCCGCCTACGCCGCAACGTGCGCGAGTTCCCTCCTCAGGCCCGACGCGAGCGCATTCGACGTCTTCAACTACTTCTTCGGCACCCTTCCGGCCCTGGCATTCGGCCTGCTGGGGTACTTCATCTACCTGATGGTCGCCCTCTTCAAGGATGAGGCTGGAAGGCAGGAGCGCAGGAACGAACAGGTCTTCACCGACATCAAGGAAAGCCTCCTTCGACATCCGGTACGCTCATGGGCGGTCAAGCAGGAGGTGATCCAAGGCGACCAGGTCCGGCGCAGGGCCTTCTGCCTCTACTGCGAGGACGAGAACGGACGCCGCTTCACCGAGATTATGGTTCCCGTCGAAGTAAACCACTTCGGTAGGCAGGAAGCGCGCCTGACGGTAGAAGGCTGGGGAGCGCCGCGGGAGACATCCGCCAAGTCCTGAAGTTCCCCTGTTGCCATTTCGCGGGAAGGGACGGCCCGCGCGGACTCCAGCTCCTGCCGGCGCTAAACCGATGCCCTTGCCTACAGTAGGATTCGGGAACCATTACGTCCCAGAAAGGTCCTCCGCGGCCATGCAAAAAGGTTCCTTGGATGCGCATCCCGGCCAAAAGGCTTGCAGGCCTGACCCTGATAGCAGTCTCAGCACTCGTCCCAGCATCCGTCGGTGACGCCGCCGACTACGTCTACCGCTACAAGTGGACCACCATACCGAGCGCACCTGGCGGGGGCGGCGGCACGACGGACCCGGTCTCCATAGCATTGGGTGACGCGGCTCCGGCGTCCCTCGAGGCCAATGTCGGCGATGTGTTCTCACTCCCGGTCAAGCCTCTCGCGACGGTCACCGGCGGAAGCGGCGTCACCAGGGACGACCTCGCATTCTCCATGGGCAATCCGGTCACCCCGAGCACTTCGGCGATCACGCCCCCGTGGCTGACGATCGACGCGGGCACAGGGATCGCCACGGGTACGCCGCACACGATCGGCAACGCCTCCTACGAGATCGTCGCCACGTACACGGACCCGGAGGGGGAGACGAAGGAAGGACGCAAGATCTACACCATCAAGGTCAACGGGGCCGTCCTGAAGGTAATCCAGATCGCGTCCGGAAGTGTCCATACGTGCGCCGTGACCACATCGAACGGACTGAAGTGCTGGGGGGACAACACGTACAGGCAGCTTGGGTCCAGTTCTGTCTCCCAGAGCACGACGCCCATCGACGTGCCGGGCATGGCCTCGGGAGTGTCCATGGTCGCCGCAGGCCACCAGCATACATGCGCGGTCCAGAGCGGCGCCGTGAAATGCTGGGGGTACAACGCTACGGGGGCAGTCGGAACCGGATCGCCGCCTGCGGGCAACGTCTCTTCCCCGTTTTCCATTCCCAGTCTCGCCTCAGGAGTCACGCAGGTCGTCGCAGGGCTTCATCACTCCTGCGCGCTCCAAGGCGGGGGAGTGCTGTGCTGGGGTTACAACTGGCAACAGCGCCTCGGAACCGGCAACGGCTCGCAGTATCATCTCAGCCCGGCGGCCGTGCTCGGCATGGAATCCGGCGTCAGCGAGATCAGCGCAGGTGAGTCAGTCAACACCTGCGCGATCAAGGACGGCGGTGCTTGGTGCTGGGGGTACAACCAGTACGGGCAGGCGGGGGACCGAACGCTGGCCCCCGAAAAGCCAACGGCTGTCCAAGTCTACGGGCTTTCCTCCGGTGTCACGTCGATCGCCGTCGGTACGAACCATGCCTGCGCCGTGCACAATGGGGCAGCGAAGTGCTGGGGCTACAACCAGAACGGCCAGATCGGCGTTGGAACCGTGGACACTACCTCCTATTCGGAACCCCAGAACGTGTCCGGTCTCGGTTCGGGCGTTTCGATGATAGCCGCGGACTACAACCATACCTGCGCGATCAAGGACGGCGGTGCCTGGTGCTGGGGCGCCAATGACAACGGCAAGCTGGGGAACGGGGCATCCTCCGGCAACAGCGGCTCGCCGGCTCCGGTCACGGACCTCGGGTCCGGTGTGGCTTCGATCTCTGCGGGTGGAGGCCACACCTGCGCAAGGACCTCGTCCGGCGCCGCGAAATGCTGGGGCGCTGGTAATTTCGGTCAGATCGGGGCCGGAGATACGAGCAGCAACCCGAATCCCACCGACGTCCGCCCGAACTGAGGCAGCCCTACCTGCGGGACGGGGCGAGACGGACCTTCGGCCGCCTGTGGGCATCGTAGTCGGGAGCGTGCCGCCCAAGGCTTCCGGCCGCCCCGCGCCCATCCTCTCCCTTTCATCGCCTGCCCCCATGCTCGATGCAGCACCGGGGGTAAACGATGGCAGGCGAGGGCGGTGAGGCCATTCTGGATGCGCAGCGCATGCGGATCCTCTTCAACGAGATCGGGAAGCGCTTCGCCGCGCGGGGCCAGGTGGCCGAGATCGCCGTCTTCGGGGGATCGGCCCTGATCCTGATGTTCGACTACCGCGAGTCCACGAGGGACATCGACTACGTCCAGATAAAGGGCGGGATGAGGGAGATGGCCTCCATCGCCGCCGACATAGGCGAGCGCGAGGGACTGCCGAAAGGGTGGTTCAACGACGCCGTCCGCATCTTCGTGTCCGACAGGCCCGACTACAGGCTCATCGGGGACTTCCCTGCGGCCAATCCCGGCCTGCGTGTCTTCACGGCCAGCCCGCGCTACATCCTGGGCATGAAGATCGACTCCATGCGGTCCTCGCTCGAGACCAACGACATCAAGGACATCTGGCACCTCATCGACATCTGCGGCATCGAGTCCGTCGAGCAGGCGAGGGGCGTCTACCGCGAGTTCTTTCCGGACAAGCCGCTCCCGAGGAGGAACGACCTCATCCTCGAGGACATCTTCGAGGCGAAGCTCGGAGGCCAGCCGTACAGCAGGGCCATTGGGTACTGATGTGCATGGACAGGCCATTTTCGGCATGCCGCCCAGATTGTGAAGATCATCCTCATGCCTTATGAGAGTGCCATGAACTAGGGGAGGGCGCGATGTGGCTTACGCACGGGGAGTTCGTTATCAGCCAGGCTATGCTGAGGAACCAGAACGAGATGGCCGACAACTACGAGGAGCAGATCCAGAACCTGTACCAGTACGTCGAGTCCCTGCTGCAAACCGTTGAGACCCTGAAGTCGCGCAACGCGGAGCTCGAGAGGGAGTCCGCAGAGCGGGCCAGGCTGGCGGAGAAGCACCGGATCGACAGCTCCCTCTACAGGTCGGTCACCATCCACCGGCACGGTGATATCCAGCAGCTCCAAGCGAGGATCGGCGAACTCGAGACCCAGAACGCCTCCCTGACCAAGAAGGCAACGGACTTCCAGGAGAGGATGATGGCCTACCTGGTCGCGGCATCAGTCAACATCGCACGGGCCGACGCCCACCAAAGGCAGGTCGCGTGCATGGTGGAGCACCATCCTGACTCGCCCTTGGCCGATGCCTCCGAAGGGAAGGCTCCGCTCCAAGAGGAGTTCGAGCGGACATTCGTCGACCGTCTGAAGCTACTCGGCCCGAAGCCGACCGACCTCCAGCGCCTCAAGTCCCTACGCATCGACGTGCGCCCGATCGAGAGCATGGACCTCACGACGGAAGACATCGAGAGCCTCGGGGTCAGATGCCGAGTGCCGGGAAGTCCTCCGCCCCAACCCGTCGCCAGTGGGCCGACGCCCGGCCCCCGGTAGGATTGCGAACGCCTATCCTTCGTCGTCCTTGCCAGCGCCAGCGGAAGCGAGCAGGGTGGCGGGCATCGAAGACAGCTCGCTTGCGGTGGTAATGGGACAAGCCGCCTCCCCGGAAGATACGAATTCGCCTCTCCTCGGCTTCGCCTGCCATGACGGGAGGGAGAGCCTCGTGCTCGGGCTTCGGGCGGACGGGACCATTGCCCATGTCTCGGAGGTGCCCTCGGGCCTTGAGTGCGGTTGCACCTGTCCTGGGTGCGGCGCCCGTCTCGTGGCACGGAAGGGCGCCAAGCAGGACCACCACTTCGGCCATGTCGGCGCCGAGGACGGCACGCCTTGCAGGACGGGTCCAGAGACTGCCCTGCATCGCTTCGCCAAGGAAGTGCTGGAGCGCCGTCTGAAGCTGACGCTACCGAGACTGGAGATCGGCGTCGGCCGCGAGAGGTGGGTGGGCTACGAGGGCGGAAGCTACGGCTTCGACGGCGCGGTTCTCGAGCATAAGCTCGGCGAGATCGTCCCCGACGTGATCGTCCGCAAGGGCAGGCGAGACCTCTTGGTGGAGTTCGCGGTCACGCACCCATGCGAGGAGACGAAGCTCGCCAGGATCGCGCGTATGGACGTGTCGGCAATCGAGGTGGACCTGTCACGGGTTCCGAGAGACATCGACCGTGAGGGCATCGAGAACGCTATCCTCGACGCCGCTCCCCGGCGCTGGCTCCACAATCCAAAGCTGAGGGAGGGCGTCGCGAAGCTGGAAGCGCTGCGCAACCAGCGGGAACGCAGGTTGCGGCAGGCCTACGAGAGGGCATGCCGCGAGGTCGCGACCATGCGGACGGTTTGCCTGCCTTACGACAGGATCGTGGCCGACGGACTGGAGAGGGCCGTCGGCATCGAGGTCGCGGGCCTCGGCTGCTTCTCCGTCCCGCCCAGGGACTGGCAATCGCTGGCCCTGTCGGCCGCCCTGGACATGGCGGCATCGGGCGGGAGCAGGATCATCCAACTTCACGATGCCCTCAAGCGGATCAAGGACCGCAAGTGGCTCCATCGTCGCTATGGACGGACCTCGGATGAGGAGGCCGAGATCCTGCGCGGGTGCGAGGTGCCGTACGCATCGCCGGCCGAGGCTCTCACACAATGGGCCTTCGCCCTGTCGCGCATGGGCATCCTGCTCCCGGTGGCGGGCGGGGAACGTTGGACGCTTTGGCATGAGGTCGTGGAGACCGTCAGGGCGTCCCGGCTGCAACGGGGAGTCTCCCGCACATGACCTCGCCAGCGCTCCCTCAGGCCCCGGCCTCAAGCTCGGCGACCCGTTTCCGCAGGAACTCGATCTCAGCTCGCATCCCGTCGTAGTCCTCGGCATCCAGCACGACGCGCGGTCTGCCGCCCTGCTTCCTCATGTCGATCGCGTCAACGATCTTGGGCGAGAGCGCCAACGCAGGACCACCCATGCCGTCGAGGATTTCGCCCGTGGCCATGCACGTCACGCAGGCTGCCGAGACCAGCGTGGGCGGGGACTCCGGCTTACGCGGGTACACGGGGATGAGCTCGTAGTAGAGCGGCCCATTCCTATAGTCGTTCCAGTCCGGCGACGGCGCGCGTTCCATGAGTCCCTCCATCCTCAGCCCATGGTGAAGGACTCACTTGATCAAGGCCATATCCCCACAAAGGCGGCGCGGCCCGTTGGCCTGACGAGACCAGCCAGGCTCCTGAGAACCTTGTTCCATTGCATGCCCAGTGACACCATTCCCTCTGGGCAAAGGCCTGGGGCAAATAAAGGACTGATACAGGTATGAGCAGGGGCAGGATTCTTGGCCGCGTCAGCATCGCGGCCCTCGTCATCGCGAGCTTGGCGTCACCGATCAGCGCTCAGGACTACTACTACCGCTACAAGGGGACGTGGGGGGCGTCGGGCGGAACGACCCCGGTCACACCCCCGGTCACACCCCCGGCCGCGACTGTTACCGTGTCGTCAGGGGTGAAGCCCAACGTGGGCCAGCCCTTCACGTGGCCCATGAGCGCCTCCGGAGCCAATGGAGCGCCTATTGCCGGCTATGCCATCGATCCGGTCATCCCTGAGATCACCGCTTCCGGCACCAACATCACGGGAACCCTGGCGTCGGCCGGGTCGTACACGTTCCAGGTCGTGGCACTCGACAGCGAGGGCGACGAAATGGGCAGGAGCGGCAACGTCACGCTTGAGGTTCTTCCGCCGGTCGTCCTCAACCCTCTCCCTGACCGTACGTTCACTGCCATCGACAAGGGTTCCGACTTCAGCTTCGACTTCAAGACGTTGCTCGACGTGGATAACTTGGACGAGGCGGTCACCCCTGTGCTGACATGGACGAAGACCCCGGCCGACCAGCCGCCGGGCCTTGCGTTGGGCGAGACGACGGGCATCCTCAGTGGGAAGCCGACGCAGGCGGGCACCTATAACTTCCAGGTCGCCGCCTCCGGGTACGACACGACCACGGGTCCGAAGTCGTACACGATCAATGTCAACAACGTCTACCTAGACGTCACTGCGATCTCGGCCGGGAACACGATGACCTGCGCGGTCACGACGGCGGGCGGGGTCAAATGCTGGGGGAACAACAGCGTCGGCCAGCTCGGGGACGGCACCACGACGGCCAGCAACGTTCCCGTGCAGGTGCAGGGACTGGAATCCGGCGTGTCTGCCATCTCGGTCGGCGGCGCCACCACCTGCGTGATCCAATCCGGAGCGATGAAGTGCTGGGGCGGGAACACCAACTACCAGGTGGGCGACGGCACCAATACGCACAGGACCAGCCCGGTCACCATCCTCAGCTCCGGCGTGTCCTCCATTTCGGTAGGCAACAACCAGCACACCTGCGCGGTCCATAACGGCGCCGTAAAGTGCTGGGGATACAACGGCAACGGACAGGTCGACGGCAGCGCAAACGGGGGAAGCATCAGGCAAACCCCGCATACGATCATTGCAAGCGGCGCGACCCAGGTCTCCGCCGGGCATGCAACCTCGTGCGCGGTCGTCTCTGGCTCGGTCCAGTGCTGGGGACACGCTGGGGGCGGGATCATGGCAAACACCGTCATCTACGACAAGCAGCCTCCCACGGTCGTGAGTGGGCTCACCTCGCCGACTGCGGTAGCCATGGGCGAGCAGCACGCCTGCGCGATCCACAACAGCGGAGCCGTCAGGTGCTGGGGATACGGCACGGACGGCCAGCTCGGTAACGGCTTGTGGACCAACCAGACCACTACCGTCCCGGTCAACGGTCTCAACTCCGGGGTCACGGTGCTTTCGTCGGCGCCGTACACCACATGCGCTGTGCACAGCGGTGCCCTGAAGTGCTGGGGCCGAAACAACAGCGGTCAGATCGGCAACGGCAACACGACGAACGTCAACGTCCCCTATACGGTCTTCTCCGGCGCCTCCGAGGTCGAAGCCGGCGTCGGCGTGACCTGCGGCAAGACCACAGCCGGCAGGGCGCGGTGCTGGGGCAACAACTCCGCAGGCGCGCTGGGTGACGGGACGAACACGAACCGCCTGACGCCCGTGGATGTCCTCGCGCTTTGATCAAGGGAACACCGCTGACACACGACGGGGGCGCACGCGCCCCCGTTTCCATTGCCCCGCCTCAGTCGGAATCCTTGCTGGCATCCCTGCCGGAGCACATACTCCCAGCAAATGGATGCGTCCTACGTGAAGGTCTGAGAAGATGAATTGGGGCAGAAAATTTAGGCGCGCGGGCATCGCCGCAGCCGTCATAGCGGGACTGTCGTCACCCATAAGCGCGCAGGACTACTTCTACCGCTACAAGGGGACATGGGGACCGGGCGGCACCACGGGCGGAGGAACGACGGCGACCGTCAACATCGCCTCAAACCCCATCAACCCGAACGTCAACAAACCGTTCTCGACCGCCTTGAGCTCCAGCGGGGCGGGAATCACGGGCTATCGGCTCAACCCCGACGTACCGTGGCTCTCCGCCTCCGGGGCCGCGGTCTCGGGGACGCCATCGTCGACGGGAACCTACAAGTTCAGGGTCGAGGCGCTCAACGCCTCCAATGACGTCATCGGCCAGAGCGACGAGGTCACGGTCGAGGTCCTGCCCCCGGCCAGCATCAGCTTCGCCGCCGGCCACGTCTTCCCGGACCTCACCGTCGGCACGGACGCCAACGTGGACTTCAAGACGGCGGTTACCGTGAACGACCTCGACGCGCGCGTGCCGCGGTCCCTGGCCTGGTCCAAGACCCCGGCCGGAGACCCGCCCGGCCTGACCCTCGACCCGTCGACGGGTGTCCTCAGCGGAAGGCCGACGACAGCGGGTTCGTACCCGATCACCGTCGTAGCCACGGGACACGACGCCACGAACCAGCATCTCTACACGATCAAGGTCAACGGCGTGTACATGGATGTCGTCCAGATCTCAGCCGGGGTCTACCACACTTGCGCAGTCACTCCGACAGGCGCTGCGAAATGCTGGGGCAACAACGGATCTGGCCAGTTGGGTGACGGCACGACGACGGCACGGCGCGCCCCTGTTGCCGTCAGCGGCCTTGAGTCGGGCGTGGCCTACATCGCTGCGAGTGCGGACAACACGTGTGCACTCCTGACGTCGGGGGGCGTTCGCTGCTGGGGTGCCAACGCCAACGGCCAGCTCGGGAGGGGAAACACGACATCAAGCTCCGTTCCGGTATCTGTTTCGCTTCCGTCCACCGCGAAGGCGATCGCCGTCGGCAACAACCACGGCGGATGCGCGGTCCTTACCACGAACGAGGTCATGTGCTGGGGATGGAACGGCAACGGGCAGCTCGGGACGGGTGCCGCGACAGGAAGCGGCTACCCCACTCCCGCCTACGTCATCGAACAGGGCGGTGCCAGGCTGACGGGCATCGACAAGGTCTCGATGGGCCAGGGCCACACATGCGCCCTGACGACGGCCGGTGCCGTCCGCTGCTGGGGAGCGAACGGCAGCTACCAGCTAGGTCTGGGACACACGACGCAGGTCACCCGGGTTCCTGCCACACCTACCATCGCCTCGAACGTCAAGGACATTGCGGCTAACTCGACCGATCATGCCTGCGCCCTTCTGAGCACGGGCGGCGTCCAGTGCTGGGGCGAAAACGGCTTCGGCCAAGTCGGGAACGGCTCCCTTACGGACAGGCCGTACCCGACGGACGTGACCTCGCTCTCCTCGGGGGTGAAGTCGATCTCGACCGGCGAGTCTCACACCTGTGCGCTGCTGGAGTCTGGGAGCGCAAAGTGCTGGGGCGACAACACCAACGGCCAGATCGGCGACGGCACCACCGCCCGTCGGTGGACCCCTGCCGACGTCTCGGGCATTTCCTCGGCCAGTTCGATCTCGACTGAAGGCGGCAGGGTCAACTGCGCGGTGGTCTCAGGGAAGGCAATGTGCTGGGGCAACAACACGAGCGGCCAGTTTGGCATCGGGACGACCACCTCGAGCAACGTCCCCGTCCCCGCCGCATCCGAGTAAGGCCCCACTTACTCCTTGACGGGACGCTCAGGTGCCCCGATCCTTCGTGGCCGATCTCTGTTTAAGGATTCCCGATGCCCGTCACCCTCGACATCGAGCGCCGCCGCCAGTCCCGGCACGACCGCCGCATGGCACGGGCGCGCGAGGTCGTGCCGAAGGGGATGTACTGCTACACGCCGAAGTCAATCCGCTACAGGGACGACGGCATGCCTTCCATGGAGATCGAGCCCTGCCCGTACTGGAAGCGCCGCGGTGACTGGCCCGAGCAGGCCTACGGCTACTGCCGCCTGATGAAAGTCGGGGACATGACGCCCGGCAGGCAGTCGAACGGGCGCAGGATGGGCACCATGTTGCTCTGGGACCAGGTCAAGGAATGCAACGTGAACCATGAGTTCCATGACGAGCATCTGGACACGATCACGTCTGAGGACTGATCGAGTCCTTGCTTGTCCCTTGAGACGGAACGGCGATATATTCCGTAATTAAGTCGGTTGTAGGCGGTCGGCATCAATGGTCCGCCGGAAGACCTAGCAGGGGCGGGGCAATGAATACGAATAGCAGGCTCGGACGTTTCGGCCTCGCGGCCGCACTGGCGCTGTCACTGTCCTCTCCTGTCGCCGCAGCACCGGAAGACGCTGGCTTCTACTACAGGTACCGCGGCGGCCCGATCGGAGCGCTCGGCACAGTGACGTTCGGCACCGTGGGCTTTGCGACCGCCGGCGAACCGTATTCCATCAGCATTGCGGCGAACACACCCGTCACGAGCTACCGGATGATCCCAACCATAGCGTGGTTGAGCTTCTCCGGAGGGAACATCATCGGGGAACCGCCGGCGCCGGGAAGCTACACTTTCAAGGTCGAGGGCCTGGACGGCTCGGGCAATGCCATCGCGACAAGCGACCCGGTGACCGTCACCGCCCTCAGTCCGGTAACAGTCGCGCTCGGCCAGCACAACGGCGGCTACGTACTGCCCGAGGCCCAACTCGGCAAGGCCTACACCTTCAACTTCAGCTCCCTTGCGACCGTCGGGGGGCAGGATCCACAAACAGGATCGAATGCATCCGTCGCGGGTCTGACGTGGAGCTTCGGGGCCGGGAGCGATGTGCCGGAGGGACTGGCGCTGACGCCCGGACCATCAACGGGCGGGATCCTATCCGGGGAGCCGACGGAGCTGGGCACTTTCAACTTCCAGGTCGTGGCCACCCATTCGAACAAGGAAGGACGGCAGACCTACACGATTACAGTGGGCCCGGCGGTCCTTGAGGTCGTTCAGATATCTTCTGGTTTCAATCACACATGCGCCGTGACGACCGAAGGCGGGGTGAAATGCTGGGGCGAAGGCACCGGCGGACAACTCGGCGACAACAGCTCTGTAAACAGGAACTTCCCGGTCGATGTCGTAGGACTCACCACCGGCGTGACATCGGTCAGCGCAGGGAACGCCCACACGTGCGCATTGACCACGGCAGGCGCGGTGAAGTGCTGGGGTACCGGCGGCGCCGGACAACTAGGGAATCGGACGAACAACGGCAGTAGTACCCCTGTGAACGTCTACGGTCTGGGGTCAGGCGTCACGGCGATCGCTGCCGGATCGGGCAACTCCGCCTGCGCGGTTCACAACGGCGTTGCCAAGTGTTGGGGAGACGGCGCCTATGGCAAGCTTGGCAGCAACACATCGAGTTCCAATGAGCCGATCCCCGTATCAGGGTCGCTGGGGACCAGCGTCTCATCCGTGGCCTTGGGAACCCATCACGCCTGCGCACTGACGTCGGCTGGCGCCGTATGGTGCTGGGGCTACGGCAATCAGGCCCAGCTCGGAGAGAACGACACCCGGAACACCACGTTCCCCGTGCAGGCACAAGGACTCACATCCGGGGTCACCGCCATCGACGCGGGCCACCTCCATACCTGTGCCATTCAGAACGGCCAAGCGATGTGCTGGGGGAGCAACGGCGAAGGCCAGCTCGGCAACCCCGCGGTCGGCGCCGAGAGACGATATCCAACCGCAGTGCCCGGCTTGGCTTCAGGAGTGACCTCGATCGCGACTGGGACGTTTCACACCTGCGCGGTACACAGCGGTGCCGCCAAGTGCTGGGGGAGGAACAACGTTGGCCAAGTCGGAGACGGGACGCAGGTGGGTAAACCTAATCCCACTCCCGTGACCGGGCTCTCCTCCGGCATCATGTCAATCGGGGCCGGCAACCAGACCTGTGCCATGACATCCGCGGGTAGGGTGAAGTGCTGGGGTGAAGGCCAGAGCGGCAATCTTGGCAACAACGGCAACGTTTCCAGCTCGACTCCCGTGGATGTAGCGGGAGGGTGAGGCGTCGCCTCATGGGAATTCCAGGATGGAACACGTGACGGGGCGCCTTGGCGCCCCGTACTTTTTCCGCACCACGCGCGTCAGAGCGCCCTCGAAGGATTCCTTCCAGGCATGTCCATTTCCCGGAAGGATCCCTGCTTGACTTTAGCAGTATACTGCGTAAATTGCCTCCAACACGGGGGCACTGCCGCTTAAGGCGCTTCCGGAGCGGAGGCGCGGATGAGCAAGGTCGGTTTCGAGCGGGTCCAGACGATCAACCTCCAGAAGGAGGAGATCGGGGAACTCAAGTTCCAGAACAGACGCCTGCGCGCCGGGCTGGAGCAGGCCAAGCGCGACATCCTCAGGCTCGTTCCCGAAGGCCCTGAGCGCGATGCCGCCATCGCTCGCATCGACCATGAGTTCGCCCTGTGTCAGTGACCAACAAGGAGCGCAAGACGCTCAACCGATTGCAGCAGAGGCTGCGCGAGGGAGAGGCCTCTCCCGATGAGATCAGGCAACTGATCCTCCTGAAAAGGAAACGGCGGGCGAAGTAGCGCCCCTTTCCCCTCGACCTCACCCCGCCTTCCCAGAGGATCATCGGCATGGCCGAAGACGAAACCATCCTTACCTCGCCGCTGGCCCTCGTCGGCCGAGGCATCCGCGTCGACTTCGTCCCCCACCGGAATGGGGAGGACGTGCTGATCATCACCCGGCGCCGCGACGGCCTCTTCGAGAGTTCGTGGGGATTCCCCGAGAGCGTTGGATTCCATCGCAGCGGCGGCATGAAGGAGACGGACGAACCCATGCCCGAGGAGGCGAGGGCGATCATGGACCGCCGGATCGGCGAGGCAGACGACTGGCCCGCTCCGGTCCGCCGCTAGTACGCCGCCGACCACCGCACGCGACACCCGAACCATTCAAGGACAGCAGCCATGACCATCGACTACAGCAAGCTCTTCCACGTCGCCCTTGACGGAGATGAATGCCGCATCGACATCATCCGGCCCGGCGGTGGCATCCAGGCACTCGTCCTCACCAAGTACAAACATGGCATCGACAGCTACTGGACGGAGTTCAAGGGTCTGGATCCCTTCTTCGACATGAACCTCCAGGTCACCTTCGAGGCGATGCCCGACATTGTCCGGCAGCACATGAAGATTCGCCTCGAGCAGAGGGGATTTCCGCTGAACGGTGAGATCGTCCCTGACATGGAGGTCATCGGGAAGCTCTACTGGTACGTCGTGGAGGGCACGGGCAACTTCGAGGACGGGGTGGACGACATGCTTCGCCGCGACAGGTCCCGCCCTGCGTCACAACACGATGCCGAGCTGATGAGGGCGGGCTTCGACCACCCCCTCCGGAGAGCCGTGGTCAACGGAAAGGAGCGGGAGGTCGCCCGCCGCATCAAGCTGGTGACCCGAGAGAAGCACGGCACACCCCTCACGGCCCGCTGGGAGTCGTTCGGCTGGAAGGTCGTCGAGCTCGACCCCGAGATCTGGTGGGCCGAGGTGTCCAAGCCCGTCGGCCGCCCCCGCCATCATCCCGAGGGCACCACCGCTGCCGACCGCGCCAAGATTTCCAACGAGGAACTGCGCAAGTCAGGCGGCGCCCGGCGCACCTTCGCCCTGTCCAAGGAAGCCCTCGACGCGCTCGCGTTGATCCGCTCTGTGGGCGGTGATCCCAACGACACGGCAGCCGTCGAGCGCGTCCTGAAGGATGTAGCCCGCAGCATCAATCTTTCATACTGAGTGGAGCGTGACATGCAAGTCGAGCAGTCGTACCTGAAGATTTGCGAGGCCTTGGGCTTGCAGGCAACCGCCCAGGCCCATCTGGATGCCGCCGCCATCAAGGCGAGGGCGGACGCGTCCGAAGCCAAGGACGAGCGCATCTCCCACATGCAGCAGGCGCTCCGGACGGCCATGCACTGGCTCCGCACCGCACACGGCAAGACGGCCGTCCGGGAAAAGGTGCCGGGCATCGAGGAGAAGTGGACCATCGACATGATGCCCGGCATCGAGGCAATCGAGGTGGCCTTGGACATGGGTGGCGGTCGCCCCGGCATCGACGTCGGGGACGACGGAATGGTCCTGACCGTCTGGTGGGGCCGGGAGGTCATCGGCCGGATTGATCGGGTCCGCACCCGCAGCAAGGACCGTCCCTTCCGCTACGACTGGGAACTCGTCGGCGACTGGGCGGCGTCGGTCTCGCCAAACCACGGAAGCGCCTCCCACGAGCAGGGAGCGAGGGATGCGGTGGTTTCGGCCTTCCGCATGAGCTCCACCTACGACCGGGACGGTTGAGACTTTCGTCCGGCCTGGATATTACGAAGTGTCATTCAGGCCCAGGGGTCCACATGGTCAGCGCGGTTCAGTTCGGTTTCTTGAAGGCGATGATCGAGAACCAGAACGATCTGGAAGCCTGCATCGATCATCTCCGCGGCGACATCGGCGACCTTCAGTTCGACAAGATACAATTGCTCTCGCTCTTGGAGCAGTTCTCGCGCCTGACGGATAAGCTCACGGCCGAGAATTCCCATCTCGCAGAGAGGAACGCCTATCTCGAGAACTATTCCGATGACCTCTACAAGCGCTACGATAGCCTGAGGGCGAGCCACAAGAAGCTCGTGGACAACGAGCGAACCCTCGCTGGGACCGTGCAGGAACTGAGGCAGCAGGTCAACGCAGCCGACGCCGAGCTTCGAGAGCAGAGGGATTTCAGCCTCAACCTAGGCAGGGGGTTTCTCATTCACAAGGCCGACGCTAACGGGAAGCAGGCCATGATCGACCTTCTCCGCAACGCGCCCCAAGGCATTGACCTCGACGCGCCTAGCGATGACGTGATGGCCCCCGAAGGACACCGGGACAGCCCGCTCCAGTCCGCGTACAGGGTCGAATTCACCAGGTACCTGATCAGTCGATCCTTCGACAGGAAGACGGTGGAGTCCCACGAGGCCAAGAACGGGAAGCTGCCGTTTCCCGTGGCGGACTACATCGAGTGGCTCTCCGACCCCGGGACCCAATACGTTCAGTATCCCCGCAAGAGGAAGTCGCGGGGTTTCGTCAATACGGACGCCACCTTGATGAGCGGTGGCGCGACCGGGCATTCGGAAGAAGACCTGACTGACGACGAGGTGGTCGTCCCGAGCGGTCCCTGACACGAGGTCGGCCACATGGCATCGGACGCAATCGCCTACATCCACGGCAGCGGGTGGGAACTGCCGATCGGAACCGAGCTTTCCGCCCACAAGGCCAGCCTGACGAGGTCGGCCGTCGACACCATCCGTGCGACCGAGGGCCTGCTGGAATCCCTTCGCCCCGCCCACTGCCTGTCGCGCTACCACAGCGTCTTCATGACCGACACGGACGAGATCGCCGTCATCCAGGCGACTGGCGGGTACACCGACTACCTCTACCGGGTCGAACCCGAGGGAGCGGTCGAGCGGAACCACGTGGGCTGGTGGGAGATCATCAACCGTCACTTCAACACGCCCGCCTCGAGCCAGTCCGCGAGCCTGGAGCAGCTCGTCGGGTGGGCGAGGTCGTACTGGGCCGGTATCGAGTGCCCGGCCGACTTGCGCCAGAAGCGCAAGCCTTCCTCATGGGAGTACAGGGCGTCGGGTGCTACCGTCGTGGAGGAAGTCGATCCCGAACCGTACCGGATGAGGATCATCAGGAGGCCTCCGGCTGCCGTAAGGCGGTTCCTTGAAAAGGCCCGTGCAGAGGCGGAAGCCCGGAACGCGTGCCTCACTCCGTAGGCCGGCGGGCCTGCTCCGTTCAGAAATCATCAACCATTCCAATGCAATCTGCCGTCCCGAGGAGTCTCCCAGGTTGACTCCCAAGGAGTGTCCCATGGACGACTATGTGCAGATGACCTACGAGGAGATCGCGGCGAAGCTGAAGATCGAGATCGACAGCGCCCGCAAGCTCGTACGCCGCCGCCGGTGGAGGCGGACGACAGGGAACGACAAGAAGACGCTGATCGAGGTTCCCGTGGACTACGACTGGGAGCGGGGCAGGGACACTGCCGCGGACGCGCCTGAGGACATGCCCCAGGAAGCTCCCAGCGAGAACCAGGTCCACCAGATGCTTGGACGCCTCGAGGGCGAACTCCTCGGCATGCGCGAGGTCGTCAACGCCGAGCGGGGCAGGGCGGATACCGAACGTCAGCGGGCGGACGAGGCCATGCAGCGGCTTACGATGGTCGAGCGGGAACGGGACGAAAGGATCGCCAAGCTGGAAAGAGAGCGGGACGAGCGCCTCGCGGAGATCAGGCAGGAGCGGGATCGTTGGCTTGCAAGGGCAACCGCTCCCTGGTGGCGGAGGCGGAAGGCCGGATGACCCATGGCGTTGTCCCCTTCGTCGGTGCCCGCTAACGATGGGCGGGACGTCAGGGGGACACGATGACTTTATTCGATGAGCGGGACGGCATGCTCATGGGGGCGACCGCGATCATCCGCGGCAAGAACGTGGAGATCGAGAACCTGTCCGATTACGCCCGTCGGCTGGAGCAGGCCCTCGGGATTGAAAAGGACCGCAACGCGAAACTCGGCGCCGAGATCAACGAGCTCCTGACCGCACGGGCTGCCTCGATCAAGGCTATGACCGAAAGGATGAACAAGGATCACTCCGAGAAGGAGGCGCTCAAGAAGCAGCTCGCCGAACTGCAAGCCACCGTCGCCGAACTGAAGGAGGAGAATCGGCATTGGTCCATCGGATACGCGGTGAAGAACGCGGAGTCCGAGGGGCAGTCGGCCCAGCTCAAGGGCTTCATCGCCGATCATCCCGATTCTCCCCGCCTCGCGCTCGCTGAAGTCCCCGGCTATCCCGAACTGCCCCAACGCTCCCTCAACCGCATCACGTACAACATCGCGTATTCGGCCAGCCTCAAGGAAGCCGGCATAACGCTTGACGACCTGAACTTGATCTCCAACGACGAGTACAGGCCCGGGCATCCATTGTATCTGGACCGCGATCCTCCGGTGCCGGAGGACAAGCCATCAGTGCCGATGCCGTGACGACGTCTGGGTTCTCCCGACGATTGCTTCGCGTTGTGCCATTCGCTCCCGTCCTTTAGGAGGAATGCATCGGGCAGGAGCCAAGGGGGCCATCCTATGTCAGACATCGTCAACACCATGATCCTGAACCGGATCGCCAACAATCAGGCCGAAATCGCCTTCGACCTCCAGCAGCAGATCGCCATGCTGCGCGCCGAGTTGGCGGACGAGAGGCAGAGAAACGCCGATCTCGCGCACGAGAACAGCGTGCTCAAGGCCCGCAACACCTCCCTCGAAGTCCAGAAGAAGATCTGGCGCGGGGAATTCGACAAGGCAAAGGCCAGGAACGAGTCGCTCGAGAGCGAGGTCGGGCGGATGAAAGAAGAGGTCACCGAGCACAGGCGCAAGGCCCGGAAGTTCTCGATGAACGCCATCGTCCATGAAGCGTGCGCCCTCGGATACGCAGCCCAGGTCGAGCAGTTCAAGTCGCATCACCCGGATTCGACCCTGCTCGAGGAAGTCGAGGTGGCTGGCCGTTCAGACCTTGGCAAGAGGACGCCTCTCCAGACCAGTTTCGACGTGGCCTACTCGGAGAGGTTCAGGTTCCTCGGGGTCTCCGGTGCCCAGCTTGAGTCCGGGATGGCGAGCTTCGACATCAAGCTGCCGTTCCTGCCTGCGTACATCGATAACGAGCCTGATCCGCCCCCCGACCACGACGCCGAAGGTCCGAAGCCCGCGACATAGGCTACGCCGAGCCATCGGTACCTGGGTCCGAACGAAAAAGGGACCGGCCCGCGGACCGATCCCTTCCTTCCGTCGGTGGACCTCCGCCGTCTCCGGCTCGGGCACGTTTCCGTCGGTTGGGTCCGGCACCCTGAGGCCCTGACCCGGTTTCGCTGTCTGCCGGGGATATGCTTGCGCAGGGAACGGTTCCGGCAGCCCATGACGACATCATGCACCGGAGGCCCGGCAGCCGCAACCGGCTCGACGAGTCCTGCACACCTGGAACATGCGGGATCGAATCCTGTTGTTGACAGCAGGACCATGCGCATCCTAGACCGGACCCATGAACCTGATCGGCACCCGCCCCAACTCCCTCCTAGAGGTATCGCGCCGCGTCCTCGAAGGCGGCGACTACGCCTCCTGCATGAAGGAGTTCATCGACGAGATGACGCTCGCGGCGGAGGTCGAGGACCGGGATGGGGACACCGTCCTGGTACTGCCTGCCACCTTCATAGACGAGGAGCCCCTGCGGCTGCCGGATCCGGTCGAGCGGGCGCACGTCGCCGGCATGGCCGAGTACGTCGCCCAACTGACCTGCCTGCCGCCGCCGTCATGGGCGGAGAACGACGACTACTTCCTTCCTGAGCCTGCCTTCATGGGCGGTCCGAGGTCACACGAGATACTCCGTGCCGAGACCCCTTCTCCCTTCCGGCGCCGGAACCTGTTCTGCGGCCGGACCGCTGAGCGCTTGATACGCCTGCTGGCTTGAGCCTGCCGGACTTATGCACAGCTAAAGGGGTCCACTCTCCACAGGCGTGACCGCACCTTAAGCTTCCCCGCGCATTGACTTATGTGCCCTGACCTTCGGAAGTCGGGGCGCAGGTTCTCGTCTGTGCTCCCGGGAGATAAAAGGGCATGTGGTTTGTTACAGGTTCCCTCGCGGTCGCGTGCGCGTGGTGCCTGACGATCGTCCCGGCATGGGGCATCCCATTCTGGATCTACCTCGTCCTCGGGCTGATCGCGCTCGCCGCCGCCCTCTGCAACCTCGGCCTGCTGATCTGGGACGCCCTGGACGACACCGATCCGGCGTTGCGTGCCGCAAGGGTCGAGGTGGCCGACATCATCGACTGGCACCTGGACACCCTCGCACAGCGCCGGGTCTCGCTCGTGACGGTCGACCACTATGGCGTGGCAGACACCAAGGGCTGGGAGAAGGAGCTCAGGCACTTCGTCAGGAAGGTGGTCGAGCCGTCCCTGACGGCGGAGAGCCTCGAGGCGCTCACGAAGGAGGGGAAGCTTGTGGACGTCGTCATCCCCATCATCGACGAGAGGGTAGGCGGGAGGGCCGACGACCTGGAGATCGACCTCGAGTTCGACCCGCGCATGACCCCGACCGAGTTCGAGCAGTGGTGCGCGGCCCGGCTGGCGCAGGCGGGTTGGAAGACGCGGACAGTGGGGGCGTCGGGAGACCAGGGCGCGGACGTAATCGCGGAGAGAAGCAGGCTGCGGGCGGTCATCCAATGCAAGCTCTACCGGACCCCGGTCGGCAACAAGGCGGTCCAGGAGGCCTTCGCGGCGAAGCGGCACTACTCCGCCGACATAGCGGCCGTGGTGACGAGCAGCTCGTTCACGCCCTCGGCCAGGCGTCTGTCGGCAACGACGGGGGTTCTCCTGCTGCTGCACACGGAGATCGACCGTTTCGACGAGATGCTGGAGGCTGCCGAGGAACGGGCAGGGGAACACTTCAGGGTGGGCACCGTCGAAGGCGCATGACGACGGCTATGCGGCCGCGGCGTCCTCTCCCGCACGGCGGAGAAGCGGGTCGAGCACCGTCCGTTTCCAGACGACCGCAGAACCGACCGAGGTGACGAGGAGGAGGGCCATCATGAGCGAGCCCACGACAGGGGAATGCCGCCCCACGGGGTCCGATGCCCCGTGGAGGGCGATGTTGGCGAGAAGCACGGCGGCGACCTGCAAGACGAGGCCGAGGGTCATGGCGAGGCTGGCGGCTCTGGGCATGGCTGAGTCCTTGATCAGGTTGTTGCGGCAGGAAGTTCAGAGCGGAACCCGCTCCCCGAGGACGCTGACGTAGTGGTCCTTGCCCTCGGCCACGGCGACAAGGGCCTTGGCCAGGTCCCAGTGCTCGACGTCGTTGATGCTGTCCGGGATGGCCTCGTCCTCTCCGATCGCGTCGAAGTCGGCGACAAGCGTCTTCAGGGCGTGAAGGAGTTGCTTCTCGAGATCGGTTCTTGCGGTCATCCTGTTTCCCATTCCGTTGATAGAGTTCACGACAGCTCGCAGACGATCACTGCGTCGCAGTAGCAGCCGGGGATCGAACACGGCGCCCCCTGAACGCGGTATCGCCGTCCGGTGTTGAGGTCCGTGACCGTGCCCTCCCACGGCCCCCTGACGATCTTCGCCCGGTCCTCGTTGCTGACCTGCATCTGCGGGCGCGTTCCCGTGCGGTCGTCGCGCGGGGTGAAGAGATGGGTTCCCGCCTGCTTCATGCGGACGGCCCACCCACGAAAGCGGGCTTCACGAAACGCTCGAAGGCGGGCTCGAACACCGCCCGTTTCCAGAGGAAGCCCAGTCCCATGCTGGTGACGACGAAGATCGCGCCGCAGGTGCTGCGGTAGAAGGAATCGGGATCCGAGAGGATGAAGAGGCGGTGGTTGATCAGCAGGTTCGCGCCGATCAGGGCCAGCAGGACGGCGAAGGTTCCGAGCGCGGCGAGGGCGGTCGTTGCGATCTGCCTGTTGTTCATGTTCGTGACCTCGGTTCATCCCGGCGAACCGGGTGAATCCCTTCTACACCAACGGCAGGCACACGCAAGCACAATTGTTGACAAGGCAGGGGCAGGAACGCCGCGGCCAGCCCCGCCTTCTTCCGGCACCCGGCCACGTGGCGGCGGCCTCCTCTTCCGCCACGGCGGGTTCCAGGGCGGGGCGGCGCACGGTTCGCGTCGATTTGGACAAGGATTCGTTAACGGTCGTTGACCCCGACGGAATTCCGGCCGACGGTTTCCAGATGAAGACACCGTTCCGCAGGGCCCTGTTCCATTCCGCGCCGATCGTCCTGCTCGGCGCCGCGATCTCGGCCGTGAGGCTCGAAGTGGCGACGGGCGACAACGCCCGCGCGCTCGCGGGCCTCGTGATGATCGCGGCCTGCTTCATGATCCTCGTGCAGGCATCGGTCCTCGGGCGCATGCGTTACGGGGGCAGGCGTTGACCTCCGCCCGGCCCGGGCACACGCCCTGGCCATGAGCGAACTACCCTCATCCGGCATCAGGGCCGAGGACATCACCATCGAGCATGAGTTCGTCGGGGAGCAGCACTTTCTCACCTCGCCGGACGTTCCCGGCCTCTACGTCGTGCACCGTGACGAGTCGGTCGCACGCGGCAACGTGCAGTCCGCCCTGGACATGCTGGAGCGGATGAGGAGACGGCGCAGCCGCCTCCCGCATCCGCTCGACCCCTCGGAAGGCTAGGGGCAGTCGAACCCGCCGTTGGGACTCGTCGTGCAGAGGTTGCCGTTGGGCAGGCGGACGCCGCCGAAGCCGTCACCTTGCGCACGTGCCCCGTTCGGGAGCCAGAAGCCCCCCGCGTTGTCCGAGGCGGCCCTCGTCCCGTCGGGCAGCACGTAGCCGCCGAAGCCGTCGGGAACCACGCGCTTCGGGTTGCGCGGCTGCATGCCCGACGGGTGCGGGGAGGGGGCCTCCGGCTGCAACCACATCGGCAGGACGTTCGACGACTGGTACCGGGTGGACGCGGTGGTGCACGCCGACACGGACAGTGCAGCCAGCAGCACGAGACCTACACGCATGATGAAACCTCCTGAATGGTGCGCGGACTTTCGCATCTGAATCCTTGCCGGGCAAGTGCCAGCGGACGGGTCCGTGCGCGAACATCACCTTGCCCTGGGTGAAGTCCTTCGACGATGCCGCCGGCGCAGGGAACCATGACCGTATAGGACTCGTTAACGTTTTCTGCCCAATGGTCGCACCACCCGCGAATCCTGTTCCCGGCCACGGATTCATGCCGTAAATGTGAGAATTCGACCCCGGTCGAGTTCCGCCGAACGACAGCAGCGACCCACAGAAGGACCCACGATGCCGACGCAAACCACCGCACCTGCCGACCAGAACTTCGAGTCAGCCCCCCAGGGCGCCGAATTCCAGAACTCCTTCACGTTGGACGGGGTGACGTACTCCCAGATCGTCGGCGGCAGCGGTGACGCGGGCACCTTCGTGAACGACGGGTCTACCTATACGATCATGGGCCTCTCCGGGAAGTTCGCCACCTTCAACGCCTGGCAGCAGGAAGGCGTCAACGAGTTCAGCATCAGGTCTTCGGACGGGGGCAAGTTCGTCCTGGCTTCCCTTGACATCTCGACATACCTCAACCTGACGGATCCCAGCACTCCCGGCGCCGATCAACTGGTGATCTCCGGCTTCCAGGACGGCATGCCGTTCTACTCCACCACCATCGACCTCGTCGCCGGCACCTCCTCCGAGGCAACGGTCACCTTCTCGAACCCGATCGGCAGCTCGGGCGCCAGCGGCGGCACCCTGACCTTCGATGCGTCGGCGTGGGGGAACATCGAGGAGATCAGGATCCACGGCATCCACAGCGTCCTGGGCACCCCCGCCTTCACCACCATCGGCATCGACAACCTGAACTTCGAGCCCGTTCCGGTTCCCGACACCACGGCCCCGACCGTGACCGGATCCACGATCGACGGCGACACCCTCGTGCTCACCTTCAGCGAACCCCTTGACCCGGTGAACACGACGATGTCGATGTTCTTCACCGTCTTCGTGGACGGACAATGGGTGTCCGCCAGCCAGGAGTACGTTTCCGGCAACCAGTTCATCGTCAAGCTCCAGAACCCGGTCAAAGCGGGCCAGGCCGTTGAGTTCGCCTACACTGACCCGGCGGTCGGCCAGAACGACACCAGCAACGCCATCCAGGACCTCGCGGGCAACGATGCCGCCTCGTTCCGGGTGCCGGTGACGAACAACACGCCCGACTCGACTGCACCGCAGATCACCGCTGCAACCGTAGACGGGGCCACGCTCACGGTTACCTTCGACGAGAACATCGACGGCAGCCTGCTCCCGTCCTTCGCGGACTCCCCGTTCATCGTCTCGGTCGGATCCGACGCCGTCGCCGTGACCGGCTTTACGGTGCAGGACGGCAACAAGCTCGTCGTCACGCTCGCCAATCCGGTCGCGAGCGGCGATGCCGTGACGTTCTCCTTCACCGACACCTTCGCGGACCATGGCGTCTACGACTTCCAGGGGAACGAGGTTCCTTCCCTCTACGAGTTCGTCACGAACAACACCGTGCCGGACACGACCGCTCCCGAGGTCACCGATGCCACGGTCAACGGGGCCACGCTCACGATCACCTTCGACGAGAGCATCAACGGCGCCACCCTCCCGTCCCTGATGTTCGATCAATACGACGTGACGATCGATGGTGCTCCGGCAAGCGTGACCGGCTACTCCGTGCAGGACGGCAACAAGCTCGTTCTTACCCTCTCGCCCCCGGCCCAGCCCGGGCAGACGGTCTCGTTCAGCTTCACCGACACCGTGTCGGACGCCGGCATCCGTGACATGGCGGGGAACGAGATCCTGTCGATCAGCCTGCCGAACGTGACGAACAGCACGCCGAACCTCGACTCCACCGCTCCGACGGTCTCCTCGATCGTCCGTGACGGCGCCCAGGACACCAACGCCGACAGCGTGACCTTCACGGTGACCTTCAGCGAGCACGTGACGGGCGTGACGGTGGACGACTTCGAGCTGTACCTCGACGGCACGGCGGCGGGCAACATCACCGGGATCAGCGGCGGCGGCTCGACCTACGTGGTCACCGTCTCCAACGTGTCGGGCGAAGGCGCCCTTCGCCTCGACCTGAGGGGTTCCAACACGGGCATCGTCGACGGGAACAGCAACCCGATCCAGGGGGGCTACACCTCGGGCGAGCATTACAGCGTCGACGTCGAGGCGCCCGACACCTCTCATCCGTGGGCCCAGTCGTACCAAGCCAACGGCGACACCATCGTCATGACCTTCTCGGAGGCGCTCGACGAGTCCTCGGTGCCGGACGCAAGCGCCTTCGTGATCACGGTCGACGGTGCGCAGGTCGCGGTAACCGGGGTCTCCATCGCTGGCAGCCAGGTCACCCTGACCCTCGCCACCCCGGTCGAAACCGGACAGAGGGTCGATGCCGAGTACACGCGTCCGACCGACGGCTCGCCCGTGGTTCAGGACCTTGCCGGCAACGACAACATGGGGTTCCAGGTCATCAACATCCTGAACGTCACGCCGGACACCGACTCGCCCGTCATCGAGGGCGTCACGATCCCCGACGCGCCCATGAACGTGGGTGACGTGGTCACCGCGACCATCACGGTCTCGGCCGACACCGAAACCTTCAGCCTCGTGTCCGGCACCATCGCAGGGTACTCGCTGTCGAACCTCGTCAAGGTCAACGACACCACCTACACGGCGCAGTTCACCGTGACCGAGGGCACCGACCGCCTGGCGGGCGACGACCTCGCGGTGAGCATCGTCCTGAAGGACGGCTTCGACAACGAGAGCGATGCCTACGTGACGCCGATCAGCCAAGGGTCCGACGCCATCGACGCGACCGTCCCGACGATCGTCTCGGCCACCGTCAAGGACACGCTGCTCACGATCACCTACAGCGAGCTGCTGGATGCCGACCACGCCCCGACCGTCGGATCGCCTCCGCCGCCGCCGCCGGCCAACCATCCGGTTCCCGGCGTCAACGCACCGATGCCCGCCTACACGGTCACGGTGGACGGACAGGCGGTCTCGGTGACGGGGCTCGTCATCGACGGCAACAAGGTGCTCCTGACGCTCGCGACGCCGGTCACGGCAGGGCAGGTGGTCAAGCTCACCTACAACGACCCCTCGTCCTCGGACAACACCATCGCGATCCAGGATCGCGGCGGCAACGACACTGCCACCGTCATCGACTTCCCGGTCACGAACGGCAGCGCGGTCGTGGAGGACATCGACGGAGTGACCGTCACCCGCCGCACCGACGACGACGGCCACGGGAACCTGAGGCAGACCGTCGACATCCCGGTCGTGACGGACGGACGCAACGAGCAGGTCGGGAACGGCAGCTTGGCCGACATCCCGCTCGTCACATCCGGCGGCAAGACGGTCCTGTCCGTCGGCCTTCCTGTCGGCGTGGGCATCCAGGCCAGCGGCTTCGCGGACGCCCGCACGGCAGGCTCCTCCCTGGCTGACCTGATTGCCCAGATCGAGGCCCGCACGGCTTCCGGTTCGGTCGACCAGTCGAAGCTCAAGTCCGGCGGCACGGACTTCCTGTCCGGTCTCGCCTCGGGTGCCCCGCTCGTGGTCCAGACCATCATCCTGACGGCAGGTCCCGGCTACAACGGAGCAGGGGCACCGCTTCTCGTCTCCGGCTCGAAAGAGGCGGGTTCGGCGAAGACGGCGCTCGTGATCGATGCCACGGCGCTCCCGGCAGGTTCCACCATCCAGCTCGATGACGTGGCCTTCGCCACGGTGATCGGCAACGTGAACGTGACGGGTGGGGCAGGCAACCAGGTCGTCTGGGGCGACTCGGGCAACCAGAGGATCGTGCTCGGCGAGGGCGACGACGTTCTCCACGGTGGCGCAGGCGATGACTACGTCGGCTCGCTCGAGGGCAACGACCGCCTCTACGGCGACGAGGGCAACGACACGGTCTCCGGCGGCGTCGGCGACGACCTGCTCGACGGCGGCACGGGCATCGACGTCATGTACGGCGGCGCGGGTAACGACACCTACTACGTCGACTCCTCCGACGACCGCGTGATCGAGTACGGCGGCGAGGGCACCGACACCGTGTACAGCTCGGCCAGCTACATGCTGCACGACACGCACGTCGAGAACCTCGTGCTGACGGGCGATGCGTCCTACGGGTACGGCAACTCGCTTGCCAACCGGATGACGGCATCCGACTCCGGCAGTCTGCTCTATGGCTGGGGCGGCAACGACGTCCTCGTCGGCGGCGCTGCACGTGATCGCCTCTACGGCTCGTCGGGCAACGACAAGCTGTACGGCAACGGCGGCAACGACCACCTCGTCGGCGGCACGGGCAAGGACCGCCTCGACGGCGGCACCGGCAACGACTACCTGTCGGGCGGCAGCAACAACGACGTCCTGATCGGCGGCGACGGCAAGGACACCATCAACGGTGGCTCCGGCAACGACGTGATCTACGGCGGGAAGGGTGCCGACCTCCTCTACGGCAGCTCCGGCCGCGACACCTTCGTGTTCGACACCAAGCTCGGCAAGGGCGAGGTGGACACGATCAAGAACTTCAGCGTGGCCAACGACACGGTCAGGCTGGAGAACGCGATCTTCACGAAGGTGGGCGGCAAGGGCTGGCTGAAGTGGGACGCCTTCCACGTCGGCAGCAAGGCCGCAGATGCCGAGGACCGGATCATCTACGACCGGAAGTCCGGCGCGCTGTACTACGACAAGGACGGTGTCGGCGGCGCGGCGCAGGTGAAGTTCGCCCAGCTCGACAAGGGGCTTCTCCTGACCAGCCACGACTTCTACGTCATCTGATCGGGGCCACATCCTGAAGCAACGGAACCCGCCCTCGGAAGGGGGCGGGTTTTCCTTTGCGGGACCTAGGGGCAGAGATAGCCGCCCGCGCCGTCAGAGACGCACCTCGCACCGTTCGGAAGGATGATCCCGCCCGTGCCGTCCGGCGGCACCATGACCCCGTTCGAGAGCCTGAACCCGCCGCCTGGCTCCGCGGCGACCGTCGTGCCGTCTGGCAGCCGATACCGACCGCCTTCGATGGCGGTGACGCGCCGCGTGTACGTGGGCGTCTGCGCCCCGGTTGCAGGGGATGGCGCAGCGGCCTGCGATGACCCGAGGTTGGCGGGCGGTACGGGCGCGGCCTGTTGCCCTCCCGAGGACACGCATGCCGACAGCGCGACGGACATCAAGGCAACGGGCAGCAGGCGCATCGAACATCTCCAGGCATGGCTAGGGCACCCTCACTACCGCGCGGGGCGGGAGCGCACCACGGCGAAATCGGATTACGCCGGACAAGGCCCGCAGGCGGCGTCATGACCGATCACGGAGGCGAGTCCCGGTCTCTCCATTCACCCCCTTGAGGCGCCCGACCTCCTCCCTGATATGGGCGGCCGTCTTCGGCCCGATGCCGGGCAATCTCTCCAGTCGGTCCAGAAGGGACAGCAGGTGCCGGAGGTCGTGGATGCCGAGCCTCCCGAGCGCCGTCCAGGCGTGCCGGGACAGTCTCAGTCCGTCGATGGGTCCTTCGTCGACCTGGTCCTGCGCGCGGGGCATGGCCACTCCCTCGCCGTCGGCCGCATGGCAGAGGGCAAGGCTCCAATCCGGTCTCCCCGGGATTGTTCCTGCGGGATTTGACCTTCTCGCGGCCATGTCCCATTCCTTGTGCCGACACGCACCGGAGCCGCCCATGCCCCTGACCTACACCGGACCCGCCGAATCCGAAGCCGCCCCGCTCTTCGAGCAGTACCAGGGGCAGTTCAAGCCGCAGCCGGCCTTCCTGGAGCTGGACCCGGCCAAGGGCACCGTCAGGCTCGGGACCAACGTGGTGATGGGCAACGCTGTCCCGATGGAGGTCTGGCACCACCGCGTCCTCTGGTGGGACGTTCCCCCCAACCTGACGGGCAGGGGGTGTGCCGAGGTGTTCGGTGAGATGAAGCCCCTCCTGGAGAGGGTCGCCGCTGGGCACAGCATCGAATGGGACGGCCACAACATGGTGGGCAAGTTCGACGAGGACGCGCGCGAGGCCTACGAGGAAATCGAGGACAAACTGCGGGACGCGCGCCATGGCTTCGAATGCGCCGAGGTCTGGAACGCCGGAGAATGGATTTGGACCGGGCAGACGCTCGCGTCGCTCGCCGAACTCCTCGAGATCACGCCGGACACCTCCGACGAGGAGATCGCGGCCATCGCCGAGACCCAGCGGAAGGTCGCTGACCGCGACCACGCCGTCGTGCTTTTCGGCGATCTCGCCAAGGTACTGCGCGACGTGCGCGGTCAACTGCGCGAGATGGCATCCGAGGAGGCCCCGGCTCCCTGACCCGGCGCGGGTCAGCCGGCACGCCTCTTCGCCGAGCTGAGGAAGGGCGCGTCACCGTCCTTGGACCCGACGGAATTGTAGCCCGCCAGCCAGACGTTGTAGAGGGACAGGAGCAACCGACGGTCGTTCTCCGCCCCGAGGTCGACGAAGGTTCCCCGCAGTTCCATGTATGTCAGCGCCCGGCCGCCTTCCTCACGCATGATCCGCCCGCCTGAGAAGGCCGCACCGATCAGCTCGCTGCGGTTCAGGGTTTCGAGGCGGACATGGAAGGCTCCCTTGCCCTTGACCTCGTAGACCCTCACGTCGCCGTCCCGGCAGAAGGCGGGGACTTCCTTGCGTTGAGGAACCCAGCAGATCCACCTGACCTTCGTCCTGCGCCCCTTCGCCTCCGAATAGAACTTCGTCATGACGAGGGGCATCTGGTCGACCTTGTTCCAGACCGTGATCTCGTTGTCGGCGTAAAGGTCCTCCAGGACGACCGACATGTCCTGGAAAACCTTTGCGTTGTCCTGATCGACCTTGGAGATCGCGGCCTCGACCAGTGCCATCTCGGGATCGTCATCCTCGCTCACATCGGTCTTCAGCCAACTCCGGAAGGTCGCCACTGTGCAGTTGCCGGGACCGACCCGGTCATGCCACCTGACGCCGTCCGGTCCGACCCACAGCACCTTGCGGAGAAAGCTGGTCTTGCCGCGGTAGTAGCGCCCTTCCGCGATCTCGATCCTCGGCATCGTCGAATGCTGCCCCACGCGCGGTATCAATCCGCCCGAAAGGAGCATCCTCCTGGCCCCTTGTCCAGTGGCGGCCCTGCAAGTCCTTTGGATAGCGTGCGGTCTCAGCGGGCGGGGAGCGGGTTCGTCTTCAGGACCCCGATCATGGCCTCAACCTTGCCGTCCTTCAGCGCGGACAGCATTTCCTCCATCTCCGGCGGCTCGTGGCCTTCCCTGATGGCGCTTACGAACAGGGTCCGCAGGAGTTCGCGGCATTCCTCGGTCGTCGTGACGCCAGCGTCCGACCAGGTGCTCACCATGTCCGGCGTGAGCAGCTTGCACCAGGCCGAGTAGCCCTTCTCCTCCGACCCGGTCGCGGCGACCATCACGGTCCAGGCCGCGTCCACGTTCCTGCTCGAGAAAAACCAAGCCTCGTCCGGGCTCTGGTGTCGGCTCTCAGTCCACATGCAGGCAAGTCCTCTCCATGTACCCAATCAATGACATGGGAGCATGACGGTTCGCCGGCGGCGCGCGGGAACGGGCAAGTGCTTGTAGCCGAATGCCGCAGAGGGGCTACGGCACGAAGGCCGGATCGTCCTCAGGGCAGATCTGGTATGACTCCTGCCTCGGACGGTAGGTCTCCCCGGTCTCCAGGTTCGCGATCCACTCGATCCTGATGGGTCCACCGAAGAAGACCTGCTGCTCGTACGGATGCGAGAAGTGCATTTGGAACGTCGTGAACCATTCCACCTGCGAGGCATCGGTTTCGCCCTTGAGCGCGATGTCGACCCTGGCCTGCTCCGGGTAGGGCGATGACGTGGTCTCGTCCAGCGACCAGTGAATCCCGACCGTCTCCGTGCCGGCCTCGAGTCCTGCGACGTAGCCGTCGAAGTCGTCGACGGTCATGTGCCTGTAGAGCGTGAAGGTGGCCTTCCCCCGGAACTGGTCCACGAGGCGGTCGAACCACATGCCGGCGACTTCGGACTCGTCGGCATCGTCCCCCGCGCCGAGCCGCTCGTAGATTTCCGTGAAATCCACGTCCCTTCCCGGATTTTTCAGGAACTCCCGCTTGTGCCGGACCATGTCGTCCAAGGTCAGTCCGTCCCGCTGCCACCATTCCATCCCGACTTCCTCCATCATGCCGCGTGAACCGCTGCGGGTTCTGCCATCAGCGCCACCTCCACGGCCTCTCGGACCGACCTCACCGTCCATCCCCGGCTGTCATACGCCTCGCAAAAAGCACCGTAGGCCGCTTCCAGCCTGGCGAGGCGCGGTTCCTCCCGCAGGGCCATGTGCTCGCTAAACTGGCCGCGCAGCCACTCCAGCACGCCCCTGACCTCGTCCTTGGTCATCGAGGTCGAGAGACGCCCGTCCAGTTCCCACTCGCGAAGGACGATCATCCTGCGGAGCTCGTCGGCCCTCACGTCGTGTTGCCTGATCTCCTCGCGCAGCGCGCCTCCGAGATGCGAGACGTAGACGCTCGGGCTGATCTCATCGAGCTTCCCCGCAATGTCCCTTGCGGCGGCGATGACCTCGGGAGTGAAGTTACGGTCCAGCCTGACCTTCCGTCCGAACGGGGCTCGGTCGAGTTCCCATTCCAGCCCGTACCCGCTGCTCACCCGCAGCGTGAAGGGCAGGAACCCCGGGACCGGCTCCGCGGCTCCCTCCGCCTGGAAGTGCACCCACACGGTGCTCGTAGCCTTCCCCTTCATCGGGAAGCCCACCGAGAACCTGCCGAGGCCGGGCACCTCCAAGGGAGTCCCGGCGATGGATGGCGGCAGCAGGCGAGGGCGGTGCGGCATGGGGAAGGTCGGCCTCTTCATCGTCACCGCCTCCTATGGCGCAGGAGCAGCCGCAGTCTCGGGAGACAAGGCCTCGTCGATCATCTCCCGAAGTGGGCGGCCCGCCTCCCTGCCTTCCGTTGCCCATGCGGACAGCGTCTCCTTCACTGCGAAGAGCCTTTGGAGGCGGGAGCCTTCCGGCAGGTCGAGCTTCTGCGCAAGCCTTCGCTCGTCGCGGGCGATGTCCTGTTCGATGCTCTCCTGCGAGCGTTCGGTCTTCACCTGGCCCGATAGCATCCGCTTGGAGAACGCGATCCTGCGCTGGAGATCCTCGATCTCGCGTTCGTGTCTCCTGGTTTCCGGGTAGATGGCCCCGTGAACCTGGGCCTTGAACCTGATCTCGTCGCGCCTCTCGATCCCCTCGACCAGCTCCTGCGCGATCCTCATCTCGTCAGGGGTGAAGGTCAGGTCGGGGCCGGAGAGCAGTCCCAGATGGGAGCTGTTGAAGATCCACTGGAGTCCTTGCTCGTCGTGGATCCTCACCGAGAAAGGCATGTAGCCCCGTTCGGCCTCGGCTGCGCCCTCCCGCTGCAAGTAGACCCAGGTTCCCTCCGAGTGTGAACCGGTCCCGACGTACTTCATCACGAACCTGCCGACGCCGGGTACGTCATGTACGTCGTTCCGCCCCCCGTGCGGAAGGCTGCGGGGCGGGCTTACGTGTTTCCTGTCGCTCATCGGGCATCCTCCATCCCGACGATGCTCGATCCTGTCGTGGCGACCGACAACAACGACCGAATCCTCATGGCACCTCTGCCCGCTCCGCAATTGACCCCCGTGGAGCCGGTGGACAGGCTGTAATCTTAACCATGGGGGAAGTACGGTCAGCATGTCCAAACAGAGCCAAGTTCAATCACCCACCGCAGGCGGGCGCTCGTCGCTGATGGTGAAGATCCTTGCCGCCGCCGCGATCACGGTCGTCGGCTCCTTCGCCGCCTTCTCGGTCCACAACGACCTCGCGATCAAGAAGGCGGTCCGCATAGACGTCGAGACCGACATCGCCGACATGGGAGCGGCAGCCTCGACAAGCGTGGGGAACTGGCTGGAGGGACGGCTGCTCCTCGTGCAGGCGGCCGCCGACACCGCTGCGCGTGCGGCGGACGAGGCTCACGTCCTGGAGACGCTCAAGCAGAAGTCGTTCTCGACCTTTGACTCCATCTACTTCGGCGAGGAGAAGGACGGCCGGTTCGTCACCGCGGACGAGTCCACCAAGCTCCCACCGGGCTACGATCCCCGCAAGCGCCCCTGGTACAAGGATGCCGTGCAGGCGGGCAAGGCGACGCTCACCGAACCCTACGTGGATGCCTCTACGTCCAAGCTGGTGATGTCCATCGCCGCGCCCGTCCGGAAGGGCAGCGAGCTGGCTGGCGTGGTCGGCACCGACTTCTTCCTCGACGGACTCGCGAAGATCGTGGCGTCCATCGAACTCGGCGGCCACGGACGGGCCTTCGTCGTGAACGCCGATGGCAAGGTGCTCATCCATCCTGACCAGTCGCTCGTCGGCAAGACGCTGTCCGAAGCCTTCCCGAAGAACACGCCGAGGATCGGACGCGAGGTGAGCCACACCATGTCCGGCGACCGTCCCCAGGTCGTGGCGTTCCACGAGATCGCGGGCCTGCCCCAGAAATGGCACCTGGCCCTCCAGGTCGACGACGACAAGGCACAGGCGGCACTCGCCAGCGAACGCCGGGCGGCCGCGATCGCGACGGTCATCGCGGCCATCTTCATGCTGCTCGTCCTCGGTTACCTCGTGCGTCGGCTGGTCGCCCGCCCGGTCCACGAGATGACGGAGGCGATGGGCAAGCTGTCGGGGGGCGACCTGACGGTCGAGGTTCCCGGCATCGGCCGCACCGACGAGATCGGCGCGATGGCCGCAGCGGTGGAGGTCTTCAAGCAGAGCGCCATTGCCCGCGAGCGGGTGGAGGCGGACCTCCTTGCCGAGCGTGAGGCTCGCGCCCGCCGCAGCACCGCCGTCAACGCGCTGATCGCCGAGTTCGACGGCGACATGTCGACGGCACTTGCCACCGTCTCGGATGCGTCCGGGAAGCTCGAGGGCACCGCCAACAGCCTGAACCGCACGGCCGAGGAGGGAGCCTCGAAGTCGCTCGGCGTGGCGGCCGCTTCCGAGCAGGCCTCCATGAACGTGAAGGGCATCGCCGCAGCCTCGGAGGAACTCGCGGCCTCGGTGCGCGAGATCGCCGACCGCGCCGAGGCGTCCCGCGCGATCTCCGACAAGGCGGCGCAGGCCGCACGCGACACCGACAAGACGGTGCAGACGCTCGTCGCCGCGACGCAGGGCATCGGCAAGGTGGTGGGCCTCATCAGCGAGATCGCCGGCCAGACGAACCTTCTCGCCCTCAACGCGACCATCGAGGCCGCCCGCGCCGGGGAGGCGGGCAAGGGCTTCGCGGTCGTCGCCACGGAGGTCAAGGAGCTCGCCTCCCAGACGGCGAAGGCCACGGAGGAGATCGCACGGCAGATCGGCGAGATGCAGCAGGTCTCGGGTCAGGCTGCCCAGTCGATCAAGGGCATCACGGACGTGATCCTGGAGATCAACGCCATCTCCAGCGAGATCTCGGCCGCCATGTCCCAGCAGGGCGCCACGACGGGTGAGATCGCGCGGAACGTGAGCCAGGCGGCCAAGGGCACGCAGGAGGTCTCCGAGAACATCGCGGGCCTGACGGAAGGCGCGAACCTGACCGGGATCGGGGCATCGCAGGTGCTCGACGCGGCCGGGGCGCTGAGCCGCCAGGCAGAGGACCTGAAGCAGCGTGTCGAGCGGTTCTTCCGCGAGATAAAGGCCGCCCGCAGCGGCAACGGCTAGCCGCCCCTTCCGTGAAAGTGAAATGCCTCCTCGGGGAAACTCGGGGAGGTCTTTTTCATTGGGCTGCCGCCACTGACGGAAGCAGCACGGCGGGAACCGCGCCCGGTAACGGGTTCTAAACCATGCCGAACATTCGGGCAGGAAACGCGTCGGCGGACACTGATCCATGTGCGTCTCGCCGCGTTGTCGGACACACGCAGAGGAGGGTGTCGCGATGCTGCCACTGCAACTCGCCCAGTTCACTGGAGTGCCGGGGAACGGCAATGGCGGTCCTGTGCCTCCAGGAGCGGAGAACGTGGAGAGCCTCGCATTCTACGTCTGGCTGCTCGTGGTCGCCGCAATCGTGGTGAGCGCAGCGGTCATCCTGATCAGGATGAGGCGCAGTGGGCGGCGATAGACCTGCCTCGTTCCTTGCCCGCCATAACGGGGGCTAGGGCATCGGCGCGGGCGGGCAGGTGTCGCCCGTGCAGACCAGTTCCGGGAATTCTGCCAACGGAATGCCATCCGCCAGCACCGCTTCCTCGACCCTCCCGTGGTCAGGGATGATCTCCCATTCCGCACCCCAGTCGCCGCGGGAGAAGCATCCTGCATCGGTCGCAAGCACTGGATCGAACATGCCGGGGTACCCCTTGGCCATCGCCAGCACGTGTTCGGCATCCTCCATGGTGAACCCGGTGCCGCGGAAGTCGATCCAGACGTCGATGTCGCCCGGGAATGGCTTGCCCGTGGCCCCCGTGCCGTAGACCTTCATCCGGTCCGCGAAGGGAAGCTCGCGGAGTTGGGACAGGATCGTGTTGAAGTCGCCGTTGTTCGCGTACTTGGCCCAGAGCACCTCGGGGGCTAGTCCATCGCCGCGCAGCAACGCGTCGACCTGCTGTAGGTCCAGTTCGATGTAGTCGGCTTCCACCGTCATGGCGCCGAGGCTCTCCGGACCGGGCAACCCATTCCGCATGGCGAGGAGCAGGACATCCCGCATGCCCTCCAGCGAGACGGGGTCCAGGTTCGCCTTCCGCCCCCAGGCCTGGGCGCAGCACCATCCTGCGGATGCGAGTGACCTCCTGACGCTCTTCACGTCCTGGTGGTACTCGTGGTTGAAGTTCACTGGAGCGACGATCCCGAGCGTGTCGGCATTTGCCGCCGCCCAACTGCATGCGTCCACGTCCGCGCCCGGCAGCGGGATGACTTCTCCGGTGCCGATGCGGATGAACATGGCAACTCCTACCTCGGCTTCGTCCATCGCTCTCTCCGAGTGTGCCTCGTTACTTTGGCCCACGTATCACGACGGGGTCCGCAAGATACCTGTCGATTACGGCATGTGCGTCAGCCATCTCCTGGATGGCCTTCGCGGACGCCGGGTCCGCCTTGATGAAGGCGAGCAGCCCCTCCGGCGTGAAATCCCGCACCTCGTCGGTCGAGAACAGGTCGACGCTGTCCTGGATGCCAAGGACGTCCGCCTCACGACCGTCCGGCAGCACGCAGTACGCATGGGCCACGTAGTCCCCTCCGTGTTCCGGAAGGTCGTGCTCGATCTGTGCGCGAATCTGCCAGCCGTACCGCTCGTGGAGCGCCAAGGCCAGCCACATGCAGCGGCCATTGCTGTAGCGCGCCACGATCTCGTCGGGGGGTGTGGATACGTCGGCCATCGGATCAGGCGGCCGGAGCCGCCATCTCGGGAGCGCCGCCGTCCGCGATCACGGCCAACTGCCTGTAGCGCTCGGCAACACCCTGCTCCAGGTCGCCCTCGGCTAGGCACTCGCCGTCGGTCGCCGCCACGATCTCCTCGTCGAGGTCCTCCATCGAGTACCCGAACCGCTCCACGTCCTCGGGTGTGGCCGGGCGGATGGAGCCGTCGAGGCCACAGTCGTACTCGCCCTCGTAGCTGTAGTGGGACCAGAACTTGGCGTCCTCGACCACCCAGAGACCGGGTTCCACGTTCCATCCGTAGAGGTAGTCCTCTGCGTTGTCGATCTCGTGGAAGACGATGCCGCTCTTGCCGAGCACCGCGTACGAGATGTCCCGTGCGTTGTCGCCCGCTGCCTTGTACCAGAGGACGAGGGCCTCGTCCGGCTCCGCGCGTGCGTGGGCACGGGCGACCTCCATGTGCAGGTCGGTGTCGTTGGCGGCTTGGGTGTCGTTCGCCCGCGTGAAGAACCCGGCGGGGTGCTGGTCGTCCCACCCTGCGGGACGCGCTCCCCAGGGAAGGAATGCGCCGAGTGCGTCACGGGTCGGGAAGCTGCCGACGGTCACCGGATGGTCGATCTCGGCCCTGAGCCGATCACCGTCCAGCGTGAACTTGAAGAAGGGCGCAGCGAGCAGGTCTCCGGCCTTTGCCTCGACGGGAACCTCCACCCGGAGCCGCCGCCCGGTCGTGATCGGACCCGCGATCCCATCGACGATCTCCGGCTCGCCGTCGACATGCGTCACGACCATCACCTCAGCGGGGAAGAAGGCGGCGTTGCCGACGACGGTTCCCTTCCACGGATCGGCGTCCCATGCGTCGGGATCGGTCGACGCGATGCTGCCGGCCGGAAATACGGGACGCGCATAGGTAACGCCACCCTCGATCCTCTCCACGTGCAGCAGGATGCCCCTGTTGGTGGCGTCGTTGCGATCTTCGGACCCACCGATGGCCTTGCAGTAGGCGATGACCTGCTCGTCGGACCCGGTCGGCAGGAGGTCGGTCCAAAGGAGCGTGTCCCTCGAGCCTTGGATGGTGCCGGACTTCTGGTCTACCGCAACGGTCGTGCCGTCTGCCTTCCGGAGCGTCGTCTTGCCAGTGGAGGGATCGTGTCCTTCCACGGTGCAGATCGAATACGCGGGGAACTGGAAGTACTGCCTTCCCCCGTAGAGGTCGGTCCTGTGTCCGATAAGAACCCGTTCTCCCAGCGGCAGGTGCCCGATATTGCGCGTGTTCTGCCCGTTCATGTGTCGCCCCCGTTCGCTTCGGAAATGCTTCCACCGGGCGAAGGAAGGGACAACGGGCCCGCTACTGGGTGACCTCGATGCTGATGCTCGGGCCGTCCTGTATCTTGATGTCCGGGAGTCCGTCCCTCGCTAAGTCGAGCCTGGACTGCGGCATCGAGAACCTGCCGCCTGTCGAGACCTTCATCTTCCCCATGCCGAAGATCACGACGTTCCGCCCCTCCCGTGCCCCGGAGCGGAAGCCCATCCCCGGCAGGATGGTCCGGCGGACGTCGGAGAGGCAGTGCGCGTCGTTGTAGCGTGCATGGTCGATCGTGTCGGAGCCGTTGATCATGATGGCCTGCACCGGACGGTAGGTCTGGTCCCGTGGCCCCCTGAGCACCGCTTCCAGCGCGCCGCACTCCGCAAGGGACAGCCCATTCACAGTGACATACAGCTCACCTCCCGCACTAAGGGACTCCAGGCCGATCCTCTTGTCGCCGAATGGCACCGTCGCGTTCAGGTCAGAGGCGGAGAACGCACCGTCCCTCGTCATCTCGAACAGCACCGACAGCGCCCGCACGCGCTCACGTGCCTGTGCGTCCACCTTCGCCTCGAGTCCCCGGTCAGCCGCGAAGGCTGCCGCGACAAGGGCGACGATCCCGGCAGCGCATGCCCCGGCGATACCAAGACGGGTGTCGATCATGTGGCCAATCCCTCGCTCATCTCCCCCAATGTAGCCGTTGGCGGGGACAGGATGAATGCTCCCCGACTAAACGGCTGACGCCGCTGTTGTCGGGGTTTCCGGCCTCGCTCCTGCGGATTTGCTCCACAGGGTCGCAAGGACCGCCGGCATTCTCGGTCCCGTCCCGGAGGAGGCCCGCTTGCGCGGTCCCCCAGATCTTCCGCCGGGAGCGGGCCAGGCGGACTTTCGTCCCCCGGTGCTAGGGACGTTGTCGTCCCTGGTCTTCTCCTTCTCCGCCGCCTTGAGCGCCGCGCGGTCCATCTCGCGCACGAAGTACCGTGCGCCGATGTTCTGCGCGGCGGAGAGGTCGGTGTCGTACTGCTTGCCGCCCCTGAAGCGGCAGCGGCCGTAGTTCCATCTCTCCCGCACGACGCGTCCCGAGCCGTCGTAGGCCCACTTGGACGTGCCGCGCGGCGAGACGAAGGATACCTTCAGGCGCTTCTCCTCGGCCGAGGCCTCGACCTGCTTGACCAGGGCGCGGTGCAGCCAGCCGTGGAACTTCTGCCGCAGGTTGGAGCGCTTCGCCCCGCCCTTCGGCCGCCAGCCCTTCAGTCCCTCGAACACGATGCACCTGGCCCCGTGCGCGAGAGCGAAGGCGACAAGCTGTCGAGAGACGGACCGGGCGATCTGGAGGTTGATGCCCTTGGCGCGACGGTACAGTCCCTTACAGAAGCCCTTGGAGAGCTTGCCTTTCTTTCCCATCGTCTGACGGGCCTTGTGTCTGACATGCATCAGCACCTTGTCGCGCCGGTCGATGTGATACGCCTCGGAGATGAACTTCCGGGCGCTCACCGTGCCGTCGGAGTCGACGATGACGCAGGTGGCCGCCTTGTTGACCCCGAGATCGACTGCAAGCACCCGATCGGGACTCCCGGCGCGGCCATGACGGGAGTATTCGTAGGGTTGGGCCAGGGCGAGAGCATTGCCCTTCACCACCAGCATGGGAGAGCGAGGCACGCCGTCCCCGCCATGCCTCTTTCCACGCTGCACGACCGCCGCGCGCTTCCACAGCCAGTCCTTCGTCCTGGCATCGTAGAGCTTGATCTCCACGACGTCGCCGTCGCGTTTGATCATCGCCCCTGCTCCGCCGTTGGCGGCGTAGAGTGTCGGCCAGGTCTGGATGCCGCCCCAGCGAGGCGGGCGCTGCGCCCGCATCCTGCGGTCGCCGCCCTGCCATGACCTGTAGCGGGTCATGAACGAGGATACGGCCCCGTGCGCCGCGTGGGTTGCGGCCCGGCGCAGGTACGACGGAACCTTGTGGAAGTTCCTCCGGAACCAGGCGCCGTACAAAGGATTCGGGTTCTGCTTCGTGGCGTGGAAGAGACGTTCGAGATTCTCGACCGACAGGGCGTGGACCTCGTCCCAGTGGGTGAGGAACACGGTTGCGAGCGCTTTGGCCAGGCGGTGGTAGATGGCCACGGTGTCACGCGCCATGACGACCGTTTCCCGCTCGCTGAGCAGGTTCCATTCGTCGCAGCGCATGATCTTTGACTTGGCCATGGCATGTTTGTAGCTTGGTTCACATGACAGATACAAGACCAGACGCTAGGAACAACGCGGCCTTCAACCTAACATATCATTTGGTTCTAGTGACGAAGTACCGCCACAAGGCACTCTCCCCGCAGATGCTGGCAAGGGCCGAGGGAATCCTGGCGGAGGTTCTGAGGGACTGGCGGTGCGAGATGATCGAGTTCGGCGGCGAGGCGGACCATCTCCACCTGCTGTTCCGAGGCCACCCCGCGATGGAGTTGTCGCGTCTTGTGAACAACCTGAAGACCGTGAGTTCACGCCTCCTGCGCAAGGAGTTCGCGGAGCACCTGGCGAAGTTCTACTGGAAGCCTGTGCTCTGGCACGGGGCGTACTACGTCGGCACGGTCGGCCACGCCTCGCTCGAGACGGTGAGGCGTTACGTGGAATCACAGGGACGGGGACGTTGGCCGGGAAGGAGCAAGACTGGCGATCTACCCGCCTAACCCCATTCTGGCTGCGCCTAGGATGAGGCATGCGGCGGGCTTTCAGTCAAAGCAAGCGAACGGCACGGGGCCTACTCAGAAGATCTTGGGGCCGCGATCCTGATTCCCATCACGTTACGGGGAAGGCCGCCTCCCGATCCTCCCCTGACGGTCGTGTTCGGCAGGCACGCCTCGGGCGTGAAACGACCCGCGTCCGCGAATTCGGACCCGTTGACCGACACGCCGTCGAAGATGCCCGTGGGATTCTCGCCGCTCTTGAGCATCCTGCCGACCTGCCGGCACTCCGCCTTCGTCATCGTGTGTACCTCGACCTCGAGGACACCGCCGACGATCTCGCCACTGATGGCCACGGTCCTCGGCATCGGGCGCAACCCAAGGTCCAGGAACCCGAAAGGACGCGCGGGATTGCTGGCGGCCTCGATCGGGCGGTCGCCCTTCGCGACCTGGGACAGCTCCCTCGCGAGCGACAGCACGCGGGAGCGGGCGTCGATCTCGTCGGGGCCGCCGCCCCTCGCCAAGAGCACAGCCGCGAGCGCTGCGAGGAGGGCCAATAGCATGACCATGCAGCCGAGCAGGAACGTCTCCAACTCGTCCCTCGGCACGATCCTCCAGCGCGTGGCCGTCCCGTCTGTCATTCCCTCATCCTCCGTCAGGACAGTGACTCGATGGTTTCGATGAATCCTTGGAGCGTCAACGAATCCCGGTGCGGCCCCGCGTCCTAACCGGCGGCTCGCATGGCGACCGCGGCCGTGACGGCTGCGATGAAGGCCGCGAAGGCGGGGAGGGACTGCGCGCCCAGCGCCTCCATAACCCGTGCCAGCGGCGACGACAGGATCGAGCGGCAGAGCGTCTCGCTGGCCTTGTTGAACTGCGTCATGGCGGATGTCTCTCTATTGAGGTTGTAGCTCTCAGGGACGGGGTGCGTACGAGAGGATGACCTCGTTCGTGCCGTGGTCCCTCTCCCCGTCCGTCCGGCTCAGCGTCCTGTCCCTTAGGCAGTTGGAGACATCGAAACTGACACCATCCATCGTGTTGGAGCCGTTGATCTGCACCGTAGCGGGGAGGACCACGTCGCCTAGGGATCCCTTCATGAAGTCACCGACATGGCGGCACTCCGCCTGGCTCAGGAACTTCGCGCGGATCACGGAGGCACCGTTCGGGGAGGATGCGAAGACGAACGACACCCTGCGCCCTCCGACCGGGAGGACGTAGGTTCCGTTCAGGTCGCGGGTGGTCTCTCCTGTCCGCATCCGGTGGACCCATCCGAGGATGGCCGCCGCGTCGTTCCGGGCGGTGGCCTGGCGGGCCTGCCCCACCCGTTCCTGCCCGGCCTTCCACTGCTCGACCTTGGGGCTGAGGACGAACCAGGCCCCGAACAGGAGCGCCGCGAGCGAGAGCTTCCCGTAATGGGTCTCGCCCTTGCCGTGCCCGGTCCTCACCTTCATCTCGCCCTCCATCAGATTGGGGAGGCACGTTGGACGTGAATCCTTTGAACGTCAAGGCGGTTGCTGGTGAGTCCTTGGGGCTGCCTCCGGCTACTCGCCGTCGGCCTTGTCCAGGGGACCCCGCTTCAGCGCCGCCAGGAAGCCGCGCACCTCGTGGCCGAGCTTGTCGCCCTGCGCGGCGACCTCCCTCGACGACGAGAGGACGGAACCAGCCAGCGTGCGGGTCTCGGCCACGTTCTGGCTCACGCCCTGGATGTTCTCCGTCACGCCCCTCGTCCCGGCGGAGGTCTGCTCGACGCTGCGGGCGATCTCGGCCGTGGCGGCGGTCTGGTCGCCGATCACCTGCGCGATGTGGGACGTCGCCACGTCGATGTCCGCGACGATCGACGAGATGTTGGCGACAGCGGATACGGCGGAGACCGACACGGACCTGAGCTCGCCGATCTCCCGGGTGATCTCCTCCGTGGCCCTTGCCGTCTGGCCCGCGAGCGCCTTCACCTCCTGGGCCACGACGGCGAAGCCCCGGCCGGCCTCGCCGGCGCGCGCCGCCTCGATGGTGGCGTTCAGGGCGAGCAGGTTCGTCTGCGAGGCGATGGCCGAGATGAGGCTGACCACGTTGCCTATCCGCTCGACGGCCGTGTTCAGGCTGTCGACGACGCCGCCGGTGACCTTCGCCTCCTCGGCCGCCTGCCGTGCCATGCCGGCGGAGCGGTCGGCCTCTGCGCCGATCTCCCGTGCAGAGGCAGCGAGCTGGGTCACGGCGGAGGCGACCGTCTGGACGTTCACGGCCATCTCGTCCGCCGTCATGGCGACGGCGCTCGTCCGCTCGTCCGTGACGGCCGCGCCCTGCTCGAGGGCGGCCGCCATGCCGCTCATGCTCGCCGAGGCCTCGGTCAGGCCCTGCACGATCTCGTTGATCGCGCGCTCGAAGCCGCTCGTGGAGTGGTTGAAGGCCGCGACCCTCTGCTGGATGACGGCGGCGGCCTCGTTGATGATGGTTGCCCCGTTCAGCATCGCCCCGTGCATGCCGTCGGGCAGGATTCGGCGGAAGTAGTGGTTGTTGCGGATCGCTTCCATGGCCGCGGACGACTCGCGGATGTAGGCGTCGATCCTGTCGGTCGCGTCGTTGACGGTGCCGTGGAGCCGCCCGAGGTCGCCGCCCTCCCGGCTTCCGACGATCCTGGCCTCCAGGTCCCCGCGCCCGACGCGCTCGAGGACGTCCGTGGCGCGTGCGAGGGAACGCCTCGCCGCAAGCAGCATCACCCCGCTGAAGGCGAGCGCCCCCAGGGCACCAAGGGACCCTACAGGCGGCATCCCGCCATCGAGCAGGGACATGCCGACCTGTCCGGTGACCAGGAGGGCGGCGGCGGAGACGCCGACGACGGCCTTAGAGAGAGAAGACGAATTCATCGTAGCTCGGTTTCAGTGAGGTGACGGTGGCGACGAGATGTGCGTAGGAGGCGGCGAGTCCCTCCTTGCCGTTCCTGTGCGCGTTCTCGATGCGAACCAGATCGGCGTATACGGGAGAGAGCGCCTCAATGGCGGAGCGCTTCGGGACGCGGCGGCTGGAGTGGTATCCGACGATGCGGCGCTGGGCGTCGAATGAAGGCGTGACGTGGGCGAACACCCAGTAGTGGTCCCCGGTGCGGGACATGTTCTTCACGTATGCGAAGACCTCGCGCCCTTCCCCGATCGTGTCCCACAGGAACTTGAACACGGCACGCGGCATGTCGGGATGGCGGATGATGCTGTGCGGCTGCCCCATGAGCTCGCGCTCGGAGTAACCCGCCATCTCGCAGAACACCTTGTTGGCGTACGTGATGCGCCCCTTCAGGTCGGTCTTGGACACGATGAACGTGTCCCTGTCGAAGAATGTCTCTCGCCCGGTGGGGTGGATCGTTTGCTTCATGGATTCCGCGTGCCGTCCTTGCGCCGGAGCAAGTCCCCGGACATTTTTACCTGACCGAATGATACGTTCCGCCTTGGCCGGCATCGACTACGTAGATGTCCTAATCCAGCGCTCGCCTCATGGCCGACGCGGAAGGCCGACGTCCGTAGCGCCATCCTTGATCCGCCCCGCATGGAAGGTCACGGTGTTGAGGGCCACAATCCTCCGCGCGGGATCGGCTGCCGCCGGCATCGACACCCGCCACTCGTCGTCTCGGCAGAACGCCGTCCCGGTCGAGGCATGGTCCATCGGCGGGGAGCCGTTGACGGACACGGCCTCGACCGTGGTCCTGAACATCGAGAGAAGCCGGTGGCACTCCTCGTGGCTCAGCGGATACGCCGTCACCTGGAGGTCCCCGCCCGTCACGTGCGGCCAGAGATGTATCTCCCGGCCTCCGAACGGCATGTTCTCGGTCACCAGGTCCCTGGCGGGGAACGTGCCGTCCCTCGCCCCGGAGACGAGGGCGACGAGTCCCGACATGCGGAGGGCCGCGCCCTCGTCGTGCTTCGAGATGCGATTCCAGTCACCGTAGGCGGCACCCGCGACGATGCCGACGAATCCTGCGAGCACGACGGCAGCGAGGGGGTATGCGAGCGCGCTCCTCACCTTGCGTCCCCGCTGTCCCTCTTCACCGGTTCGAGCCTCGCCTGGTACCGGATCGTGACGAGGTTGGTCCCGTAGTCCTCCAGGCCGGGCGTCTGCGAGAAGAACGTGTCCTTCGTGCACCGCTTCTCGCTGAACGTCGAGGCGTCCATGAAGTCGGACCCGTTGACGCTCACCGAGTGGGGCTGCGGGAACATGCCGATCCTGGCTCCCATCCTCCCGCTCACGAAGTCGCCGAGGCTCCGGCACTCGTCGAGGCTCATGGAGGACACGGCCAGGTGGAGCAGGCTGTCACCCCCCAGGTAGCTCCTGACGTTGAGGTCGCGGCCGCCCAGGCTGACCGTCAGCGACGTGCCGGCCAGCCTCCTGTCGCCGCCCCTGCGGACCAGCTCGACCCAGCGCTGGAAGCCAGCGAAGCTGTTCCGGGCGGTGATGAGGGACGCCTCGCGCCGCGCCTCGACCCCGCGGGCCATGGACCCGGCAGCCGTCCACGTTCCGTAGCCCACCATCGAGAGGAACAGGACCGCGAGGAGCGGGGCAGGGTTCATTCTCGGCAGGTCGGGCAGCCTGATGCCCTGTCTCGCCTTCGATCTCATCTCCCGCATCGTGCTCTCCCGGTTCGGTCCCTGGCGCAGGGCCTGGACTTTCGGCTGACCGACAACCGTGCCCTGCGTCATCTGTCTCCAATGCTGTAAAGGATTCAATCCTTGGTCAACGGAATTTGCATCCTGCGTGCCGCTTGTTCCTGCCGAGCCCGGGCCGAACTCTTCCCTCACGGCATCGGGGAGGCAGGTCATGGGCGCGCTGGTGGACGTATTGAGGGAAGGGTTCTCCGCGCACGTGGACGAGGTGGTCGTCCGGCAGCTCGGCCCCAGCCACTTCCACATCAGGTTCAAGGTGGAAGGCCGGGAGTTCGGCTGCGCGGCGACGGCCATCGGGGCAGGGGTCTTCGCTCCCGAGGACACCTCCTTCATCGCGACGACCTGGGCGCACGACCCGCTCCTGGCGTTCGGGAGACGCATGGACTGGCGGATCGTCGACGGCTTTGACCAGGACCACAACCCTTCAGGGGACCTGAGGGCCGGCAAGCCGGGCGAACTCGCCCCGGCCGTCCGCGAGGAGGCGGAGCGCTACATCGACAGCCGGTGGCCCAAGCCGACCGCGTTCTCGATCCCCTGAGATGTCGGCGTTTGACTTGTGTCCGTTGGGCAACCCTATGCTTGGGGAAGACCGCAGGCACGGTGTCCTCGCGGCGAAGGGGCAAAGATGTCGAAAGCACGCATTCTCCTGCGGGCGGGCGCTGCTGCGCTGCTCGCCCTAGTGTCCGTCCAGTCCTCGCACGCGGCGGACTCCTACTTCTACCGCTACAAGGGAACGGTATCGGGATCGGCGTCCGGAGGGGGCGTGGACGAGGAAGTCCCGATCACGCTCGGTTCCCATACCTTCGCTGACTTGATGGTCAACCAGGACCTGGCGCCCTTCGATTTCAGGACGATCACCACCCTCAACGGCATCACCTTCGGGCAGATCGCGTGGGGGCAGGGGACCAAGCCGCTCCCGGCGGGACTCCAGCTCGATCCGGCGACGGGCATCCTGTCGGGCAGGCCTACCGCGAAGGGCGACCACGAGTTCGAGATCGTTGCCAGTGGCCTGGACAAGGAGGGACGCGCCACCTACACGATCAAGGTCGGCGACGCGATCTTCCAGGCATCGGCAATCTCCGGCGGGAGATTCCATGTCTGTGCGCTTACGCCCTCCGGCGGCGTCAAGTGCTGGGGGTACAACAACGCAAGGCAACTGGGCAACGGATCGACCGCGAACAGCAACGTGCCCGTCGACGTGCAAGGGCTGGAATCCGGCGTGACGCGGATCATGGCCGGGTACACCCATACATGCGCCATCAAGAACGGCGGAGCAGTGTGCTGGGGTGACAACCAGTTCGGCAAGCTCGGCGTCGGCGACGAGGCCGTCCGTAATGCCCCGGTATCGGTCCCCGGCCTCGAATCCGGCGTGACCCAGATCGAGGCGGGAAACTATCACACCTGCGCCATCCATAATGGTGCGGTGAAGTGCTGGGGCCTGAACGAGCGGGGCCAGCTCGGCACCGGCGATACCCAGAACCGATCAAGTCCTCACGCTATTACCGCCCTCGCGTCGGGGGTGACGCAGGTCGCGGCAGGCGGGAGCCACACCTGCGTAATCCAGAACGGCGGCGTGAGGTGCGTAGGACACAGCTACTACGGGCAGCTCGGCAACGGGAGCAAGACTGGGTGGAGCGCCGCCAACCCCAACTACGTGCAGGTCAGCACGCTGGTGTCGGGCGTGGCGTTCATCGATGCCCAGGAGAGCCATACCTGCGCGATCACGACAGGCGGCGCGGCCCAGTGCTGGGGCAGCAACGAGTACGGGGAGATCGGCAGCGGCTCCTCAGGCGGACCGAATTCGAATGACTACAGGGGTACGCCCACCCAGGTCTTGGGTCTCACCTCGGGGGTCACCTCGATCTCGACCGGGACGTATTACACGTGCGCCGTCCACAACGGCGATGCCAAGTGCTGGGGGGCCAACTCCCACGGACAACTCGGACGTAATACCCAGAGCCATTCCGCGTCTCCCACTCCCCAGCCGGTCACCGGACTCGGCGGCAGCGTCGTCGAATTGTCGGCTGGCGGTTACCAAACCTGCGCGATCCTCTCCGTCGGGAAGACCCAGTGCTGGGGACAGGGAACTTACGGGGCCCTCGGGAACGGGGCCAACGGTAACTGGTTCACCCCCGTGGACGTCGTCCCGTACTAGGAAGGAATCGGAAGATGGCGCCGGACCTCAAGGGACGGGCGTCATCCTCGCCGACAATTCCGGCAGGAGAAGGTCCAGGTGCTCGCGCTCCGCGAGGTCGTGATGGAAGGGGTGCCTCGGAAACACCCCGGCCACGTGCTCGAAGCTCATGTCCCGCACGTCCGGAGGGCAGTCAGGCCACACGACATAGCCGTCCTTGAACTGTGCCTCGTCGAGATCGAATCCCCTCGCGTCAACGTACCTTCCGTCGGGAGTGCGGCAGGCGACGTGCCTCGGCACCCGGTCCTCCCAGGTGTCGAAGATGCCGACCATCTGCCAGCCCGTCCTGCGCTGGATTGCCATGGCCAGCACGGCGCAGTGCCCCTGGAGGTAGAAGTTCTCGATCTCCTCCCGGTCCCTGAACTCATAGACCTCCGTCCGGTCGGGGGAGTGGGTCCGGCGTAGCTGCTCCATGTTTGCGAAGCCGCACTCGAGGAGGCGCTCCTGCGTCGGCACGGGAACCGGCAGGGACTTGCACTTGGCCCACCTGATGGGTCTGGCATCGGGGTTCGCGGGAGGTCTCCATGCCTCCCTCAGTCGGTCGGCCGCATCGCCGAGGTGCAGCCTCACCAGGCGCCGCTCGGGCAGGCTCTTCCCGAAGATCGGTCCCATGGCCGCAACGTGGGATGCCCAGACCTCCTGAGGCTTGGTGATCCAGAACCGGACGGGATCGTCAGGTCGGGACAGGGCGTCGGAAACGACCCGTGCCGCCTCGGCAATGAAGTCGAGCGCCTTCCCCTGAAGGCCCAGTTCCGACGGGAGATCGCCCACGAGGGCGGCGTGTAGCACCTCCGCCGTCTCCCTGGGGAGGGACGCTGCCCTGTAGCCCTTGCGGAGCATCTCCTGGCTCATGGACGCCTCCCTCCGTAGGCGAGGCTGCGCCCGCAGGCGGTGTCCTCCATGGCCCTGTCGGCCAGCCTGTAAGGTTCTCCGTCGACGCCGTCGTCCATGGTTGCCTCGATCGCGGCGATGCGGAGGGCCGGCTGGGTACGACGGATCTGGTCCATGGTGAGCATCACCGTCACGGTGTCGCCGGGTTCCCGGGAAGCCCTCCAGATGATCCCGGCCACGTCCATGAGGATGTCGCGGAACTCCTCGTCCGCCTCGCAGATCAGACCGGCGAACCGCTCGATGCCTGCCGGGATCGCCAGGGCGGCGGCGCGAGGGATCAGGACCGGGTAGAGGTCGTCCGAGGTCGTCACGGCTTCACCTGCGGGGTCCGGAGGATGGTGCGTTCGCCTCCAAGGCCTCCTGGACGTCCTTGGATGCCCCGTACAGCAGGTTCTGGATGCGGTACGACCTGTCGTCCTCTCCGTCGAAGACCTCGTGAGCCACATGTCGGAGGGCCTCCGGCATGTGGGTGAGCTCGTTCAGCGTGAACTCGACGGCGATCTTGCGTCCCGACGATCCCTGCGATGCCTGAACGGCCTGCCTGACGGCCTCGCCGGCATCGTAGAGGTAGTAGCGCTCGTCCCGGTCGCTGTCGAACACCTGCTTGCCGACATGGCTGAGGGCCTCCGGCATGTGCAGGGTCGCCTCACGGTCGAGTTCTACCTTGAAGAGTTGCTCGTTCCGCCGCCTGAGCGAGAACCTGTTCGGGTCCAGTGCCATCGCCGTCCTCCTGTCCTGTCACCGCATCATGAGGGGCGGCGGCACAAGGCACCAGGGTTGCTATCGGTATGCCTGCCTGGACACGAGGCGCGTATAGTACGACTTGGTGGATGGTGAGCGCATCAGGATGCCTGCAAGCGAGGTGAACTCAGGTTCCGGCAGCTTGTTGAGGAACGTTCCCAGGTCCAGTGTCCAGCTTCCGGTCTCCCTGCCGCTCGCCTCGCGCCACAGGCGCATCTCGCCCCACTGCTCGAGGTCGTTCGGGTGCGCGTTCTCGGCCTTCCTCTCGAAGATGAGGTCGAGCAGGTAGGCCTTGCTTTCACCCGACAGGCTCCCCTCGATGAGGTCGTTGACCTCCTGCGTGTCGCCGTCGTTAAGGAACAGCACGAGTGCCTTCGCGACGCCGAACTCCGGCACGGGGGAGTCGACGTCGCGGATCATATCGAGCGCGCCCGCGGGGTCGCCAAGGACCGCCTGGCAAAGGGCGAGGCACGCGCTGGCATGGGCGAGGTCTACATCCGTCCGGATGTCCCCTCCGCGTGCGATCAGGGTCCGGGTGGCCTGCTCGGCCCTGCGCCACGAGCGGCGGATGACCCACTCGCGCAGCAGGTCGTCGGGAATGTCGTCCGGTGCCTCGAAGTTCGGCTCGACGGACTTCGCGTTCTTCAGCGCGTGCATCAGTGCGTCGGGCCGCCAGTCCAGGGACTTGGCGACGATCTCGATTGCCTCGGTGTGGGAGACGTCCTTGCCGTAGCTCTCGCGGATGTTGCGTGCGAGGGAACGGACGAAGTCTCGGGTAACGGTCAATGCGCCCATGGCGTAACCTCTCCTGTACAGCACAGGCAACTGGCCCTGAGGCCTGCCGGATGTCCCCACTGCCAGCGCGTCGCCCATGCAAGGATGGTTTCGCGTATGGAAGCTATGTGTCGGCCTTTAGCGTGCCCTTGCGGGCGGGGACTGCCACGGTCGCCGACGACCGGAGCAGAGATTATCCCGGACTCCGTCCGAGTCAACGTGGCGTTTCGCGGAAGGGGATCCGTCATCCCTCCGACCGCCTTCCAAGACGCCGCATCTCGCGGCGGATCCGGGGAGGTACCACCCCCTTCACCACCCGCTTCCGGAACGGGACGCGGTCCCTCCGGGCATGGTCCGCCTGCCGGACGGGCAGGGATTCCCCGTCCTTCGGGTCGGGCGCAGGAACCGTCGCCTGCCTCTCCCCCTCCATGACGGCCCTCGGGACGACAGGCCTCGCCTGGCGCGGCTTCGGGGGTTCCGGGGACCCGGCCCAGTCCCGGAAACGGGTTCCGGTGTACTCGACAGTCACCCCGGCGCGGGACGCGAGAAGCTCGAGAGCCTCCCAATCCGCCCGTAGCCCGAGGAAGGAGTGATGGACTGCCTCTACCTCGGATACGTGGATGACGCGGCGGGACCTGGCGGCAGCCTTTCTCAGGCGGGTGGCCGCCATGACGACGATGCCTTCCGGGCCTCCTGAACGGATGGCATCCACGACTGGTTCAGAGAACGGTTCGCTCATGATCGCTTCCTCCAAAATGGAGGGAGCCGAAGGCCAGGCCTCGACGGGTGGCGCGACGGCTCCCCTGCCTGCTCAGTGACCGACCTTGGGACCGATGGACTCGCCCGAGGCGAATGCCCGCTTCTCCGCCGCATAGCTCGACGCGACCATGGGGTAGTCCTCCGGCAGCGCCCAATAGGCCCGGTAATCGTCCGGGGTCATGCCGTACTTGGTCTCGAGATAGGTCTTGAGCCTCTTCCGGCGCTCGCCATCGAAGAGGCAGGCGACCGCATCGGGGCCGACGGACTGCTCGACGGAAACCTTCTCCGGAATCTCGTGCACTTCCGCCCACGTCCTGTAGACCAGGCCCAGGAAGGCCGGCTCATGAAGGTGGTTGAAGGCGATCTGGAGGTTCAGGTTCCAGTCATCGGGGTCAGCAGTCGCGGTCGATGCGATGGTACCAGCGAAGTCCCCGACATCGGTATCCCTCGGGTACTTTGTGAGTTCCCAGACCTCCGGCTCTGCCGTAGCGATCCGGGCGATCTCCTCGCGGATGGATGCCGCCTCACCGAAGCGCTTGAACAGCACCAGAATCTTGGCGAGCGAGATCAAGGGATCGGGCGAGGTCACGTCGCTCATGGCGTCGTACGCGCCCTGCACGTCGCCCAAGGCGATTCGGCACACGGCGAGGCAGGCCGCAGCCATGGCCCTCTCTGCACCGTGACCCTTGAGCGTTGTCTCGAGCCGTCCAGCGCAAGCCTGTTCGGCTCGGCGCCATGAGCGAAGGACGACCCACTGGCGGAGCGTCTCGTCGCTGACGCTGTCCGGGGCCTCGCGTCCGGACCCGGCCCGTGCCGTGCCCTTGAGCTTGTGCATGAGGGCGTCGGTGCGCCAGTTGAGCGAATCGGCGATCAGGTCCAGCACCTTGGTGTGGGGGACTTCCTTGCCGAACGTGGCGCGGATCTTCTTGGAGAGGGAGCGCACGAAGTCGTGCGTGATGACGGGATTGTCCACGAGGAACCTCCTTGGCGCACAAGCGACATCGGCCCGAAGGCCTGCTGGTCGTCCCCGTCACCTGCGCGTCGCCCGTACTGGGTGGTTCGACTCGAGGATGTTTGATGCCGGCGTTCAGCATGCCCTTTCGGGCGGGGACTGCCACGGTTCCGGCGACCTGCACCCAACATGGGACAGGATTCGCTCCTTGTCAACCGGATTTGCCGAGACGGCTACGGCCATCGAGGATTGAATCCCGGTGCCGGCCGTCACCGCGCCGTAATTGTTGACAAAAGCCTTCGGATGGACGATCCAGGCCCCGCATAGGAAATCCCGCATGCCCGACACGGAATTCAAGTCGCTCGTCGTCCTCAACCGCTGCCCCGGAAGGTTCGGGCTGAGCCGCGACGCCGCCTTTCGCCTCGCCGAGATCAAGGGCGTGCGCCTCAGGGAGGAGGACGGCTTCCTATACGTCGGCGACACCTACGACCGCATCGAGGAGACCGTGCGCCGAGACGACGTCGACCTGCTCACGGTCGTGGCGCAGATGGGCGAGGCTGCCGGGGCCTCCGGAACCAACCTCCGTATCATGGAGGTCTACGTATCCATCGACATCGAGTCCCGCGACGGCTACGAGACCGCCAACGTGAGTGGCTACGCAACCGTTGCACGCCTGGACCCTGACCATCCGCTCATGCGGGCCGCGAGCACACACCTGAGCGGCACAAGCGGGAACGGTACGGACGAGGCAGCCACGTTGCGCGAGGCACTGGCGAAGGCGGAGGCGCGCAACAAGGGTCTCGCATCCGAGAACCGGAAGCTCAGGGCCAACCTGAAGACGGCCCGTGAGGATGCGAAGTCCCACTGGGACCAGGGGATGCGCCACGTCGCCATCGCTGTCGAGCAGCAGAAGCGGATCGCGGATCTGGAGGACGAGGTCAGCGTTCGCCAGAGCGTCGAATACGTGACGAAGGCCGCCCTCGAGCAGGCCCAGGGGATCATCGTGCGCCTGCGCGACGGCAATCCCACTCCGGAGGAATTGCAGCATGGACTGTCGATGGCGAGGATCGCCGTCGGGGGTGGCCTCGGAGCCGAGCGGGTGGTCCGCGGACTGCTGGACGAGGAAAGCGCGGAAGCCGACGTTCCCAGGCCGCCAACCCCGTAGCCCTCCACTGGCCTCTTGCACGCTCGCGACGGATAAAGGTGTCTCAACACCGGAGGCAGACATGTCCGACATAAGCGAGGCCGAGGCCCAGTACGTACGCTGGACGCAGGAGCATTCCGACGCGGCCGTGGCCCAGGGCTGGGATCTCTTCGACTACGACACGCGAGGCCTGTGGCAGCTCCAGCGCCACGACGAGGCAGGCGTATTCGAAACCGACGACGAGGCGATCGAGTTCGTAAGGGAGATGGCGGACCGCGGCGACCCGGTGGCTCGCCTGGCGCTCGATCTCGACGCCTTCTTCGAGCCGCTCATCTACCCCGAGAAGGCCCCCTCCACCTGGCCCATGCCGTGAGGCGTTGTCTCCTGCGACGTCCCTGACGACCATCCCCTCATGGGCCATCCATGGAGGGGGTCATGTCGGCAGGGCGTTCCAGGTTCGTGACAACGGTCGACACCATGCGCGCGATCTTCAGGGAGATCGCCGCCGCCGGAGGCGTTCCCGGCCTCGAGAGCATCGCCTCCAATCCGGTCGAGGAGGACACCGAGCCCGGCTGCGACAGGATTCACGCGCTCCACTCCGGCAACGTCCTGAGCGAGGTCGCCATCGTCGCCATGCCCGGCAAGGTCGTCCTCGAGCGCCTGAAGGGGCGTGGCGTTTCCGAGTTCCCGAGCTACGACATCCCGCTGGCCGCGGCCGCATTCGTCTCCGAGCTGCGCATGGAGATGGCCGGGCCGCAGGCGTCCGCGTCCGAGGTCCGTCGCCCCGAGGCCACTGCCGCGGCTGTCGTGGCGCAACGGATAGAGAAGGCAAGGAGCGCCCGGCAGCAACTGCCCGAACCCCGCCGCACGTCACCCAAGGCCCGTTTCCGGGAGACCACCGTCGCCGTCTCCCTTGTGCGGGCGGCAGCAAGCACGATCGAGGGCATCAGGGACTTCGAGGTCAATCCCGGCTCCCTGGCCGTCGAGAGGGACGAGGACCGCCTGCACGCCATCCTCGAGGACGGCACGGTGAGCAAGGCATGCCTGTTCTGCGGGCCCGGTTCCTACGCGATCTCTGATGGCCGGTCCGCCGACGAGCTACCCTTGGCGGTGGCAGCACAGGCATTCATCGCCTCCGTACGCATGGAGGCACTCGCCGAGACGCAGACGATGAGGAGGCAGTGATGGACAGGGAGGCAGACGAGGGCAATGCGAACGTGATCTCCGGGAACTTCGGGGGGCGTGCGCCGGGTGCGAAGGGGAGCGAGATCGCCGGGACGCTGAGGGACCGGGTCCAGGGCGTCGCCGAGAGCCGTTCGGAGGCCATGATGGCGATGAAGCAGCTCATCACGCCGCTATTGCTCGCCGTGCGCAACGCGCGGGAGCTGTGCGGCGACGAGCGGATCGGGATCAACCTGGGCATCGACCGCAAGGGAGCCGACATCCGGTTCGTGGGCGAGATGCGGGTGCCGGAGTTCCACTTCGGCACCGAGTCCCGGCCCGTCGTGCCCTACGAGGTGAGGGTCATGGTGGACATGCTGGGCCACCCCCTCGTCGTCGTTGAATCCTGCTCGTACTCCACGAAGCCCGAATTCCGCCGGGACGGGCCCGACCCGGTCGTCGCCATCAACAAGACCGTGAGGTGGGAGGCCGTGTACGACGACGGCATGACCACGAGCGTCAACGATCTCGCCAGGGCGGTGACGGCATCGGCCACGATCCATGCCGCTGCCAAGGAGAGACATGCAGATGCCGCGTACCCGCAACGCTGACCGACAGGAGACACGAGATGCCCGATGAAACCGATCACGGCCATTCCCATGCCACGGTTCCCGAGAGGATCGCCTCCGTCCGTCGGCACAAGGAGGCATCCCTGAACGCGATGAAGGAGTTCATCCTTCCTCTCCTGTCCGCCGTCGAGGAGGTCAAGGAGGCCTCGCCGGAGGATGGGTTCGGCATCTCGCTGACACTACAGCAGAACGGAAGGCACGTGACACTCAACGGCAAGCTCGACGTGCCGCAGTTCGACGACACCAGGGGCGGCCCCAGGGCGGAGACCTACGAGGTGCTCGTCATGGCGGACGAAAACCTCCGTCCCTCCATCACGCTGGAGAGGGTCCGCGTCGGGGAGGGCAGGGGTGCCAAGGGCGAGACCGAGGAGGTGAGGGTCACCGCGTGGAGCAAGACCTTCGCCGACGGCATGGTCAACACCAGGCAGATGGGCGATCTCGTGGAGCTCATCAGGGAGGCGGCCACGGTGTACGTGACCTCGAGGGACGAGATGCCGGACACGGGCTTCCGGGTGTGACGCCGACGGGGCGGCAAGGATTCCGGGAAAGGGGCACGCGACCTGTGGACAACCCCGAAAAGGATTCGCAAATCGCCGTGCGAGTCCTTTTCGGGGTTTACAGGAAGGATTCGATTGTCGATAAGGGATTACCTCTGAAGTAACCACTTGGCCCCGCGGCCTGTTCCTGCGGGGCTTTTTTGTTGCTGCGACACGATCCTTCCGGATGGGCTGTACGCCCGCGGGATCAGGCTGCGATGGCCTGCTTCTCCACCACGCGCAGGTGGCGGGGCGTCTTGTCGATCTTGGAGCCGAGTCCCTGGGCGACGGCCACGGTGGCCTTCTCGGCGGCGTAGCCGGGGGCGACCATCGGGTAGTCGGCGGGAAGGCCGAACCACGCCTTGTACTCGTGCTCCTCCATGCCGTACCTGGCGCGGATGTAGCGCTTCAGCATCTTCTTCGGCGTGCCGTCGAACAGGCAGATGATCGCCTCGTCCGTGACGCTCTCGCCGACCGGAAGGAACGGGGTCTTGGAAAGCCCGGCCCAGCGCGGATCGACCTCGGCCTGCGCCTCCGCCGGAGCCTCGGCGGCGTGCACGGGGTCGAAGGACCCGACC
>Ga0256853_1000004_pt1 | contig 62992 bp, 65 predicted proteins | sample BONnt6_FD_181171 | JGI IMG/M metagenome (GOLD analysis project Ga0256853, IMG submission 181171) | Terrestrial sediment cell enrichment communities from Utah, United States - BONCAT_SYTO_Terrestrial_sediment - 6 | ecosystem: Environmental > Terrestrial > Deep subsurface > Rock core/Sediment... | reverse complement strand
GGTGATCGTCACCGTGTAGCAGTCGTTGGCACCCGAGGGGCACCTCGCGTTCCTGGCCACCGCGACAGAGACGTTGCCCTTCCCGTTCTCGAAGCCGTACGCCGCCGCGACCGCCCTGGCCTCGGAGGCGTAATTGGCGCCCCCGTTCGTCACTGCGGCTACCACTGCTGAATCAGCGGCGTTCTGCATGGAACGCTTCGTGAGGTACCAGTTCGACGCCTCGACGCCGAGACCCGTCCCGCCGATCAGCACAGGCAGGATAAGGGCGGTCGCCACCGCGACGTTGCCGCCCCTGCTTGATGCAAAGGACGCGACGAGGCGCGGCAGCAACGCCCGCAGGGCCTTCACGGTCCCGACCCCGGAGAGAAAACAACGCATCATCCCTCCCCCATTATCCCATGGATTCAATCAGCTACTGTCGCACAGGTCCTGGCAGGATTCACCCCTCGGGCGGCTTCACTCTTCCGCGATGCCTCGGCGCGTCACCGATCCCGCCCTCTCGACCGTTCTGACGAACCGTTCCGGCAAGGGGACGGGACCCTCCTCAGCGATTCATGAACTCCACGACCTTCGGAACGATCTCGTTCCGGAAACGCGAGCCGCTGAACAGTCCGTAGTGCCCGACACCTTCCTGCACGTAGTGGAGCTTCCTGTCCGTAGGGACGTTCGGGCAGAGCGCGTGGGCGGCCTCCGTCTGGCCGAGACCAGTGATGTCGTCGTTCTCGCCCTCGATCGTCATGAGGGCCACGCGGCGGATCGCGGACGGGTCGACCGGGCGTCCCCTGTGCTCGAGCCTGCCCAGGGGCAGGTCATGGCGCACGAACACGCGCTCGACCGTCTCCAGATAGAATTCCTCCGGGAGGTCAGACACGGCGAGGTACTCGTCGTAGAAGTCCTTCTGCTTCTGGGCGACGACCTCGTTCCCGGACGCGAGGTTGCTGAACATCTCAGCATGGGCGCTCGCGTGCCGCTCGGCGTTCATCGACATGAAGGCGTTGAGCTGAAGGATACCGGGGTATACCCGCCGCCCTGCGCCCTCATGGTTCCACGGCACCTCCGCGATGCAGTTCTGCCTGAACCAGTCGATACCCTTCCCGACCGCGAGGGCGTTCACCTGGGTCGGGGAATTGCGGGTATCGATGGGTCCCCCGATGAGGGTCATGGACACGGGCACCTTCGGGTCGCGGTCCTGTTCCATCAGGGAGACCGCCGCGAACACGGGGACGGCGGGCTGGCAGATCGCCATCACGTGCAGGTCGGGAGCCAGTTCCGTCATGATGTCGCGCACGTAGTCGACGTAGTCGTCGAGGCCGAAGGTGCCCGCCGAAACGGGCACGGTGGAGGCGTCGGCCCAGTCCGTGATGTAGACGTCGTGGGTGGGCAGGAATGCCTTCACCGTGCCGCGGACGAGCGTCGCGTGGTGACCCGACATCGGCGCTACGATCAGCAGCTTGGGCTGGTCCCCGGCTCCTGCCGGGAGCGACCGCTCGAACCGGATCACGTTGCAGAACGGACGGCTCCACCTGACCCGCTCGACGACCTCGACCGAGTGCCCGTCGAAGGTGGTGGAGGTGATGTTGAAGCGGGGCTTGGCGTAGCGGCGGGTCAGGCGCTCGAACATCTCGAGACCGGCCGAGAAGGCGCGCACCTGCGGCAGCGCCGCCATCCTGCCGCCCGCCACGTCGAGCGCCTGCCGGGCGGCGGACGCCGCGATCCTCGGCCCGAGGACGGCGGCGTGGAAGGACTCGTAGGCCAGGTAGACCGGGTTCATGGCGGCTCCGTTGGGTTTCGGAACCACGATGGGGCCGGAAGGCTGGCCATGCAAGGACTCCTTGGCCGCAGCGGAAAGGAGTCCTTGAGACTTTGGTTCAGGAGCGATCCCAGGTGACGGGGCCGATCCTGTCCTCGCCGCCCATGTACGGCACGAGGGACGCAGGCACCGTGACGGTCCCGTCCTCGTTCTGGAAATTCTCCAGGATCGCGACCATGGTGCGTCCGACGGCGAGGCCGGACCCGTTCAGGGTGTGCACGAAGCGGGTGCCCTTTCCCCCGGCGGGACGGTAGCGGGCGTTCATCCGTCGCGCCTGGAAGTCGCCGCAGACCGAGACGCTCGAGATCTCGCGATAGGCCTCCTGGCCCGGCAGCCAGACCTCGATGTCGTAGGTCTTGGTCGAGGAGAAGCCCATGTCGCCCGCGCAGAGGGTCATGACCCTGTACGGCAGCTCGAGGCGCTTCAGCACCTCCTCCGCTGCGGAAAGCATGCGCTCGTGCTCGGCCCGTGACTCCTCGGGGGCCGTGATCGACACCAGCTCCACCTTCGAGAACTGGTGCTGGCGGATCATGCCGCGCATGTCGCGTCCGGCGGCTCCCGCCTCGGACCTGAAGCACTGGGTCCAGGCCGTGAACCGGATCGGAAGCTCCTCCTCGCTGAGGATGCTCTCGCGCACGAGGTTCGTGAGCGAGACCTCCGCCGTCGGGATGAGCCAGAAGCCGTCGGTCGTGCGGTAAAGGTCATCCGCGAACTTCGGGAGCTGCCCCGTGCCGTACATGGCGTGGTCGCGCACGAGCGCGGGCGGCGACACCTCGAGGTAGCCGAAGGACCGCGTGTGCACGTCCAGCATGAACTGCGCGAGCGCCCTCTCCAGCCGGGCAAGCCCGCCCTTGAGGACGACGAAGCGCGAACCCGAGATCTTCGCGGCGGCCTCGAAGTCCATCAGCCCGAGGGACTGCCCGACCTCGAAGTGCTGCCGGGGCTTGAACGGGAAGGTCTTCGGCGTGCCGTGCGCGTGGCGCAGCACGTTGCCCGCCTCGTCCTTGCCTTCCGGAACGTCCTCCAGGGGCAGGTTCGGGATGCTTGCCAGTGCCTCGTCGAGTTCCCTGACGGCCATCTCCTCGAGTGTCTTGCAGGCCTCGATGAGTCCCTTGAGCTCGGCCACCTCGCGCATCAACTCCCCGGCCCTTGCTTCGTCCCCGGCCTTTTTCGCGGCGCCGATCTCGCGCGAGAGGGCGTTGCGGTTCTCCTGCGCCTGCTGGTGGGCCGCGACATGGGAACGGCGCACGTCGTCCTTGGAGATCAGGGACTCGCTCAGGGGCGGGAGGCCGCGGCGGGCCAGTCCCCTGTCGAATGCCTGCGGGTTTTCCCTGATGTCCCGGATGTCGTGCATGGTCCTCTTCCTCGTGGATTGAGGGGAGAGAAGTCCCATGGACGCACACCGTTGTCAAACGTTGCGGGGAATCCTTGTGAAGCGTCCCCGCCGCGCATATGCTGGCGGCATCTCATCCCCCGACGGGGGAAGGAGCTGGGCCGTCGCTCCGCGTCGGCCTTCCCCTTTGCCCCATGCTCCCGCACCTTCTATTGCTGTCCCATCGATGGGGAGAGACAGCATGGCCCGGCGACCGAAGGCACCCGAGATCGAAGGAACCGTGGCCTCGTCCGTCTTCGTAGGAACCTGGAAGCAGCGGCCGGGCCGCTCCTGGGAGTATCACCATCCGGCCGACTGCCGCCCCCTGTCGCTGCGCGTCGCCGTGCATCTCTGGGACGGCGGCGAGGGATCCACGGTCCGTGCCATCGAAGGTGACGGACGCACCCCCGAGTTCAGAACCTACGAGACGGTCAACCTGCCGCCCGACGCGACGGCCGACGACGCAGCCGAGGCGGCGCGCAGGCTGACCGTCCGCTGGCTCTCGAAGGCGCCCAGGAGTCCCGGCGCGCAAGGTGAGCGCGTCGTCGCGGGCCAACTCGTCAACGCGGGGTTCATGCTTGACGACTTCCACGGCGCGGAGGCATGGCTGAAGCCGGATGACATGGAGGAATTCACCTGGTTCATCCGCGGGGCGCCCGACGCGGTCTTCGCCCGGATCAAGGGTGAGCAGGTCGCCATCCCGTACCCGGGCGAACTCGATCCCGAGATGCCCTGCGAGGTCGGGGTCAGCAGCGATCACGACTACGGAAGGACGACGACCGTCTCACCCTGCCTTGACGACGCGATCCGACTCGTCGAGGGACGCCGTCTGCCCTATCCCGCCAAAGACGAGGAAAGGGTCATCCCCTTCGAGGAACTGCTCTGGGGTCGAACTCCCTGACCGCTCATGGACTTGGCGCTGCGCCCGTCCTCGGGAATGCCGCATCCAACTCGGGGCAGCGCTCCCGCAGCCCGTCCACGCGTTCCAGGGCCTTCGCCATGTTCCACGCATGGCGGTCACCGTGGACCATGATCGCGTACTGCGACGCATTCACGTAGGCAACCGCCAGCACGACATCGCCCCCGAACTCCTCAGTCCCGGCCAGTTCGATTACCCGCTTGGCATCCATGATGCCGTGCCCGGTCAGGTCCCTCACCAGCCGCACGTTGTCTCCCGTCATCAGGGGATTGCCGCCCATGTCCTGTCTCCTGCTCCCTGGGCCGAGAATGGCACCTGGCCATGCAAGGCTGACTTCAGCCATCGTCTCCCGGCCCACCGTCGGCCGCGAGGCTCCGGTAGAGGTTGACCGTCCTCCGTCCCCTCGGCCTCCCCTTGGCCTCCCGCTTGCCCATGGTGGTCTCCAGCCATCCGTAGCCCGTCATCGTGGCCAACTGGGCGCTGACGCTGTTCTCGTTCAGGCCGAGGGCCTGCGCGACCTCACGGACCGACCACCACCTGTCGCCAGTGAGCGCTTCATGGATCAGCACCTGCTGGGGCTGCATCCTGCGGAGAGTTTCCGGTGTCTCCTTGCGCGAACGGGAGATGCCCATGACGAACGTCAGGTGTCCCTCCCCGGCCATCTTCTCGAGAACGGACAGGGCGCTTGTCGCCTTGGAGAGTTCCTCCATCCCGAGCTTGGAGAGGTCTATTTCGCCCCTGAAGTAGCGCTTGGCCATTTCGTCGCCTCCGCGATTGCCACAATCCCGGACAGACATACGCGAAAACCTATCAATCGGCACCAATAAATCCTTGCGGAAGCCATGCGAGTCCTTCATAAGGGCGCCGATTGCCGATCGAGTCCTGCATAGCTGCGGAGGGAACCATGGGACGGATGCTGCGTGAGGGAGAGAATTCTCCCTGGGGAACGGCCCTCTGGGACCGTGCCGCCGCCCTGCGCCTGTTCTTCAGGGTGGCCGACGTCACGCTCGACACGGCGGGCAACGCCCGCCTGGCCGATGTCAGGTTCGTGGACAATGTCGGCGGAACCCCAGTATGGCGCCGCTGGAGCGTGGGACAGACCCTCCACTGGCACCCCTTCAAGCTCACGCTCCTCGACACCAGGCGCGCGGGCATCCACGTGGCGAGCGAGTGGCGGGATACACGGGACGTGATGCGCTACGGCGGCAACTGCATGATCAGGGATCGGGGCGTGTTCGTCCTGAACCCATCCAACGTCGTCTCCGTGGCCGAACCGCTCGTCGAGGCCCTCGGGTTCCGTCCCGAGGCCGACCTGATGGACGATGTCCTGAGGCATCGCTTCGGCTGGGACGCGCACGGCTTCGGCCGCCCCTGCCAGTACCTCCACCTTCTCAAGAGCCTCGATGCCGAGCAGGAGGCTCGCGTCGCACGGGCAGAGGCGGCCTGAGCTTACCCGAACGGGTCGGCCCCTCGCGGTTGTCCGGGCCGCCCCGCCTGGTTACTTTCTCGCGCCGTCCGGAACATGGCGGGACTAGCGGAGGTGACCCATGAACAGAAAGCGCGAGACCGCACCGGAGATCGAAGGGCTGGTCGCCACCAAGGTCACGACCTGGTCGTCCTGGAACGGCTCCAGCCAGGTCTGGCAATACCACCACGACAGCGACTGGCGCCCCGACGGCAGGATGGTGCGCGTCTCGCAGTCGCTCGAGGACGGCAAGACCCACGTCTGGAAGGGCGAGGGTGATGCCGAGCATCCCATCATTCTCCACGACATGTCGGATGCCGAGATCGTGGAGGCCGTGAGGCGCCTCGCCGCCGGCCACATCGTGGACATGTCCTCCGACGTGGCAAGCCATCTCTACAGGTCGGCAGCCAGGAAGCTCGTCGAGGGCGGCCTCGACTACGGCGACTATCTCGGCGGCGCAGCCTGGTGCAAGCACGAGGGACGGATCATGCACGCGATCCTCGCCCTCGACGAGGACGGGAAACAGATCGTCGACTTCGACAACCATCCGGTGACCTATCCGCACCCCGACCGCCCGGTGGCCGTCGTGGTGTCATGGAACGTGCACGATGCCTTCCCCCTCGTGGGCCACGAGACGGTTGCCCCGAACCTCGACGCGGCCATCGAGCTGGTGCGGCGGGGGCTGATCCCGATCCCCGACATCGCCGAGCACGGGTTCGACGAGGCCGAGATCGATGCCAGGGACGAGGACGATTCCCTCGAGGGCATCACGGCTCGCGACGAGTTCTGGAACAGGACCGAATACAGGCAGGTCGACTTCGACTACGCAGAGCTTGTCAGGGGTTCCAATCTTTCCCCGTAAGCGAATGGGCTTGCCTTACCGTCGTTCCCTGGACATGATCGAGTCCTCGGCCGAAAGGCCACAGACTGACATGCCGCCATGAAACGGCGGCGCTCGCCCTCCATGAAAAAGAGGGGTGTCGCATCGCAAGCGAAAGGCGATCCGGCATGTTCCTGAACGATCTCACCCATACCAGCCTGCACTCCGTCCGCACCCTGACGGAAACCGACCCCAATTCCGGGGCTGCCCACACCACCGTATCCGTGAGGAGGAAGTCGCCGGACCACTTCGGCGTCTACGTCGCACACCCGATCTCCGGCATCAGGGTCGGCCGCATCCTCGAGATGCAGCGCCGCGTCAGCGAGTCCTTTGGCAGGGCCAATGCCGGATCTCCCCGCGCCGTCACTCCCTTCTTCCCGATGCGGACGACCCATCTCGCCGCGGACGACATCGGGGCCAACGAGTACGGGGACACCAAGGCCCTCTTCGGGGCGACCCGCGCCTTCACGTTGCAGAACCGAATGGACGCGATCCTCCACTCCGATGCCGTCCTCATCAACTTCGACCTCAGGGACGATGACGGCGTCTACCGCCTGTCGAAGGGAATCCCATTCGACTACGGCTGGGCAAACGCGTGCGGGAAGCCCACCGTCGCCGTCATCGGCGCAGGGAACCCGAACTGGTCCGAGACACTGATGTCCTGCTGCACGGTGACGGACGATCTGGATGAGGGGATCGACATCCTGAACGGGATGCTGTCGCCCGCGTCACAGGACTCCGTCACATGGAAGATCGTGGCGGAGGTCTTCGAGTTCGGGGCAGAGGCCTCGCTGGACTACATCGCACGCCTGGCGATGGCGGACGCCCGCAAGCACATCGAGGGAGAGCGCGCCATTATCTCGGTCATCCCGGAGGGTTCCGGCAACCCGAACTGGCACGGGCAGGTCGCACAGGTATCCGACTGGATACTGTCCCACCCCGGCGAGGCCGAGGCAGTGGTGCGCCAGTTGCTGGCGGCACCCGTCAGCGCCTAGCGGCCATGGGGACCGGATCGTACAAGGCATCCATGTCCTGCTGCGGTCCGTGTTCCCTCGTGATGCCCTGGCCCACGATGCCGGATTGGAGGGCCTTCCCCGAGGCCTTGTCCTTGATGAGGAAGTACCTGCCGCCCTTGTCGAAGGACACCGTGGCCTTTTCGCGGTCGAACGCGACAAGCTCCCCCTTCACCTCACTCGCGCGGTGGACCGGGGGAGCCGTCGGGCCGTCCATCTGGGGCGCGGTCGCCCAGAAGGCATCGAGCAGCCTCGCAGCCTTCGGATCCCCCCTCCGGGCGACCGCCAGGATGGCCCTTGCGGAGGCCTCGGGGTCGGACTCGAATGCATCCGGGACCACCCTCGTGGCTGGATCCGCCGACAGGTAGTCGGACAGCTCGACCATGCGGCGGAACTCGGGAACCTCGGAGTTCGCCCTGAGCCATTCCCACCGGTTGGTCATGACGAATCCTTCCTTGACGGGAACGACGAAGACGGGGTTCGAATCGAACGGGGAATCGACGGCCCCCCCGAGTTCCGCGACCGCGTCCCTGATCCTGGCGATCCTCTGGGGAGCCGAGTCCAAGGATGGCGCCTCCTTCGCGATCTGCACGAGTTCCTCCATGGAGGCGGCCTTCACCCTTTCGACGAAGGCGGGGTCCGAGGACTTCTCCAGGACCCACCTCAGGCTGTTGCTGGTGTAGTGCGAGTCGTCCCCCTTGACCGTGTACTCGTCGAGCTCCCTTGAAACGAGCAGCAGCGGCAGGTGGTCCTTCGACTTGCCGCTCTTCATCACCATGAGGGCGGCGAAGGCATCGGCCTGTCCCTCGTTGGACAGCTTGCCCTTCCCAAGGACGATGCAGTGCCCCACCTCGTGGCTGATGATGTCCAAGGCCGCCGTCTCGTCGTCCACGTCGCCAAGCTTCGCCTCGCCTTGCTGGTACCGGTCAAAGCGCACCCTTGCCGTGTCCTGCGGGGTCGGACCCATGACGAAGCAGGCCTCGTCGAGGATTCCCACGGTCGCATACGCCCCCCCGTCGCGGAAGTCAGGCAGCGCCGCAGCGGACCTTGTCCTCATACCGAGGTGAGCCGCCACCCTCTTGTTCTCCCATTCCTTGGGAGCGGACCTGTCGTAGATCAGGACATCGGACCCGACCTCCGCCTGCAACCTTGCGACGATGCCCCCGTAGGTTCCCTCGCCCAGCGGCGCGACGGCATGAACGGCCTTGTTGTAGGCCGTCTCCAGCTTGGCCGCTCCCGAAACGACACCGACCATCGCGGCGGTCGCCACCAAGCCATAGGCGGCGCCCTTTCCGACGGCGTAAGCAAAGGAGGACAGGGCGGAAACGGCAGAGGCAATCAGGCCGGGCTTGCCCTTGCCTCCCTCGACGATCGACGGCCCCGAGGCGAGAGCGCCGAGACGGGCAAGCGCCTCCGCATCCTGTGTTTCCTGCTGAGTCGCACTTGCCCGCTGGTCTGCCATCACCCGCCCCGCATGGTCTTCCCCTCGGGACAGGGTGACATGGGGCAAGGCAAGTGTCCTAGCTTGGAAGGATTCGTGCGCTTCGACGCACCCCGGGCAGCCACATTGTCATGGACCCACTGGTCGCGAGGCCGCCTCGTTCCCGCATCCCCGTCATATGCCGGAGGGACCGACCCTGACCGTGAGGTCGGCTTGCGCCTCGGGGACGAAGAACGTCTTCGTGATCCCCGCGCCTAGAACTCCCGCCGCGAATGCCTTCCCCGTCGCCTTGTCGTCTATCCGGAAGCGTCTCCCTCCCGCCTCGAACGTCGCCTTCGCGGATGCCCTGTCGAACGAGACGAGCGTTCCCTTGACGTCGGCGGCGCGATGGACCGGAGCCTCCCATGGGGCTCCCTTCTCGGGCACCGTCCCGCCCAGTTGCCCGGCCATCGCGGCCGCCCTGTGGTCTCCCCTGGCCGCGAGGGCGGAGAGGGCCGCCGCCGTCGCCCCGAAGTCATGCGACAATCGTGGAGGCAACTTCCTTGTCCCGGGGTCGGCTGACAGGAAGTCGGACAGGGCCACCATCTGCCCGAACTCCTTCACCTCGGAATTCGTCCTCATCCATTCCCACTTGGCCGTCATGACGAAGCCCTCTTCCACGGGGACCACGAAGATCTCGCCTTCGTCCTTGAGACTGGCGACGGCGTCACGGAACCTGGCAAGTCCCTCCGGCGCGGCCTTGCGGGTGGGCGCCGTCACCGCGATCTGTGCCAGTTCGATCATGTCGGACCCACGCACCTTCTCTACGAAGGCGGGATCCCTCGCCTTCTCGAGCAGCCAACGCAGGCTCAGGCTGGCGTAGTGATGGTCGTTCCCGCCCTTCCCGTACTCGGCCAGCTCCCTCGACGCCAGCAGCAACGGCAGCAAGTCCTTCGACTTGCCGTCCCTCATGGCCATCAGCATGGCGAAGACGTCGGTGTAGCCCTCGTTCATGCCGACCTCGCGTCCGTAGAGTCGCGAGAGCAGGCAATGCCCGATCTCGTGGTCGAAGCCGTAGCCTTGCGACACCTCCATGCTCACGTCGCCCGGATTGAGCGGGTTTTCCTGGATTCGGTTCAGCCTGCCGATCAGTTCCGCCGCGGTTTCATCCAGGTCCGACCCCATGACGATGCAGGCATAATTCGCCAGATCGGCCCAAGGACCTTGCGTCTCCGCCATCTTCTCCACCGACCAAGGCCCCAGGCCGGCATTGGCCGCCACCCTCTTGATTTCCAGTTCCTGCGGGGCGGACCTGTCGTAGAGCACTATCTTGCCTGGTCCGACGAGGGCATCGATCTCGGCCTGCCTCTCGGACACGATGCGTCCGTATTCCCCCTGTCCCATGGGAGGGGCGGCATGAACGGCCGAGTTGTACGCCGTGTACATCGCACTGACGCCGTGCACCGTCCCGATCACGCCTCCCGTCAGGCCCACGATCATGCCTGCGGCGATCGTGAGCCCGCGCGCCAGGGTAGCCAGACCTGACAGGGCGGAGGCGACCAGGCCCGGCTTGCCGCGCCCGACCTCGACGACGGCCGGTCCCGAGGCAAGCTCCCGGAGCCGCGCGAGCGCTTCCTCGTCCTGCGCGTCGTGTCCAGTCATGTCCCCAGGGGATGCCGCCATCGACCTGCCTCGCCTCCTCCCCTAACAGGGTGGCATGAAGCAAGGCAAGATTCCCAATCCAGCAAGGTTACCAATTCCCGGGGACACGTGGCATGAGGTGCGGTCGGCTGCGAAAGCTCGCGTCATGACCTTCTAGGAGTCGCGGCCTCGCCGAGCTCGAGGTCTGGCTGACGATCCGCGGCTCCGAACGTCCTCGTGATACCTTCCCTTACGCTCCCTGCGGCCACGGCCTTGCCGGATGCGACGTCCCTGATCACGAATGAGCTGCCATCCCTATCTCGCCATCCCCGTCTGCTGGCGACGGTTCCAGGCCTCTTGGAGGGCATCGGTGGCAAGCCAGTGGTCCAAGGAGTTGTGGATGGCGTTGATGGCCCCGCACCAGGCCTCCGTGTAGTCCGGCGCGCCGCTGGAGATGCCGATCCCCCCGAGCTTGCCCTCGGTCAGCATGTTGGCGTCCATGTGCTCGTGCAGCTCGTTCACGGAAGTGACGGTCGGCGGAATCTCGCCCCTGTACATGAGGACGTAAAGGTCGACCCTGAGATCGGTTGCCCTTTTCTCGAGATCCCTGACCAGCTTGGCGGCGTTCCGGTCGTTCGTGACAGCAATGACCTGGGAGCCGATCTTGCCCGCGTCCTTGTCCATCACGTGGTGGACGACCTTGAAGGCGTTCCCATCCTTCTCGATGGTTAGCGAGAGATCGTTGTTCTCGTAGAAGCCCTCGCTCCTGAGCGTCCGAACGACCTCGTAGGGGCGGACCCCGTCCGGGATGCCGTACCTGACCCTGTCCATCAGGCCGCCGTCGGCCAGCCACCTGTCGACGGCGCGATGGACGGCATTGAAGGCACCGCAATAGGCTTCGTCCTCGTCCGGTGCGCCCGTCTTGAACCCGTGCCTCTCCAGCGCCGTATCGTTGACGAGCAGGTTCGCGTCGAAGTGAGCGTGCAGCGCCCCGAAGGATCCGATGTCGGCGGGAATCTCGCCCCCCTTGGCCATCTCCTCCAACTGGTACTGCACCTCGGCGACCTCGACCTCGAGCAGTCCGGCGAGCTTGGCTGCCTTCTTGGCGGTGCCGAATACGGCGATGACCTGCTCGGCGACCTTGCCCGGAACCTTCGTGCTCTCCGTAGAGTGGATTACTGCAAACCCATCCCCGGAGCGCGAAACCGTCAGGCCGAGCTCGGGACTCTCGTAGCTGCCTCCGCCGTCAAGAGCCTCGAGGACACGGTTGGTATGGATTTCATGGGCCTTCTTGTAGGCCGTCTTGATCGCTTCGGGGGCGTCCTTGCACCGGATGCTCTTGGACTTCGTGACGACGATCCCCTCCCTCGCCAGCGCGATCTGGACCACGTATCCGTCGGGAACCATGCCGTCCGCCCCGACGGGTCCGAGCGGATAGGCATGCTTCTGCCACTCGGCCACGACTCCGGCCTTGTCGTCACTCCAGAGGCTAAGGCTCGACATGTTCATCTCCCCGGCTGGCGCTTCGGCTTTGAGGAAGCACTAGCAGCCAGCGTGAGACAAGTCAGCCAGGTCCGTCGGCCACCTGGACGGTCGGTCGAGCTGCGTCCAGTCAGGGGCGCGAGCGTGCCAAATGGAGATCCGCTGCGCCGACAGATAGGATATATGTCAGGGCTTCTGATGCCCGCAGACATGGGAGGTTCGTTGAGATGAGTACGGCCGAGACCACCGATGCCTGCATCACGGAGACGCCGGACGGGCGGACGTACTGGGAGTTCGTCGATGGCAGGTGGGTCCTGAACGACGAGGCCACCTGGCACCTCAACCGTGCCCTGGAGCGACGCGACCCCTGGCTCGTGGACATGATCGAAAGGGCCGAGGAGGACCTGAAGAGGCCGTCCCTCGACCTGGCATCCCTGTCGCCGGAGGATTTCGAGCGATGGCTCAGGGGCGAGTACCCCGGCGACTGGGGCAGCTTCTGCATCACGGGGCTGTCCCGTGAGGACCTGCTCCGCGTCATGTTCAGGAACCATCGGTGACCCTGTGCCCGGTCGGGTTCCGTTCCCGCCGGGCAAATCCTCTCCACAAGGAATAAATAGGCAAGCTTCGGGCCGTTGAGGCTTCCACCCGGCTGACGCTACCCTAGAACCGGCAGTGAAGCGGGACGAGTCAATGGATACCGAGCAAGCCTTCGTCGAAGCCGTGCATCCCTTCATCGACAAGGCGGACGCGATGCGGATGCTCCGGGAAATCCGGAGCGCATATTCGGCTCCCGACAGGCACCACCACGACTGGAGGCACGTCACGGAGATGGCAGCCGACCTGGACAGGTTCGCGTCCGATCCTTCCGTCGACCTTCACGACGTGCTTCTCGGCATCGTGTTCCACGACATCAGGTGCGACCCGAGGCGCTCGGACAACGAGGAGGTCTCCGCCCGGCTGGCAGACGAGTGCCTCCGCCTCCTTCCATCACTGCGCCGTTCCCGCATTTCCTCTCTCGTCCTCGCGACCGACCACAAGCGTCCGGTCACGACGAGGGAGGAGGCTGTCATCGTCGACCTCGACCTTGCCGTGCTCGGTTCGTCGCCCGAACGTTACGCGGCATACGTCGACGGGGTCAGGAGGGAATACGCGTTCGTGTCCGAGAAGGACTGGAGGAACGGCCGATCGGCGGTTCTGGAAGGCTTCCTTCGCCGCGACCACGTCTACAACACGCCGGAGATGCGGCATCTGGAGGCGCGGGCACGGGAAAATCTCTCAGGCGAGCTGAACGCCCTTTCCGTGTCCTCGGAGAGGGTGCCCGCTGAGGGACGCTAGCGTCCGAAGAGGACCGGGGCCGCATGATGCTGCGGCCCCGGCGAAGTGATGCCCGTGCGCGGCCTGCCGGCCCTATGCCACCATGTCCATGTCCGCACGGCGGCCGAGCGGGATGTCGTCCAAGGCAAGCTGGGTGCCGTCCGCGTTCCGGTAGGTCTCGAGGAAGATCTGTGGCTGCACCAGGCGCACGTCGTTGCCCTGCTTGACGATGACGGCGCCGTCGTCGAACACCTGCGGGGTCGCGGCAGGCCCCTGGAACTCGCCCTTGCCCTCGAGCCGGACCGCGAGGCAGATGTCGCGGTCGTCGCGCTTGAACAGCCCGGCGCCGTTCGGGCCCGCAGGGCCCGCAGAGGTCATCTTGGCCGCGACGAAGCCCCTGTCGCTGTTGTACATGTCGCCGAGTCCCATGTTCTCCCGCGCGAATCCCAGGAGCGACTTCAGCTTGTCCGCGGTGACGGGTTCCCCGCAGAGCTTCATCTTGAGCCCGAGCTTCGCGGCCTGCTTCTCGTCCACCTGGTTGATGATGATCACGCCGTTGCCGTCGCCCGGCACGGCCTGCACGGACTTGTCCTTGCCGTTGAAGAAGACGATACCGCGGTCGCCGATGGGATTGCCCTGCCAGTCCGCGATCTGCTGGCCCGCCTTCTCGTGCCCCTCGGGGTAGACGAGCGGCTCGCCGCCGCCCGGGAGCGCGGGGACGGGGATGATGTACTTCTGTGCGCTCGAGATGACCTTCAAGGATTCGTTGGAGAAATCGAGGTCTTCGGCGGCGATGGATGACATGGCAGGTGCTCCCGGAACGCGATTGCGGACGAATCCTTTGGGATTCGCCGCAATGGTCAGGGAAGCCGCTGCAAGGAACGATTGGGTCCTGCCGGCTCAGCCGCAGCAGGGACCAGCACCTGCGATGCGGACGGCAGCGCTCGGGACGGGAATCAGGGTCCGGGCGACGCACGCCCGGCGAGATCGGCAAGCGGACCGAGACGCTCCTCCGGGATGCGGGAGATGATCTCTTCCACATCGGGAGCGGCATGCCCCATCGCCTTCAGGCTGCGGGCGAGGAAGTACGGTCTCTCGAACGCGACGTCGGCCATCTTCTCCCCGAGCACCTGCTCGAAGTCGTTCTTGAGCGTGCCGAACGGCATGGTCAGGCAAGCCTGGTTGACCTGGAACCCGCAGCGCTCGGCCTGGGACATCAAGCGCCACGCCTCGATGTCGAAGAAGTGGCTGGCCTGCTCGCGGCTCAGTTGGACGTGCCCGTTTTCGCTGAAGAACTTCTCGGCCTCAGCCCGTACGCCCGTCGACATGCCGCGATCCTCCCCGTCTGCGTTCCCGCGATACTAGCAACCGCAACTGCATGGCAGGCCACCCGTTCTGCCGGCGACTTGCCACTGGACCAAATTGGTCCAATCATACCCGAAACATAACAACACTCGTCACAACTGCCCATGGACCGCGATCAGATGGCCAACAGCCGCTGAGCCCCTCCCTTCGGCACTGAACGATCGCAGGAGTGAAGGCATGGGCAGGTTTCGTCACCTCATCGGCTCCCTGATCGCCCTTGCGGCGGTCGCGTCCCCGGTCGCGGCCGAGGCCAGCACGATGTACTTCTACCGGGAGGTCGGCCGCGGCCCCAAGGACCTCGGCTCACCACCCGTCTGGCAGACCCCGCAGGACCTCGGCACGTTCGCCGACACCTCCCCGGTCACGACCCAGGTCATCGCCACGGACGCGGACGGAAACCTCCTGCCCTACCAGGTCGTCGGCGGGAGCCTTCCTCCCGGCGTAGGGCTCAACCCGAACGGCACGATCACGGGCAACCTCTCCGCCGGGGCCTCGTCCTCGTCCTACACCTTCTCGGTCATGGCCTCCGACGCGAAGGGAAACCGGGAGGTCCGCGAGTTCACGATGCATTTCGCGAACACGGGCAACCATCCGCCCTACTTCGCGACTGCCGCCAATCTCGGGACGTTCCCGTCGGGCCTCGATCTCTCCCTGATGTATCGCGGCATCACCGTGATCGACGACGATCACGACAGGTGCATCCCGGAGATCATCGATGGCTCACTCCCGCCGGGCATCACGATCCCCGACATCAACAACACGACCTTCGAGGGCGTGCTGCCGAAGGTGTCCAGCGCCACGACGTACTCGTTCACCATGTACGTCTGCGACGCCATGGAGAACGAGGTCGAGCGGACCTTCACGATGACGGTCAATCCCGTCAGGCCCGCGCCGTCCGGCCTCGCGCCCGACGCGGGCAGCGGCCCGGACGGCGTCAGGCCGGCCTGGACCGCCGCAGCCGACCTGGGCACGTTCTCGAGGGCTGACTTCTGGGTGAATCCTTCCGTTGGCGGCAACAGCCCGGTCGGCAACACGACCCAGTTCGTGCTCGTGGCAGGCTCCCTGCCCGAGGGGCTGTCGCACCCGTTCATGGACGAGAACAACGGCCCGAGGAGCGGCTACTTCGGCGGCAGGATCGATCCCTCCGCACGGGCCGGCGACTACTTCTTCACCTTCCGCATCATGGACGACAAGGGCTACTGGTCCGAGCGCACCTTCAAGATGACGGTGGAATAGGCCGGCTCAGCGTCCCGGCGCTGCGGAAGGCTTCGGAACGAGGACGCAGACATCGCGCGGGTCCTGATCCAGCACGAAGTAGGTGTTGGTCACGCCATGCTCGAATGGGTCGCCGAGCTTGCCGGACAGGACGTGCATCCCGCGGTACAGCCCGTCGAACTGGTAGTCCCCGACTGGGGAATACTGCTCGCGCCTCGTCCGCTCGATGAAGCCGCCCCTTCCGTACACGTTCATGGGCTCGTCGGACACGAACCTTACGCCGCGCAACCGATCCAGTTCGGTGAACGTACCCTTGCCGGAGACAGTGTTGATGTAATGGCTCTGGACGTTGAAGGCGATGCGTGCGCCTGCCCACAGGGGTGCGCCCTGCGCGTCCACCACCTGGTACCGGGAGGGGTTGAGCGGGGTTCCCTCCGCGGTCGTCAGGGGCACCTCGTACTTCCAGACGTCGAGCCCCTCGGCATCCGGCACCTCGTCCAGACTCCCGTGCCTCGACACCACCTTGGGCGCACTGCCGTCCTGCTCCTCCCATACGAGGACGGGAACCTTGCTCTGCTCATCGACGGTTATGAAGCGCATGTCGGTCTCCGGTCTTTCCTTCCTGTAGCCTAACAGCCCCATCCGCAAGGCAGGCCGTGCCCGGTTGTGGGTTTCCTCGGGGCGTACCAGCCTGTGATCGCCGATGCCGGGAGAAGCTCATGACCGCTACCAGGGAGAAGACCACGCTCGTGGTGCACATGGCCGAGCGCCACCCTCGCCACTACAAGGCGCTCCGCGCGATCTTCGAGATGGTACCGGGCGAGTTCTCGGGGGGAACCGGCAACACGGTTGTCGTCCCGGGCGACAAGAAGGCGGGCCGCTTCCATGAGGTCGCGGAGTCGTTCCTCGTCTCGATGGCAGGCGACGAGGCGGTCGCTCGGCTCCAGGGAATCCCGCTGACCCAGCTCGAGATCTTCGTCGAGAAGGACAGGGCTGGCGAGTTCATCGGACGTCTCATGGACAACGACGACATCCGCGAGGTCCTGCTCGAGACCCCCGAGTTCGATTCCGTCAACAGCCCCGCAATCGTGCAGGCGCTTGCCGCCTCGGCTGCGCCGAGGCCGTGAAGTTGCCGTTGCCGAGCACTGACCAGCCGCGATATGGACACCTGAAACGGGAGGAATGGATGACGTACGAGTTCGACAGGGAAGACCCGCTGCACGCCGAGGCTGCCGATTTCGCGGGGCCGGAATCCATGGTCCTGTGTATGCATGAGTCGCATCTCGGGCCGGCCTCGTCTCCCGTCTACCGCGAGCTGCATGCCCTGACGCTAGACGAGGACCGCGAGGAAGTGACCGTCGTCCGCGGATGGGCCAATTCCTCCGGCACCCCCGCCGTCAGCGTCGACATGGTCGTTCCGCTGTCTGCCTTCACCGGGAAGTACAATCCCTCCAACTTCCCTCACGGCAACCTCTTCGATCCGCGCTCGCCCGGAAGCGAGCTCGAGGCGGCCTTCGCGCGCGAGGTCGGAGGCGCCGTTGCATTCCTCTGGAAACACGACTTCGACGGTCTGGCCAGCTTCGTGGCCCGCGTCGCGACGGTGGGCAAGGAGGAGATCGTTGCCGGCAACGTCGTGAAGGACGCCCACGCGCCGGACGGCCAGGATCCCTACGCCGTGACGGTCTCCCTGCGGGTCCCGCTCGCGGAGTTCGGGGCAAAGGCTCCGGCCTACGGACGCTGATGCCTTGTATGCCCTCAGGGTCCGGGGGGCTGAGGCTCCTCGGACGCTTCCTCGGCAGGCACCGATCTCTCGGAGAGGGCAGGCTTCGGCCTGATGCCAGCCAGCCTTGAGAACTCCGTGAGGGCCGTCCCCCTGTCCGAAACCGCATGGTCCTTGACCGTGGCACGGCAGGTGATGGTCTCGCCTTCCTCGAGATCGACCCTCGAGGCAGTCTCCCAGTAGGCGCGCGCTCCGTCGGGAGACGCGAAGCGCCAGAGGTCTAGCTCCCGGCCGTGCCACTCGCCGTATCGGTCCGAATAGCCCCGGTCGACCCGCCCCTGCCCGTTACGGTTAGTTCGGTCTCGATCCTCTCACCGATGTCTCCCATGAACTCGCCCTTCAGCGGGCGTCCCGCCGACTGCGCCCAGCCCAGCAGACAGCGGGCGGCAAGTTCCGCCTCATCCAGGCCAACATCCGTGCCGAGCCGCCTCGCCTTCCAGAGGTCATCCTCCCGGTAGCCCATCCTGGGAATCCAGTTCATGACCTCGTCGGCCACGGCGAAGGCCTCGTAGGACGGCTCGCGTCCCGACCTGAGTGAGGCCATGGCAACCTGGGCAGTCGACAGCTCGTTCTCCTTTCCCCCGCGCACGAACCCGTCCAGCCTTGCTGCCTCGTAGGCTGCCGCAAGGAACCGGACGAGCGGCACGCGCGAGGCCCTCTCGGCGGCAAGGAAGCTTTCCCAGTCGTACTGTTCGGTGACGCGATAGGTGTTCAGCTCCCGCTCGAGGTCGTCCCCGGCCTGGAGCAGTCCCTTGTAGCCCCGCAGGATCGAGGCGGGGTCATGCCCGATGAAGTCGGACACGCATTCCGACCCGACGACCACCCTTTCCGCCGGACTTCCCTCGCGGGCCAGCACGAACGCCTCCTTGCGGTTCCTGACGGTCTTGCAGTGATCGCAGGGGATGCGACCCTTGGCATCCAGCCGTCCGACGAGGGTGGAGCGCACATCCTCGGCATCGAAACCCAGGAATCCGGTGACGGGCATGGCCTTCACCCTGCCCGTGTCCGCCTGGATGTACGCCTTCTTGATGTTGACGTGCCCGGCGACCATCCAGCCGTCGATCCTGGGGGCCTCCCCCAGAACGGACACCGAGACGCCGGGAACACGAATGTCCTCAGCCTCGCTGGTCCACCTTCCCTCCCTGTAGATCCGCCTGACCCTCCTTACCGTCACGGGTTCCTCGCCTTCGACGGCCAGGACAAGCTCCGCGGCCCCCATGCGCCTTGCGCGGGCGTTGACCTCGTCGATGCGGACCTTAAGCGCGTCGAATCGGCTTCTCGGGATGCTGGTCCTCAGGATGGGCGTTCTCTCGGCCATGGGTACCTTCCTAGCACGCCGAGCGTGGCGGGGAAGCCCGACACCCACAAGGAGGGGACAGTCTTTCCCGGGATTAACACCCCAAATACCAGTTGCTTTGTTCCTATTTTGTTCTATTAAGGTTCTCCGGCCGTTCTAGCGACGGCCACCGATTCGACAGGTTTCGGGCACCGTGGCCACTGACCGCCGCACATGCGGAAGGGGTATGGCTCCTGAACCGTTGCGCAACGCATTAGCGAAATGTTAACCAAGCCGTCACCTAGCTCATCCAACTCGGAAATCGTCCGATTCCCGCGCCCGACCAGCGAAAGGCGACGTGTGGCTTTATTCGACGTCCTGCCCCCGGACCTCTTCAAGCCGTTGGCCTCCCCGACGCGGCGGCTGACGGCCGACCTCCTCCTCCATCTCCAGTTCCGCACCTTCGGCCTCGCCGCCGACGCCCCGAGACGCACGGACGTCCTGCGGGAGATCGGCGACTTCATCCAGCGGTGGGAACTCCAGAACGGCCCGGCCGGCAACGACGACGGCGAGGTTCCGGCCACGTCGGTCGAGGACCGCGCCCGCAACGTCTACCAGCGCCTCGTGGACACGGGCTGGCTCCTCGAGCACAAGGACCGCTACATCCGCCTCGTGGACCTCGATCCCGACGCGAGCGGCCTCCTGCATGTTCTCGCCAGGATCGAGCGGGGCGAGACGCGCTCTTACGGAGGGGCCGTGGTCGGCGTGCTGAGCGCCCTCGAGAACGCCGCGGGCAATCCGGTCGAGCGGTCCGAGAACGTCAGGAACGCCCTGAACGGCGCCCAAGACTTCATGGCGCACATGCGCATGGTCTCCGTCTCGCTGCGCAAGGTCGAGGAGCGAATCCTGCGCCAGCAGTCGCTCCGGGACATCTTCAAGCACTTCTTCGAGGACTTCGTCGAGCGCCACCTGATCGCGGACTTCAAGACGCTCCACACGAAGGACAACCCGTTCCGCTTCCGTCCCTCGATCATCCGCCAGGCCCACGCGATCGGCGCGGACCCGCTGACGGTGCTCGCCCTCGCCGAGGCCTACCACCGCGAGGGGCGTGCGCCCAGCATCAAGGCCGGCGAGGAGTCGGTCCTGCGGGAGCTGGCCCAGATCGTGGAGATCTTCGAGTCGACCGAGCGGCACCTCGCCGCCATCGACGCGACCGCCGCCCGCATCGAGCGGCGCATCATGAACACGGCCAGGTACATGGACCGCGTCGGGCGCAGGTCGGAGGCCAGGCTGGCCGAGGCCATGAAGGCCCTGGCAAAGGCCCCGGACCCGGCGGAGGGCATCCCGGTCAGGACGGCGCTCCTCCCGAGGGCGATGCCCATCGGCCCAGCCCACATCCCGACCCCACGCAGGGAACGGCCGCCCATCGCCGCCACGGCCGTGCGCGAGGAGGTCCGCGATCCCGCCATGGAGGCCTTCGCGTCCGCCAAGGCCAACTACGTCCGCCTGACCCGCGTCACCCCGCAGGGCATGGGGGCCTTCGTGGAGTCCGCCCTTGGCGGGAAGCTGTCGGTCCGCGGGTCGGAGATCAGGATCGAGACTGTCGAGGACTTCGTGTCGTTCCAGCGACTGCGGGAACTCGGCTCCATCTTCGACGGGACGTTCGCCCGCCGCTTCGAGATCGAGTTCCTCGACGGGCGCATCAGCAACGACTGGATCACCTGCCAGGACTTCGTGATCCGCAGACGCAAGGAGAGCCGCGCCCGATGAACAGCGAGATCGCGGAATTCACACAGATCGTCGACGGGGAGTGGCCGGAAGGCACCATCCAGGGACGGCGCCCCTCCCCGGAGGAGATGACGCGCGCCCTCCAGGTGATGCTGACGCGCCAGTGCGTCTACTCGTCCACCCCCGGCCTCGGCCGGACCTACGACATCGTCAGGGCCTACTCGTCGTTCTTCGAGCGGTACTTCGGCACCCTCGGCTACCGGCTCGTCGTCTCCCACAAGGAGCAGATGGTGGCCCTGCAAGTCCCCATGGGCGAGACCCGCTACGACGCGGTCTACGAACGGCTGCGGAAGGACGAGACCATCGTCCTCCTCGGACTGCGCCTCCTCTGGGAGGAGGCCATCGGCACGCAGGACGTCGGGGACGGCGGAACGGTCGAGACCACCACGGGCGACCTCGTGGACAGGATCAAGACGGCCACGCAGGCCGATCCTCCCGACGAGGCAAGGCTGCTCGACATCCTGCGCATGTTCCAGAGACAGGGTGCCGTGCGCGTGGGACAGCGTGACCGGATAGAGAAGGTGTCTCCCCTCACGATCCTGCCGGGCGTGTCCGTGCTCGTGCCCGACAGCTACCTGGAGGAACTCCTGCTCTGGGCGGCAGCTCCCGGCACCGGACCGGAAGAGGCGGAGGCACAGGCCTCGTGAGCCACCGTTCCCGCCTTCCGTCAGTCGAGACTGATCTCCCGCACGAACCCCGTGCCGCCGGGAGTGGTCGGCCTGCTGACGGGCACCAGCCCCCTGCCGGGTTCCCTCGGGGCCTCGACGCGTGCGCTCACGGCCGGAGAGGCGCTCGCAGGAGCGACGGGCGAGGCTGCGGCCCCGACCGGATCGAAATGCCCGAGGGTCAGGTTCCGCACGACCATCTTGATCATCGACTGGAACTCCTCGCGCCCGGCGAACGTCGATCCTGCCAGGATGACCAGTCCCCCGTCCACGCGGGCGGCGATGCTCCCGCCGGGCTTGGACTGGAGCCGGAAGGACATACGCCCCTCCCCGGGACTGGCCATGGACACCTCCATCAGCAGCCCGCACCCCTTCTGGTTCACGCGATCGACGAGATGCTGGACGACGGCGACCATCCGGTCCACGGCCTCGTGTCGCGCGGCGGTGAGCTGCGCCTGCCCTTGCTGGGTGTAGATGCTGTGCCGACCCTGCCCGTCCATCGTGAATACCCGGCCCTGCCCCGTTCCATGAACACCGATCTTCTGCGGCGCGCCCCGCATCCGTCAATCGGATCGCGCCCCGCACTCCACCGGGAGCCACTCCAATGCACCTTCTGACCCGCATCTGCCTCCAGAACTGGTACCTGATCGACGCCAAGGACATCGAAGTCCAAGGCGCGACCGCTCTCGTCGGCCCGACCGGCGCGGGCAAGTCCTCGATCCAGGATGCCATCCAGACCGTCATCACCGGGGCCAACCAGAACCGGCTGACCCTCAACCCGAGCGCGAGCGGGAAGTCCACCCGTACGGTGCTCGAGTACTGCCTCGGCATGACAAAGGACCCGTCCGAGGGCGGCAAGCCCCTGCGGTCGAGCTGCGAGACCCTGCTGGCCCTCGTCTTCCGGGACGAGGAGACGGACGAGCCCATCACCGTGGGCGTCGCCCTGTCGGCGCGGGAGGGGGATTCCCGCGAGGAGGTGCTTTCCCGCTTCATCCTTCCCGGCCACGCCTACTCGGTGGAGGAGGCCCGCCGCCGGGAGGGATCGAAGACCTATCTGGCGCCGTGGGCGGAGATCGCCGCTGGATTTCGCTCCCGCAACCCGGGCTTCGAGGAGTACCGGACCTCGGCCGAGAAGTTCACGGCCGACATGCTTGCCACCATGCGCGGCCCCGGCCAGCCGCCGAACGCGAGGCACTTCCTCAGGGCGTTCGCCAACGCCCACGCCTTCAAGCCGATCTTCGACCCGACCGTGTTCGTGCGCGAGTTCATCCTCGAGCCGGACCCGCTCGACATCGCCCGCGTCCGGACCTCCATCGACACGTGGCAGGAGCTGGAGCGCACCATCGAGGAGATCGAGTCCAAGCTCCGTCGGATCACGCGCATCTCGGACCGCTTCAGGAACTGGGGCCGGGCGCGCATGAGGGCCGAGGCCTCCCGCTTCATGTCGGCGGCCGCCGAATCCCGCAGGTTCGCACACGAGGTGGCCGCGACCTCGACGGTCCTGGGCAAGCGCTCCGAGGAGCTCGCCGCCGAGCGGGCCGTCCTCGCCAGCAGGCGCCAGTGGATCAGGGAGTTCGACGAGCAGATCCGGTCCAAGCGGGCGCTCGCGCAGGCTGACGGCGAGGCCGCACGCATCAGGCAGATTGAGATGGAGGTCTCGATCGCCGACCGCGACGCGAAGGAGTCCGCTGAACGCTGGACGAAGATCAGGGAGGCCGCAGCCAGCATCGCGCGACTGTCCCCCCTCGCCCCTTACATGTCGCCGCGCCACACCCGCGCCGTCGAGGCCGCACGCGAGGCCCTGACGATCATGAAGGAGGGCGTTCCCCCGGCCGAGGCCATCAGGGGCAACGGCGACCGCCTCCAGGCCCTGCTCGACGACATGCTCGGGCTGGATGGCTGGGAGACCCAGTTGCTGGAAAGGGCCGACGCACTCGCCGAGGACATGCGCGCCCTCCAGCGAGAGGTCGACGAGATGGAGCAATCGCTCGCCCGCAGCAGCAACGGCGGCGGCGCCGTCCTCTCCCGAGAGACGATGAAGCTGCTCGATGCCCTCGCGCGGCGCGGCATCGAGACGACCCCGCTCTGCGACGTGGTCGAGGTGATCCAGGAGGACTGGCAGTACGCGGTCGAGTCATTGCTGGGGCGAGGGCGCGAGGCGCTGATCGTCGAGCCGCCCCGATTGAACGAGGCCTTCGAACTCATGTGGCGGGACCGGGACGCCTTCTCGGGATGCACCCTCGTCAAGACGACGCAGACCCGATCCATCAGCCTTCACTGCCCGAGCGGCAGCATCCTCGAGTCCGTCACGTCCGACAACCCACATGCCATGGCGTTCATGAACGTCCGCATCGGAGGGTTCAGGAAGGCGGACACGGAGGCCGAACTCGACCGACTCGACAGGGGGGTCATGAGGAACGGTAAGACCTCATCGGGAATGGGACTGTCCGTGCAGCGCAACCTGCGCGACCTCGTCCTCGGCAGGTCCGCCCGGGAGCGGTCCGGCGAAGCGTTGCGCAACGCTCTCGCGCCCCAGAGGGACAAGCTCCTCGACCTGCGCAACCGCGTCAGGCTCCTCAGGGAGGCGGCCCGCGTGATCCCGATCCTCGTCGACGTCCTGAGGAGCGGAACGGGACCGTTCGACCTCGAGCACCTTCTCGTCTCGTCGAGCAACAGGAGGGAGGCGCTGCTGCGCGACCGCAAGGCGGCGCAGGCTGGCTCCGGCGACGCCTTGGTGGACGAGATCAATTCGCTCGAGTCCGAGCGTGCCGAGTACGCGCGAGAGGTCTCTGACGAGATCGAACCGCGCGTGGAGGAGCTGCAAGGCCTCGTGGCCGATGCCCGCGCGAGGAACGAGGTCGCCCGCACGGGCCTGCGTTCGGCGATCGCCGCCCGCAGGAAGGCCTGGGAGAGGCTCAATTCCCCCGACGTGCAACGCATCCCGCGCCTCGATCCCGAGGTGGACGAGCCGGATGCGGTCGGCGTCTGCGCCGCATTCCGGCAGGAGGTCAGGAGGCAGGAGCCGTCGCGCAAGGACCCCAAGGCATGGCTCGCCTCCTACCGGAACGACCAGAAGGCCATCATGCAGAACACCGAGGCCGAGGCCCGTCGCGAGGAGGTCGGCTCGCTGCGTGACCTGACGGAGTACGGCATCAACTGGGGCGTGGACGTTCCGGAGGTCGGCGTCGGCAACATGACCGTCGGCTACGCATGGGCCATCGGTGAACAGGCAAGGCTCCACGGCAACGAGCTGCGCCAGCACCGGGAGGCGACCGCGAAGGCGGCAGCCGAGATGCGGAAGATGCTGAAGGAGGACCTGCTGGCCCGCCTGGCCGAGAAGCTGGGCAAGGTCCACGACCGCCTCAACACCCTGAACGGGCTGCTGTCCCGGCACAGGTTCACGGGGCAGGTCTACTCCTTCACGTCGGCGGTGAACCAGCGCTACCAGCGCCTGCACGACCTCGCCATGAAGGTCGCGGGAGGTGTCGACACGAGCGGCGAGGTCCTGACGTCCGGACTTGAGGACGAGGAGGTCACGGCGGCCATCGCCGAGCTGGAAGGCATGATCGAGGGTGCGGAGGACACGGCGCTGCTTGCCGACTACCGCAACTACTTCACCTTCGAGATCATCATGACCGACAGGGCCGGCGGGCGCACGACCATGTCGACCCGGGCCGTCAAGGGGTCGGGTGGCGAGGCCCAGGCCCCGTTCTACGTGGCGATCGCGGCCTCGCTGGCCTCCGCCTACTTCCCCGGCTCCTCCGCGGGGCGGCCACGCGGCATGGGGCTGGCGCTGTTCGACGAGGCGTTCAACAAGCTGGACGTGCCGAACACGCAGGCGCTGCTGACCTTCTTCAGCGACATGGGACTCCAGCTCATGATCGCCGGTCCAGAGGACAAAAGGGCTACCTTCACTGAGATCCTCGACACGATCATCCTCGTGAACAAGTCTCTCGACGGGAGTTCGGTGTACGTCGATGCCGAGTATCCCGGCGAGCTGGCCCGTCGCGAGCTGGCGAGGATCAACCCGGACCACGTGGGCATCGACGGCTTCAGGGTCCAGGCAGCGGAGTAACGCATGGGCAGCCTCAGGCTGAACATCTGGAAGCTCGGGGAAGTCCCGAAGCGGGTCTACATCAACGGCCTTCCCATCTCGGGGAAGGCGTGGATCGAGAAGTCGGGGAGCCGCACGAGCGTGAAGTTCTCCGGCGACCACGGAGAGCTTACGGAATCCGAGGTTCTTGCCATGGTCGGCTCGACCCAGGGCATCGACATCGGCAACTGGGACGTGCTGGTCGCGTCCGTCGGCGCCGCTCCGGCTCCGTCCAAGGGGAGGCAGGCGGGCACGACCGCCTCCGCCCGGCGTCACGGCACCCCTGACATGCCGATGACGTGGACGGCCGACGATGCCATGGACCTCGATCCAAACAGGATGGCCGACCCGATCCCGGAGCCGACCACCCTGATCGTGGACCACCGGGAGCCTGCGCTCATGGTGGACCTGCTCCGGGAGGTCAGGAACCTGGACGTTAGGGTCGAGACCCTGGATGTCGGGGACTACGTCGTTCCCGACCGTCTCATCATCGAACGCAAGACCACCGCCGACATGGCTGCCTCCGTCATCGACGAGAAGAAGCGGCTGTTCTTCCAGACGGACAGGATGACCACCACCGACGTCCCGGCCGTCCTGCTCATCGAGGGCGGGGTCTACGACCAGACCAGGATGTCGCTGAACTCCATCACGGGCACGCTGAGCTACCTGGCCGTGATCCAGCGCATCCCGATCGTGCCCACGCTCTCGCTCAAGCACTCGTCCTACATGATCGCGAAGCTTGTCCGCCACGCCGTGCACGGCCTCGGCTACGAGATGGGGCTGCGGACCGCCGGACCGAAGGCTCCGAGAGAGGCGGCAGGCTACGTGCTCGAGGGCATCCCCGGCGTCTCGGGATCCTTGGCGAAGGCGCTTCTCGCCCATTTCGGCTCGGTCGCCGGGGTGAGCGCCGCCACGGTCGAGGAACTGCGGAAGGTGCCGGGGATCGGCCCGAAGACGGCCGGGAAGGTCTTTGCCGTCCTCCATGCAACCCAAGCCTAGCTGCCGCATTTCCGTGAGCGGCGACCTTGTCAACGCGAAATGCGGAAACTAGGCTGCGTGCGTCGTCGACGGACCTTTCCGTTGCCGACCCGATAAACGGCAGGTGCCCAGGCGCATGCCTTCGACGAACTGAAGCAGAGGAATCCCCGGATGCCTACGGGAACCGTGAAATGGTACAATGAGACAAAGGGTTACGGCTTCATTCAGCCGGACCAAGGCGGCAAGGACGTGTTCGTCCATGCATCGGCGCTCGAGCGTGCGGGAATGCGCGGCCTCGCCGAAGGCCAGAAGATTTCCTACGAAGTGGAGGCCGACCGCAGAAGCGGGAAGGAATCCGCGACGAACCTTAGGTCGTCCTGACGGGGATCGCAGACAATCGAAAGCCGCCCTTCGGGGCGGCTTTTCATTTGGTCGGGAGCCCAAGTCGTCACGCCGAAAGGGTCTCCTTTACGCCGCAAGGGTCTCCTTCACGATGCGGGGGTTCCTGTCCACCATCGCGAGGAGCACCCGGGCCGGACCCGTGGGTTCCCTGTGATGCTGCTCCCAGTTCATCAGCGTCCTGACGGGAACGGCGATCGACCTGGCGAACTCTGCTTGCGTCATTCCCGTCTTCCTCCGGATCGAGACGACGTCGATCTCGTCCGGCAGGACCAGTCCGCCGGGAGCCTCCTCGGCATGATCCTGCCCGGACAGTATGCCCGACAGCATTCCCAGCATCTTGTCGAAGTCGTCAGTCCCGCTCATCGCCAGCATTCCTCCAGTGCCTTGGATCTAGGAACGCACCCGGCCATTCAAAGGCTCCGCTTTACGCCGGAGTCGCGACAAAACGACAATCCCTAATCAATTGGGGGTAATTCGGAGGTTGGCTCCCGCGCTGAGTGCTCTAACTGACCCGGAATGAGCGACAACACCGAAACCAGCCAACCTGCCGATCTCGTCGGGATCACCGCAAGCATCGTCTCGGCCTACGTGGCCAACAACGCGGTCCGTGCGCCCGATCTCGCCGTCATCATCGGTTCGGTTCATGCCGCCCTCTCGGGCATCGCCGACCCGGCGGGCGCCAAGGTGCCGGAGACGAGGGAGCCTGCCATTCCGGTCAGGAAGTCGGTCACGCCCGACTACATCATCAGCCTCGAGGACGGCAGGCCCTACAAGTCACTCAAGAGGCACCTGGCCCTGCTGGAACTGACGCCGCAGGCCTACAGGGCGAAGTGGAACCTGCCCGCAGACTATCCGATGGTCGCGCCGAACTACGCGAAGATGCGATCCGAGATGGCAAGGTCGGCGGGGTTCGGCCGCAAGAACCCGCCAGAACCGTCCCCAAAGGCGAGCAGCAAGGCAAAGGCATCCGCGAGGCCGACCGCCAGGCCGGGTGGGCGGGCAGCCTCGCGCAAGGCAGCCAGAACCGCCTGAGTCCCTACGTCCGATCGGCGCCCTGAGGACGCCTGAAGCCTTCGGCCGTCGGCACCGGCCGCACCCCTTCCGGCCTCCTTCCCATGCTTCTCGCCGCCGATAACCGGATGCGGTCCCGGCATCGTCGAGGGACGTCGCCTCTGCCGAACCCGGGATGCCGGCCCGGCCGGTTGCAGGCAACCCCGGTCCGGCGCGGCGAGCATCCCCATCGCGGCCGGGGCATGCTCGCTCCGGGCCCGCCCCTGGGCAGGCCGCGGAATCCTCCGCGCCGGATCCGGCGCCTGATGAGGTCGCGAGTCCTTCAGAAAGCCTTGAGCAAGGACTCATTGCGGAAAGTAAGCTTTCGCAGGATTCACCTATTGCCAAGACAAGGATTCGTGCTAAACATCGCCGCAGCACGAAGACCTCACACGAAGGACCCGCCCCATGAAGAGCTCGCTGAAGATCCTAGCCGCCGCCTCCCTGTCCCTGCTCGCCGCCGCATGCGCGCAGTTCGACGCCGCGTACAAGCCGAACACGGACAGCATCACCTTCGCCGCCGAGACCGCGGCGAATCCCGGCCTCCTCCAGTCCTTGGGCCATGCCACGACCCCGGACGTGACCAGCTTCCCGTCCGCGGCAGGCGGAACGAACGTCAACAGCAAGGAGTTCGCCGCGCGGACCGCTGCCAACCCGGGCCTCCTCCAGCAGCTCGGCCAGGCGGAAACCCCCTCCATCTCGCAGTTCGGCGAGTACATCCCGGAGTCGGAGGGCGGCGGCGACCAATACGCGACACCCGCTGATCCCGAGAACGTGTCCGAACCCAAGTCCGAGTGATCCGACCCGACCCTGTGGACCGAGGAAGCCCGCCGACAGCATCGGCGGGCTTCTTGCTTTTGAACTCGCGGCAGCCAGTGATATGGAACCATAGTGAACAAGACCGGGGACCGGCTTCAATCTGGTTCCATATCACGGGAGACAGGGATGGCCCCCAGGAGCGAGAAGTCAGAGGCGGTGCTGGCGCGGATGTCGGACGGCGTCATCCGGTCCCTGGGCGAGCTGCTGGAGATCGGGGTCTCGAAGCAGACCCTGCGCCGGCTCGTGGAGGCGGGCAGGCTCTCGTGCCCGGCTGACGGCATCTACCAGCTCGCCGGGGCGGAGACGGACCAGTACGAGCAGTACGCGGTGATCGCCAAGCGGATGCCCGGCTCGATCATGAACCTCTTCACGGCTGCCGCCATCCACAGGATCACGCAGGTCATGCCGGGCGACATCTGGATCGGCCTGCCGCCGGGCCATACGCAGCCGCCACGTCTCGGGGAGGCGTTCGGCGCCGTCGAGATCAAGCCCCTCAGGTGGTCACGGGCCGCGGACCTCTCGGTCGGGGTCGAGACGATCCCGATCAGGGGCGTGGACGTGCGCGTGACCTCGCCAGCCCGTACTGTCGTCGACATGTGGCGCTACTCGTCCCTGAACAGGTCCCTCCCGTCCCACCACGCCAGGGTGGACGAGGAGTCCTTCATCAACTGCATCGCGACCTACCTTTCGTCCGACCACGGCGGCACCCCTGCCGAGCTCGGGTCCGTCGCGGCAAGGCTCGGGGTCCTGGAGGGGATGAGGCCCCACATCCTCGGCTTCGGCCACGCTCCCGCGCCGGGACGCTGACGGACGGGCCTGGCGCCTTGCATTGCCCGGGCCTCCCATGATTGCGAAGGGAGTGCAGCCATGGCGGCCAATCCGGGCGCGAGCCTGCTCGCGAAACTCAAGAACTACGCGAAGGACGCGGGCGTACCCATGGACACGGTCCTGCGCCGCTACGCCCAGGAGCGCTTCATCCAGCTCATCTCCGTGTCCCCGCACGCAGACGACTTCTGCCTCAAGGGCGGCGTCCTCATGGCCGCGATTCATGGCGGCGATCGCCTGCGTCCCACGGAGGACATCGACTTCAACGGCTACAACCCGGACGGGGACGTGCCGAGGATCGAGGCGATGATCAGGGAGGTGTGCAGTGCCCACGACGGGTCCGACGGCATGGTCATCGACCTCGACTCCCTCGAGGTGCGAAAGGACAGGGACGGCATCGTGCCCGGCGGCAAGGTCTCACTCAACGCCTTCGTCCACACTGCCAGGATACAGATCAAGGTCGACGTCGGGTTCGGGAACGTGATCACGCCTGCGGCGAGGCTGATGGAGATCCCCACCATCCTGCCGAGCATCCTTCCGCCCCCGACGATCCAGGTGTGCCCGCTGGAGACCGTCATATCCGAGAAGCTGCACGCCATGGCCAGGCACGGCATCGTCAACACCAGGATGAAGGACTACTTCGACCTCTGGCGGCTCTCCGACACGCATACGTTCTCCGGAGCGGACCTCTCGGCCGCGATCAGGAACACCTTCGCCCAGCACGGAGACCCGGTCCCGGCAGACCCCGAGGCGCTCTCCCCAGATTTCGTCGCCGCGTCGAAGCGGAACTGGACGCAGTTCTCGACGCGCGCCGCCATGGCCAAGGGAACCGACTTCCAGGACATCGTCGACCGCGTCCGACAGTTCGTCATGCCGGCCATCGAGTCCGCCATCGATGGCACCGATCCGGGGGACTGGAACCCTGAGGACGGCTGGACGGGTGCGCTGACGCCCCGTCCCTGACGAGGCACCGTCTTCCAATGTGGCCGCCGAATAGGTTATGAGAGGCTTCGACGAACCATGGAGGCCACGATGAATAAAGTAACACAGGCACAGCTCAACGATGTCCTGCGTCGCGGCCGCGGCTTGATCGCCAAGTACGGCTGGATGGTTCAGGCGGTCGGGGGCGGCCCGTCCGAGTCCGAGATGCCATACAGCTACAGCGTCGGTTTCTCGAAGAACCTGGGGCATCCCGAGATTTACATGGTCGGCTTCGACTTCGACCTATCCAGGACACTCATCAACGATGTCGGCAACCTCATCAAGAACGGGATGCGGTTCGACGGCGCATGCTACTCGGACTCGATCGTCGAGCGGTTCCCCGTGGCCTTCATGCCTCTCGAGAGGAGGTCGGTGATCCGGAACTCGGCCGCCGGGAGGAGCATGCTCAACCAGGTGTTCGACGGGGTGCAGATGTTCCTGCCCGACCCGGACGGCCTCTTTCCATGGGACGACGGCTGCGACCCCACCTATGCCAGGATCCAGACGACGCGGCTGACCCCCGTCGGCGACCCGCCCGCGAAGGAGGCCAGGGTTCCCCTGCCGCATTAGGGATCGCGACCGCGTCACGAAGCAAAAGGGAGGCGGTCCAAGGCCTCCTCCCCTTCATTGCGCAGTATGGGCTATGGTCACTTGGCTCCGGCTTGGTTCTGCGAGACCCATTTCTTTAGATCGTCGACCTTCCTTGCCCTGTCGGCGTCCTCCTGCGCGGCCGAAACCCTGGAGGGCACGGTCGCGTGTGCCACCCCATGGTCTCCGCTGCTGAACCCGCCGCTTCCCAGGCCAGGGCTGCGCTCGAACTCCCAACGTTCGTAAGGCGTGAACCTGCCAGCCTGGCCGTACAGCACGAAGGCGAATACCAGGATCAGGAGCCCAATCAGGAAGATCGTGAGGATCAGTCCCATCACGAGTGCCAAGGTAGCCTGCGCCGAGATGGCGCCCTTCACGGGGGCCACCTCATATGCTTGGTCGTCGAACGTCTTGATGCCATAGAGCATCTTCTTGTCCGGGTTCCCGCAAAGCCACAGCTCCACCTCTTCTCCGGACGAGAACGCCGACCGGAGGAGGATGTTGACCGAAGGTGCCACGATGGCTGTCGTGAAGTACTGCACGTTGCCATCGGCGTCGCGGATGCGTAGTCCATGATAGGTCGTGTGGGCCAGGAACTCGCTGTTGCCCAGTCCGATGACGTGGCCTCTGATGACCGTATTGTGGGGTTTCATGCCGTCCTCCTCATGGGCTGATCATGCTGCGGAAGCGGAGGGTGGAATGCTTGCTCCGCCCCGTGAGGGTGTAGCCGCATCCGTTCCATGTCGGCCCCGCCCCAGTCAGGATGATCTCGGAGTTGTCCGCCGAGTAGCGGCCTGTCACCGGGTATGATGCGGGCGTGCAGCCGCTCTTGAAGGCGTATGCGGTGCCCGTGATCTTCAGTCCGGGGCGCGGGTAGCCGATCTTGCCGCGGAAGAGGACCGTGCCCGGCCGGACCACGTTGGCCAGCGAGGCCTTCGGCTCCTCGTACACGATGACGCCCTGCTCGACGTCAATCCGCATCACGCTGCCGTTGTGGTCGTAGGCCGAACCGTTGACCTGAGAGGGATTCAGGGCGGCGACCGGAACAGGGGCGGCCGACGGTGTGGGCACGGAACGCACGGGTGCGGGACCGGTGTCGCTCTCCTCGACCTGCTCCTGAGTCGCGCTGCGCACCGGGGCGGGTGTCTCGGGCTTCGTCGCAGGCGCGGGTTTCGGAACGGCGGCGACCTGCGGCCGGGCCTGCTTCGCCGGGCGTCCGCTCGGGCACAGGACCTTCCACTGCCGTGTCAGGGCCTGTCCCCATTCGGAGGACGGATCCACGTCCTTCCCGTTGGGATCCTGCCAGCGGATGGCCTGCCCGTCGGACTCGCCGATCTCGTACTGCTTGATGTCGGTGGCGTAGATGGAGCCTGCGGCGCAGTCCGCAGTGGCGCGGGCTTCCTTCGCCTTGTTGTCGGCAAGGACCTTCTCGACGCAGTCCTCGCCCTTGCCGGCTCCGTCGCACCACTCCTTGGCGGCGTCCCGGTCCACGCGCCCGCTAGCCATGGCCATCTCGGTATCGGGATCCACGACCGAGGTCACGTGGAACTTGGGCCCGTTCGGGCTGCCGGGGACCGGGAGCCAGTTGCGCCCGTCCGTCTGTGCGAGGGCCTGTGCGGAGAGCAGAGCGATGGAGGAGACGAGCAGGATTGCCTTTGTGCGCATGATATTCCCTTCGGGGCCGCCCTGCGGGGACGGCCGACGGACTTAGCCTTATCCGATCCCCGCGGTACCCGCAAGTTCTTTGTCAACAATTCACGAGTCCTGGACTCACTCCTTCCAGCGGGTGCGGCGGTGCGCCTTCCAGGACCGGCCGCGGCGCGAACGGATGATGTCGCAGCGGTAGTCGGGGAGGTTCACGGCGTTGCGGCGGCCGCGGACCCTTCCCCCGGCCTCGCGGAACTCCTCGTCGCGGTCCGCGGCCTCGGCGGCACGGCGCTCCTGCGTCGTGAACGGGTGGCGCAGGCGGCCGCCGCCCCAGTGGCTGCGCACGCCCGGCACGGGCGCGCGGCGGAAGGTCGACGGGTCGTACTTGATGCCCCAGCGCCAGCGGAAGCGCGACAGCTCCTCGAGGTTGACCGAGTGTGCGGCCTCCATGACACGCCAGGCGGGAATGCGCATGCCCAGTTCGTCCACGAACAGGACGCGCACGGGTTCGCGCAGGACGCGGTAGTCGAGCTGGTACCAGACGGGATCCTCGACGAACGGGACGTTGTCACGGTATGCCGCGACGCGGCTCCAGCCGGCCCATGCGACGGCCTCCTCCAGCGTCGCGAACACGCCGGAGCGCCCGCCCGCGATGCGGACGGCGACGGGACCGATCAGGCCCCAGTCCTTCTGTGTAGACATCCTTCTTCTCCGTTAGGGGTTAACCTAACGGAAGTCGAGGATTCCCTTCGCACCCATGGCGGGCCTCCCGGATCGCGCCCGAGGACTCCCGGGACATCAACCGTTTGACCACGTCGCGGCGGCACGGTCAAGCTGCCGACGCCTCCTTGTCGAATGCGGGAGGCCGCCTCCCAATCGAAGGACAGCATGGAGGACCGCATGTCGGACAACGGCCACACCGCGACCTGGGCAGGCGGCAGGGACTACGTTCCCGCCGAGGGCGACCGCGTCACCGCCCCGATCAGCGGCGAGACGCTGGCGGGCAGCGTGGTCAAGGGCGGCATTCACGAGTCCACGGTCCAGTTCGACAACGGCAGGCGCATGACGCTCCTGTCCTCGTTCCTGGAGCCGTCAGACATTCCCGTCCCGGACCATGTCAGGGCACGCACCTTCAGGAAGGGCGACCGGGTCGAGTTCGACCACTGGAGCGGGACGAGGCACGGGGTCGTGGCCCGCGCCGGAAAGGTCCCGCGCGTCTACACGGACGGGCGCACGGACGTGTTCGACGTCTCGCCGGGCATGCTCCGGCACTCGGACGTCCCGGTCCGCAGGGACCCGCCCCATCCGATGGATGCCTGGTCCGTCGCCGACTACTCGCACAGCGACGCTTACAGTTTGAAGTCCAGGGCATATATCGCGAAGGTCGCTCTCGACGGTGTCCCGGTCCTCCAGGTGATCGGAAGCGGTCTCGGCGACCCCACGCGGTACGGCAGGATCAGGAACGACGTGCCGAAATCGGTAGTGGGCGACCTCGAGTCCGCCGCGCGGCAGTGGCTGCTGGATCACGGCATGCCCGAGCACGGTATCGCCAATCCCGCCGACGTCTGGGTCGAGTGGAAGGCGCAGCAGGCGCCCTACGGCATCACGGCAGCAGACTTGGTGGAAAGGCTGACGAGGGACCTGCCCCCGGCTCCTGAGACGGCTCCCGAGGCCGAGGCCGACATGGGCGGCGAGTGGGAGTTCGACGAGGCCTCCTACGGGTACGCCCCATGACGGCATACGGCGTCAGGTCCTGCGTGCCCTCCAGAGGCGGAAGGACTCCGGCATCGCCTTGGTGAAGAGGTAGGGGAAGCGGTCGAGCATGAACGCCAGCTCGCCCGGCTCCATCCACTCGAGACGCTCGGCCTCCCTCTCCCATCCGGCGAAGGGACCGTCGGAGCGCACCACGTAGAGCTCGCCGAGCATGTCCTCGACCGGGGGATCGTGGTTGGTGATCTTGCCGACGTACTCGAACTCGACCCCGACGAGGCCGATCTCCTCACGTCCCTCGCGGACCGCCGCCTCGGCGTAGGTCTCCCCGGAGTCGACGTGCCCGCCGACGGCCGCGTCGAACAGCAGGGCGCCGCGCTTCTTGGTGTGGTGACGCTGCTGGACGAGGATGCGCCCGTCCGAGCCGACCACGAAGACGTGGACGAACCTGTGCAGCAGTCCCCTCGAATGGACCTCCTCGGAAGGTGCGCTCCCGATCACGACGTCGTTCTCGTCCACGATGTCCAGGATGTCCGCCACGGCTGCCCCCAAGGAAAAGGGGCTCCCGAGAGGGAACCCCAGTTGTTTAGACTCTTGGCGCGTCATCCCCGCTCGCGCGGTCGGATGCACAGGCCCCCGAAGGCCATCGCGTCCCGAGTGCCTACCATCCTAGGCGCGCCCCCTGCTGCGATCAACCGAATCCTTCTGGGTCACATGGCAAAGGCGGGTTGCCGCGGCTCCTCCGGCTCGAACCACGGGGAGCGCCGGACATCGACGATCCGGGCGACCCTCGGGTCCACCGCCACTGCGGTCCCCCACGTTCCATCGGTCTCCATGACCAGAAGCAGGGTATGACCATCGGACCGGAGCCTCTCGGCATAATCGGCGTGGCGGCGCCGCCCGAAGTCCTCGTCCCTGAGGGAGGCCGAGTGCAGCCTGCTGAGCTCGTCGATCCCGATCGTCGCCACCGCGTCGGTCGGCACCTCGAAAGTGAGGATGCGGCTTCCGAACCTCCCGGCCAGCTCAGCGTCCGGCGTCAGCCAAAGCCCCAGCGCGCAGTTGGGCGCCGCGTCCGGGTCGGCCGCGAGCATGTCAGGGTCGACCTCGTCGTACTCCGCCGAGGTGCCGTGGTAGAGCCGGATCGTGGGAGCGTCGAACATCCGTCGTTACCTCTCTTTACGAAGAGGTTTCGGTCGGGGTTCGGCAATGCACAATCCGAAGCGTCAGTCGACCTCGACCCTGAAGCCGATCACGGGCAGGTCGGCCGTGCCGAGAATGCCCCTCGCGGTCTCTACGGCCTCCTCCAGCGACTTCGCCGGAGGGATCACCAGGGAGAAGGGCACGTCACGGAAGAACTCGAGGATCGAACCCGCTTGGCGCACGTCGGCGAGAGTGCCCCAGATCGAGTTGCCGAGGGAGTAGCCGCGCCGCAGCTCGACGCGACGCCCGACCACGAGGTGCTTCGGCGTGTACTGGCGACCGAGCTTCCTGAGCTCCCACTCCTTCGCGCCGGAGCCGAACCACTCGTAGGGACCCGAGGCGAGCGGGACGAAGAGCCGGTCCGCAGGGGTTTCGATGCGCTTTGCAGGTCCGACCATGCCGGGAATCCTTCCGTGCCGCTGAAGCAAGGAGTGATCGGTATCCTGGCACGCAGGGACTGGCAAGAAGGATTCGTCGACGCCACCCGGCGCGTCAGACCCGGGGCCTCGACGAGACGTTCAGGACGATCGAGGCCCTGACGGACTCGACTTCCTCGGCACCCCTCTCCATGAGGCGGACCGCCTCGTCGTGGTCGAGGTGGACGACGTTGCCCTTCCCGTCGCCGAGCGGCGACAGCTCCCGCCACATGAAGGAGAACAGCATGTCCTGCTGCTGGTTCGCCTCCACGGCGGACTCGACGGCTTCCGGATCTTGCAGGTCGAAGTCGAACCCGGCGCCCTTGGACACGTAGTGCTCGCGGAGCACCGTCCTGTAATCGTTCCTGTCCGGCTGCCGCGCGAGCGCCTCCCCGACCTCATTGAGGTCCGCCATGGCCTTGGCGAGCACCGCCATGGCGTCCTCCTTGCCGTCAGCCCTCGCCAGTTCCTTCCACATGAACTCGAAGAGCGTGTCGCCGACCTCGCCGGCCTCGACCAGCTCGTCGACCTCATCGACGTCGTCCGGATCGATAGGCAGGTCTTCGATGATGGGATAGGACTCGAGGAGTAGGTTCTGGAAGATGTTGGCCATCGTGGTAGCCCCTGTGGTCGGCTGATGCGCTGCGGACGGGATCGGAAGACTCAGTGCCTCGCGCCCGGCCCCGGGGAGAGCTTCACGACGATCTCGTCGCGGACCGTCTCGATCTCCTCTATGGCCTTAGACAGGTGGTGGATCGCGTCCTCGGACGTGTCGACCCCGTCCATGTCCCGCCAGATGAAGGAGAACAGGAGGTCATTCGTCCGGTCCGCGTCCACTGCGGCCTGCACGGCCTCGGGGTCGTTGAGATCGAACCCGAACTTCGTCTCCTTCGTGTAGCTCTCGACGAGCATCCTCTGGAAGTCGGTCCGCCCAGGCTGGCTCCTGAACGCCTCCAACACCTCCTCCATGTCCTTGATGGCCATGTTCAGCAGCATCTCGGCGCTCGGCACGCTGTCGGCGAGCTTCAGTTCGCGCCACAGGAACTCGAACATCGTGTCCCCGACCTCGTCGGCGGCGACCATCCTTTCGACCTCCTCCACGTCGGAGGGGTCTAGGGGAAGCATGTCTATGACCGGATAGGCTTCCAGCAACGTCATCTGGTATGCGTTGGCCATGTGGGAACTCCGTCTTGTCACCGAGGATGTCGGATGGGCCGACCATGACGGCGCCGAATGACAGGGACAAGAGCCGTATCGGCCCTTCGGGCCCTTACGGCTTTCACCCGGATCGGGTAGGTTCGATGCCTGCAAGGAGACCTGCCACATGCCGTCGCTGCCCGTCTACGTTCCGAAGCCCTCGACCTCCATCGGAAGGCACGTGCTCGCAAGGTCGGCGATCATTGGGAAGGCAGAGCCGGACGAGTCCGGATACGTCACCGTCTACTTCGAGGGGAACGCCATCGGAGCCTCGAATCTCGGGTACTACTACGCGCGCCTTGGCACCGCAGCAGGCCGTGCGAAGGACTCCTACCCGACCGTCGCTGTCATGAGGGTGAACGAGGACGACCTCGTCCGGGTCGCCGAGTTCGATCCCGTGCGCAAGGTATTCACGGCTGTCTCCGATCCCGTGAGCCTTGAGCGGTGGGCGAGCGAACCCATCGACGACGTCGTGGGAGTCAAGTTGCAGCCGGGCGAGTACAAGGTCGAGGGAAACAGCGCCATCCTGACCCAGATCGCGGAACTCGGGTCCGGGTCACAAGGGAGGCTCTACCGGACCTGGGGCGGCCAGATCATTTCCTCCTCGGGCAACGGCATGTTCACGGTCCATGAGCATGACGACCCTGAGATCGTCGATACGCTCTCCCGGGTGCTCGCGCACGACGAGCGGAGACTGGCCTATGCCATCGGGGAAGGGAGCGTTCCTGCGCCCTCCCCTTGAGGATAGCTTGACCGGCTAAGGAAGTGTCGTGATCGTGGCTCGTCAATCAGCCCTCGATCATGGCACGGAGGCGCAGGTATGGCCGTCCCGACTTTCTCTGTCCTCGGATACATCAAGGAAGGCATAAGCGCTCTCAAGGGGGTGCGCCGCAAGGTCGTCTCGATCAAGGACTTCCTCGCCGATGCCCAGATCGACAGGATCAAGCGCGAACTCCGGATGCTGTATTCGTACCAGGACGGGATGCTCGGCATGATCGATGCCGTCGTTGACACGGAAGGCAAGAAGGCAGAACCCATCAGGAACCTTCGCGCCCACATGAAGAAGTCGGAGAAATCCGTCGATGCCGCTATTGAGTTTCTCCGTTCGGACGACGTGCAGGACAACCTGCGCCTGGACTTGCACGTGCTCAGCTCCATACGCGGCGGGCTGTACACCAAGGCACGATCAAGAGCCGGACTGCTCGGCTTGCTCCATGGCAAGTCACGATTGGATGCAAGGGAGCTTAAGGTACTTATGGAAGCCAGAGCCGGGCTTTCCGATCTGAATGAGCAGATTGGCGAGCTGGACAAGGCGCTCAGCAAATCGGGGCTTCAGGTTGCCGAAGGCGCAAGTCCGCCCCCTCCTTCCGGCTAGGCCACCTCGTATCGCTTGGACACGAACCCCGCCGAGGCGTCGCCCCGCACGTGGGGACTCCACCAGTGGATGCCCGACGACCGGACCTTGAAGTGCCCCCGGACGAAGTGCGCGCGGACGTTGCCGCCGTCCCCTCCTGTCCTGCTGCCGACGCGCGCGAGGATGCGGGGCGCGATCTTGCAGACCGAGTAGTCGAGCAGCTCGGGCTTGCCCTGCTTCCGGCGTGCCTTGGAAAGCTTGGCCATATCTGGCCCCGGCTCGACCCGCGCCACGTTGCGGCTGTTAAGAAGGGAAATTGCGGTAATCCAGTACTCCTGCTCCCCCGACCAGTCCCCGAAGGCCATCGCCTCGAACTGTTTCATCATGGCCGGCGTATTGGGCAACGAGGCCAGGAACTCCTTGTGGTAGGGGGAAATGAACGGCGTGACCCGGTTCGCGATCGCGGCGAGGGCATCAGCATCCGCCCTGTTGCGGCGTCCGTCCATGTAGATGTCCCCTGTGACCGTCGGGAACGGAGGCGGAGGCGCGTCGTCCCTGAGGTTCACGTCCATCCCGTAATGGCTCAGGGAACATTGCCCCGTGCGGAAGCTCCAGCCGAGATGGCAATGCCAGTGAAGGCCGGAATCGTCCTGTGCCTCCAGAAGGACGCCGATGCGACTGATGTCCGTGCGGTAAATCTCCCCCAGGTTCTGGCCGTTCACGAAGGCGGACCTTGCAGCGTACGCCGTCTCCAGCCAGCAAAGGCGGTGCGGAAGGCGAGCGAGGGGGAACGCCTTCACGATCGACGTCGGGGTCGAGCGCATGATCTCGTCCGCCGCAGCCGCGAAGGGTTCGGAAAGGTCGAAGCGGTGCGCCTTCCTGATGTCGGAGGCGAGGCGGGCGTGCCCGGCCCTCATGCCCGACATCAGTTCGCTGTCAGCAATGATCTGGTCTGCCAGCAAGCATGCAACTCCGTTACGTAGACCAGCCCGTCAGGCGCTGACCTTCATGTCCTGTCGGGCACCGTAGCGCGAGAGATCGAAGAGGCCGGGATTCTCCAGCGCGAGCATGACCGCCTTCGCTCCAAGCCTCGTAAGCGCATCGTTGTACTTTGTCGACAGGTGGTTCGACTCGTACTCGTGCCCGAGTTCGTGGATCACCAAGTCGATCTGGTCCTGCCGGAGCGGTCCCTCGAACCATGCCTTGCCGAGCTTCGTGACATTGAAGCTCATGTTCCGCTCGCCATAGGCTGCCGTGGCGTTGAACCACTTCAGGTAGCTGACCTTCACCTCGACCTTCGCGGCGGCCAGGCAGAAGGCCCGAACGAAACCCTCGAAGCGGGCCATGGCCGGGGTAGGCGCCACCAGTTCGGCGGGCTTGCCCTCCGGGCTGAACGGCTTCGGCGTCGGCGTGACCTGCCCGGCCGGCTTCACGATCCCGGCGGCCTTGACGTTGTTCCACTGCTCCTTGTTGAAGGTGCTGCCGTGGAGGACGACGTAGCCCTGCGCGATGGCCCGGTCGTTGGCCTCGCGGTCGTTCACGTCGAAGGTGACGACCTTTTCGCCGAAGCGGCGGGTGACGACGCTGCTGACCGCCTCGGGAGCCGCCCCATCGGTGCCGAGCGCCTGCGTGACCCAGTCGGAGGCCAGTTCCTTCTCCTCGACCAGCTCGGCCGCGTTGTTCAGGATGGCCACCCGCAGGTCGCGCAGGAAGGACGGGAGGAGGGAATCCCGCTCGAAGCTCTGCGGCACCTTCTGGCCGACGTCCACGTCGAACTGGTCGCCGGTCTCGTTCACGGGGATGCCCATCTCGAACACGGTCCCCGGCATGCCCTCGGGCGGCTGGTAGAGGTTGACCTCGACCTTGCGCTTCGTCCTCTTGAGCACGCCCTCCTCGTCGGCGATCTCGGTCGGAAGGGTGCACTCGAAGGTCCGGACGGGAACCCGGCGTTCGAGTTCGACCCCGTTCACCAGCGTGCGGATGCCCTGCGGGGGAATGAAGCGGCGCACGGCCCTCACGGCGTCCTCCGCCTGGACCTTGTTCAGCCGCATCAGTCCACGGAAGGCGGTGCCCTTGGCACGCTTGCTCCGGCTGTTGCGACGGCCTTCGGGGCCGAAGTGGACGGTGCCCGTGGTGGTGGCGATCTCGGCCTCGTTGCAAAGCGAGAGGACGAGCTTCTCGCCGAGGTTGAAGCGGCCACGCTGGGAGGGGTCTCCCTTCTTGCCCGACTCGGCGAAGAGGGTGAAGGCATGCGTGAGGTTCGAGAAGCCCACCGGGCTGTCGTCCTCGACGACGATCTCCGTCAGGCCGCGGCCCGCCGGCTCCACGCTGACCGTGACCATGGTCACGCCGGGCGCGTCCCATGCGTTCTGGAGAAGCTCGCCCAGAATCCAGTGGCTGCCTCGGCGGGCAACCAGCTTCGACAGTCCTTCCTTGGAGACGTCGAACCAAGCAGTCATGCAATGTCCTCGGGCTGTTTCGCGGTGTCGGAACGTGTGTCTTGTCAACATATTTGTCAAGCCGCAATTCGGAAGGATTGGAATCCGCTTGACTGCATCGCGCCCCGGTGCGCAGATGATGGCATGTGCAAGAACGCGACCACCTCCCTGTCCTCGTATTACGGGCCGCACCCATAGGGCGGCTCCGAACGGTCTTGCGCATACGCGAAAAACCTTGAAAAGCCGCCGTCTTCGGGCGGCTTTCGCATTCGTGGTCCCCGGGGGCGGCGCCTCCCAACAGAGAAGGGACTCACGACATGTCGAACCTCGACGAAACCTCATCCGATGCCCGTTCCGAGTTCCTCTCGGTGATGACCGAGAGAGGATTCGTGCAGCAATGCACGGACCTCGCGGGACTCGACTCAGTCCTGTTGGCCGGACCCGCGACGGGATTCGTCGGGTTCGACGCCACCGCGCGCAGCCTCCACGTGGGACACCTGCTATCGCTGATGGCCCTCCGCTGGTTCGCTAGGACGGGCAACCGGGCCATCGCCCTGATGGGCGGGGCCACCACCCTCGTGGGCGACCCGAGCTTCCGCAACTCGGCACGGCCGATGCTCACCCCTGCGCAGGTCGGCAATAACATCGGGGCGATCTCGGCCCAGGTCCGCCGGGTCTTGGGGCACGGGGCGAACGTGACCGTCGCGGACAACGCCGAGTGGCTCGGCAAGGTCGGATTCATCGACTTCCTGCGCGACGTCGGCGCCCACTTCACCGTGCCCAGGATGCTCGCGATGGAGAGCGTGAGGTCGCGCCTCGACGACGGGCTGACGATGCTCGAGTTCGCCTACATGATGCTCCAGTCCGCCGACTTCGTGGAGCTGGCGCGCCGGGAGGGCTGCGTCCTCCAGATGGGCGGGTCGGACCAGTGGGGCAACATCTGCAACGGGATTGACCTCGCCCGGCGCACGGACGGGCGGACCCTGTTCGGACTGACCACTCCCCTGCTGGAGACGGCTTCGGGGGTGAAGATGGGCAAGACCGCCAACGGAGCCGTGTGGCTGGATGCCGACATGCTCTCCCCGTGGGAGTTCTGGCAGTTCTGGCGCAACGTCGACGATGCGGACGTCCCCCGCTTCCTCAGGCTGTTCACCGAGCTGCCCATGCCCGAGGTGGGGAGGCTCTCCGCCCTCGGCGGGAGCGAGGTCAACGAGGCGAAGAAGGCGCTCGCCACGGCAGTCACCGCCATCGTCCACGGTGAGGCGGCGGCGCGGCTGGCGGCAGAGCGGGCGTTCGCCCTCTTCGCGGAAGGGCAGTCGGCAGAGGTCACCCACACGGTCGAGGCTCCCGACGGCATCGGCATCGTCGACCTCCTCTTGGAAGTTGGCTTCGCCTCCACCAAGGGCGAGGCCCGCCGCCTCATCCAAGGGCGCGGCGTGAGGATCGCCGGACGCACGGTCGAGGACGACCGGGAGATGCTGGCATCATCGCCCGGCATCGAGATCGCGGCCGGCAAGCGCCGAAAGGCACTGGTCGCCATCGGGTGACCACCTGCGAAAGTCACGTCGTTCCGGCGATGTGGCTTTCGCAGGCACGGTCTATGGTACATGCCAGAGACAAATCACGGGGGTCGGTCACATGCCAGTCACGTTCGACAACGAGGAACACGCCCTCAAGCAGCAGCCCTTCGTGTGGCCCAGGAGCGGGGGAGGGAACATCCTGTCAGACGCGGGCGCCGCCCTCGTCAAGGAGCTGTCGCGGGTCGGCTGGGACGTTCCCGGCATCGACGTGAAGTTCTGGACCTCCGGCAAGGGCAAGAACGTCTTCCGCACGGTCTACTCCATCTCCGGGGAGACGCCGGAGGGGCCGTTCAGGATTTCCTTCAACAACCCCCAGGAGAGCCGCGGGCGCTACAGGGCGCTGACGGGCCTCGGCGAGGCCACCATCCCGCCTGGCATCGAGGTCCGTTACTACAACGACGACACGACCGTCACCGCCGAGTTGTACCTCGGGGCAGACTGGAAGCGTGACGGCAAGGCCTTCATCGATGCCTCGAGGGTGAACTCCAAGCTGAGGGGCGAACCCAAGACCTACCTGAAATACAAGGGCAAGCTCCACGACAGGGAGCTGAAGCACGACAGCGACCTCGGGCGCGAGTACTCACCCGAAGGCGACGAGCCGCGCACCCTCGACGCCAAGGGCACCGTCAGGATGGTCGCTGACTTCATCCACGGTAAGCTGATCCCGATCCTCGGGCAGATGCCGACCGCACCCGGTGCCGACGACATCGACGAATACGGGGACGCCAACCTCCGCCGCCTCGCAGCGGTCGAGCGGATCGAGGCGCCCGAAGGGTTCCCCGTCCTCTATGCATGGGCCGAGATCAACGACGCCTACAGGGCGATGGGGCGCGGCGCCTCCGCCTCCGACGGGTCCGACGACTACGTCCTGTCCGGCTCCGGCGCACGTCTCGTGGCATTCGGAGACAACCCCCACCGGGCGAAGCTCCACCCGCGGGCGCACGACGGCTTCACCTACGCCGCCACCGATCCCGCAGCGCGCGCCGGCCAAGTCGTCCACGGGGTGCGCGACGAGAGCGTCCCGGTCGAGATCAGGCTCAAGCACCTCAACGAGGTCTATGTCGTCGACAACGCACGCTACGCGACGGTGCGCAACGAACTCGGCAGGAAGATGGAGACCGAAGGGCGGGACCGCTTCACGAACGCAGAGGTCGCCCTCATGGTCACGGCCGTGGCCGAGACGATGGTCCCTGTGACGGAGTACGACGGCTCCTTCTCCGAGCCGACCTTCCTGATCGGCCGCGAGCTCCATGCCGACGAGGCCCGGATCATGCGCGGCCCCCTCAAGGTCCACGTCACGGAGGAGCGGGTCCGCACGACCGTGACCGACGAGGAAAGCGGCGTCGAGGTGGCCCTCTGCGACTTCACCGACAGCGAGTGGCGCAAGGTCGGCTATTGGGCGCAGCGGGACGCGGCCCGCATGGCGGAACGGGTGTCCGACCTGTTCGGCGTCGAACCCACCCTCGACCTCGAGCACGAGTTCCAGAAGCCGGCTCAGACCTTCGCGCTCTGAAGCCCCGGTGCCCGCGTCATCCCGTGGGCACCGGACCCTTGCGGATTCCGTCCGATCAGGAACGCCGGAGACGAAGCCATGCCCAGCAATGACAAGGCCATGCCGAGGATCGATCCCGACGTGCTGGACGAGGCGTGCTGGTGGGTCCAGCGCTGGATCAGCGGGTCCATGCACGATCCCGACTGGGATGAGAGCTGGCTCGAGAGTGTCAGGAGCCTCGGTGAGGCGTTCGCGATCGTTCAGTCCGAAGTCGGCAACGGGAAGTCGAGCGGGCAGCCGCTCTGGCGCTACATGACCGTTCCCACACGCGTGGCCGATGAAATCCTGTCGACCATGACGCTCCGTCCCCACAAGCATGCCTTCCAGAGCTTCACGACATCGGCCCGCCTTGCGGCAGAGATCGGGGCCGACCTGGGCCGGGGCGGCGAGGTGCCCCTGCTCGTGTGCGCCGACGTTCCCGACGGCGATGTCATGTTCGGCATGGCCGACCTCAAGGCGTCGAAGAACCCTGCCGTGAGGGACGCGCTCAGGTGCCTCGACGACTGGCATCACCAGGACGAGGTGGTCGTCAGGGTGGACCGTCCCCTCAGGCTGACCGTGGCCCGCCCGGTCGACTGGGACACGGACCTCGAGGACGCGCCGCCGTCGCCGCGCTGAACGATGCCACGCTAGTCCCGCCCGGCCTGTTGACGTCCTGCGTGAATCCTCGCCCACTTGGAGGGCACCGCGCCGAAGGCGTGGGGGATCCCGGGACGGCACCATGAGCACGAAGATCTACAACGGGTTGCGCTTCACCTCATGTGACCTGCTCGAGGTGCATCAGCAGATCATGGCTTTCCGCCCGATCGTCGCGAGGCTGACCGCCGACGCCCTGTCCGCCTTCCTCGCCAAGGCGGCGACGGAAAGGATCGACAAGGCGGCCATGGGGGGTGCGGCCTGCAAATCCCCTCTCTTCGAGTCCCTCCAGGAGTTCTGGGACCGCGAGAAGGGGATCAAGGAGACCCAGCGCCGCGACCCGCGCGTGGACTTCGAGTTCAAGGTATTCGTCCTCCCCTTCGAGGGTCGCATCTACGGGATCGCGTCGTCCGAGCAGGGAGAGTGGGTCGACGTCCTGAAGAAGCAGGACTGGGTCGAGGATTGGTCCTACTGGAACAACAGCGACCGCCCGAAGGGGATTCCGCAGGAGGAATGGGACGAGCGCAGCCGCGTCTGGCATGACGTCCTCGCGCAGAGTCCGGCCATGCTCCCGTCCGGCTGCGGGCTGATCGCCGACCTTTCCGACAGCACTTACCTTCCCATGGCTCCCGACGTTCTCCCCTTCGTCCCATCGGTCGAGGAACGTGCAAGGAGGATCGCGTTCAACATCGTCAGGAGCCGCCGGTTCGCACTTCTGGTGGGGGACGAGACGCAGCTTCTGGAGGAGAGATCAAGGCGGGTGGACCACATCGGCGCCGTCATCGAGGCCGCCGACTATGCGCAGAAGGATGGCGCCGCCGAGGTGGATGCCGAGATCGAAAGGGTTCGCCCCTTGCTGCCGGAGATCACCGAGAAGGTTCTGCTCGGAAAGTGAGCGTTTTCACTGGAACGGCAGGTTTCACTGTCCGGTGAAAATGCGTCCTCCAGTGAAACCCTGGGTCACGCGAAGGTGCGATGGACGGGTTCGGCCAGGTCCGTGACACGGTACTCCATCTCCATGAAGAGCGACCGCGCGTAGCGGTCGGCCTCCGCCTCGCTCTCGAAGCACTCGTGCCCGGTCCCGTCCATCACGCCGCCCAGCTCGGCATAGACCTCGTACGCGACGTGGCTGCCGTCGGACCATTCCTTGAGGACCACGCACCTGTCGTAGGGATCCTCCCCGTCGAAGGAGTAGAGACGCCCGCGGACCTCCTCGCCACCGAAGGCGGCCCCGAGCCGCGCGGCGCGGGCAGCCTCGATCTCGAACAGGGCTCCGAGGCAGGCCACTCGCTCGTCCCATAGGCGGTCGAAGCCCTCGATGGTGAGACCCTTGGCGTTGTCCCTCACCATGGCGGCGACGCTCGCCAGCCGCTCGCCCTCGTCCTTCCCGGGTACGTTCGGGAAGTCACCCATGAACACGGCGCCCCTGACGAGGTCCTCGACCTTGCCGGGAATGCCGAGCGCCTCCATCAGGACCGTCTGCCAGGCCCATACCCTGGCCTCGCGCTCGGTTCCCTTGGCCGTGACGGGGATGAAGTCGATGCCGGCTGCGCCCAGGAAAGGCTTGCCGAGCTTGAATCCCCAGTCCGGCTTCACGCTGCGTGCCTCTGGAATCTCCACGAGATGCGCCATCTCGTGGAGCAGGTTGACCACGTCCCGGCTCGGTCCGGCACGGCAGCCGAAGGTCAGGACGGCACCGCCGACGTCATGGTCAACGCCTTCGAGACCGAGGGAGATCGCCACGTTGGCGCGTCCCTCGAACCACCTTGCGGTGACGGCAGGCAGGCAGTCCGAGTTGGCCAGTCCGTCGGCGGACACGTCGCCTCACCGCTTCGTCGGGACGAGGTAGTGTTCGTCGCCGTTGAAGATCTCGATCTTGCCGCCCTTCTCGATGGCCCCGTGCTTGCCGACGAGGTCAGGCCGCCCGTCCAGCGAGCGCGGACCATAGTAGGCCGACAGCACCGGGTTCGCGGGGTCATTGTAGTTGAGCGTGACCCCGTGGGAGTTGAAGACGCGCCCGCCCTTTGCGAATCCGTTGGCGACGGACGTGGCTGCGGCTTCCTCCATATCCCGCAGGACTTCGGCAGCCTCCTTTTGGGACATGCCGCTGTTGTACCTGATCACGTCGACCGCCGTTTGGAAGAACTCCTGCGACATGTCCTCGATCTCGACCGAGGGGGCGGCCTCCTCCTGCGCCGCCTGGGGCTGCGCCGCCTTGGGCTGGTATGACTCCTCGCGAATGCTGGGGATGTTCATCACCTGGAGCGGCTTCATCATGCCGCCCCGGTAGGTCTGTGCCTGCGCCTCTCCCGAGATCACGGCGCCCGAGGCGAGCGCGATGGTGCTGACGATGGCCACGGCGGTCACGTTAGCGATCCAGCGGCCGATGCTCGTAGGGGACTTCCCGACCTTGTGGACGGTGGCGTCCGCGTGATCCCTGACAGCTTCCTGGATCGACCTGATGCCCTTGGTGCCTGACATATGGAAACCTCCCGCTCTCCGAATGGTGCTCGAAACGGCGGTAAGTGGAAAATCGCCGGTCCGAGGATGAATCTTGATCGAAGCTTCCTAACGCCGGAATCTGGTGCGGACGAGAGCCAGGAGGATGTTTCCGATGAAAAGGCCCAGCCCCGACGGCAAGAGGGACGTATACGTAGCGAGCGGGCCGCTCCCCGGGAAGAGGTCGCGAGTCGTGCTGATCAGCGGCATGGGACTCCCGACGAAGATCGGCATCGGCGCCCCGGACCTGCCGGACGAGACGTGGCTAGACATCCACAACCGCGACGTTGGCGGCACCGGGCTCCGCTACGACACCATCGAGGACGTGCACGGCGGCATGATCCGCCTGGCTTCGAGGCACCTCCAGGGGACGGACCAGGTCATGTCCGTCGATGCCGGGGCGACGTTCGGACGGGGCACGTTGCCTGCGCCGAGCGAGGAGGAGGGCGAGATCATCGAGATGCTCGACGGCGACACGTTCTACCCGGACGGGATCACCGCATGGCTCATCTCGGACTCTGAAGGCAAGGCCCTGCTGGTCGCCCCGTACCGGACCGACTCCGTCGAGATCGCCGACATCGTCAAGGACCACATCCACGGGGAGTTCACGGTCGAGCAGGCATGGAGCGGCACGATGACCGCGGCGGAGGACCTCACCGTCCACGGATGGCCGCTGGCGAAGTCTGCCTACGCACCTGCCCCCGGCATCACGTTCAACTGAGGGGCAGCGCCCCGAGAACCGCACGGCACGCATCGAGATCAAAGCGGTCATCGGCGTCGCGAATCCTGCTCTCCATATCGATCCAGTAGTGGCCGTCCCTGCCGAACTTCCGCCGGAGCGAGGCGACCACTTCCCCCGCGTTGTCGGGGCCGATCCCGCCCGCGAAGCCGCAGGTCTTGCCGGGAAGCGGCTCAGGCCACTCGACGGTCCTGATGCCCTTGCCCAGGGACGAGTCGAACAGGACGTGGTGGTTCGCGGCAGTCACGGCCGCCGCGACCTCTCGGTTCGCGTCGTTGTGCTGGGTGATCACGATCCCCGGATGGCGGCCGATGGCGGCATTGAGCTCGGCCAGCGTGAACGGGGCCGACCCCGCCGAGAAGTTGAGCTGGACGCGACGGAAGCCACGGGCGATCTGGACCACGTCCTCCTCCCCGGCGACGAAGTCCGCCACGGCCGACCCGCACAGATGGACGGCGGCCATGACCCCGTGGGCATGCGCGGTCCTGCCGAAGTGGGCGACGAACTTCCTCTCCGGGTAGCGGGGTTCGTTACCCGCCCGGGAGTGCGAGTACAGGACCGCGAACTCCACTTGCCGTTGGCGGCCGTAGGTGAGGAGAACGAGCTGATCGAGGTCGGTCCGGGCATCGACGCCCGTGAGGGAGCAAAACAGGGGCATGGGAATGTCCTTCGTCAGTGGATGGTCTTGCCGACCGTGCGGGCGCCGGTGACGACCACGTCCGCCAGCGGGTTGTAGGCCTGTGCGAGCGTGCCGCTCTCGATCAGGAGCAGGGCGGACCCGAGGTCGTCGGCCACGAATGATGCCTTCTTGCCCGTGGGACCCACGGCGATGGCGCAGGCAGGGCTGTCGACCGTCGCGGGAAGGCCGCTCTGGTCGGCGTTCGAGATGATGGCGACCCAGGGGGCCTGCATCCGGACCCAGGCTGCGGAACCGTTCGCGAGCCGCCCGATGCCGAACCCTGCCTGGATCATTCTCGCATCCGCAGGCGTATGCCCGGTCTCGGCCTCCTCGACGCCGAGGTGGAGCGAGGCGAGCGCCCTGATGACCCGGTCCGCGAGCCGGTCGTCGCATTCCATGACGGTGACGGCCTCGCCATTCTCGACGCCGGGACGTTCCCCGGAGGAGTCCAGCACCTGGAAGAGGGACTCACCCGAAGGGCGGATGGTTGCGCGGACCGTGCCGGGGCGCGTCCCCTCGACGGAGGAGCGGAACTCCCTCACGGTGTCGCCGTTCCTTATGGCGTGGTCCCTCACCTTCAGTCCTTCGATCTTCATCAAATCCTTCGACGCGGAGACCCTCGCCTTCAGGCGGGAGAGGAGCGTCGCCTTTCCTCAGTTCAGTTGCGAATAGCCATATCCGTCCGCCCGCTGGAGCAGGCGGAAGTGCTTGTGACGGATGCCTTGGATGGCGCCAGAAGTCGTGGTGACGTTGAAGTATCCGCTCTCGCGGACCGCCACGCGACCGACATACGAGCCCATCTTCTTGCCCTTGGGGACTTCTGCCCTGACTAGATCGCCCGTGGCGAAGCCGTGGACGCACTTCCTCGCCATGAGCCGCCCACGCGGGAAGCCGTGCTTGTCGAGCAGGGTGCGCTTGTACCTGCCGCGCCCCGTGCATGCGACGTGGAGGGTCGGCTGCCGCCAACTCACCACCTCCTCGACCGTGCCGACGCAGGCTGCGTCGAGAGCGTGCGTCTTGGGGATGCCGTGGCGCGAGCGGTTCCACTTCGTGCGTCCGCCCGTGGCGGTGGTGATGGGCAGTCCCGTCCCTTTGAGCGCGCCGAACATCGCCCAGCGTGTGGCGTTCACGGCGGCCGCGTCCCGCAGCGGGGTGCGCATCTGCGCCTTGATTCGGGCAAGACGCGCCGGGTCCTGCACGAATTCCTCAACGGGTCTCGCGGCCTTCCTCTTGTTGCAGGGGTCGCAGGCGATGCCGAGGTTCGAGGGACGGTTCGAACCCCTATCGGCCTTCGGCACGATGTGCTCGACCTGGAGCGGCACCTTCGTAGCATCGCAGTACATGCACTTCCGGCCCCACTTCTCGAGGCAGTACTCGCGTACCTCGTACCCGGCGAGGGTGCCCTGTTGGTACTCCACACCCGAGATGTCGGGGTTCTCCAGGAGCTGCATGTCGAAGCGAACCAGTTCCATGTCGATGGAAGCAACCGGAGCAAGGTGGGACAGGCGGTCCACCCAAGACATGGTCGTGTCGACGCGATGTTGCAGTGACGGCGCGAGCCATCCCTCGGGTCGGGTGCGGTTGTCGAATCGCTTCTCGCGAAAGCGCAGGTTCCCGCGCCTGCGGCGGCGGAAGCCTCTTCTCTGGGTGAGCGCGTCGTGGATATTGGCCCCGCGGTGCTTCAGATCAATCAACGCAAGGACCGTCTGCCGGACCTCGCTCACGCGAACTAAGGAGATGCCCGTGCCCATTGAGCCTGGGTCGATCTTCAGCTTGATCGGCTGGAGGATCGAGTCCTCAACCTTGCGGTCGACCAGCCGGATCGTGAACGGTCGCATCCGGTGAATGCGGGCACGCTTCCGGCCGAGCAATAGCCTTGCCCTCTTCTCGGAGCACGGCATCAACGGCTTCTGGTTCCTGTCGAGGACGAATACCGCCATCGACGTCCTCCTCTTGCTGTTGCCCGTAAGGGCCTTGTGACGGGGACAGCATGATTGCCGTCCCTCTCCCCTCGCCAATGTCCCGGGCCGGGTGACAGCCTTGCGGCTGCCGGACCGCCGCGCGCCCGCTTACCCTACGGGACGGTCGCTGCGGTCTTCGAGAGCCTGGAACTGAGGAAGCATTCCAGGGTCGGTCTTCCGTCCTGCCCGGGACGGAGCGACGGGCGCGTACGCCCACCGCCAAGGCTGGTCAGCAGGGCCTGGTCACCTTGCGGCTCCCAAGCCCTCCCCATTCACGGGGAGGGTGGCTGACCCAGCACCCGTCGGCTCGCACCAACAGCAAGGATCATACTTGCCGCTTTCGAACCTGCCAAGGACTCGCTCAAGAATTCACCCGCCTGATCCTTCTCCAGCAAGCTCGCGTCCACTTTCTGCGTCGAATCCTTTGACAGTCTCGCTCGCACGCGCAAGCCTTGTGGATGAGCGTACGGCAGCCCTTCCTTGGCGAGCCGATCCATGTTTTCTATCCGGGTGACGGAACAGGTGATGATGAGCGGCACGACACGAAAGGCGGGACGGCTCCCGAAGTTCTTCGCGATCGACTTCTTCTGCGGGGCGGGAGGGACGACGCGTGGCCTGATCGACGCCGGCGGCTACGTGATCGCGGGCGTGGACAAGGAAGGCTCGTGCAAGGACACCTACGAGCGCAACAACGTCAACACCACCCTCGACTGCAAGCCCGCCCTCTACCTCCAGAGGGACATCTTCGACCAGACCGACGAATACCCCGAGGGCCAGGGGCAGCAACTCCTGAGCGAGCTCAGCGCGCTGGCGAACGAATACCAGACAAAGTATCGCGGCATCCCGCTCCTGCTGGCGATCTGCGCACCGTGCCAGCCCTTCACCCAGATGACCCGGATCGAGATGACGGACGAGCGCTCCCTCGCCCGGCTCCGCGACAGGGGACTGCTTGGGCAGACCTATCAGTTCATCAAGGAGCTGAACCCGACCCTCATCCTCTCGGAGAACGTGGCGGGCATCCAGAAGGAGAGCTACGGCGGCGTGTGGCAGGACTTCGAGGGCAAGCTCCGGAAGAACGGGTACGTGGTCGGCTCGGAAATCGTCGACTGCTCCCGCTACGGCATCCCGCAGAACCGCAAGCGTTCCATCATGCTCGCCATCAACAAGGTGGACTGCCGACCGGAGATCATCCAGGCCGAGGACGGCCCCGGAGGCACGCTGGTCGTTCCGGAGAGCGACCCCAAGAGCCCCGCCGTCACCGTGCGCGAGGCCATCGGGCACTTCCCGCCCATCAAGGCGGGCGAGCGTCACGAGACCATCCCGAACCACCAGACGTCGGCCCTCTCGTCCATCAACCTCCAGCGCATCCGCCTCGTGCAGCCGGGTGGCGACAACTTCGTCTTCAACGACAGCAATCTCGCCCTGCCCTGCCACCAGCGCCTTCGCGAGAAGCCGAAGGCCGGCGGGAGCGGCGACCACAAGCGGGCCTTCTCGGACATCTACACCCGGATGCATCCCGACAAGCCGTCCCCGACCATGACGACCAAGTGCACGAGCATCTCCAACGGGCGCTTCGGGCATTACGACATGGGCCAGGACCGTGCGATCTCGGTGCGGGAGGCGGCCGCCCTCCAGACCTTCCCCGACGACTACGTCTTCTACGGGGACAGCTTCATGGCCTGCGCCAAGATGGTGGGGAACGCGGTCCCGCCGAAGCTCTCGGAATTCTTCGGCAAGTTCCTGGTGAAGGGGCTGCGCAAGGATGCCCGTCCGTTCTACTTCCCGGACGACACCGAGCCGCAGCTCACCCTGTTCACGCAGATCGCAGCGGAGTAACCAAAGGTCCTCGGGCGTCGAAGGGCCGCTGTCTCAGGCAGCGGGCCCTTTCGTTTTTGGCGGTCTCAACCGTCGCGCGGGTCGGCCCTCTCGCCTCGACGAGGTTGTCTATCCCGACGGCGGCGGCGACCATGCTCCCGAGGAATTCGGCCGGCACGGTCCTGCGCCTGCCTCCCACATGGACGACCGCCTCGGCATGGATCTGGTCGAGGCACGAGACGGAGACCGAGGGCACGATCCTGACGCCCTCCGCCTCGGCCCTTGCCGTGTCGTGCCTGACGGCCGCCGACAGGATGTCGAGGTCGAGAGGCGCGAAGCGGATCGTGCCCTGCCACTCGTTGGGGACGTTCGTCGGGTCGACCACGTCCGCGAAGTCCAGGCGATCGACCTCGTGCGCCAACGGCCCGGCACCGTGCCGGGTCACGTAGGAGCGGGTCGCGTACGTCACCTCGATCCGGCCGATGCCGGCCTCCCGGGCTACGGCTGCCATGTTGAGGGCACCCGTGTTCGACCGGGTGACGTGCGGGAAGGCCCCGTAGTCCTGGTCGAGCATCAGTCCCTGCGCCCCCTCGAATATCACGTCTCCTGCTCCAAGGGAGGCATCGTCACGGACGGCCACGGCATCGGCAAAGGCCTCGGCCTCCATGAGGAAGCGGTCTAGGATCGCGTCGTTGGCGAGAAGGTCGCGGTCACGTTGAGGGATGTCCTCAAGCCCGAGGGCAAGGAGGCGCGACGGCGCCCACTCGTCCCTGATGCGCAGCAGGACGGACCTCAGGTGAGGACGACGCAGGTCGGCGACGGTCAGTGCATGCGGCGCGGACAGCCCGCGCTCGATCGTTTCCCCGAAGCCGATGCCGCAGCTACCGTGCCTGCCGCCGCTGCGTGCCCGCTCGACGATCTGGTTGATCATCATGTCGTACGGGGTGGTGACGAGTCCCCGAGGATCGGCCGTCACGGTCGCGTTGCCGCCCTTCGCCGCCACCTCGGCCGCCTCCCTGCCGAACAGCACCGGGTTGCTCACGAAGAACCTGCTGAGGTGCGTCGGGCTGCCCGCGAGGGCGCCGGACCCGACGTGGTGGAACACGTGACGGACGCCGCCGGGCGTGACCACCGTGTGGCCCGCCTGCGCCCCGCCGTTGGTGCGGACGACGGTGGCTCCCCCGTGCAGGGACGCGAGCCAGTCCGTCATGAGTCCCTTGCCTTCGTCCCCGTATCCTGCCCCGACGACGCCGAATGCCTTGACCTTGCTCATCGTGAATCCTCCGATGCAGGGGCGGCCGCGTACGGCCGCCCCGAAACCGAGCCTCAGGCGAGGCGGCGCAGCCCGCCGCCCCGTCCGCCGTATCCGGCCGGGAGTCCTTTCACGGCGTTGGCCACGACCAGCGCAGTGCTGGAGTCCCAGGTGCGCATGACGTCATCCATGCTGTGGCCGGCCGTGAGGCGGATCGCCGAGACCACGACCTCCGGCAGCTTGTCGATGGCCTCGAGGATCAGGGTCCGCTCCGGCAGCAGGGGCTTCCAGGTCGCGAGCACGCGGCTCATCCCGTAGCCCGAGTAGCCCTCGTTCACGACGATGTGGAACACCTCGTACTTGCGCTGGACCATGGTCATGATCTCCTTGGCCGACAGGTCGCGCTCCACCTCGATGCCGAGGTAGTCCCTGATCTCGCGCTTGGTCATGCCGTCGTGGATGGGTTCGTCGCCCATGGTGAACAGGAAGCCCTTCTGCCCGCGCTTCTCGTGGCAGTCGATCGAGGTCTTCATCGCGGCGAAGAGGTGCGCGGCCGAATAGGATTCGCCGCCGTTGCCGCCGCCGTTGCCCTCGATCCACAGGCGCTGGGTCTGCTGGGCGATGCGCAGGTCGGCCTCGAACTGCGTCACCTGGAGGCCCGCCACGTCGCACTTCGTGTCGCCCACGGCCATCACCATCAGGTGCGGGTCGGAGACCGGCTTCTTGTCGAGGATCTCGGTCATCACCTTGTTCAGCCCGTCGCGCAGGATGACCTCGGCGGTCACGCCCATCGACCCCGTGACGTCGCTGGCGAGGATGATCGGGGTCGAGCGCGGGTTGTCGGCCGAATCCCTGGACTCCCGCACGTCGATCTTCGCAGGGTCGAACTCGGCGAGCTTGGAATGGTTCGTGAACGCCTGGGCCTGCGTCTTCCCCGCTACGTGAGTGGTCTGGTAGGTGTCCCAGTCGTCTGTGGTCCAACGTCCGTTACCCATGGTGTCCTCCTTGGGCAGTCCCCGGCTCCTGCCGGATGCTTCCCGGAAAGCGCCGGGACTCGCGCCCTGCCCCGCCATCGGGTCAGGGAATCCTTTTCACGCCGCGGCCGCGTAGACCGCCGCAGGCTCCACGTCCCACTGGACGAACCGCCGCTTGCCGTAGGCCTTGGCGAGGGTCTCCTCCCAGGACCGGTAGTCGGCGAAGGCGTCCTTCGACGGCGGCATGATCAGCCAGCTCGTCATCGCGGCCGGGACGGCCTTGTCCAGCACCAGCAGCCCTCCCGACGCGTCGCCGAGGCACTCGCGGCCTGTCATGCGGACCAGCTCAAGGTCCACGGTCGGGTCGCTTGGCGTGCCCGCAACAGTCATGCGGGGAAGCGCGGAGAGCGTCCTGCCCGGCAGGGCCTTCGGCCTCTCACCCATCGGGGTGGCGAAGCCCCATCCGCCCACGAGCGCCACCGAGTGGTATTGCGGGGAGACGAGTACGTTCGTGGCGTCGATCGCCCCGTGCGAGATGCCCGCCCAACCGAGGTAGGCCACGATGTTCTCGAGGCCCGAGACGATCCAGGCCGCATGGACCGGGTCGATCCGGCCGCCGCAGTGTCGGATCAGGTCCACGAGGAGGAACTGGTCGGGCGTCTTCGAGTAGACGAGGACGGTCGCGTCCTGCTGCCTCACCTCCTTCTTCAGGCTCGGAAGGAAACGCTCCATCTCCTTGCGCATCCTGGGATCCGCGTATTCGATGGCGGCGACACGCGTCTGCTCGGCATCGGCGATGTCCGTGAAGTCACGCTCGAATACGTAGGCGACGCTGGCGTCCCCGACGATCACCTCCCCGACGTCGATCCGGTGGCTGGAGTTGTAGCGGAAGCGAAAGAGCTTGCCGTCTGCCGCCCTGAACTCCCTCGTCCTCGCCGGGGCCTTGACCGCCCCGATCATCCTGAGGGCCGCCGCCTTGAGCTTGCCCAAGTGCCCGATTACGTCATTGGCCTTGGGGTCGCCGCACCTGTCCGGGTGCCATCTCATCACCAGCTTGCGGTAGGCCTTCGTGATGGCCTGCTCGTCCCCTGGGAACAGCACCTGAGGGCTGGTTTCCGGGATGCCTAATATGTCGCCTGCCGTCCGATCCATGGGTGGCTCCTGCCTTCCATGCCTTCGATGACTCAGAGGATAGGCTTTAATTTGCAAAATGCAATTTGCAAATTGCACTTTAATTTGGAAATTTTTCTGCTAAGGTGTCCGTGCACCCAAAAGAAGGTTATCCATCAATGACTTCCGCCCCGACCGCAGCCCAACAGGAATTCGAACGACCGTTCACGACGGTCGACATCGTGCTGCTGACGCTGGTCGACGGGGAACTCCATGTGGCCCTTCCCGTGCGCGACAAGGAACCCTTCTCAGGGCGCCCTGCCCTCGTGGGCGGCTTCGTGCACGCCGAGGAGGACCGGGACCTGGAGGACGCGGCGGCCCGCATCCTGCGCCAGAAGGCAGGCATCCGGGACATCTACGTCGAGCAGCTCGCCACCTTCGGCAGCGTGAACCGCGACCCCCGCGGCTGGTCCGTGGGCGTGGCCTACCTGGCTCTCGTCCCGCACGCCGTCCTGGAGGCATCCAGGGTGGACCTGAACCTGATCCCGGTGGACAAGGTGCCTCCCCTTCCCTTCGACCATGACCGCATCCTCGCGACCGCCGTCTACAGGTTGCGCGGGAAGGGCGCCTACTCGACCCTCCCGGTCCACCTCCTCTCCAAGGTCTTCACGCTCGGGGAGATGCATTCGGTCTACGAGCAGGTGATGGGCACCGAGATCGACCAGAGCTCGTTCCGGAGGAAGGTGCTCGACCTCGGCATCGTCGAGGAGATCGGGGAGATGAAGACGGCGGCCTCCAAGCGTCCCGCGAAGCAGTTCCGGCTCAAGGGGACGCGGCCGGAGGACTCGACGTTCGACAGGAGCCTGGTATGAGGTCAGAGGATGACGAATCCTGGATCAAGGCAGTACATCGCTGACTTCTTGGTTTCCTCCAGCCTGCAACAAACATCCATTTGTGCCCGAGTTCAGGTCTCCGAAGGTCGGGCAAGCTGACTTTGCATTGCCGACGTGTACCCTTGACACTGGAGCAACCGTCCAAATTCATGAGGGCCAATGCACACACGTCGGAAAGTCCTCGGCATGCTGACAGGTGGTGCAGCCGTTACGGCTACATGTGTGGCATGGATGGCATCCTCCATTTTCTCGGATGAAGAACATACAATCCGCTTCAAGATTTCACTCGAGATCGAAGCCGATGGCAAAACCTTCCATGGCTTTAGCGTGATCGCTGCGACTAAGGCGAGAACGATTTCGCAGACTGGGCGGATCATGTTTGTCGAAGGGGAAGCCGTCGTCGTCGACTTGGAAGGACGAGGCAGAGTGTTCGGCCTTTTGGCCTTGCGCACCGAACACGGACGCCCCAGCCACGACTCCTTGGCCATGCTCCCTTTAAGGGTATTTCGAAGCCGCGGCCTCCTCCCCTCATATAGGGACTTCAAGAGCAATCCCGAAGATTTCGACTTTTTTGAATGGGACTCGATAAAGGGCATCACAAGGGAGGTAGAGCTATCTCCTAGTGAGATACCGTTCCTTATCCATTTCAAAGACCTCGGTGACCCCTCAACCGTTGAGAGCATCGATCCAAATGCGATGGAACATGCTCTTGGTCCCGGAGTACGGCTCAAGAAGGCTTCCCTCAGAGTTACGGATGAGTCTCAGGAGGAGAGACTTCAGGATGTCCTGCCATGGTTCCCCCTCGCCCGGGACAAATCGCTGGGAGCAGCCGCAAACCATCCCGTCCCTCGTCCAACGACCGCGGCACCTCCGCTCAAGTTCGTCCTGTCCAATCACCATTTCAAAATGGTTCGCCGGTAACGCCTGACGACTTGTTCCTTGTGATCTGACCTGACGAGAAAGGCCCCTGCAAGGCACGGTCATGATGTCTTGCAGGGACCCGTGCCATGGTGTCTCTCGTAAAGGAGGACACAATGCCCGTACCCCGCGGTCAGTTGGTTGCCAGGCTTGGCCAGGATGACGGCCATAACCGCTACTACACCATCGCCGGCATCCTCGAGGTGCCGGAAGGCACCATGGAAGGCGAGACCAGCCACGGCTTCATCGCGGCATCCGGCAGGACGTTCGGCGGCATCATCGCCTCTCCCGCGAGGCAGCCCGATCCGAGAGACCTGAGAGACTGGATCCACGTCTCGGACCTCGGGAGCCTCGTCAGCCACCAGATGTGGTCCATTCCCAGGGACGGGATCAACGGAGGGAGCATCTTCGTGCGCAAGACGCGGATGACCGCCCGCGAGGGCATGGAGGTCTTCGCGTTCTCAGGGGTGATGCGCTTCAACGGCGACCGGATCGACGAGACCTGCGTCCACGAAATCGCTCCCGGCAACAGGATCGGCCTCGGGACGACCCTCGCGGGAGCAACCGGGTTCGAGGTTGTCGCCCGCACCCCGCAGCCCGAGCTGGGGAACACGAACGGGATGAGCTTCGCCAGCTTCCTCAAGCTTCCGGTGTGGGGCTGGGCCGACGAACCCTGCGGCTTCCGCTCGACCATGCGCCTCGACGTCATCGACGAGTGCGACGAGCTCCTCGACCTCTTCGATGCGGGGGAGACCACGCTGACCTCCGAGCAGGCAGCATGGCTGGACGCGGGCGAGGCCGGCGGCATCGTCGGCACGCGCGCGGTCAGCAGGAACGACCCCGAGTACAAGCGGTTCCAGGAGATCATGCTGGAGGACGGACCCAGGCTCAGGTTCGACGCCGTGCTCACGCGTTCAGAACTCGCCAGGGAAGAGGAGAGGGCAGCGCGGGCCGTAGAACGCATGCACGAATCCATGGGAATGGCCCCCTGAGTTCCGCGCGCGCAGCAACGGCGCGACGAATGCTACGAATCCTTGCGCCCGGCATCAAACATTGTTGACATAGTTGCGGCCCCACTGCTAATGACCTCCGAGGATTAAGTCCTTGGAGATCCCATTGAGCAACGCACTCGCCACCACCGTCCCGTCCTACCTCGTCCGCGCCGTGGATTCCCTGAAGGGACTCGGCCTGTCCGTGAAGGAGCCGAACACCGCCCCGATCGCCGCCCTCGTCCGCAACATCGCCGACATCGACGAGACCCGCGCCATCGTCATCGCCCGCACCATCTCCCAGCAGGAGGTTTTCGACACCGTCGTGGCCGACCAGATCGCCCAGATGAACGTCGGCAGCCGCTTCGAGCAGATCACGAAGGGATTCGACTCGATCCGCCTCGACGCCAAGCGCATGGTCGACCAGCTCGAGGACGGCAAGATCAGCGTCACCGAGCGCTTCAGCAACATCCTCATGAAGGTCTCGCGCGGCGACATCGCCGACCGCTTCGACGACATCCGCAAGACCTACACCGAGGTCACGGCCGACGTGCAGACGCAGATCGAGAAGGAGAAGGTCATCCTCGAGGCCTACGCGAACTTCCGCGGCGCCCTGAAGGAAGCCGAGATCCTCGCCTACGAGGTCCTCGAGCAGGCCGAGAAGCGCCGCACCGACTCGCAGGCCAAGGTCGACGCCGCCGCCAAGGCCATCGAGACCGCCACGGAGGTCTCCCAGGCCGACCGCGCCCGTCTCGAGATGGCCCGCGACGAGGCACTGCGCGAGTTCCAGAAGGAGGACGACCGCTACCAGGTGGCCAAGGACCTCGCCGACAACCTGCGCGTCGGCTACAACACGACCGAGGTCACGATGGCCCGCCTCGCGCAGTCGCACACCGCGAAGGAGCGCATCTTCAAGCAGGCCGTGATCTTCTTCAGCACGAACACCAGCGTCCTCTCCGCCCTCAAGGCATCCTTCACGGGCATGGCCGGCCTCCACGAGGCGACCCAGACGGTCGAGGCGATGAAGGAAGGCGTGTCGAAGAGCCTCGAGACCCTCGCCGAGATCGGCGGCAAGGTCCAGGAGGCGGCCATCCGCACCGGCTACGGCCCGACCATCCGCGCGGACGCCGTGGCGAAGCTCGTCGACTCGGTCGTCAGCTTCCAGGAGCGCAGCTACGAGATCATCGGCGAGATGCGCACCCTCTCCACCAAGAACGCCGAGGAAATCCGCGACTCCGTCGAGAAGGGCAAGAAGCGCATGGCCGAACTCGCCACCCGCGGCGCGGCCATCACCGTCAACGCTTGAGCCCACGGGCAGGATCACGAACGGGGACGGCGGAATCCGCCGCCGCCCCCGCCCTCACCAGAACAGCGACCGGAATACCCGCAATGAGCGCAAGCGAAGCCAAGCAGTTCGACGAAGTGTTGGTGGCCATGGACGTGGTCGACACGCTTCGTCACGAGCAGAACCTCGTCGAGAGCGAGCTGTCGGGCGACGCCCGCCGGAATGCCCTCGTCGAGAAGCTGCGCGGCATCTACAGGGCACAGGGACTCGATGTCCCGGACGACGTCCTCCAGAAGGGCGTGGCCGCCCTCGAGGAGCGCCGCTTCGTCCACGAGCCGCTGAAGCCCGGCCTGAACCGGACGCTGGCCACCATCTACGTGCGCCGGGGCAAGTACGCCCTCCGCGGCGCCGTCGCCGCCGTAGCGATCGTCGCGGCAGTCGCCGTACCTAAGACCATCTACCATTACACCGTCACCGTCCCGGCAGAGAAGGCGGCCAGCGAGCTGAACGTCCTCCTGACCGAGAAGCTTCCGCGGGAGCTTGAAGACGCGGCCAAGGCGGCCCTGCTCGCAGGAAAGGACCTGCCGAACGTCGATGCCCAGCGCTCCTCCGTCGAACGGCTCAAGCTGGATGGCCAGGCCGCCCTCTCGGCGAAGGACGCGGACAAGGCCCGCAAGGCGATCGCCGCCATCAACGGCATCCGCAAGGACTTCGAGACGACGGCCCTGGCCCGCCAGAAGGAGATCGAGACGAAGGAACTCGCAAGGCAGCGCGAGATCGAGGCGAAGGCCAACGCAGAGAGGCTGACGGCGGAGTCCGCGTCCCTGATCGCGGATGCCCGCGCGGCCGCCAAGAGTCCGTCCGCAGCCAGCGCCGTCGAGACGCTGTCGGTCGACCTCGAGCGCGTGGCGAAGGCCGGCGACCTGGGCGCGTACAACACCGCGAAGGCCAAGCTGGTCAACCTGACCGACGAGATCAAGCTCCCGCTGACTGTGAAGATCGTCGACCGTCCGGGCGAGAAGTCCGGCGTCTGGCGGATGCGCAACAACGACCAGAGGACGAAGACCTTCTACATCGTCGTCGAGGCCATCCGCCCCGACGGCAAGGCGGTCCCCAGGCAGATCCACAACGTGGAGACCGGGAAGACCGAGTCGGTGACCACGTGGGCGATCCAGGTGCCTGAGGAGACCTACAACAAGGTCGGCAAGGACAAGACCTCGGACGGCATCATCAACGACCGGGACGTCGGCACCAAGCCAGCCGGTACCCTCGACATCGGCTGGTCCGTGAAGACGGACGGCAAGACCATCACCAAGTGGTAAGGAAGGACTCAACTGATGATCCGCGGCAGCACCATCCTCTCCAAGCTCCAGGAGCGTCGGCGCGATATCGAGTCCGAGAAGCGCTCGCTCTCCCGCTCCATCGTCGACCATGACGCCCAGCTCGGCATCCTGCGCCGGGACGAGGCAATCGCATGGGCACGCTTCGCCCGCACCCAGCTCACCGAGGGCACCGCGCTGCCGTCGGCCGTGCAGGACCTGATCGACGAGCGCAACCGCGCCTACGCCAAGGCCGGGCAGACCCTCAACCTCGCCGAGGACGAGATCGGCAAGCTCGAGGAGCAGCGCAACTCGCTCCGCAAGGTTCTCGCGGACGCAGAGGCCAGGCTCGCGGCCCGGCAGGGCGAGATCGACGCGCTGGTGGAGAACGACCCCCGCACGGTCGCGCTGCGGCAGGAGGCCTCCACGCTGGGCGACAACCTGGCCGCCATGCAGCATAAGCTCGACCGGGCCAAGGCCGACGCACAGGAGAAGGGCCTTGCCTACGAGGAGGACGAGTTCTTCGCCTATCTCCGCAAGCGCGGTTACGGCACCGAGACCTACGCCTCGACCGGCATTGTCCGGACCCTCGACCGCTGGCTCGCCGACCTGACAGGCTACCGCGAGGCCGCCGCCGACTACGGTCGCCTCAAGGCCATCCCGGCATGGCTCGACGACCGCGTCGAGGAACTAGAGGCGAAGGTCGCATCGATCGGGGCCGACCTGGAGGCGATCCGCGACGAGCACGACGCCTCCGTCGCGCCGCTCGAGTCCGCGGCCCGCAAGGCAAGGAACGACCTCGACCACGTCGAGGCGACGATCAGTGCCGCCCGCCTGAACGAGGCGAATGCCGCCAAGTTCCTCGATGCGGTTGCCAAGGGCGAGGACCCTATCCAGCAGAGGATCATGGAGACGCTGATCTCCCGTCTCTCGAACGAGAAGCGGGAGGCCCTGCGCCGCATGGCCGGCAGCACCCGCAGTGCGGAGGACGACCTCGCCCTGGCAGAGATCGAGGAGATCGCCCGCAAGCGCCTTCGCATCTCCTCCGCAGCAGATGCCATGCGCAGCGACCTTGCGTCCGTCGACCGCCGTCTCGAGGCGGTCGAGGACGCCGAGAAGCGTCTCAAGCGCAAGGGCTGGGACCGGAACGCCGCCGAGTTCGACATGACCTCGCGCGACCAGGACGAGCTGATCGACCGCCTCGCCGGGGGCTACATCGCCTCCGACCTGTTCTTCCGGGAGGTCTCGAGCGCGTACGAGGAGCCGCGGGCCGAGCCGGAGGCCTACACGTCAGGCAGCCGCAGCGGCACCCCCAACTGGGGCGGCGGAGGGTTCGGCGGCGGCACCACGACCGTCCAGCCGTCCCGGCAGGAGGAGTCCGAGAACAAGTGGACGACGGGCGGCGCCATCGGGGGCAGCGACAATGGCTGGAGCACGGGCGGCGCCATCGGCGGAAACGACGACGACAACAAGACCGGTGGCGGGTTCTAGCGTTCACGCGACCCGAAAGCGGCCGGGACGTGCCCGGCCGTTAACGCTTCGTTAGGCGCGACTGGCGAGTCTGAGATTGACCTTGCCAGCCGGCGAACTAAGGCTCCTTGCAACCACAGGACAGGAGCGTCGAGTTTGGACGACAGACCGAATTCCCCCAAAGAGGGCACCGGGACATCGACGGCAGGACCCGGAAG